>Ga0224558_1000951_pt1 | contig 32481 bp, 28 predicted proteins | sample 714S32024metaG_FD_180682 | JGI IMG/M metagenome (GOLD analysis project Ga0224558, IMG submission 180682) | Peat soil microbial communities from Stordalen Mire, Sweden - 717 S3 20-24 | ecosystem: Environmental > Terrestrial > Soil > Wetlands > Peat | place: Sweden: Norrbotten County, Stordalen... | reverse complement strand
CTCGGCCGTGAATACTTTTCAAAACTCACCTGATTCGCAAAGGTTATCTGCTGCATCGCCCTCTCCATCTACTTATAATTTTATGCAAACAGGGCGCGGTTGGGGAGCTTAATCAGAGGTTCCCTAAGTTTCACGAATAGCGTCTTGACCTTGCACTCTCAAAGCAGCTTCCGGTTTCGCTCGATCTTAGCTTGACGCCTTAGACAGAGCCTATTGTGTTCTTCAGGGTTGTCCTCCATGCGGAGCCTTATGTGTAATGCCCGCAGCGGAACCGCTGTGGCCCCATGCAGTTGCCAGATTGCTGGCCAACAAGGCGTCGAGCTTTTTGGGGGTATGTCTAAAGTTAGCTGTAGCGTAATCCAGCCAAACTCCGCCTTCAGCAGGATGGCTCAGGTACGAACCAAGATTACCTCATTACCCCTTTTGGGTAGTGGATGATTATAGCTTACTCTTCATTCGTTGCCTGAGTACCTCTGCTGCCTCCTTGATTTCCGCCACCGCATAGCCGTGCGCGGCTCTTTGGGGCCCCATGTACCTGACCGCTGGCTTGACCTTTCCGTCTGTGGCCAATTGCAGCATCTTGCTGAACACACCATCGCCATGCTTGTCGCCTATGCCGATACCGACACCTTTGGTGTCCTCGTACTGGTAGCCTTCCCACCAGCCGTCGTGCAACTCAAGCACACCCTTGATAAGGTCGCTGCTGCTAATGTTCTTAGCTGCCCAACACTTGACCACCGTGTCGGCGTCCAAGAGCAGCCAGTTGCAGTTCGCCACCAGATCGTTGTTCTCCTTTTGTCGTCTCATGTCCGCTACGGTGTGGATGGGGCGGTGCTTCAGGCTGGTTATATAGGTGCTGACGCGCTGCAATTCATCCAGGCGTTCGGGGAGCAGGACTTCGCAGATGCTCCACAACGGCTTCCAGATTTGGAAATCCCGACCGATCTGTGTTTCAGGAATATTGAAATGGTTGGGCTGACGGTAGACCTGAGCGATGCCTTCCTGGTTCTCATCCAGCAACGTGTGCAGCCGTTTTCCGATGCCTTCGCCCAGAGCCATAAAAACCTGTGGCTCGTCGTCTATTTGGGGCTTGCCCACGTTCATGGGGACAATCAGGCAGCGTCCTCTCAGGGTGATATCGGGGTCGCCGATGGAGGTGAAAGTCTTGGGGCAATAGATGCTGCGGTTGACTGTGACGCCCCCCTCCTTTTTGTCCCAACGCGCCTCCGGCATGTATCCACCGTTGAAAATCTTATGCAGTGGCGAGTTGTGGGCCGACAGTTCCTTCTCGCATTCTTCTACACCAAGCGTTGGCTCCTCCTCGTTGATGTTGTCCCGCAACGCTGCGGGAGTGGCAACGGTCGGCATGTAATACTTGTGGCACAAAGAACCCACCAGAGCCATTGCCCTGTTTTTCCCGCTGCCACTTACTCCAGTGAAAGCGAGGTAAGGCAGTGCAAACTGACACACCTTCCAGCAGTGCGTGTGAGCCGCCCATAAGACCAGCGGTAAGCGGAACCGGTCATCCGGCAACACGGCTCGGGTGGAGATGAACTTTTCGGCCTCCTGAAATAAAGCACCGTTCTTGCTTTGCTTCACCATGACAGTTTCTCCCAAAGGGGTAATGAGGTATCTTTCTTGAGGAAAGGCACCTGGCCAAATACCGTTTATGTTGCCGCTGTTTCCTCAGAGATAATCCTCCTGAGTGCCTCGGCGTATCGTTGCTCCACCCACGGAAGCGAAATGCGAGTAGACTTTTCAAACTCTGCGGGACTTAGGAAGCGACGGGCATCTGACTTTGACAGTTCCATTGAAACCATCACGCCACCGCTCCCGTTCGCCCGTTTCCGAGCCAAACGGGCGTAGATATAATCTCCTGGTGGGTCGAGCAAGGCTGGAAAACTATCCATAGCTGACCAGACGCACCGCATGAGAACTATCTTGGATTCAAGATTGGTGAAACCATCGCTGCTCGTCTCTTGTTTTCTCCTCTCGGTTGTAAAACGATACGGACGCAGTTGCGGCGGCGGACAGCCATCGTTGCCTATCCTGTCATTCCGGTAAATGAATTGAAATACATAACTTTGGCTCCCTTTTTGCCCATATCTACCATCAAAGCGAACTCCGAGGCCACGGAAGGAGCATTAAGCTCGTCGGCTGCGTAGAGGCTGACTTCTGCGGGAACATCGGGCGCAAACAATGATTCCACCAGCACCGTATATCCAAGCGCGTGTTCCTCATGGATGATTGTGCCCTTCATGTATCTTTTGTTGGCAGCAGCCGTGGGCGCGTCACTGAGGTAATAGCGAAACAGCGGCGTGAACCTTTCCGCCATTTTGACGCGGAACCACTGGTCAAGCTCTTTCGCCGACGAGACGTCGTGAGCCACTCTCTTACATCCCCATAAGTGTCCATTTTGGGGATGGGGGTTGTGGGCTACCATTAGATAGCCCACGCCCGTCCAACCACTCTGAATTATCTCGACTGCCTGAGATTCGAGAGTTTTCCCAAGTTCGTTGTCGAGCCTCTCTCCTTGCGAACGCCGCAGCATTTGCAAGAACAGACGGTTTGTTTCGCGTAACACTTTATTCGTCATCGCTATTTCCTCTTTCAATGGTTGCGGTTGCAGTTGCAGTTGCAGTTGCAGCGGGGTGGACAGTCACACAGTGGCTGGCAACCCCGCGACATGCGCTGTACCAGGGCTAGACGTGAATAGCACGCGGCTTTAGCTACATATTGCGCGGGTCGCGCACTTCCAACTTGGCGAATTCCTTTCTTGACACATAAGCCTGCTAAATCTTGTGCAGAAAAAAGTCCTTCACCTGACGACGTGCTACTTCCCATGATTTCTCGTTGTTGATGCCGCTGGTTTCGACCATCCGTTTCGCCAACCCCTCCATGTCACGCGATTCGACTAACTTGGAGCAGGAGGGACATGCCATCCACCCTCCTAGCGAGAGCTCCCCTGATTGCATTACGAAGTCGTGGGCTTCAAACTTCGTGACTGCTGGGGTATCGCTTTGACACAGGTCGCATATATCACTTCCAGGTTCCACCTCCTCCCTGGCGCGAAGGTCGTTGATGAACTTCTGAGTGACGTGGATGACCTCAGGCCGTCCAACCTTGGGAGGCCGACCGTACTGTTCGTGCTGTATCTGTGCCTGGCGGACGATTGTCTTGACCTTGACATGTGGTTCCACACTGAAGGGGTAGGCGAAGAGTAGTTCATCACCTTCATTTCCTACAGCATTTACAAAGACCAGCCATATAGACTCACCGGGACGTTTGCGTGACCAAGCTTCATAGATGATGTTGTTTTTCACCGAATCAACTAAACCAGCATCATGTTGCAGATACATCTGACGGGACTCTTGTTGTGTGTCCTTATACATTTTGTTCCCCTTTCTCTTTCCGCTTTTCGAGTGTTGGCTGTCGTTAAGACAGCAGTTCTCCCCCGTCCGCTTGAAAGCTGCGTTTTCGGCTTCAGCGGTGCTTGACTACTGCAAGTTGTTTTTCTTCTTTCGGTTGTTGTTTAACCTATAACGCTCTGTCGGCGAAATAGGCGACTAGGTTTGAAGCCGGTAGGGAGACCTCATCCTGTATCCCGCTTTGGGTATGGAAGAGGCGTCAGCAACAGTGCCTCCCGAAGTTCGCGGAGTTTGCGCCTGTCACCTGCGAAGTGAACGTACCTGTGCTTCGGTGTGGTGGGTACAAACTCTCCATTCGCTGCGACCAATTCCTTTTTAGCCTCAGCACGGGAGCGGGTTTGCACGTATTGGTGGAACCCCTTGCCCTTTACCGACTTGCCTTCATCTCTCATCCTCTGTGCCCATGCATCGACATCAGCGATGGTGGCTCCCCGTTTTCTGTCCGGGAGACCAGCACGGGACTTGACCTTGGTGGCAATAATCTTGGAGCCAATAATGCGGCCATCGGCACGGTGTTGCACCATATCGGTGCCACCCTTTCCGACGTAATACCAGTTCGAAGATTGGTAGACGGTTCCAACCTCTCCGGCGTTTTCATCGCTGTATGCAATGAAGCAATGCTTCCCCTTGGCAGTCATGAGGTCACATGCACGGTTGATAAGAAAGGAAGCTGCGGCTCCAGTGTGCACCTTGTTGTGGGACTCTACCTTTCGGTCAGCCCACGGCAAGCAAGTTCCTCGAACCAACGTGCAAGCTTCATGGGCATGTTCCTTGCCACAAATGCTTGCCGCGACGTTGCTGCCAGCGGTCGAGCCGAAACAGGCCACGCCACCGAGGTACTCAACGCCGGTCACGGGGTGCTTAAAGATAAGTCCAATGCTCCACCGCGTTTGTCCCATGTTTTTAAGCCACTCATACTTAATGAGGACCGCCTTAGCAAGAGAGTTTGGTATCTCCCGCACCGAAGCGTTTGCCAGACTGGCAGCAGCTTCCTTCTTCAGATGTTCATCCGGCTCAGGGTTGGCAGCAGCAGCTTCGCGGATTATTCTTTGGTGGCATTTCATATAGCTTCTCCTCGACAGGTGGTTGTGGTTTTAAAACTGAGCGTTAGGCCGCCTTATCTTTCTGTACTCGCTTCAGGCAGAGATCAGACGTAGCTTCCTTTTTCCACTGTTCAAATGAACTGCATCTGGGTTCCGGCAGCGACGTGTCCATGGGTTTTGGCTCCGAGTACTGCTCATCAACGAGGTTCCATACAGCAGGGTCGGCACATATCTCAAAATCACCATAGGGGTCGCGAATAAGGCCGATGCGCTCGAACAGGTAGACCACTGATGTCATGCAGACATCGACCGTGCCGGTCTTCTCTCGGTATTGGTCGCAAAGAACCTTTACACCCTTGCTCTTTTGATTTCCGGTCGCGAGGTACCTCAAAAAGTCAATCTCCGCCTCGGTGAGTTCGATTGTGAACGTCGTAATCGTATCGGTGGCGTCAACGCTGTTTCCAGTAGCTAATGTCTCTTTGAATGCCTCGGCCTCCCTTATGCAATCAGCTTTCGTTAGCAAGGGGTTGACAACGTCATCTGCCAGCTTCGCGGCGGCCTTGATAAAGATGTTTGATGTTTTCTCGTCAAGGCCGAGGCGTCCATTATGAGCATTGCCGGTGCTGCTGGCACTGCGTTGCCATGTCGGGTTCGCTATTGGCTTCGGGTCAACCATCTCATTCAGTTGCGTGACCGCAGCGGACCTATGTTTCCAAGACCTGAACGTGTTTGGATTAACACCGACGCTCTGGAGGTACCCCTGCCACGTTGGCTCCTTCAATTCATGCAAGTCGGTTCTTGCACCAGGCCGCTTTTTGAATCGTCTCTCCATCTCTACTAACGCAGCCAGTAGCTCTCTGACCCGCCCATGGAAGAGCTTGTGCAGCCTTATGCATTCTGGAACCCGGTCGCGTATGTACTCATCCAGCTTAGGTGCTGGCATCTGAGCATAGTTGCGATACTCCATCCCAGCCATGCAGTCTTTGCCAAGAGTTGCGCCGGTCTTTGTCTTTGGAGCGGGGACCAGTGCGACCTCTGGAACCTGCGTTGCAGCAACACAGGTCTCTAATGTTTGCGCTTCTGGTGTGTCTGTCACACCAGTCTGCATTGTTTGCAATGGAGTATTAACGGACTTGCCTATCTTATAGCCATGACTTGACGCTCCTTTCGTGCAGGAGCGCAGCAATTCGGCAATGTCATCGCATACCTTCACTCCATGACGATTGACCAACGAACTTGGCTTGAATGCTACTGCACTATAAGTCTTTGCCATTTGCTTGCCCTCCTTAATTTGGTAGCCAATTACTCCGCTGGCCAGTTGCGTATCTAAATCAAGGTTACCCGTCACAATGAATTACGGCGAGGACCGCAAATCGGCCAGAAATAGCAACTAAGTGTCCCCATTCGGATGAGCCGCAAGCATATCTGGAAATGGGTCGCCACTGTTTCCATGCTTAAGTCCCACCCACACATTCAGCTTACCTGTCACGCAGTTTTATGTATGGGACCGCAAATAGTTAAATAGTGAAGAATATGTGTCCCCTTCTAGTAATATGCCAGCACTGCCCATAAACGACCAATGACTGAAGCCGTTTCGCGAATGACAATCCGGCTCTGCGCGAAAAGCTGGAAAAGTTTCGTTTAGCGGGGATTTGAAATTCTGTGAGTCCGGGAACACTGTTTTCCATGAGGGAGAACGACCGGATGAGGGTACTTGCTGGCCTGGGTGTAAGGTCTAGCAGGTCGAGATCGATGAGCAGCAACGGCTGGCCGCCACGAGAACAGAATTCGTCGCTTTTCAGGCAGCCACGTAAAACTCACATTTCTCCACTTTGTTGGATAGAGCCGATAATCCGAGGACGAAACAACGATTGCACGACCAGATTTGATCTTCAAACGGTCCTTGCTATATGATTGCCTCGCAATTCACAGTTCAAATACAGGAGGCGCGAAATGCGCAGACGAGGATTTGATGCTTTAAATGCACTGGAATGCGGAGTAGTTTCGAGCTGGATTATTGATACCTATATGTCCTCATACGGGGACCCTTCCCTTAGCGACCATAGGGGCGTGGCTTCGCTTTCGGAGAACCCATGGTTGAAGAAGTTTGCAGAGTATGTTGGCACCAAGCAAATGACGGCAGCAGTGTGGGTGGGTTTGGAGCTGAAGCCGAAGATGGGAAAAGACGACCTATGCGAGTTAATTGATCTTCTCTATATATATACTGCCAGTAAAGGCACGCTTGTAGATGCTGAGCACGAGAGTCATCGAGTTCTCAAGTCCGCGCTGGATTCAATTATTCCAGCTTACGATGATTTGATTGAAAAGCTCTCATCTCTGATTAATTCGAGGGCAGCGGCGTATGCCCTTACCCATGAGAGATTTAACCGAGAACTCCGCTACTTAACCACTCATCGGAAGCACGCAGAAGAGGTGCGAAAGGATGCTGCTGTCTGTGGTTCAAACAAGACTAACTGGCGCGACAGGTATCTGAACTTGATGGTTCTCGATATGGAGCGTGTGACTGGAAGACCGCAAATATCAGGTCTTGTAGACTTAATAGATGCTGCATGCGCAGCGCATAACAAAGGGACTGGACTCATCAGCGAGGAAACGCTAAAAAAAAGAGTTCAGAGGGCACGTCAAAGGATCGAATTGCTAAATCTTTCGAAGCTAAAAAAGTATAGTACTCCTTCCAAGGATTCGTTTATACATGTTGTAGTAGGTAAGTGCAGTAGTCCTCCCGATAATTCACAGCTCGAAGATAATTTACAGCTCGAAGCTGATTTGCAGCTCGATGATGATTTGCATATTGCCGCGTTGATGTATCTGAAGAAACGTGACGCACAGGCGCTTCTGGAGCTTAAGGATAATGATGCTCAAGCAGCTATTGAGAGTAATAACACGCCAACTGAGATTGATGATAGCGATATTCCATCCTGAAATATTTCTGGTCATTGCTCCCGGAAGCGATGCTCACCACATCGCACGGTATGGAGCGTCGAACGTCAACGGTGTGTTAAGCCGAAATGGCGGGCACCTAATGAGCAAGGGGAGGATACCGAAGTATTTCGGCACTCTCCCCTTAAACTCCTAAATTGTCGAACAGACACTCAAGAAGAGGATTTACCGCATTCGAATAGGAGATGGCAACACACTTCGGCGCGGAGGCGCTGAGTCGTAGTGTTTCGAGGCTCACTGCCTGTGCTCATTCAGACCAACTTCCTGTTCCTCTCGATCTTCGCTTGGCGCTTCAAACAGGTATCTATATGGTGCTCGGGCTCATCCTGCATGTCCAGCCACATTTTGCAGAACCCGCATTGATAACGCTGGGGAACGAGGCTGATCCCGGCGACCTGCCCGTCATCGTCGAGGAACACAATCACGTACATTCTTGCAGCGAGAAAAGCAAGGGCTTCACGGACCTCTTTGCCGGTGAAGCAGATTTCGTCCATCGCGTCCCAGAAAATCGGCATCTGCACGCGCCAGCCCTTCTTGCTTTCGTTTACACAAGCTTGGGCGACTTCCAACACCTTGCTGACTACGGATTTGCGAATCACTATTTCTTTGTTGGTCATAGATTTAATTCCTTCCTGTATTTGCTAAATATATGTCAAACCCTGAGACCGACCTAAAAGAGATCAGGGTCATCGCCTTCAAGGTTGAAGCTCGTGGTAGGGCTCTCATCGAGATCAGGGTCATCCCCCTCAAGCATGAAGCTCGTAACCGGAGCCTGATCCGGCTTGTGCTCCGGGTGGGTGTTCCTGATATGAGCATGAAGAATGGCCTGGGTTCCATAGCCAGTCAGGTTGCAGACCGGGCAGGTGAACTTCATCTGCTTTTCATTCTGCTTGTCTTGCTTCTCCGGCTGCGCCGGACACGCAAGAGGACTGTCTAGAAACTCATATTCGCAGACGCACTCCAAGAGGGGTTTGCCGCAGGTGTCGCAAAGTACAACCTTGGGCTCTTCTTTGGTATTCTCATTGGCGTAATGCCATTTGCCATCCTTGCCTTTGTACCTACGAGCCTTCTTCTTCTTGGTCTCTTCTTCGGTGAGCCCAGCCGCTTCGCAGAGCTTATCCATATTGAGGGTGTAGGTGTTGGAGGCGTAGGCAGAATCATCCCCGGATGCGATTGACAGAAAACCAAGCCATTTCAGTTTACTCGCGGAATCCATGCAAGCACGCCGTGAAATGAGGGTGTCCTCGTGAAGGCAACCATAACCAGGACGGCAGATACCATCTTCATTTGCTCTGGTTGCCAGGGCGTTCAGGACGGCCTTATCAATATAAGTGAAGGTCACCGTCTTGACGGTCTTTTTCTTCTTACCATAGACGAAGGGCACATCTCTGTCCCCCACCTCCTCAGAGAAGGTTCCAATCTTGAAAACTACGTCGGTAAATTTGAATGCCATAAATCGTATCCTTTATATGTTGGGGTTGGGGTTGGTGATTGGTGCTGGCCAGTAGAGCTTGCGTCCCGTGATGCGCCCACGTTTCCGGGGCAGGTTGTGCTTTTTAGCTAATGCCACTACCCGGTTGATGCCCACGCGATGCCGGGAGCAAATGTCGGTGTAAGTCAGGGAAGGGTTACGGAGGTCATTTACGATGATTTCCTCTATGATGTTCTGAATATCTTGCATGGTTAGAATTCGGTCACTCATCTTTATTCCTTTCTAGTTTCCGTTTTGTCGTACACTAATGGATTTGATAAATGTTTTTTACAAACACTTGTTTTCCATATTTAGCTATGTAGGTTACTGATTCCAGACGGGATATACACCAATAAATAGACGCGGCAGAATCTAGTGAGTGATGCCAACAAAAAAATGGATAAAATAAACTCAAACTGGTAAATATTCTTCTTGCCCACGGTCAGCAGATGGGTGGTCCATGGATGCTGCCTGGATATAGCAAAGGTGCCGCATGGTGCATGGCATGCACTGGGGTGAGCAGCGGTCAAGCGGCGGTGACCACTGTAGTGCATGTTATGCATTAGGTGGTGCATGGTATGCATGGGGTGGTGCATGATGTGCATGGGGTGGTGCATGGTGTGCATTGGGTGGTGCATACAGCGCACGTAGTAGTGCATGGGAAAATGCTTAACTGTATGATTCCAAACGGGAACGTGTCGGAACCCGTCATGAATCCGTCAGGAACCCGTCAGGAATACGTCAAGAATATCATCATGAATACGTCATAGTAAGTGAGATACAAAGAGCTATTCTTTCCTTCTCTTCGAGACTCCGTAACAGAAAAACACAAAGACAGAAACAGAGTATCCTGTGTATAGAAAGAAAGAGACCTTGGCTTATCCTGTTAGGAAGAGAGAGAAGCCGTGGCTTACCCTGTGTATAGGAAGAGAGAGACCGAGGCTTATCCTGTCAGGAAGAGAGAAAAGCCGTGGGTTACCCTGTGTATAGAAAGAAAGAGACCTTGGCTTATCCTGTTAGGAAGAGAGAGAAGCCGTGGCTTATCCTGTACAGCAGTGCCGCAGGAGAGAGACTTCCCGTAAGTATAGACCCACCCAGAGCCGCGCCCCCTCCCAGCCGTCGAAACTCGCAGGGAGCCCGTCAACAAGCTATTGGCTTTCGCCCAGGCTCGGGGGGGGATGACCGCAGACAAATTCGCCCGAAGACTCGCCGCAAGGCCCCAACCGGCACCGTAGACCAGGAAGTCCGGGTGACGGGGTTACGGGTTATACGCACACCGGCATCGGGCGGGACTCAGGAGACCATGCCGTTTAAAACTCGCTGCGAAGACAAGATTCTCGCCTGACTGGTGTGTGGCATGGGTGACGAGGCTTCTAAGCAGCTAGCCATCAAGGCCCGTCAGGAGGAGAACCGACCTCATGAAGCCTTCTCTATCCGTTGCCTTCATAGATCACAGCGTGTGGCTGAGGATTCCGCAACCTGGTGATGAGAACAGCGACGTGAACGATGTCGCGCCCAATGTTACCCAGGTCGCGGCGGATGGAACGGTTACGCCGGTCGATTACGAGGCAATGGACATTGAAGCAGAGGAGGATTCTCCGCTGTAGCGCCGAATTGCGGGCACTACCGGGCGGGGCGCTTGGCCGCAGTCTCGCCCACTGATGGCCCCGCTTTGGAGAAGAAAACGGCAAAAGTGCCCTGCCGCTACCGCGTCATCAGGAAACTGTTCCGGGCGCTATGGATTACGGTTCCCCAGCCACCCGGCAGGAAATCGCCCATAAGCCCTTCTGAGCGGTCGGGAGGGCGGGGATGGGGGATTGGGTGCCGCAGGTGGTTTAAAGGCGTTGCGGGGCTTGTAAACCACCGCGCAGGGGGTTCCCTGCCCTTGAGCGTCCATTCGGGTTACATCAATCCGTGGACGGCCTACAATTCCGTGGACGCCCTACAAGCTGATCTTCCGTCTTTGCCGCACAGTGTGCCACAATCGCCTTGTGAAGACTCGCACGCCAACACACAAGTGGAGATTCAGAGCGCGGTTTCGTTACCAAGCCTTCGGATGGAAGGGTTCTCGGCTGGCCTGTCAGCGCTTGAAGGAAGCAGTGGCGGAGATCAAGAAAATCGCCAAAGCTGACCCCGTCACCGCCGCCGACGGAGCGATCATCTTGATGGAGAAGATTTGGCCTGCACTGGAACAGGTAGATTCTTCCTCTGGGGCTCTTGGCGGGTCGGTCGGCTGGACTCTGGCTGAGTTGCTGCCCATCGTAGCCGAAGCCCCCGCAGACCGCAAGACGCGGGACGAGTGGCTTGATCGGCTATATCAAGCCATTCTGGAGGATGGCGTAGATTACCTGTGGTTGGTGCAGGAGCGTTGGGGCGAGTTGTGTGGCTCAGTCGAGGTGGCCTCGCATTGGGCGGATGAATTCCTTCCCCTACTGAAAGCCGACTTGGCCGACCCACGGCCAGGAAGCTGTGTGCGAGGGACCGGCATGTGCCTGTCGAGTCTGCTGGCGGCGGGTCGTCACGAGGAACTCTTCGATGTGCTGGCCTTGCAGCGCTATCCATTCTGGTTTGACCGTAAGTTTGGAGTGCAGGCGTTGCTTGCGCAAGGCCGGATCGAAGAAGCTCTGGCATACGCCGAAGCCTCGCGGGGAAAGAACGAACCTGACATCGCTATCGAAGCCGCCTGTGAGAGGATACTGCTCGATGCCGGTCGAGAAGCCGAGGCGTACGAGAAGTATGCCTTGACAGCCAACGTGTCCTCGACAAGGCTTGCCACCTACCGCATGATCGCCCGGAAATACCCCGCCCGCGACCCGAAGCAGATTCTGCTTGACCTGGCCGAATCAAGCGGTGATCCAGGTCGCTGGTTTGCCGCCGCCAAGGATGCCGGATTCCTCGATCTGGCGCTGCAATTTGCGCAGATGGGATCGACCGACCCACGTACTCTCAGCCGCGCATCCCGTGACTTGCTCGAAAAAGATGCCAGATTCTGCCTTCAGGTCGGCCACAGGGCGCTCCAACGAATGCTCGACGGCTACGGTTACGACCTGATTGGAAAGGATGTCCTGGATGCGTATGGCCACTTTATGAAGGCTGCAGAGAAGCTGGGAGTCACCGAGGATGCCCGCAATGACGTACTCTCGATGGCCATGAATGCTAAACAGAAGGGATTGACGTTCTCGGGTCTTCTTGTGGACAGATGCTCGGGTGAGCGGCCTTCAAGAACTGCGATTCCCCCTCACTGACGTTGACGTTTGCTATGAGCAGGACGCACCCCGAAAGTGCCCGGCCAGCAGTATACCCGGTCCCAGCGGTATACCCGGTCACTGATGAAAAGGTTGGCTCCACCTCACTTGCACAGGGAGCATATAGTAACACGAGGAGGCGCGTATGCACTTCGACAAATTTTCCTTTGGAACCCTCCAAATCGACGGCAGCACATACGAACAGGACCTGGTGATCGATCGCGGAGAGATTCACAACCGTAAGAAGATGCCTTCCAAGAAATTCCGTGATGAGTTTGGTCATACGCCCCTGTCCATCGAAGAAGATATCCCTTGGAAATGCCACCGACTTGTGATTGGCACTGGGACGTACGGCAGTATGCCGGTTATGAAAGAAGTGAAACTTGAGGCGGAACGCCGTTACGTCAAACTGGTCATCGTACCGACCGGTGAAGCCATCCGGCTATTGGAGAATGACTCCGCCGCGAACGCCATCCTCCACCTGACCTGTTAGCACCTCATGCCCTTGGAAGGCACTCTCGCACCTGGGCGTCATCGTCAACTGGCCAAATGTTCCAGCTTTGAGCAACAGTTGCCACTTCATGTTTGAAAAAGAGCCATCAATCGGGTATCGTATGTCGAGGCAAGCAGCTAACACTGCGCGGCGCTGTAATTAGCCTCGCAGAGGTTGGACAGTTTGCCCACATCAATCAGGGAGGATACATGGCAATTTCAGACATTCTGGCAAGTATCGATTGCGATATTGTCCAGTTGCAGCAGGCACGTGCCCTGCTGAGTGGCGGCGCGGCACCAACAGCGAAGAAGACGGCAGGCAGGCTCAAGAAGGTAGTGGCTGCACCCAAGAAGGCAGCAAAGAAGAAGAGGAACCTCTCGTCTGAAGGGCGGAAGCGGATCGTCGAGGCTGTCAAGAAGCGCTGGGCGGCGAAGAAGGCTGCGGCAACAAAGTAACCATCGGCTCCGCGATACGAAATAAGCTGGCGTTGGCTCTGTTCACGTCAGCTTTTTTCTGTGCTTTGTTATCCTCTTCAGGCCAAAGCGAAGGTTGGACGGCGCGAATTCTCTCATGCCTGAGGTCGGCGACGATCCTTGACCAGTACACGATGCGCCGCTCAGTCCGCGCCAGCGGGATGATCTTATGCCATCGGCTTGCAGGTTTTGGGTTAAAGCAGCCGACATAAAGCCCCAGTCGTTATGGCCGGGGCTTTGTGCTCTTCGGTACCTTTTCTCCGAGTACGCAACGCAGCCCTTCGCCTCTCATAATCGGGTTGTAGCATCTGTTGTCCGAGACACAGGCGGATTTTTTCGTGTTGCCATTCTTCCAGCAGTTCACGAGGTCAGGTTCGCAAATCAACGGGCGGGACATGGCAATATAATCCGCAGTTCCTTCGCCTATGAGGCGCTCAGCCACATCCAGTGAACGGATTCCACCGACAAGGATGAGCGGCACCCCTACTCTCAACTTGAAACGCCGTGCGGCATCCCGATAGTACGTCTCGTTCTCTTTGGAGATAGCGCCCAAACGGGCAGGGCGATACTTGCTTTTCTTGCTGGCCGTGCCGCCACTCAGTTCAATCGAATCAATTCCGGCTTTTTCCAGCAGTACCGAGAGTTCAAGCATGTCTTCGACGGAGAAGCCTCCCTCAACAAAATCCTCGGAGTTGAGCTTAATTAAAACTGGATAGTCCGAGCCAACAGCAAGGCGTACACTATGCAACACTTCTAAAACCATGCGGCTCCGATTCGCCAGTGCGCCACCGTACTCATCTGTCCGTTGATTGAACATCGGCGAAAGGAACTGACTTAAAAGGTAGCCATGAGCCGCGTGAATTTCGACAGCGTCAAAGCCGCTACACTTTGCCCTTGCCGCAGCTTCGCCAAAAGCACGCACGACACGGTCAATGTCTTCTTTGCTCATCTCCCGGCAGATAGCCTTGCCATTCTCATGCAACACTGACGGTCCCATTGCTTCCAAACCAGAGAGGCTGGCGGCAGCTAGAGCCCCGGCGTGAGCAAGCTGAATGCAAATCTTACCGCCACACCGATGAACAGCGTCGGTCATTTGCTTCAGTCCCTGCAGGGTGGCGTCTTCGTGAATTCCCAACTGCCCTCGGCCAGCTTGTCCTTCCCGGCTTATGTAACTGTGCCCGGTGATGATAAGGCCGACGCCTCCCTCGGCGAGATTTACCATCAGGTTGGTAAGTTGGCTGGTGCAGGCTCCGTCCGCGGTGGCCATCCCCTCCCACGTAGCGGAACGAACAAATCGATTTGCCAAACTCATGGTTTTAATGATGGTTGATTCGAAAAGGGTTGACATAAGCATTTCTCCTGAGCACTCACGCCGGGAAGTTGTCGGTGGGAATGCTTCGTTTCGGGGTTCTGGCATTCCTCTGGACTGAATCATTTTGCCATAAGAGTGCGGAGAATGGCTTGGTCGGCTCTGCAGAATTCTCCATCTTCACTTTCAGAAACCTGACCGGCGGCTCTGCGGCGGTCTTGCCCCTCTACCTGAACCGCCCATTGCGATCGCGCATACTGTTTCACCGTGTACATCCCTCCGGTGTAGCGCAAACGCTGACGTTGGGCTCGGTCTAGTTGTGGGCCTACGGGCATGCAACCTCTCACTCCTGAATGTTCAGAATAGAACAGGCAGGCGCACACCATCACCGGCTTGTTTTCTTCAAGCTGCTCAAGAGTCCCGAGTACCTCTTGCGTGACTGGTCGTTCCTGATGGCAAGACCCAGAGCCTTCTTCTGCCCCACGACCACAAGCAGCCGCTTGGCGCGGGTGATGCCGGTGTAAATCAGGTTGCGCTGGAGCAGCATGTAATGCTGCATGGCCACCGGGATGACGACCGCTGGGAACTCCGACCCCTGCGCTTTGTGGATGGTCACCGCGTACGCCAGCGATACCTCGTCCAACTCGCCATAGTCATAGACAACCAGCCTGTCATCGAATCGGATGGAGAGTTCCCGCTCCACCGGGTCAATCTTCTCGATGGTGCCGATATCACCGTTGAAGACTTCCTTTTTGTAGTCATTCTCCGTCTGGATAACCTTATCCCGCACCTGGAAGCGCCATCCAAACCGTTCAACAGCCGGTTCACCCGGACGAGCGGGATTCAGGGCTCCCTGGAGCACGCTGTTCAACTCGCGGACTCCAATCGAGCCCCGGTTCATCGGGCACAAAACCTGGATGTCGCGGATTGGGTCGAGGTGGTGTCCTTTTGGAATTCTGTCCTCTACCAGCCTCACCAGCGTCGCCGCGATCTCCTCAGGCGTCTCCCTTTCAACGAAATGAAAGTCGGAGCCCGCCTCCCCTGTGCGAAGCTCCGGCATCTTGCCCTGGCGAATGAGGTGGGCGCTGGTGATGATGTTGCTGCTGGCCGCCTGCCGGAACACTTCAGTCAAGCGAACGACGGGTACCACTCCGCTATCAATCAGATCACGCAGGGCATTCCCCGGCCCCACGGAGGGAAGCTGGTCAATGTCGCCGACCATAATCATTGCAGAGGTCTTGGGAAGGGCGCGAAGCAAGGCGTACATCAGGAGCACGTCCACCATCGAATTCTCATCGACGATCAGCAGGTCACATTCGAGAGGCTTGTCTTCGTTGCGCTGAAACCTTCCCGTGGCCGGATCGACCTCCAGCAGCCGATGAATGGTCTTCGCTTCGAGCCCGGTGGTCTCTGTCAGCCGCTTCGCCGCCCGTCCGGTGGGCGCACACAGCAGGCACTTCACCTTCTTGGCTCCCAGGATGAGGAGGATTGAGTTAACAAGGGTCGTTTTGCCCACGCCGGGGCCGCCCGTAATGATGGAGACGCGGCTGGTCAGGACAGCCTTCAGTGCCTCCCGCTGACTCGGGGCGAGGGTCTTGCCGGTCTGCTTCTCAACCCAAGTCACGGCCTTTTCAAAGTTGATCTTCGGATAGGTGACCCCGGCTCCGGCCAGACGCCTGATCTTCGTTGCGATTCCATCCTCGGCCTTGCGAAGATGTGGCAGGAAAACCAGTGGTTCGCCGTCGATCTCTTCCAGCAGGAGGAAGCCGCCTGTGAGCATGTGCGACAACGCCTGCTCGATGGTCTCCACCGGCACTTCCAGCAGCTTGACGGCCGCCGCCTTCAGCTTCTCCAGCGGCAGGGCGCAATGTCCCTCAGAGGTTGCCCCCAGGAGCACGTGGTCAATCCCAGCCCTCGCCCGATTCTGTGAGTCCTTGGGGATGCCGACGCTCTGGGCGATCTGATCTGCCGTGGCGAAGCCGATGCCATGGATTTCCTTCGCCAGGGTGTAGGGGTTCTCTTGCACCGTTTGAATGGCCAGATTGCCGTACGTCTTGAAGATGCGGACAGCCCGCCCAGTGCTGACCCCGTGGCTATGGAGAAAGAGCATGATCTCCCGTATCTGTATCCCCTCTTGCCAAGCAGTGGCAATCCGTTCTCGGCGCTTTGGGCCGATGCCGTCCACGGACTCCAAGTCGGCGGGGTTGTCGCTGATGACGCCCAGCACCTCCGCGCCGAAGTGCTCGACCAGCTTCTTGGCCAGTACGGGGCCGACGCCCTTCACGAAGCCCCCAGCCAAGTACCGCTCCACACCCTCACTCGTGGTTGGCGGAGTGGCTTTCAGTGCGGTGGCTTTGAACTGGAGACCATGCTCCTTGTCACGCACCCACCAGCCTTTGGCGGTCAACCACTCTCCGGCGCTGACTGCTGGCAAGGAACCGAGCACCGTCACCAGTTCCCGATGCCCCCGGACTTTCACCCGGAGCACGGCGAACCCGCTCTCCTCGTTGAAAAAGGTGACCCGCTCCACGAGTCCGGCGATCTCTTCTGAGGGGATACGGGGTTCTGGGGAAGAATCGCTCATCCTGATGGAATTCTATTCGTTGAAGCTGGCATCAGCAGAGGGGACTGGCCGCAGTTGCCGCACCAGTTCTCAAATGAAGAGCATCCTCTCCCTCTTGCGAGGCTCTGGCGGGGGTAGAATTGCAGGGTCATGGCGTGGCGATTTCGCAAGAGTCTGAAACTCGGGCCAATCCGGCTGAACTTCTCAAAGTCAGGCGTGGGGTATTCCATCGGCGGGCGCGGCTTTCGTGTCGGCCAGGATGCGAAGGGCAGATCGTACACGGCGGCCTCCATCCCCGGAACCGGACTCTACAGTCGTGAGTATTCCAGCCAGGGCAAGGCGGCGGGCGGGGGCGCTGCTCTCGTGCCTAGAGACGTGCATGGAAACGTGTCCGGCGCGGCGGGCAGGCGAAACAGCGGCGTGAGCCTTGCCGTGGGGATGCTGGCGGCGGGTGTCTGTTGATGAATCGTCAAAGTAGGCGATGCGGGTTCAAATGGAGAGGGCAATGAGAAATATGATTTTGATCACTGTATTTGCGCTGACAGCTTCTGTAGTCTGTTTCGGTCAAATGCAGAATATGGTTACTGGCGACATTGCTGACGAGAACGGATTGCTAAAGTCCGCAAAGAAGGTCGCTGTTTTTATCGAGCTTGGAACCCCAGTTGAATCTCAAGGTGCTTACTACATCCCGGATTTCGCCAGGGCAAAGAAGCAGATAACCGATAAGCTAACTAAAGCTAGGTTGCAAATAGTAGCGAATCCAGCCGAAGCAGATATTGTGATCGTTGTGCATGAGGTAAACGAGGGAGCTAACAAAGTCACCATCTGCCTCGGGGATAAACTCGACGTATATAAAGGCGGGAAGGTTCCGACTACATCAGACACTCCGATTTTCTCTGTCAACGAGTACTGCGGAATTTCGTGGCCTCTAAATCGGGATGTGGATAAGCTGATCAAAGCCATGAAAAGGAAGTGAGCGGCCTCGGTGCTGGTATCAAGACGATGATGACAGTATCATACGAATCACTATTGGACATGACCGTGATTTCAGACAGACCGTGTTGCATGAGATTGCTCACGCTTTGTGCGGCAAACCAGGTCATGGGGACGATTGGCTGATAGTTGCATGGGTCATCGGATGCACATTAAGTCATACCATCCAATATGTGACTTTAAGGAGCCAAGTGGATTCAAAAGAGTTGGCTGCGAAGGAGAAGACCCTGAGGCGCTGGTGGAAGGCTGGCGGCTCACGGGCACAAAATAGCCATTCAACTGCGTGTGGCACAGTTGGTCGGGATTTTGGTTGTCGTCGGTCGGACTTTCCTATTGTCGCCCGTCAAAAGCGGCTGTAGTCCATTGTGGGTGTCACCTCATAGCGCAGGATATAGCTTCGTTGTTCTCTCGGTAGCGAACCAACTACGACCATTCAGTTTGATCTGCGGAGAACTTGGCGGCGCATTCAGGGTGACAAAGACGCTCGTGCTTAGTCTTGCCCTCCGCTGAAACAAAAATGAGGTCATCGTGCTGCCGGGTTTCTGCCCAGGCAATTTCTTTAAGGGCGGCCTTTAACTGAGCTTGGCGACTCATGACTTTGCTGGCTTTCAAGAAGATCAGGCCATAAAAAACGTACCGTTCTTTCCTTTGCGGAAAGCGTGGTTCCGATAGTAATCGACAAAATCCTTGTTCACCGTGATGATTAGGCAACCACGCTTGATGGCATGATCGATAACGGTGGGGTCTTCCTTACCTCTCACTCCAAATTTTTCGCTCTGTAGACGTGCGCCTTTGATGGGAAGCAGTCTTGCAGATCGTCTTCACCGCAACACTCATCGAGAAATACGCGCTTTTTCGCCATAGGGCACCTGCTTTTTAGAGTTTAGCCGCCAAATCGAATTCGTACACCTTTCCGTGTGATGCCTAGTCGAGCAATGCCTGAGGATGTCCCACCCATAGTTGAAAGTTGAACGGCGGTTCAGCCTGATTTCTTAGAATCGGGTTGCCAAACCTTGAAGGGAAAACCACCGTGAGAAAACTATATCGCACAATGCGCCAGCAGAGGAAAGTCGGCGATGTCATCGGTTACGGCTTGCCCGACTGCCTTTGACCCGCCCGCTACTGCGGGAGGGGTACATGGTGCGGTGGCCGACTGGGCGTGTTGCCTGTTGCGGTTGCGCCCGACTGTGCACTATGAAACCATAGCGCACAGTCGGGAATGATTGCAAGCCTTTTAAATGTAAAGACATATGCGGACAATGGTGGACGAATTATCGACTAGAACTGGGGTGATCTTAAGGGGTACCTTACTTTTCGGGCCCGAGGTCTGGTGGATGCAACTTCAGGTACTCAACAATCGTCTCGTTCACTTGGTCTACAGGAATCACCTCGGCTAAACCAGAATTCTCTTCGAAGGTTACACGCGGTCTCAAAGTCTGTTGACTAACGGCGACATCGGTATAGGGAATAAAACCCCTTACTACCCCGATCAGCACTACATGGGAAGGGGATTTCGTACCTAGAATAGCAATAGGCTCTAAACCTGAAAAAACCGGACCGCCGCTGTTACCTGGGAAGATCATCGCGTCGATTAGAAAAGTTGATTGTGACCCTGCCAAGAAATCGCTGATTCGAGCAATTGATCCTTTCCGTGTAATTACGTAATTATGATCTATCCCTGTAATACCCATAGGGAAGCCCAGAATATAAACAGTATCTCCAGCAGAATTACCAGCCTCTTTCAATTTCGCTTTGTCGTTGGCTTGCAGATCGCTAAGAATGAAGGAGGATTCAAGGTTTTGCGATTTTGCCCAGTTCGTATCGACTGGGATTATTCCAATATCAACGTTCGGATCAGAAAGCGAATACCAGATGTCCTTTTCTTGCTTATCCTTCAAGGGGACAGGGACCGAACGTGGAAGACTATTAGCTTGACCCGGATCAAGGCGAACCTCAATCTTGTCGTGGCCCGCTAGAACATGACGATTTGTTACTATGAATGTGGCGTATTTCTTTTTCGCCTGATCCGGGTCATCTTTAATAAGATACCCATAGATGAATCCTGATGCCTCCGTGACCCACACTCTCGGCTGCCCCGGAACCGCTGGCACCGTTCGACCGATTGCAATTACCGTCTGGTAATAATATGGGGGTATTTGGTCTCCCCGCATAGTAGCTGTAGTGATGAGCAGCATCATGAAGCACATAATCATGTGGCGAAAACAGATTGCTGCTCCTGAGGTTGCTTTACTCAGCGATCCAAAACGAGAGCTTCCCATGATTGCCATAGCTTTCCTTCTCTCCAACTTCGTAAAAACTTATCGCAATAATAGTACGCTTCTGAAATAGGCTTCTGAAGGAAAATTATTAATTTTGTTTTTTCCCTCTTTACGGGACACCACGGCACGATTCTTTGTAGAAAAAGCCAGGTGACTGAGCCAATAGATGAGAAAGGACGCATTCCGTTCAATGCTCCCCACGGGTAGCCTGCTTCACCACCAGGGCAGGAGCCTTGCCCCAAAACACCTCAGAGGGCAGGTAGCGCCTCAACTCCCCACATAGAGTGCAGGCAACCACAATTGACCGGAAGGGGAACGCCGGTACGCCAGCCGGGACCTCACGACGGCACCGCTTGCACGTCACTATAAACTGCTTTCGCTCGACAATTGGGAATCTGAATGCCACGAAACCAGTATAGGCGAAAATGTAAGGGCGGCTACATCTCCATATCCGAGTAGATGAATCCCTTTTCGGTCAGGGCAAGCCTGCGCTCCGCATACCGCCGCTTTGCCTCATCCAGAATCCAGAAATAATCGTGCTCTTCCTCATCCCACATGACCTGTCCATCAATTTCGCTCCACTCGGCGTGTGCCTGCCGGACGCAGTATCGGGTTCCAAGGTCACGGCCATACGTAGACGCTTACGATGGTGCCCCGCCGAAGGAAAGGAGTTTTCAGGCACTGGCGGAAGAGGCAGCCAGGCTGATTCCGCCTATTCAGTGAGGCTATACGTTTTCTTCAAACAGAGTATCTATTTCTGGTGTGCTTCCCGCTCTTGCCTCGCAGCCCGTACAAGCTCTTCCCCTGCGGCCTTCCATGTTTTACTCTCGGTAAGATTAGAACGGCTAATGTCCAAGCCTTGACAGCCGTCCATCGACTGCAATTCGCCGCTGATTGCCCTGTAGTCATCATAGTTCAGCTTATAGCTGAAGATGATTCTGTTAATGCACGAAATCGGGATGGGAATATCTGCCGATGGGTCAGTTCTTGTTTTCGATTCAAATATGATGCGGAACTCCGATTCATCTCGAAAACCGTACCGTTTGATAAAAGGTAACTTCGTAATGGGGTCATTCTCATTGTGCTCATCCGCAAGCGCCTTCAGTTGAGCGTGAGTCATGTAGTCGATGTCATCGCACTTAACACCTGGATGCTTGCTTATGGCTTCTATCAACTGAGAACGATCAAATCGAATCCGAACTCCAATTTTGGCTAATGGTGAGGAACCGTTATATGGACCACATCCTAATAATGGTCGTCCCACACCCCTAAATGAACGTCTTTCCTTTTTCGGGCCAAATACGTGCCAAAGATGGAATCTCTCCGATGCCCTGGTGAAACAGAGTGCCAGAAGGGATTTCAACTTCCGTTCTTCCTTGTAGAGACGTAGGAAGTGTGAATCATTCTTGTCCTTCCACTCCTGAAAATCGAGCAGGGTGAGTGACTTTGTGCAAAGAATGTTTCTCAGGGATTCGAGATGCGTGTAACGGCGAAGATAGCTCCTTTTGCTCGACATTCAGTCCTCCGAATAAAAGTCTGATTACTATGCTCATTCACCGTGCCCCAAAATTGCCCCTCCCACCTCCCCTCTCCAGAGCCCTGTACAGCGTCCGGGCAACCGGGGTTAGGATGACGCGGCTCAAATGGAGGCGCGGGGTCTATTGACCACCGCTACCAGCGATTTCTGGAGTCGTCCATAGCCGCCTTCGCCATTGCTAAGGGTGGAGTTGCCTATAGCCCCGCCTCCTCCTTAATGAAGTCGTTCATTCGCTGCGCCAATGCCGCACGGCGAATTCGCAGGAAATCGCGATAATTCTCGGTCTGCCAAAGGTGTGGGGCTGTAGGCACACATTGACATTCCAATGCTTCCTTTCCCTGTTTTGCAACGATGTCTGTCAGATACAGGCTTGCATCTTTGTTACTGATGCGCCGATTGGTTTGGCCGGTAATGAAGGCCATATTCGCAATTTCGTTGATTTCGCCGGTTTCAAACCCCTTTTCCTTGAGTAGCGATTTAGGGATGACATGGTGCCACTGGACGAAATGCAGCTTGCCTTGGTTGGTCAATGAAAGCCCCAATCCGCTGTACCAGTCTTTTGCTCCTGCCGCCTTGAGTGCAAGGAAGGCCAGCGAGAACAAGGGACTATTCACGCCGCGACTGGCGAGGTCGCCCGGTTCGACGGTGAGTCGGCCAAACTGCCGTTTCACCGGCTCCATCAGCGTGGCAATATCGCCATTGCGGAAGACGATTGCCAAATCCTCGTTAAGCAAGGTCTCCGTCGAGCCGCGTGAATAACGGCCTCGGGCGTTTGCCACCAGGAGCCAATGCAACAATTGGCGTTGTTCGTCGGCAGACAGCTTATTGTCCTTGACCCTGCTGACGGCTGCGAGCACGTGGATAAACATCGGTGAAGACAACAGGCTTTCATCCTCGATGCCAGCGTTCGTCCGCAGGAAATTGATAGCGAAGCGGAGTCCTTCCTTGGCTTTCTCCCAGCCATTCTTCAGCTTCTCAACCGGCGTGGCAGAAACCGTGCGGAACAAGCATTGCTCGGTCGCAAACACAACGATGGCGCGAACGAGATGGCCGAGTTCAATGGTGAACCAGCTTTGTTCGCACTCATCTTGAAAAGCTTCAAGTTCCTTGAGCAAATTAGGCCACCGCGAGGTTATCTGCGCCAAAGCGAGGTCAGACGACCTCAGCTTGGCACCCAGCGAATTCACCCGCACGAAGATTTCGGTCACCTCTTCGTAACTCATGCTGCGTTCCAGCACGTGTACGACGTAGGGGTAGTCCTTGATGGCGCGGAGCCTCTTCAGGCGGTCGGAGTAGGTCTGAGCACGCGGGTCGTCAAAGGACTTGATGCCAGCCTTCTTGAGGAGGTCGAAATCGTTGGCGGTGCGGAATACTTCACTGACCGAGACCCAGTTTGGCAGCGCCGCCAGCGCCTTGCTGGCGACCACAAAAGTGCGGCGGTTCAGCTTCTCTTGCAGCCCCTGCTTCTCTTGCAGCCCCTGTTCGTCGCCCTCGGCATCTGCCCCATTCTCGTCAGTAAACTCATCGTCGGAGACGGTAAGCACCTCTTCGTCCCCCTCGACTTCCAGCAACTCACTAGGTGGCCCGTCCGGGTGTTCCAAATTGAACAAGATGTCGATAGGGCGCTTGCGACCGCGCACCGATACCTGCTCACCCCTGACTACCGCCGTTAGCGATGTCAGCCGCTGTTGACCATCGAGCAGCAGCTTACGTCCGGCGAAGGCAGTGGATTCCTGTGGAATTGCGAAGTCGTGGGTTGGCACCGGCTCGTCGGTTTCCCACATCAAAATCGAACCACTCGGATAGCCGCGATAGAGCGAGTCGAGGAGGTCGCGAACCCGCGTCGCAACCCATACATAGTGGCGCTGAATTTCCGGCAAACGCAGTTCGCCACGTTTGAACATGTCTACAAGCGTGCCAATCGGAATGTTCTGCTGCTGCATGGTCAGGCTTTCCCTTATCAGTTGGTGTTGTAATCAGTAGCCAGTGCGCCCCGAAGCGCATCAGGACTGCTTGCGACGCTCCAAGCATGGTTATTGCTGTGCCGACGCGGGTACCCGAACCAGTCCGAATCCGTGATGGCAACGAATAGCCGCATTCACTGTCCGCCCTAAACCTTTGCAAGTCATTATTGTTCATGGGGTTCCACCTGTCCAGCGCCTTCTGCTGCCCGGCATTCCGGGAACATCTGGCCGTATGCTCCCTCGACTGCTACCATTCTTTGCTAAGGTAATCATCCATGGCAAATAATCATTCTGAACTCGAAAAGCGCCTCTGGGAGGCCGCAGACGACCTCCGGGCGAACTCGAAGCTTAGGTCGGCGGAGTATTCCGTCCCTGTTTTGGGGCTCATCTTTCTCCGCTACGCCGACCACAAGTTCGGGGAAGCCGAGAAGAATCTGCCCCGACAGGGCACCGGACGCCGCAAGGTCGGCAAGACCGACTACCAGGCGCAGGGCGTCCTCTTCATCCCTGAGAACGCCCGGTTCGCCCACCTGCTCAATCTCCCTGAGGGCACCGATGTTGGCAGGGCGATCAACGAGGCGATGAAGGCCATCGAAGCCGAGAACGAAGACCTTCGGGACGTTCTGCCCAAGACCTATAACGCGCTTGAAAAGAATCTTCTTATCACCCTGCTGAAGAACTTCTCGTCCATCCCCATGACAATCGAGGGCGATGCCTTCGGCAAGATTTACGAATACTTCTTGGGAAATTTCGCGATGTCGGAGGGGCAGAAGGGCGGCGAGTTCTTCACGCCGACCAGCATCGTCAAGCTCATCGTGGAGATTATCGAGCCGTACCACGGGCGCATCCTCGACCCGGCGTGCGGCTCAGGCGGCATGTTCGTGCAGTCGGCGGCATTCGTGGAGCACCACAGGGAGAGCGTCAACGAGATTGCCGTGTACGGGCAGGAGAAGGTGGCCGAGACCATCCGCCTCTGCAAGATGAACCTCGCCGTCCACGGCCTCTCCGGCGACATCCGCCAGTCGGTCACCTACTACGAAGACCCGCACAAGAGCGTCGGCAAGTTCGACTTCGTCATGGCGAATCCGCCGTTCAACGTGGACAAGGTGGATAAGGAGCGCATCAAGGACGACCCGCGCTACCCGTTCTCCATTCCCAAGGCTGACAACGCAAACTATCTTTGGATTCAATTGTTCTACTCCGCCCTGGATGAGACCGGACGCGCCGGGTTCGTCATGGCGAACTCAGCGGGAGACGCCCGTGGCTCTGAGTTGGACATCCGCCGCGACCTGCTCAAGTCCGGTGCAGTGGATGTGATGGTCTCGGTCGGGTCGAACTTTTTCTATACGGTGACGCTGCCCTGTACACTCTGGTTCCTCGACCGGGGCAAGGCGAAGTCTAAGCTCAAAGACAAGGTGCTCTTCATCGACGCTCGGCACACCTTCACCCAGATTGACCGGGCACATCGCGAGTTCACGCCAGATCAGATTGAGTTTCTATCGAACATCGTTCGCCTCTATCGCGGCGAGAAGCCTGAGACCGAAGCCGGAAGCAAAGACCTGATGAAGGAGAGCTTCCCGAAGGGCAAGTACGCCGATGTGCTCGGACTATGCAAAGTCGCCACGCTCGATGAAATCGAAGCACAAGGCTGGAGCCTCAATCCGGGGCGATATGTGGGGGTGGCCGAACGTGCTGCTGACGACTTTGAGTTTGCCGAGAAGCTGGAGGAACTCAACGAGGAGTTGGAGACGCTCAATGCAGAGGCGAGGGAACTTGAGGAGCGCATAGCGGAGAATGTCTCATTTCTCCTTGGAGCGTCTGCATGAGTTTCCGCCGCGTCAAGATTGAGTCAACCTACGAGGGACTTTACGATGGGCCACATGCCACTCCAAAGCCCAGCGACTCCGGCCCTGTCTTTCTCGGGATTGGAAACATAACTTCAGATGGACAATTAGATTTGTCAGATGTACGCCACATTGCGGAAGAGGATTATGCGGCTTGGACAAAACGGGTCGTACCGGAGCCGGGTGACATCGTATTCACCTATGAAGCTACGCTCAATCGTTATGCGATTATTCCGCAAGGGTTCAGAGGGTGCTTAGGTAGGCGTTTGGCTCTCATTCGACCTAATTCAGCTAAGGTCAACCCTCGCTTTCTGTTCCTTTACTTCTTCGGGCAAGACTGGCGAAATACCATCAGCGGCAACATTTTGTCCGGTGCAACTGTGGACAGAATCCCCCTCACGAAATTCCCGGAGTTTGAGGTCAACCTTCCGCCTCGCCCCGTACAGGACAAAATCGCCGATATTCTTTCCGCCTACGACGACCTGATTGAGAACAACACTCGGCGCATCAAGATTCTGGAGCAGATGGCGCAGATGCTCTACCGGGAGTGGTTCGTCAATTTCCGTTTCCCCGGTCATGAAAAGGTCAAGATGGTCGAGTCGGAGATGGGGCTGATACCTGAAGGCTGGAATCTATGCCCAGTCACACAGGCCGTCGATGTTGACCCCACCACGAAAGTTCCTCGCGATGGCGTAAAGCCGTTCGTACCAATGGGTAGCCTCTCACCCAACTCAATGCTTATCAACGATGTTGAAAAGCGTGAGGGCAATAGTGGCTCCAAGTTTCGGAACGGAGACACGCTTTTTGCACGAATCACCCCATGCCTTGAAAACGGAAAAACAGGATTTGTCCAGTTCCTCCCTACAGACGATGCCGTTGCATTCGGGTCAACAGAATTCATCGTACTTCGGTCGCGAACGGTCTGTCCTGAGTATGTGTACTTGATGGCTCGGTCAGACGAATTTCGCGACAATGCAATCAAGAGTATGTCTGGGGCTACTGGGAGACAACGGGTGCAACAACAGAGCTTCGACAGATTCTTCATTGCACAGCCGCCCTCCGACCTCCTCGAATGTTTTCAAAGTGCTGTTGCTCAAATGTTCAGGCTCATTCAGACGCTGAGTCTCAAGAGCACCAACCTACGCACGACCCGCGACCTGCTTCTCCCCAACCTGGTCTCCGGTGAAGTCAGCGTTGAAAACCTCGAACAGGAGGCTCTCGCAGAGACCGCATGACCTACACAGATCAGGACGGCGAAGGAACGATCGAACTCAACACGATGGAGTTGCTCTCGGCTCTTGGCTGGGAGGTAGCCGACTGCTACCACGAGACTTTCGGCGAGGGTGCGACTCTCGGGCGTGAGACCTCGGCTCAGGTCGTTCTGGAGTCGCGGTTGCGGGAGGCCATCGCCAAGCTGAATCCCAGCCTGTCCCCTGCCGCCGCCGACCTCGCGGTTGCAGAAGTGGCGAAAGACCGCAGCGTCCTCAGTCCTGTCCGGGCAAACCAAGAGGTCTATCAACTCCTCAAAGACGGCGTAAAGGTCACCTACCGCACCGACGACGAAGAGGAGGCCATCGAGGTTGTCAAGATCATCGACTGGGACACGCCGGAAAACAACAACTTCTTCCTCGCCTCCCAGTTTTGGATTTCCGGCGACTATGGCAAAAAACGCGCCGACCTGCTGGGCTTCGTGAACGGCATCCCGCTGGTCTTCATTGAACTGAAGGCATCGCACAAATCACTGGAGAACGCCTACAAGCACAACCTCTCCGACTACAAGAGCACGATTCCGCAACTGTTCTGGTACAACGCCGCCGTCATCCTCTCCAACGGTTCAAAGAGCAAAATCGGCAGCGTCACTGCCGGGTGGGAACACTTCGCCGAGTGGAAGAAGATAAACGATGAAGGCGAAGAGGGCATGGTCAGTCTGGAGACCATCGTCCGTGGCGTCTGCGATAAGACGCGGCTGCTCGACCTCGTGGAGAACTTCACCATCTTCAGCGAGGCCAAGGGCGAGACAGCCAAGCTGGTCGCCAAGAACCATCAGTTCCTCGGCGTGAACCGCGCCCTGAATGCCGTGCAGGAGATAAAGCAGAACCAAGGTAAGATTGGCGTCTTCTGGCACACGCAAGGTTCGGGCAAAAGCTTCTCGATGGTCTTCTTCTCGCAGAAGATTCTGCGGAAGCTCCACGGCAACTGGACGTTTCTCATCGTCACCGACCGCGAAGACCTCGACGGCCAGATTTACAGGAACTTCGCATCAACCGGCGCGGTGATAGAGAAGGAAGAGCACGTCCGGGCGCAGAGCGCCGAGCATCTGAAGCAGCTTCTCAATACGGAAGACCACCGCTTCTTGTTCACGCTGATTCAGAAGTTCCGCACCGACAATGGCGAGACGTACCCGAAGCTCTCTGACAGGTCAGACATCATTGTCATCACAGATGAGGCTCACCGGAGCCAGTACGACACCTTTGCGCTGAATATGCGGAATGCTCTGCCGAACGCCGCATTCATCGGCTTCACCGGCACGCCGCTGATGGCTGGTGAGGAGCGCACGAAGGAGGTCTTCGGCGACTACATTTCGGTCTACAACTTCAAGCAGTCGATTGATGACGGCAACACGGTTCCGCTCTACTATGAGAACCGCATCCCCGAACTCCAGCTTGTGAATGAGAACCTCGCGGAGGACATCGCCGACATCGTAGACTCCGCTGACTTGAACGATGACCAGCAAGCCAAGCTGGAGCGGGAGTTCGCACGGGAGTATCACCTCATCACTCGTGAAGACCGCCTGGAGAAGATTGCCGAAGACCTCGTGGCTCACTACACCGGGCGCGGCGTACTGGCTAAGGCGATGGTCATCTCCATCGACAAGGCAACCGCCGTCAAGATGTACGACAAGGTTCAGAAGTACTGGAAGGCAAAGCTTGTCGAATTGCGAAAGGCTATCACTGCCGCCGACCCTGACGACAGGCCGGAACTCGAAAGCCGCCTGAGCTACTTCGAGAAGACGGATATGGCGGTGGTCGTGTCGCAGTCGCAGAACGAGATTGAGGAGTTCAAGCAGAAGGGGCTGGACATCGCCACGCACCGCAAGCGGATGGTGAAGGAGGACTTGGAGACGAAGTTCAAGAACCCCGATGACCCGCTGCGAATCGTCTTCGTCTGCGCGATGTGGATTACCGGGTTCGATGTCCCGTCATGCTCAACTATCTACCTCGACAAGCCGATGAAGAACCACACTCTTATGCAGACGATTGCACGAGCGAACCGGGTGTGGCAGGAAAAGCAGAGCGGCCTCATCGTGGACTACGTTGGCATCTTCCGCAACCTCCAGAAGGCACTCGCCATTTATGGCACCACGGCAACAGGGGGCGAGATGCCCATCAAGGACAAGGACGAGCTTGTCCGGCTGCTCAATGACGCCATCCAGAAGGCTATGGTCTTTTCCCAGCAGCATGGCGTGGAACTCGACGAGATTCTGAGGGCCACGGGCTTTGAGCGGGAGAAGCTAAAGGATGATGCCGTTGCTGCGTTCGTCCTGACGGATGGCATCCTCCGTCAGTTCCTTGGCCTGGTCGGAGACGTTGAAAAGCTCTTCAAGTCACTCCTCCCCGATCCCGCAGCGAACCAGTTCGGCTCCATCCGAAAGGTGCTGGTCGTCATAGCGGAGAAGATTCGGAGCGAGATTGGTGTCGCCGATATTTCCGGCATCATGGAACAGGTGTCTGGCGTGCTCGACGAGTCCATCGCCACCGAGGGCTACGTGATTCGTCCATCGGCAGTCGAGGCCAACTACATTGACCTGAGCAAGATTGATTTCGACCTGCTGCGGCAGCAATTCAATACCGGGCGTAAGGCCATTGAGGTGCAGAAGCTGCGGACTCAGATTGCGGTCAAAGTCGCCAAGATGGTGCAGTTGAACAAAACGCGGATGAACTTCCTCGAAGAGTTCCAGCGGATGATAGATGAGTACAATTCCGGGGCGGCCAACATCGAGACCTTCTTCGCAAGGCTTATGGCGTTCACGCAGAAGCTGTCAGAAGAAGATAAACGAGCGATTTCCGAGGAACTGACCGAGGAGGAACTGACCATCTTCGACCTGCTGACCAAACCGGAGGTGGCATTGTCCAAGTCGGATGAGCGGGAAGTGAAGAAGGTCGCCAAGGAACTGCTGCAAAAGCTCAAGAACGAAAAGCTGGTTCTTGACTGGAAGAAGCGGCAAGCAACACGGGCAGCGGTGCGGTACACCATTGAGACCGTTCTGGATGAATTGCCGCGAACCTACACGCCAGAGCTTTACCAAACCAAATGCAACGTCGTGTACCAGCACGTGTTCGATTCATACGCTGGGCAAGGCAATAGCCTCTATGCGGGAAACTGAACACCTTCCGACAGAGAGTCCCTTGAAATCGAAGACTCGTCTATGTTCACCAACGCACAACGGTTCAACGGAGCGATACATGGAGAATGAGACCAAGCAGAAGCCGGTAGTTGAGTGGTGGCAATCGCCGGATGCACGTCCTGAACTAGAGGCTTGTTTAGCCAAACTGAATGAAGCACAAGACGCGACAGACCCAATCAGCAGATTCTCGCTATTTTCCCACGCTCTTAATCTCCTTTGGGCTGGCAAAGGGAGGCTCGATAACCAGAGGAAGCGTTCAGATAGCCAAGGGATTCTCGATATTCTCCTCTCAATTCCAGCATCACGCCAAGAAGAACTCTGCGATGCCCCAGAGATGCTTGCTCTTGCGAACTTCGTCCCTCAAATCATGAATGTCAAAACCCTAAGAGAGTCGGAACTCTACGTACCCGGCGAGGCAATTCCACCCAAACTAAAAAGTGACGCTTCAGCAGAACACCGGCAACTTGCAAATGCCCTTCAGAGATGGCGCGATGAGCGAAAAGAAGAGGCTCGGTTGCAGACGTTGAAGAAGCTAGGGACTCTCTTGTACAGCGTTCGGTCAAACATCGCTCACGGTGAGAAGACAATGCGCGGCCCTGACCTCGCAAAAGCAGAACGCGACAGACAGGTCTGCGAAATAACACTGCCGATGATTCGTACGGTCGCGGATGTTCTGCTTGACCATCCCACTCAGAAGCTAATCGCGTACGGCACTCTGAAGCCGTCCGAGCCCAACCATAGGGTTTTGGAACCTCTCACCGACCAAGAGTGGTTGGACATTGAGGTTGAAGGCACAATGATTGACCACGAGGGAGGACTAAAGGGCTTTAGGTGGTGCGACTCAAGGACTCGCCATAAAGCAATGCTTCTGAAATCCTCACAGCTTCCTTCATTCTGGGGAAGGCTCGATTCATTCGAAGGCAGTGCATACCGGAGGACATTGGCTACGGCTCTAGTAGGCGAACTCACAGTGGTAGCGATGATTTATTAGCAGGTGCCATTCTGAAGAATTTGCCCACTGCTGCAATTCCCCGAATACGCATACCCTATCGTTTCTCAAAGAGGCTTGGCTCCGCCGAGGGAGGCGAGTCTCTTGGGAAGGTCAGCCGCTGACTATCCTACTCCTTTGACGTTCTCTGGCCGCGCTTCTTCTTGCTCCTGGCCTCTTTTGTGCGCCCATCCACTCCGCCCTTATCCCAAAGCGTGCTCCGGCATTTCTTGCTGGCGCAAAGGGTCGGATGCTCGACAGAGGGAATCCAGACGTGTCCACAGACATCGCAAACCGCCACGCGCTGCATCTTCCATCCCATGGACGCGATTATACATAAAATGCCCGAAGCACAGAAAGCAGTAAATTTCTTACACCTCTCCCTGTCTATTATGCGCAAAGGGCAATATGCGTTCTAGGCATAGTACCAGCGAGGGGGTGGCACCCAGCGACTTTCATCATCTTCCAGCCCATACCCGAGATAATACATAATGACCATTGCACAGAAAGCAGTTGATTTCTCACTCCTTTCCTTGTATACTATGCTCATTGGACATTGTGCGATATGGGCATAACGTTGGAGAATGCCGCCATCGAGGAAATCAGGGAAGTGCGGCCAATCGTTGAACTGTCCAAAACCCTGCTGGACAGCGTCAGGAGGCACCTGTGATTAAGAAATGTGCGATCTACGCCAGGGTAAGCACCCCGGATCAATGCATCGACAATCAGCTTTACGACCTTCGCATTTTCGCTGAGCAGCGTGGCTTTGAGGTCGCTTGTGAGTACACCGATGTCGGCTCCGGCAGCAAGGCTCGTCGCCCAGGTCTGGACGCCATGTTGCGAGATGCTCGAAAGAGGAAGTTCAGCGTACTCATCGTGGCCGCCTTTGATCGCGTGGCGCGTTCAGTCCAGCACTTCTTGGGCGTCGTCGATGATTTGGACAGCCTTGGGGTTGCGTTCATCTCTCGCCGCGAAAACATCGCCACCGATGGTGCCATGGGGCGGCTGTTCCTGACCATCATCTCCAGCATCGCAGAGTTGGAATCTGACCTCATTCGGGAGCGCATCCGCGCCGGAATGCGCCGCCGCAAGCTCGACGGTCTGCCGGTGGGGCGTCAGCCGCTCAACATCGACCATGCCGCCGTCGCAGAAGACAGGCTCCGTGGATTGAGCTTGACCGAGACCGCCAAGCGCCATGGGATTTCAAGGGCAACCGTGGTCAGGTTTGTACGGGAGGCGCGGCAGCGGGGACTTACCCATCAACCGGAGGAGTGTGCGGCTTGATGGGTAAGCAAAATGGAACTGAGCTACTTCAATGAAGAGGGGGAATGATATGTGCGGACCATGGGCATACAACAACTTTCTGGAGTATGGAGCGGTCTTCCCGGAGATTGCTGACCTCCTCAAAGCATCCGGCGTCAAAGCGCGAGTCAATAACAACAAAGACAAGACAGGGTTTGTCGTCAAGATAACCCTGCCCAACCG
>Ga0224558_1000949_pt1 | contig 32501 bp, 27 predicted proteins | sample 714S32024metaG_FD_180682 | JGI IMG/M metagenome (GOLD analysis project Ga0224558, IMG submission 180682) | Peat soil microbial communities from Stordalen Mire, Sweden - 717 S3 20-24 | ecosystem: Environmental > Terrestrial > Soil > Wetlands > Peat | place: Sweden: Norrbotten County, Stordalen... | reverse complement strand
GATAGCCGACCACCGCCTCCAGACGTTCTGCTTCCGACCGCGTCGAGAGCAGGCTCTGCTTGAAGTCGAGGTCGAGCGGAAGCGATCCTGCGAGCAGGAAGGAAAGATTGCCCGCCTGCTCGTCGGGTCCGGAGGGTTCTGCCCCCGCCAGTTTCGCGATCTCCGCGTGCAACCGCACTGCCTGCGTCACCATCTCGGCGGCCGGCGTGCCGGGCTCGTCTTCCACCACCGAAATCTCGGCCTGCAAAAACGCTCGATCTTCGTTGACCTCGATCACCTCAAAGCGCTCCACCCCGCGCGTCAGGATGTCCATGCGCCCATCGTCATACTTCTTCGTCACCGACATGATCTCGGCCGTGCAGCCAATGTCGGCGACTCCATCGGAGGACGCCCGCACCACCCCAAACGGCTTTTTCTGTTCCAGGCATTCCGCGATCATCTCCTTGTATCGCGGTTCGAAAATGTGCAGCGGCAGCGGAACCCCAGGCAGCAGCACCAGTTCGAGCGGAAAGATAGGCAACAGCGAACTCACGGCAGCTCCAGTGCAGACGATTTTAAACTATCCAAAAGGAGTAGCTCGTTGCACTACTGTTTTTGAGCTAGGCCACACAGAGACTAGTAAAGAACTGACCAGGGGTTAAAGTACCAGAAGCGCCCGGAGCTGATCCTCCCCCGGCCCGAGGGCACCACAAAACCGCAAGGAGGATCTCCGCATGTCTACACGATTGTTCTGCATCGCCTTCGCGTTAATAGCGCTTTGCGCGGTCACCGCCCAGGCAAAACCGATTACTTGGTATCTGCAAGGCGTCAAATTTGCGGACGGCAGCACCGCCAGCGGTTCATTCGTCTATGACGTGGACAACGGTTTCAATGGTTTCTACAGCAGTATTTCGATCGCAACCACCGCCGGTACCGTTGTACCGGCGAACGCCTTTGCTTTCTCGGACCCGGGCGCAGTCAGTTACAGTATCCGCATCTTGCCCGTTACCTTGGGGAGTGGCAGCCTGACGGGAACTCCAATCCTGATATTGTATTTCTCTGCGCCGCTCTCGGACGCGGGCGGGACGGTGTCGCTTGTAACCAGCGGCGCTTTTGCATCTCTCTGGGGGCTATGCGCCAACCCTACTTGCAGCGATATTGACCGCCCGACTCCAATCGAGTATGTGATCGCCGGGTCGGTAGCGGCTGTATCGGCCGGTGACTCGAGCGTCTATTTCTCCACCTACTACTCCAATGCGAATACCACGGGCGCTCCGGATCAAACCCTGCGTATCGTCAACGATGGCGGCGACGCAACTTTAGCTGTCGAGGGCGTCGAAAACGGAACCCTCTGGGCGGCGATCTACGTCTTCGATGACAGCCAGGAACTGCGCTCCTGCTGCTCCTGCGCAATCACCTCCGACGGTCTGCTTTCGGAATCCGTGAATAAAGAGCTCACGGTCAACGAATTCACCGGCAGGGGACAAATAGCGCGGGGCGTTATCAAGGTCGTTTCCTCTACCACCAGTGACCCGACCAGCCCCCTCCCGTTTCCCGGACTGCGGGCATGGGCCACGCACATCCAGGCAACCACCACCACGTTTCCAGCTCCCGGTCCAGGGCACGCTGTAAACGCCAAGGAAGCGGCGCCGTGGTTCGTCACCGAAACCGCGTTGGCCGATTCGAACCTGACACCGCTTGAACTCTCGAATCTCGGGTACCTGTGTTCCTACGGGCTAACCATTGGCAGCGGCTACGGTACTTGCCCCTGCACGATAGAAGACTACGACTTCTAGCGATACGGGGGATATTTCAACAGTAACGCGGTCAACTCTTCAGGCGGGCCGATGGCTCTATCGAAGTTCTGCCCCGCTCACTGGCGCGGCGCTGAACTCGAGTCCAGGCTCGCCCGTTGCTGACCCGGGCAAAGCCCGCAAAAGTAAAGAAAGGTAAATTCGGCTCACCTTCAGACCTCAGCCGCATCGAATGAAGTAGGCAGAACTGCAGTCTTCCACCCCCCTCCAAAAGGCCGCACGCACGGCGGCTCTGGGGGTGGAGGCTGCCGTTAGCTTTTCTGTGCTCCCTTTTCGTTAGAATAGGCTTTATGAGATTCTTGTCCCGCCCTTCGTTCCTCACGTTCCCGCTATCTCCGTCCGCACTGTTGAGCGCCCTGTTGCCTCTCATCATGTTGCTCGTCATCATGATTCCCCAGCCGGCACGCGCGCAAGAAGGCCCCCTCGACAAATCCGAGCTCAAGGGGATCACGGTCGAGGAAATCATCAAGCGTTTCGCCGCCAAGGAAAAAGAGTTCAAGGAGGCGCGCGATCAGTACACCTACCGGCAGGACGTCAAGGTTATGACCCTCGACGGCGACACCCCGGACGGCGCCTACCAGCAAGTGTTCGACGTCACCTTTGACGACAAGGGACGCAAGATCAAGACCGTGGTCTTTGCGCCGCAGCCCACTCTGCAACGCATCCTGATGACCGAGGAAGACTTCGACGACATCGAGAATCGCCTCCCCTTTGTGCTGACCTCGGACGAAGTCGGCGAATACGACATCCTCTACGTAGGCCAGCAAAAACAGGACGAACTGAATACCTATGTTTTCGATATTGCCCCCAAGCAGATCGTTGGCAAGAAGCGCTATTTCTCGGGGCGCATCTGGGTGGACAACCACGATTTTCAGATCGTGGAAACTTATGGCAAGACCGTACCCGACATCCGCAAGAAAAGAGGCAGCGAGAACCTGTTCCCCAAGTTCACCACCTGGCGCGAACAAATTGACGGCCAGTACTGGTTCCCCACCTACACCCGCGCCGAGGATACCCTCCAGTTCTCCATGGGCGGCGTAAAGATCCGCGAGATCATCAAGTACACCAACTACAGGCGCTTCGGCTCAAAATCGAGAATCACCTACGAAGGCCAGGAAGTGCAGAAAGCCGAGCCGAAGCCAGGAGACCAGAAACCGCCCGAGCCGCCAAAGCCGCAGTGACCCCAGGTTTCAATCGAGAATACAGCCCTGGAGGGACGAACGAACTTAGCCCAGCGCTTCAGCGGCTGCCCTTGCTCTTGGGTGGCGCAGCGGTTTACCGCTGCGATAACTTCCTGGTTTCGAATTCGGCTTTAGCCGCTGAGGGCGCGGCTCTCGATCAGGAATTACTTTTCCCGCAAGTTATCCGCTCGCGCGGCCGTCGCCCAGGCTGTCCAGCGCTTGCCCCAGATCGGCAATCAAATCCGCCGCGTCTTCAATACCAACCGAGTAGCGGATTAGAGCCTCAGGAATGCCGCTCGCCGCGCGCTCTTCGGGCGTGCACTCAACATGGCTGGTTGTCGCCGGAGGTCCGGCAACGGTTTCTACCGCACCCAGGTTCGCTGCCAGGTTCGCGTAGCGCAGTCGCGGCAACAATGACTTCACTGCCTCGAAGCCGTCGTGGAGCACGAAGCTGAGCACGCCGCCAAAGCCAGCCATCTGACGGCAGGCGACATCGTGATTCTCGTGCGCCGCCAGTCCTGGGTAGAACACCTTTGCGACGCGAGGGTGCGATTCTAGAAATCGGGCAATCTGCAGTGCATTTTCGTTCTGCTGGCGAACCCGCAAATGAAGCGTCTTTATTCCTCGCAACAGAAGGTATGCGGACATCGGTTCCAGGCATGCCCCGTTGATTTCCCGGAAATGATAAATGCGGTTCACCAGCTCCTCAGGTCCGCACACTATGCCGCCAAGCGCGTCCGCGTGGCCGCCGAGGAACTTCGTCGCGCTGTGCACAACCAGATCGCACCCCAGCTGCAGGGGATGCTGGTTGATCGGGGTAGCAAGTGTGTTGTCAACCACGACGAGCGCTCCGTGACGATGCGCTGTCGCAGCAAGCCGGCGGATATCGACGATTTTGATCGTCGGATTCGTAGGAGTTTCGAGATACAGCAGTTTGCAGCCTTCTGCTATGTCTGCTTCGATTGTCTCGTGGTCCGTCGTATCACAAAGGGACACGGCGATTTGGAAGCGCGGCAGGAACTCAACAAAAAGCTTGTTGGTCCCGCCGTAGGTGTCTTTGATTGAGACCACGCGGTCCCCGGGAGAGAGGAGTGTAAACAAGGTGTTGCTGATGGCAGCCATGCCGCTGGCGAAGCTGGTTGCTGCCTCTGCGCCTTCCAGGTCTCTGACTTTCTCTTCCAGCGCCGCTACCGTCGGATTGGTGTTTCGGCCGTAGATGTGGCCGGCCCTTTTCCCCAGCGCTACTTCGAGCCACTCCTCGACCGTTTTGTACCCGAACGAGACGCTGAGCGCTACCGGGACTTGCGTCGCGCCCGCCCAGCGCTCGCCCCGTTCCCCAGACCAAACCGCCCGCGTCCCCAGTCCTGGGGCACTACCATGTTCCGCATGATCCATAGCTTGTCGATAGCAACAATGAAATCGGCTCCGAAGTATGACACAAGCAACTGATCGAGTGCTATCGCTCAAAATCGACCTGTGTCACAGCGTCACTTGGCAGGTGGCAGGCAATCCGGAAGTAAGGCTTCTGGATAAGTCCCGATAGACGCCCTTCCGGGAAGTCGCCCGGCATCCGCAAGAAGAAGGGCAACGAGAACCTGTTCCCCAAGTTCACCACCTGGCGCGAGCAAATTGACCCCCAGTACTGGTTCCCCACCTACACCCGCGCCGAGGATACCCTCCAGTTCTCCATGGGCGGCGTAAAGATCCGCGAGATCATCAAGTACACCAACTACAGGCGCTTCGGATCAAAATCAAGAATCACCTACGAAGGCCAGGAAGTGCAGAAGGCGGAGCCGAAACCGGGAGATCAGAAGCCAACGGAGCCGCAGAAACCGCAGTAGGGTCAGGACCGGTACACAGGTAGTTTGCTAACGCGCCGAATCTGACGTGTGTGCTGCGTCTTAAGTCTGCTCGCTCCGTGCAAGTTGCTGGCTGGAAGTGCGAACGAGAGAACTGAACGCGCTGACACCCGTCCCGCGAGCAGGTGCACACCTCCACGCAGTCGCAGAGCTAGCGCGCTCGCTCATGGTGGAGCGCGTAAAAGCCGGCCTGCGCAATGCTCGTGCGAAGGGCAAGCGATGGGGTCGACCGGCGGGTTTCAGTTTCCCCAACGAAGATTCAGGAACTGCGCGCGGAAGGTCTCACGTTGCGCGACATTGCCAAGCGATGCCCTTGTGTCGAAGACGACGGTGATCAGGGCCTTGCACTAAGCAATTGCCGCGTTATCGGTGACCTTCCAGCTCCTGCGATTGCGCGCAGCCCGCCGGGACCACCCCCCGGATTTTCTTACGGCACGACAAAGTTGACTGAGGTCCCCCAGTTTGCATAACCATCCCTGGTTCCGCCGCAGGTCCCGAGTGTCAGCGTAAACTCAGACCCCGTGCAGTTCGGGTACTGGATGTAGTTGGTAGCGAAGTAGATCTTACCGCCTGACCACGGTAGGAAGATTGCACTACTGTAGTCTCCCCAGCGAGGTCGAGTGGGACCTGGATAGCCCTGGTACTCTGCAAAGCCGTCTTCAGGCGATTGGCCCAAATCTGCAATGTTGACCTTAGATTTCAAGAGGCCGTTCGAAGTGCTGGTCAGCCGACCGTAGGCGGTGCTGGGGTAAAAGCCTCCGTGGTCAGCCCCGGTAGGCCCGCCGTCACCCGACAGCGTGAAGGTCATGATGGCCCCACCGTTTCCGCCGTCCTGGGAGGAAGAGCCTTCCGCGGCCATTGCCGGGAATTCCAAGTCCTCATGCTTCGGCGAAACATACCCCTGGCCCGTGAGGCTGAAGAACCCGAACTTGTCGAAAGTGTCGGTGCCGATGACCCAGTAAACGGCGCCCTGGTGCACTTCCGGGCTTGCTTCCGACGTGTACGTTTGGGCGATCTCCGTTGTGGTGGCGCCCCAGAGCTGGCCCTGCGCCTGCGAGACCTGCGTCATAGTGTCACCGTTGGTAGCGATTCCGTTCTCGGGGCAGCTGGCGGGCGGCGGAGAGCCCACACTGAGGCCGGCGGCTCCGCATTCGTCGCCCAACGGTATTGGCCCACTCTTTTGCGCGGCCAGGAACCCCTCTCCGTAGTAAAACGACACCCCGGAGAATAGCTGGCCCCCGAATTGGATATGGGAGCATGCGGAGCAGTTGGGGCTGTTCAGGTTCTTGAGGCCGGTCCAGTCGAAGACGGCGATTCGGTCGTCTCCCTGGCCATAAAAGTCGAGGGCCTCAAGAATAAATCCGGAGCCTCCATGACTGTTGTCGTACTGGCTTGGGTCGGGTGGTTGCGCCGGAATTGCGGCAAACCAACACGTGAAACCAGGCTCATGATGCTGATTATCGGAAAAACAGGTTCCGTCTGGTGTCGGTAGGAGCCCCATGTTCTCGATGGCGACGGTGAAGGCAGGGTTTGGCTTCCCATGAAGTCCAGTGACGGGCAGGCCCAGTTCGAACGCATTCTTGTTAAACGCAAATTCTTGTGCTCCGTTCGAAAAGCCGCCGCCCAAGCCACCCCCGTTGAGCGGGAACTCGTCGTAGAACAAGAGGAAGGCGTCTCGAGTGGTTGAGATCTTCGCGAAGTCATTCAGCAGGTAGGGGTAGCCCGGCTCCGCTGGGTTGTAATTGGCATTGAGGAAGTAGACGCTGTAGGGGCCAAATGGATCTGAGCCTACAGTCACCGCAATCGCTTCATAGCAGGTATTGGCGACGCCTCCAAAGCAACCTGCAAAAGGCCCCCCGCTGGCCTCATCGGTTGAAGAGACAATCTGGGTAAAGAACCAGTGTCCGCCATTGTTGTAATCGTACAGGCAAGAGATGTCTCCTCCGCTGCTCCATCCTCTGCCGGTGAGTCCCATAAGGGTGTCCAGCGGGATGACCGCTGATGCCCGCTGCAAGTCTGTGTTGAAAACTAGAATCTCTCCGAGGTTGTTACTCTCGACCACATACCCATTTCCGGCGCATAGGCCCTGGTCTGCGGGTTCAAGGTCCCCTACCAGGTTGGTGCTTTGCTCGGCGCTGTCCACCGCGTTCAAGCCTTTCACGCCGGTGGCGCCGCCCGAAGACAAACTAATGTTGTCGCACCCTGGACCCAACGGTTGGCAACTAACAGTTGGAGGCGTGACCGCGACGTCGCTGTGCGGGAGACGCAAGCGACGCGCGAGACTCGGTAACGGCATAACTTTCGGGCTAGGCAAAATCCCAGATTCGGTTAGCGGGTTGGGGACAACTGCGTCCGTCGAGGCGAGAGGCGCCGTGGACGGAGAGAAGAAGGGACCTGTGAGCAAAGAGCAACCATAGTAGGCGCAACCAGTGGCGGCTGGACCAGCAAAGGTTGGCGAATATTGCCCTAAACTTGATGATGAAACGGCGCTCGTTGTGGCAGCTGCGGCGATGGTGCCTGCTTGTGCTGGATGTGTGAACCCGGCGGCGACGGCCAGCGCGACCGACAGCGACAGCAGTGCAAATCTGGATTGGCGATACATGGGGTTTCTCCACTCAAGACAGATTTAGAAGCCGAGAGATATAAATTGGGCCCTGGGGCGGATTGCTGGTGTAGAACATAGATCCTCAGGATGTCAAAGCGGGATCGCGTACGCGGGTCCATTCGTTCAACGTCAGAGTCCCCCACGCAGCTCCATTCGGCACCCCGGCGAACCGCGCGCAATAATACACACGGGCTTAGTCGCCGTCAAGATGCAGAGTTTTGCACCTCAACCTTCAACCTGCTGATTTCTGGCGCGAGTTGCAGTTGGTGTGATTTACCGACAAAGGCTGAACATGCGGTGATAAAACGTGCATCTCCGCCGCGGCCGAACCGGACCGCCCCTGTTCTCTGCAAGCTTGAGACCTTCAATAAAACAAGTACTTCCTCCACTTATCGTCCGAGTGCCCCATCAGGCGCATGATGTGGCGGCTGGTGTGGAGGTTGAAGGAGCGGGGTTCGCGCGCCGGCTTCATGTTGGCTTCGTGCGGAAGCTGGTTGCCTTTGCGCCGGTTGCACAGATGGCAGCAGGCGACCAGGTTCTCCCAGGTGGAGAGGCCGCCGCGCGACCGCGGAATCACGTGGTCCAGCGTAAGTTCCCCCGAGGGAAGCGTCGTGCTGCAATACTGGCAGGTGTTGCGGTCCCGCAGCAGGATGTTCTTTCGCGACAGCGCCCGCGACTGGTGCGGGATCCGGCGATACTCGAGCAGACGGATCACCGAAGGCACGCGCACGGCAAGGCGGGCGGCGTGCAGGAAGTGACCGTTTTCTTCTTCGGTCATGGCGACGCCCTTCAACACCAGCACGATCGCGCGCCGCGCCGCGCAAACGTTGATCGGCTCGTAGGAGGCGTTCAGCACCAGCACCGGCTGATGCAGCGCGTGGCCATCGCCTTCTTGATGCATGCCGGAGCCGAGCATCGCGGCCGGAAGGTGCGAACGCACGCTTCCACCGAAATTGTGTAATCGCAACGACATGATTTCTACCCGTGAGCCGCTATGCCCACGCGATCCTCACTCCCCTCCTCCGACAGATCCTCCGGCAGATTCCCCGCCAGGGAGAAGACATCGGAAATTGTCACCTTCAATGTACGCGCCACCGTCGCCACCCAAACCCGCGCCGCTCCCGCGCGGAGAAGAACCCGTGCGCACTCCGAGGCCGTGGTCCCCGTAGTAAGGACGTCATCGATCAATAAGATGTCGCGTTTCAATATTCGCGTTGGATCGCTCACCGCAAAAGCGCCCCGCAGGTTCTCGCGCCGTTGGTGACGAGTCAGGCCGATCTGGCTTCCGGTCTCGCGTCGGCGCACCAGGACTCCCGTCGACAGATCAAACCTTTTTGGACGCGCCAGTTGCTTCAGCGCGCCTCGTGCGATCATCTCCGCCTGATTGAATCCTCGCTGGGCTTGCTTGCGGGTATACAGGGGAACGGGGACCACCGCGATCGTCCCAACCGGCATCGCCGGTTCCAGGTTGGCAATCGTCTCCGCCAGCATGCGCCCCAGCACTGCCGCCGCGGGACGAACCTGCTGGAACTTGAGCAAATGGATCAGGTCGCGCAACTCACCGTCATAGCTACCGTAGGCAACCGCCCGTTCGTATGGAGGATCCACGCGCTGGCAGAGCAGGCACCGCGACTCTCCGCGATCCGCCTCTAAGGCATCAATGCAGGCTGGGAGATGCAGCGCTTCTCCGCAAACGGTGCAGTACGACCCCTTCAGCGGTCGAAGCGCGATCAAACAGGTTTCACAAACGGGAAGCCGGGAAACTCTGAGCAGTGGGAAACCACAGATACGGCAATCGGCGGGAAAAAGCGTGAAGAATAAAGTCGCAGCCGCGCGCTCGGCAAAGCCGGCGAACGTATGATCCGCCGCTTGGCCCTGGGCAGAGCGTATTCGAAACCCAGTACTGCTGAAGACAGCCTCCCGCACCCGGCAAACCGATGGCGCTTCGCCGGGCTACATAAGGGCAGTATAGCTGCGGTGCGCGCCCTATGCAACGCAGCGAGCGAATCTAATGAGGGCGTACGGAGCCCACCTCGGGCGCTCAAGCGCAAATTCCGGTAGTGTTCTAATTTGGCGTGTTGCCGCCGAGGTAGCGCCGGCATCCTTGCCGGCTGTCCCGAGGGCGCCCTCGCCCTCGGCTCGGCGGGCATGATGCCCGCCCGACAGCCGCCGGGACGGCGGCGCTACAGTCGCCGCGCGCGGAATTAGGACACTACCCAATTTCCTAAGACTTCTAGTGGGTTGGACGACAAACTGACCCACTACGATAGACGATTATGCACTTGACACAGAAAGTATAATTTGCTAAGATGCTTTTAGTCAAGGAAAATCTCCATGAAACTGATAGATTGCCCAAAAGCCTTCGCCACAGACGAAATGTGTTTGGCTTACCTCGAAGCGAAGCGCTGGCCCCACGGTGTCCGCTGCCCCGTCTGCGGAGGTAAGGAAATCTCAAAGATCAATCGCAAGTCAAAATCCAAGAATGTCCGCGCCCAACTTTACCAGTGTCTAGAGAAAAGCTGCAAAACTCAGTTCTCGGCAACGTCTGGCACGATCTTCCATGACTCCCATCTTCCCCTTGGCAAATGGTTCATGGCGATTGCTCTGCTAATTGATGCGAAAAAAGGCATGTCAGCGCTACAGCTACAGCGGCACCTAGGTGTCAACTATCGCACCGCATGGTATCTGGCGCACCGCATCCGCGAAGCGATGAATGAACCGGGCGGATTGAAGCTGACAGGGACGGTCGAGATTGACGAGACCTACATCGGCGGAAAGAAACGCGGTCGCCGTGGTGTAAAGAAAGATAAAGACGTGGTGATGGGTATTCGTGAGCGCGGCGGCGATCTTCGCCTCTATCAGATCTCAGCCCCCAGCATCGACGCACTCTCGGAGCGGATTAAGGAAAACGTCAGTCCCAACGTGAACAAAGTTATGACGGATGAATGGGGAGCATATCCTGCCGCGTTTATCGCCTCCGGCATCAAGGGCGGAAAGCACGAAACAATCCGGCACAAAGACAAAATCTACGTACAAGGTGAAGTCCACACGAACACGGTCGAATCGGCGTTCTCGCTACTCAAGCGGGCGGTTATAGGAACATACCACCAGCTTTCGATAAAGCACCTACAACGCTACCTGAATGAGTTCTCCTACAGATTCAACCGGCGGGAAGCGCTGGACATGTTCGAGCAGACCGTGGCGCGGATGGCTGGGATCGGCGCTATGCCGTACAGCAAGTTGGTCGAGCAGAATGCGTTTACGCCTTTTGTGAGACCCTAAGAAACCGGCATAAAACCCAGCAAAATCGGCACTCTAAAGATGGGTGCAACGCAATCCATTGACAGCTCATCTAACTTGTAGGTACAGTGAAGGCGAAGTCACGCTCCCCCACTGGCGGTGTTGGCGTATGCGCGTAATGCTTCAAGCACAATTCCAGCTTTTCGGCATGATGAAAAAAGAAAACGGCTGGTACGTTGCCCATTGTCCTCCACTGGAAATTACTACCCAAGGCAGAACCGAAGAGGAAGCAAAGACAAATCTCATCGAAGCATCCGAACTTTTTGTTGTCAGCTGCTTCGAGCGTGGGACTTTTGAGCAGGCCCTTCGAGAACTTGGCTGGCATGTTGTAGCGGGACATCCCGTTCCTCAGCACGGGGAGCATTCTGCTCTTCCGAAACATGGCAGTTTCCATTTCCCGGTCCCAGTCCCTTTTGGCTTTGAGAAGGCCGCTTCGGGATGTCGCGCCTAAACCCTCTTCCTTGGCATAAACTGATTTGCGTGTTCGTACAGATCGGCTACAAGCAAGCCGGTCAAAAGGGTAGTCACGTCAAACTCGAAAAGCCCGGAGTAGCCCGCCCACTGATTGTGCCGAAATATGATGAGGTTGGGCGCGACATCATCACCACTCTGATAAAAACCGCTGGGATCACGCGCGAGGCGTTCTTGGCGTTACTAGATAATTGCTGAAACCTGCCTAGGAACTGCTTCGCTTCTGCGGCTCAGCCTTAATCAACCTGCCCAAAACCTTGTCAAATGCGCGTTTGGACACCTTGACTCTAACCTTGGGCAATTGATTCGCGGCGTTTTTCCTTTTCATTTCAACAATAATCCTCAGAACTCAACAGCTTTTCCACAGAAAACGAGCGTTTACTTAGTGCGTTTTCGGTTCCAATTCTGCTATCACGGGAGTTGGCGGAGGCTGACTGGCCGGTAACCAGGACCCGCCTTATAAGCGGGAGTTCCCCGACAGGAACGGTGTTCGACTCACCCAGCCTCCGCCACACTCCCTCGCACCACGTTATACCACTGGTGCGTCCCGACAGGGAAATCAAAAAAATAAATCACGTTTCTCTGTGCGTTCAGTCCGGCAGCCCTTCAAATTGAAGCGTTATCAAGTCAGCGTCTTTCTGATCTGGATCGCGCTTCAATGCCATCGGCACTTTCAGGGCTTTTAAGATCGTACCGACATAAAACAGCGGTTCCCCTTCGTGCACTAGAACCTGCTCATTGGGTGCAACAGACAATCCCTTACACATAACTTCTACGCCTTGGAATTTTTTGCCCGGAGCCCAAAACATGATCACTTCGGATACTCCTGGTTCCTCCATCGTCCAGCCGGCATCTTTGAACGCTTTGTATACGTCATTCGCAAAAGGCACCGCGTTACTATTCTGTGCGACCGCTACCCGAATGCGTGCCTTAGTTTTGGCCTCTGAAAGATACTGCGTTATAGCAGTTAAATCGGTCGGGCTTATTCTCTTCGGAACATTGCCCACGGTAATCGGGCTGTTAATGATGGGACTGTTTTCTCCCACAGTAGCTTGCTGGACGTTGACTCCGCCTGAATTGCTTTGTTGCACGCTTGGGGGCTGAGATGAATCACTCGCTTTTCGCGCCATGACTGGATGGGCTTCTGCATATTTGCTTTGCTTGGGTGGTTCAGCACTAGGTACTGGAACAACGGTCACTTGCTCCGGGTATGTAGTAGGCACTGGTTTTTCCACAATCTTTTCCACGATTGTCGGCTTCCGGAGATTGATAAACAGACCAAGTGCGCTCCACGTTGCAAGGGTGAGCACAAGCATGGTCATCATTGGCCAATATCTCTTAAATCGCCCATTTCTGGTTAGGGCGACGGGCGCAGTAGCGCCGTCCTCTGCCTTCTCTCGTTCAAGTTGTTCCCGCATGATTCGGTTCTGCTCTTCCATGATCTTGTTCTGCTTATAAAGTAGATACAACGTGCCTAGTGCGGCGACTGCACCACCTAGAGTTTCCAAGAGCGATATGTTGAGACCGAACATAGTGACACCTCTCAATCAAGGTTCTGACCTCGACCGAGGAGGTTATTTTACGCCATCTCTGTGTCAAATGCATAATCATGCTACGATATTGACATTCGCTTTACCTTCGCCTATGCTGCGCGTATGGCGATCACCCGGCGTCAACGCGAGCTCTATGACTTTATTTCGCGCTTCGTGGCGGAGAAGCAATACTCCCCTTCGTTTGAAGAGATCAAGGAAGGCATGGGGCTAAGCTCTCTGGCCACGGTGCACAAGCACGTTACCAATCTGGAGAAAAAAGGGCTGCTGACGCGGGACTATAACCGCAGCCGTTCGATTGATCTGCTGCCGCCGCGGGGAAAGTTGAAGCAGTCGATGGCGGTAAACACGGCGGTGGTTCTGCCGCTGGTGGGCCGGATCGCGGCGGGGCAGCCGATCGAGGCGGTGGAGCACAACGAGACCATCTCACTGGCGGATTTTGTGCGCTCCAAGGAAGTGTTCGTGCTCGAAGTGCGCGGCGACTCCATGCAGGACGAAGCGATTCTCGATGGCGACTACGTGCTGGTCGAGAAGACGAAAACGGCGCACAACGGGGATATTGTGGTGGCGCTGATCGAGTCGACCGACGCAACCCTGAAACGCTTCTTTCGCGAGGGCGAGAACATTCGTCTGCAGCCTTCGAACGCGGCCATGAAGCCGATCATTGTGCCCGCGGCGTCGGTAGAGATTCAGGGGCGGGTGATTGGCGTGTTGCGGAAGTACTGAGGAGCAGTCGCCAGTGGTCAGTACACAGTACCCACTAAAATCGAGCTTTCGCACGGCGAAAAGTCCGGGTGTTCGCCCGGGCTTTCGCATGTTTGAGAGTTGGTCGCTGAGAACTGACAGCTGAGAGCTTACCCTACGTGGCGGTCCAGCGCTTTCTGAATGTCGTCTTTGGAGCGGTAGCCGACGAGTTGTTCCACGACCTGTCCGTTCTTGAAGACAAGCAGGGTAGGAATGCCGGTAACTTTGTAGCGCATGGGCGTGGCGGCGTTACGGTCGACGTCCATTTTGCCAACCTTGATTTTACCCTGATATTCGCCGGCCAGTTCTTCGACAATCGGAGCGATCGCGCGGCAGGGGCCACACCAGGCGGCCCAGAAATCGATCAGCACGGGCTTATCGGACTTCAATACATCGGAATCGAAATTAGCGTCGGTGACTTCGACGGTGGTGGTGCTTGCCATTCATCCTCCAGATTTCTCGGTTAGCTGCCAGTTCCCCCGGAGCGAACCACGTGGTCTGTTCCGGGCGGAACCTCTATCCTAGCACCGTTGATTGGATGCGTCGCAAGCGCGGAAGTCGCAGGAACCCATTGAGACATTGAGGCATTGAGTCAATGTCTCAATGATTCAATGTCTCAATCCCATTAGAATCCCGTTAGAATTCTCGAATCATGACTGGCGATCTCGATAATCTCCGGGTGGTGCTCGTGGCCACGCGGAATCCGCTGAATATTGGAGCGGCGGCGCGGGCCATGAGTAATTTTGGGGTTAGGCGATTGCGGGTGGTGAACCCCTACGAGGCGGCATTTCGCGAGGCGCGGTCGGCGGTGGGCGCGGCGGGGCTACTGGCGAAGGCGGAACAGTACGGCAGCGTGGCCGAGGCAGTCGAGGACTGCAAGCTGGTGGTGGGGACAACGGCTGCAGGGCGGCGAGAGTTGCAGCATCGGTTACGACGGCTGGACGAGGGCGCGCGGGCGATCAAACGGCAAATGAAGGCGGGACCGGTGGCATTGCTGTTCGGCTCGGAACGAGTGGGCCTATCGAATCAGGAGCTGAGCCACTGCCACTGGGTGATGCGGATTCCGACGCGAGAGGAACACGGTTCGATGAATCTGGGGCAGGCGGTGGCGGTCTGCCTGTACGAGCTGGTGCGAGGACGGAAGACTGCGCTGGCGAAGACTGAGCCAGGGAAAAAAGAGAAAACTTCCGCCGCGTCGGGAGACGTGGAGAGGCTGACGCAGGTGCTGCTTGAGGTCTTGCGCACCAGTGGGTACGTGAAGCCGCGGACGGTGGCAGCGGAAGAAAAGTTGCGGCGCCTGGTGCGGCGCCTGGACTTGAACGCCAATGATGCCGAGGTATTGCTGGGAATGCTGCGGCAGATAGCGTGGAAGCTGGGCGCGGACGAAAAGGACGGCCCTAGCTGAACAACTTCCGTGTAGAGACGGGGCTTGCCCCGTCTCACTCGCAGCAGGGGACCAACCCTCACGCCGTCTTCTGCCGCATCGAGCCGACGATCACGGCGCCGACCACCAGCAGAGTCAAAACACTGATGATTCCCAGCGAGATGACGCAGTAGATACACCAAGCGCCCAGGACCATGGCTTCGACGTCCGCAAGATGGATGGCAAAGGCAAAAGCGCCGATCGCGAATGGCAGCATCCACGCGTACGCTCTTCGAGCGGCAAGCACGCCGAGCAGTAGATATCCGGCGATGCCAATCGCGGCCACGGGGACTCCGTGGAGCATGGCATACGGACTGTGATTCACGATGCCGCAGTCCCAGCGCTCATTGATGCTGCAAGGTGAAGCGTCGGTGCGGTAATGCTCGCGCAACGCGAGTGCAGAAACCGCGATACCGACGACGGCGAGCACAATCAGCACCCATCTCATGCAGGACTCCCACCCCAATGTAAATGAAGTTGCATTCCCAAGCAGAAAGTTAGAGCATTTTCATTGTTATCACAACCCGGGAGTATAAGTAGGCCTATTTCGCTAGTCCCACAATCAGGCTGCTAGGCCCGGGTAGGTTGATCCGGCATACCTCGCTGAAATCCGCAGCCTTCATCCAGTGGGTGTATTCGACCTCGCTGTAACTGGCACCCGCGTCGGTATTGACAAGCATGTTCAGTGAGAACAGTGCCGCTTGTTGCGGCCCGGTTTTGTCGGGATTGAGGATGAAGTCCTGCACCACGAGGCGACCCTTCGGCGCGAGTGCCTGGTGGGCACGGCGGAAGATGTCCCGGTTCTGCTCCTCGGAAAACATGTGGCAGATCGCGTTCAGCATGATGATGTCGTAGCCGGAACCGAAGTCGTCTCGGAGCATGTCTCCAGGGCGAAGCCTGACTTGCGCTGAGACGCCGGCCTGGCTGACATATTCAGCGGTGAGCGGCACGACCTCCGGAATGTCAAGAATCTCGCAGTGCGCATCGGGACAAGCTTTTGCGAACGCGATGGAATATGCGCCGGAGCCTCCGCCGAGATCGAGGATGCGGCGAATACCGGCTGTGCCCAGGGCCTTCACCAGCAGCGGAGCGCGATCTTTGGCGTTACGTTGCATGCCGGCAATAAAGTTGCGCGTCCATTCGGGGTTGTCGTCGCGACTGGTGCGGAGACGGGTGCCAATGCGCACCGCGTCGGTCAGTGTGCTCCAGCGCTGCCAGATGTTGGCGGTGTGCAGCAGACCATTGCGGTGGTTATCTTTGGAGCCCTGCACGAAGAAGCGTGCCGATTCGGGCGTGTTCTTGTAATCGTCGCCGCTCTTCGAGAGCAGTCCGAGGGCGACGAGCGCGTTAAGCAGCATGCCTGCGGCGCGGGCATTCGCGTGGATCTTCGTCCCGATCCGCTCGGCATTGCCTCCCTCGCCGACGGCGGCAAAGATGTCGAGTTCAAGCGCCGTAAGAATGCAACGACTCGGCATGTAGCCGCGGATCATCTGATCGAGGCGATCGGGCAGCACCCCGGCTTTCTCGCGGGCAGCCATCGCCTCTCGGAACTTTTCCCCATGCTCGACCGCCATAGCCTTCATCGCAGGGGCATCGTTCCATACAAGACGATCGACGGGCTGGCCGTCGCGCAGATGCGTATTGACGATTTCGGTTACATCCGACGGTTGCACGCGCCGGTACCATACCCCCGCCGGATAGACGACCATCACTGGACCTTCATCGCACAGTCCCATGCAGCCGCAGGTAGTGAGTTGCACACCGTTGTTGAGGCCGCGCGCCTGTATCTCGCGATCCAGCGCGCCCAGCACAGCGAACGACCCGCTGGCCGGGCAGCAGGGGACGCCTTCTGGCTTTTGCTGCGTGCACACGAAGAGGTGAAAGCGGAACGGTTCCATGGCGGTCTCCGATTGTAGGTTAATGTTAGCGCTTTATTCTCGGCGCCGCCGAGCTTCGCAGTGCCGCGTAAGCAAGATAAGCTGCCACTTTCGTGCCATTTCTGCCCGATTCTCCACAACCTTCCACCGGCTTGCTACTTGCATTCCCGCACACAAGTTCCGATAATCATGGCGAGAGTTTTGACAGCCGTGTATCGCTACAGCCGCGCAGACCTGCTGCGCATTCTCCGGCTCGTTCCTCGCCAGCTTCAGACCTGGGAGAAGGCGGGACTGGTGACGACGGGCAAAGATTATTCCTTCTTCGATCTGGTGCAAATCAAGAAAGTGCGCGACCTCTGCGCTCAGCGCGTTCGTCCGGCCGTCATCCGGCAATCGCTCGAAGCCATGCAGAAACAGGTTGCCGGCATGGGGAATCCACTGCTCGAAGCTGGCGCCTATCGCAGCGGACACCGCATCGCCTTCCGGCACCAGGGTCGGCTTGTCGAGCCCATCGCCGGACAGTTCATGTTCGATTTCTCGTCCGAAGAAAGTAGAGTCGTGACCAGCCCGCCACGGAATGGACCGGAGTTGGTGGTTACCGACGTTGCCGACTTGTTTGCGCGCGGGATCGTGCTGGAAGAAAATCCCTCCACGCAGAGCGAGGCGATCGCCACTTACTTGAAGGTTCTTGAAATGGACCCCATTCACGCTGCCGCGCACATCAATCTGGGTACGCTTTACTACAACCGTCAGGAATACGCGCTCGCCGAAAGACACTACCGTTCGGCGATTGAAATCGATCCGCGATACGCGCTCGCCTATTTCGACCTGGGCAACGTGCTCGACGAAACCGGACGCGTCGAGGAAGCCATCAATACTTACAAGACCGCGATCCAACTCGCGCCCACCTATGCGGACGCGCACTACAACATCGCGCTCGCCTACGAGAAGATGCGCGAGCCGCGGAAGGCGCTGCAACACTGGCGCGCCTACGTCAAGCTCGACACCACCGGTCCCTGGACGGTCCACGCCAAACATCAGATTCAGCGCATTCTGCAGAGCGACAGCCTGAAGCTGGTGCACTCGCGCAAGGCGAACTGAAAGCTGCTCTTAGCTTTTGGCTTCTAGCTAAAAGCCAAAGGCCAAGAGCTAATAGCGGCTTTTCCCATTGTTATACTCAAATCTCACCTTCAGGTGCAGGAGACCATCCATGAAGCTCTACCGGCGGATTTTGACGCTGACTCTCGCGACCGCGGTGGCCGCGTCCAGCGCGGTCTGCTTTAGCCAGTCGGTAAAAAAAGAGAAAGAAATTTACAACGAAAGCGCCGATGCGCGCGCCGAACTCAAAGAGGCTCTGGAGAAGGCCACGGCGGAACACAAGCGCGTTATTGTCGTGTTTGGAGCCAACTGGTGCTACGACTGCCATGTGCTCGATAAGGCTTTTCATAGTGCGGACCTGGCGCCGATACTCGCCGCCAACTATGAAGTTGTGCATGTGGACATCGGAAGGGGAGAAAAGAACCAGGACCTGATGACGAAGTACGAGGTCCCGATGAAGCGCGGCATTCCAGGGCTGGCCGTGCTCGATGCCGATGGGAAGCTGGTTTACAGCCAGAAGAACGGCGAATTCGAGAATGCGCGAGCGCTCAACCCGGAAGATTTTCTGGCATTCCTGAACAAGTGGAAACCCGGAGCGCAGAGCCGGTGAGAATCCAGCAGACTGCGGAAAAACTCACAAATGTCTACACAACCGTGGAAGAGCGGCCCTTCAGGGCCGCGTAAGCGCTTTGCAATCTGCGCGGGCTTTAGCCCTGGTCGTTCTTCCCCGCCAAATTGCCTTTTGCCGCGGCCTGCTAGATTCTCAAGTTCTCGATAACAAAAAGGGCGACGTTTGACAAATACTTGTCATAACGACTAATCTCGCCCCATGCCTCGTGGCCTGCAAGCGGAACTTAAGCAAAAAGTCCCATTCACCAGCCGCGAACAGGAAGCCTATCTATCCTTGTTGCGCACCGCCGACGCGCTCCAGGCGCAGGTTGAGGCCCAGCTTAAGAACTTCGGACTCACCGGCACGCAGTACAACGCACTGCGCATCTTGCGCGGGGCAGGGACGGAGGGCTTGCCTTGCCGCGAGATCGGCGAGCGCATGATCACGCGCGATCCCGACATAACGCGCCTGCTCAATCGCCTGCAGGATCGCGGCTTCGCCGAGCGCACGCGCGCCCGGCACGATCGCCGTGTCATCTACGGAAAGATCACCGCTGCCGGACTGAAGCTGCTGCGCGAAATGGATGGGCCGATCGAAAAGCACGGCCGCGAGATGCTTCGCCACGTCGGACAAGAAAAGTTGAAGCAGCTGATTGAGTTGCTGGAACTGGTGCGTGCCGGAAAAGCTTTTCACCGCCGGGACGCCGAGAGCGCCGAGTAAAGTCCTTATAGGGCCATTGGTGAGAGTCTGGGAGCAATGCTCAATGCGCCCCTTTTATGATTTGTCATCTTATGATTTGTCATCCCGAGCGAAGCGAGGGATCTGCATCTGGCGGCGAACTGCAAATCCCTCGCTTCGCTCGAGATGACAAATCTGCTGATTCAGAGGCGAGCAGCGGAGTCCCTCGGTCACCTGGGCCCGTGAGAGCTATCTCTTGCGCGCATCTTTCTTATTTGCGGGCGCAGCATTCTTCTTAGCCACAGCCTTGTTCGGAAACACCCTTGCAAAAATCTTGTCGATGTTCTTGAGCTGACGATTCAGGTCGAAAGCGCGCTCTATCTTTGCTTTTGGCACTCGTCCGCGAATCTCGGGGTCGTTCAAAATCAGATCGTGGAAGTCGAGATTCTCTTTCCACGCACGCATGGCGTGGCTCTGCACCAGGCGATACGCGTCTTCGCGGGAAACCCCGCTCTCGACGAGATCAAGCAGCAACTGGCCGCTGAAAACCAGGCCGTGCGTGCTTTCGAGGTTCGCCAACATGCGCTCGGGATAGACGAACATGGTCTCGATCAGGTTTGCCGTCTTGCCGAGCAGGTAGTCGGCGAGCGTAGTCGAGTCGGGGATGATGACGCGCTCCGCCGAGGAGTGCGAAATATCGCGCTCGTGCCAGAGTGCGACGTTCTCGAATCCGGCCTGCGCGTTCGACCGCACCACGCGCGCAAGTCCGGAGATCTGTTCGCAGGTGACCGGATTGCGCTTGTGCGGCATCGCCGACGAGCCCTTCTGTTTTTCGCTGAAATATTCCTCAGCCTCGCGGACTTCAGTGCGCTGCAGATGACGGATTTCGGTTGCGATCTTGTCGAGTGTCGATGCGATCGTGGCCAGCGTTGCCAGGTAGTGAGCGTGGCGGTCGCGTTGAATCACCTGCGACGACACCGCGGCGGCCTTCAATCCCAGGCGGCCGCACATCTTCTCTTCGAGTTCCGGCGTGAGATGGGCAAACGTTCCTACCGCGCCCGAGAACTTGCCCACACGCAGATCTTCGGCGGCGGCCTTGAAGCGCGCGATGTTGCGCTGAGTCTCCGAATACCAGTTGGCGATCTTGAAGCCAAAGGTGATTGGTTCGGCGTGGATGCCGTGAGTACGGCCGATCATGGGCGTGTCTTTGAATTCCCAAGCCCGGCGTTCGAGCACCTCGGCGAGGCGCTCCAGGTCGCCGGCGATCAACGACGAGGCCTGCTGGATGAGCAACGCCTGCGCCGTATCGACCACGTCGTTCGAGGTCAGGCCATAGTGGAACCAGCGGGCGTGAGGGCCAACGATCTCGGCCACGGCCGTGGTGAAGGCGATGACGTCGTGTTTGACCTCGGCTTCAATCTGGAAGATGCGGTCAACGTTGAAGTCGGCGCGCGCGTGGATCGCTTTGGCGGCATCTTGCGGCACAATGCCGGCGGCGGCCAGCGTTTCGGTGGCGGCGACTTCGACCGCGAGCCAGGTGCGGAAGCGGTTCTCGTCGCTCCAGATGCGAGCCATTTCGGGCCGGGTATAGCGTGGGATCACGGCGCTCTCTCCTGAGAGGAAACTGGGGATTGTAAATCAGGCGGGCCAATGCGTGCATTGCGCGGCTTCTGGTGAAGAGCCGGGCGCCCCGCCCGGCCTACTCCACCGTGTGCTTCGCGGTGTAGCCTTCGCGCGCGTAAACGATGTATTTCACGTCCTTGCCCTTCTGATCGTGAACCTTTAGCGGACCACCGTCTGCCGCCTGGAGCTCGACTTTCAACTTGCGGTAGGTGCCGTCCAGCTTGGCGTTGGTGGGGTGATAACTGATGCTGTATTGGTTGCGGATGTCGGCTGCGATGTCGTGAAAAAGCTCCGGAAGTTCGCCTTGGAAGCGCGGGAAGTACGCGCGTCCACCGGTCAACTGAGCGAAGGTCCTGAGCTGATTATCGGCCTGCAGCCAATTGAGTTCCGTAATCGATCCCGCTCCGCGCGCCTGCATTTGTTCCCGCCACTGCCATCCGATGCTGACCGCATAGATCGTCACGTCTTTGGTGGACTTTATTTTCTTCAGAGTCTGATCCAGGGTCACTCTGCTGAAGGTGTCGCGTCCCGAAGAAACCAGAATTATGTATTTCTTTCCCTGTATGCGATCGCACCGGTCGATGGTGTCGAAAAGAGCGTCGAAGAGGTTGCGCTCCGAGAATCCCGGAATGCGCAACATATTCAGCGCGCCCATGATGGCGTGCTTGTCCTGCGTGAAGTCCACCAGGATCTTTGGGTTCATGTCATAGGAAACCACGGCAACCCAATCGTCCTTCTTTAATCCGCTGGCGAAGGTGTAGGAAGCATTCAGCGCATCATACATATAACTTATGTTGGTCGCGGCATACTCGATCAGCAGCACCGCCGTGATCGGGGCCTCGGTCTGATTGAAGCTCGCAATCTGCTGTGGCACGCCATCTTCCAGGATCTTGAAATTTTCTTTCTTCAGCGGGATAATCTGGCCGTCCTTGGTGGTTACCAGCACATCCAGGTTCACAAGCGGCACGCTTACTGTGATCGAGTAGTCGGGCATGTTCTCGATCTTTTTCGGTTTCTCGGGGGCCGGCGGCGGCGGTTCTTCCTTCTTCTTGGGGATCACATACGGTCCGACGTCGTTTTGCGGTCCACCGGCTTCCGGCGGAGCCTCCTGCTGATTCGGATTCGCCGGGGGCTGCTGCGGCGCATTTTGAGCCTGGGCCGGGAAAGTCGCGGCAACCATCCAGAAAAGCACAAACGCCAGTAGGATCACATGCTTACGGGAAGCCGATGGCAGCCCGTTCTGCCCGCTAAATTCGCTGGAAAACATGGGGAGATCCTCGAAAACTACTGTGCTAGTATAGATGCAAGAACTCCGCTGTTGGGATATTTTGCGGGCCTAAAAAACGCCGCCTCCCCTGGCAAAACCTTCTGATAGCACGCGGAGTCTAAGCAAGTAGCAAGGTCATTTCGTGACCTCCGGGGTCGTTCATGGGTAAAGTTGCGCGCACACTCGCCGTCCTTTTGTGTTTCTCGTCCTCCGTCTGGGTTATTGCACAAGAGGCGACTGCGCACGACCGGCCGCTGCCCGCCGTCATTCTTCCCGCCATCATGCCGCTCGATCAGATCCACGAAGGCATGCGAGGCACCGCGCTCACCGTGTTCCAGGGCGTGAAACCCGAATCCATGGACGTGGAAGTTCTGGGCGTGATGCGCAACGTGAATGGACCCAAAGGCGACATTATCCTGGTCCGTCTGCACGGCGCCAAGCCCGAATATACCGGCGTGGTTGCCGGTATGAGCGGAAGCCCGGTTTATTTCGACGGCAAGCTGGCGGGCGCGATCGCCTTCCGCATCGGCGAGTTCTCCAAGGAACCGATCGCGGGTGTGACGCCGATTGAGGAGATGCTGGAGATCAATGCGCTCGATCATAGTCCGGCAAATAGTCCGGCAAAAAGTCCGGCGTCGGCGCCGATGCGTGCCAGTCTTCCCGACGCCACTTCTCCCATTCAAAGCGTAACCACGCAAACCGCCAGCCCCGGCGAAAGCGCGGCGCTCCCGGCGCAGAACTACAGCAACTATCTGAAACCAATCGAAACTCCTCTCGTGTTTAACGGTTTTTCTGACGAAACTTTGCAGCGCTACGGGCCGCAATTCGCCGCAGCAGGCATCGTTCCGGTCATGGGCATTGGCTCGGCGAGCGATCGCAAGCAGCCGGAACCGATCGAGGCCGGATCCGCCGTCAGCGCCGTGCTGGTTCGTGGCGATATGAATATTGCCGCCACCTGCACCGTGACTTACGTCGATCCGCAGCGCTTACTCGCCTGCGGACATCCGCTCTTGCAGTTTGGCGAAGTGGACCTGCCGATGACGAAGGCTACGGTGCTGGCCACCTTACCTTCGCCACTGAATGCGTTCAAGATCGTCAACACCACCGAGACCGTCGGCGCGTTCGTGCAGGACCGCCAGAACGGCATTATGGGCGTGCCGGGACTGGACTCGAAGATGATTGCAGTGACCGTGGCGCTGCACACTCAAGGGGAACATGGACCGGCGACAAAAGAATTCCATTACGAAGTTCTCAACAACGCCCGGCTGAGCCCACTGGCCATGATGGCCACCGTCTTCAACGCGCTGCACGGCACCAACGCATACGGCGAAGACATTACTTACCGCATGAACGGCGTGCTCAGCGTGAAAGGCTACCCCGACGTCACGCTGCGGAACATGTTTGCCCCGCAGGACAGCGGGCAGCCCGCCGCTGCTTTGGCCGCTGCCTCCATCGGTGAGCGCTTTGGACGCATTTACAGCAATCCTTTCGACGCTCCCGACGTTCAGGGCGTGAGGCTCGATTTCGATCTTGTCCGCGAGCGCCGCTCCGCTCGCCTGGAAGCTGCGCGCACCGACATGACGGAAGCTCGTCCCGGCGACCAGATTATGGTTGAGACCGTGATTCGTCCGTATCGTGGCGAGCGTCTCGTGCGCCAGATTCCCATACGGATTCCGACCTCCACTTCGAAGGGAACGCTGCGCATCCTGGTCAGCGACGGAGACACGCTCGACCGCATGCACCGCGGTACGCCGATGATGAACCGTGGCCTCGGCCTCGCGCCCACCATCGCCTTGCTGAACAAAGAGCGCGCCAACGATCGCGTATATGTATCGCTGATCGGGTCCGATCCCGAAGCCATGGTCGCCGACAAAGTGATGCCGACGCTGCCGCTTTCCGTCATGAACGTCATGGACAACATGCGCGGCACACAGGACATGGTCGTGCTCGGCGAATCCTCGGTCAGCGAAGCTTCCACCGAACCGCTCGACTATGTCGTCTCCGGCGCGCAAATGCTGACGATCAACATCAAGTAGCTCGCGCTTCAAGTGGAGCAACGGGCGTCTCGCCCGTCAACCCTGTACCATCACCATAGTGTTGTCATCCCGAACAGGGTTGTCATCCTGAGCAGGATTGTCATCCTGAGCGAAGCGAAGGACCTGCTTTTTGCGGTGGACTGCGTTGAAAAAGGTGCGAGACTCGCGAATGTACACATTCAGTTGCGCCGGAGTTTTAGGCCTGCTGCTTTGCTCGAGTCTTTTCGCGCAACCCGCACAGGCCCGGCCAACCGCAGCTGCGTCGAACCCAGAGGTTATTCTGCTGGGGACCGCGCACGATCTGCATTTCAAAGCGGAAAACCACTACTCTCTCGCCGATCTGCGCAATGAAGTTGCGGCGCTGCATCCGGATTTGATTTGCGGCGAGATCACGCCAGAGGCTTATCAGGGACCGATGGAAGGCTATTTTCCTCCCGAGGCCGCCTATCTGGCCGAAGTTGCCCCCACGCTGCACGCACGCTTTGCCGCGACCGACTGGCGCATAACCCACGCCTGGCAAAGCCGAGCCGAGGAGATGGAACCCAAAGAGGTCAAGGACAAGCTAGAGTCGCTGGCAGAAGAGACCGCCAAGCAGATGCAGTCGCAGGCCGAGCCGACGCTCTTTGATTTTCTGCATACCAAGCAAGTGGCTATCGCCGATTATCAGTTTGAGCAAGTGATCGGCGAGAATACGGTCTCCGACATAGCTATGGGAGGCTGGCATGAGCGCAATCGCCGCATTGTGGAGAATTGCCTGGATGCCGATGCTGGATCCCGCCGCATCGTTATCGTCTACGGAGCTGCCCACATTCCACAGTTACAACGTCAACTGGCAGCGAGAGGAATTACCGCCCAGATCGCCAGCCGACTCTTTGTTCCCGGAGGCATGGGAAGCGTGCCGTCGTCCGCAATTGCGCGCTGGCAACGCAATCTGGACAACTTGAAACGAATACTGGATGGAAGCCTCGCTGTATCGCGCGATTCTCTCGACAAGATTGAAGACAGCCATCGCGTTCAGGACCTGGAATTAGCGCTGAAAACATACAGCAGCGGCGCGGAGAAGAAATAGCTGCGTAAAATGAGGTATGACTTTGGCTCGTAAGACGCTCGCTCTACTGTCAGTACTTATTCCTTTCACCTTGGCGCTTTCCGCACTAGCCCTCGCTGAGGGCACCCGCACCTGGGAACAATCCAAGTTCGACGAACTGGCCAAGGGTACGGCCAAAGGCGTTGCGCTGCGCAGTGAAGGCGGCCTCGAACTTGCCCCGGCGTTCAAAGCGCTCGCGACCACGCCTTCGACCTACATCTGGTCGATCGCATCCGATGCCGCAGGCAACATCTACGCCGCCGCTGGATCTCCGGCCCGCGTCTATCGCATCACGCCCGATGGTCAAACGACGACCATCTTCGAGCCCCAGGAATTGCAGGTGCAGGCCCTGGTCGTCGATAAGAACGTTGTCGATAAGAACAACGACAAGACCGGCATCGTCTACGCTGCCACCGCTCCCGACGGCAAGGTGTATCGCCTGGAACGCGCGAAAGGCGCAGCCGCCGCCAAGGCTGACGCGAAAGCCTCCTGGAGCGCGACACCCTACTTCGATCCTGGCTCCAAGTACATCTGGGACATCGTTCTCGACAATGCCGGCGCGTTGTATGTCGCCACCGGAGATCGCGGCGAAATCTACAAAGTCAGTCCCAACGGCCAGCACTCGCTTTTCTTCAAGAGCGATGAGGTGCACATTCGTGTGCTCGCGCTTGATCCCAAAGGAAACCTGATTGCCGGTTCCGATGGCAGCGGGCTGGTCTATCGCATCGCGCCGAATGGCGATGCGTTCGTTCTCTACAGCGCCCCCAAAAGAGAAATTACCGCGCTCGCTATCGATGCCGCGGGCAATATCTACGCCGCCGCCGCGGGAGAGAAGCACCCCGGCGCCACGATGCCGCAAATGGGCATCACGCTCGCTCCAGCGCAGAACCCGCCCGCACCCGGCGGCAATATCACCATCACCGCAGCTCCCGCCGCACCTGTGATGACGCCGGCCTTTCCCGCTCCCGGACTCGGCGCTACCGGCGGCTCCGAGATTTATCGCATCGCGCCCGATGGCGCCCCGTCACGCTTGTGGACTTCCCACGAAGATCTCGTCTACGCTCTCGGCTTCGATCGGCACGGACACCTCATTGCCGGCACCGGCAATCGCGGCCACATTTTCGCCATCAACGGCAATGAGGCTGACGATTACACCGATCTGGTCAAAGCCAGCGCCACCCAAATCACCGCCTTCGCCGCCGCGCCCGGCGGAGGACTCTACGTCTCCAGCAGCAACCTGGGAAAAATTTTCGTTCTCGGTCCGGGCCCCGAATCTGAAGGCACGTACGAAAGCGATGTCTTCGACGCGCGCATCTTTTCCCTCTGGGGACGCATCAGCGTCCGCGCCGCCGGCAATTCCAATTCCAATTCCAATGTGGAGTTTTATGCGCGCAGCGGCAACGTCGACAATCCCGACCGCAACTGGAGTCACTGGACGCGCATTAATTTCGACCTCGCCCTCGCCGCCGGCTCCGAACTCAAGATTCCGCCGGCGCGCTTCGTGCAGTGGAAGGCCGTGCTCCATGCAGGCAATCCCGCGCCTCGCGTCGACGATGTCCTGCTGAACTACCTGCCCAAGAACGTTGCTCCTGAGATTGACGAAATCACGGTGCAGCCCGGATACCGCTATCCGCCGATTCCGCACGTGACCGGCGGCGAGCCGCCTGCTCCCGGGCAGGCGCGCTTCGATCCTCCGCCTCCCGCTGTGCGCGACCGCGACTCGGTCGGCGTCCGCTGGGCGGCCCATGACGACAACGACGACCAGCTCGTCTACACCGTCTACTACCGCGGCGACGGCGAATCGCGCTGGCTGCTGCTGAAGAGCAACCTCTCCGATCGCTACTATTCTTTCGACGCCAGTCTTCTGCCCGACGGCGGCTACACCGTGAAGGTCATCGCCTCCGATGCGCCCTCGCATTCGCCCGGAGAAGCGCTCTACGCCGAGCGTGTCAGCGCCCGCTTCGAGGTCGATACCACCGCTCCACTGATCGAGAACCTCACTGCCACTGTCGTTGACAGGCAAGATGACAAGCAGACCGGAAAGCAGCTCGGCAAGCAGCTCGGCAGGCAGCTCGGCAGGCAGATAAATGTCCGCTTCCGCGCCCGCGATTCCTTTTCGCCGATCAAGCGCGCCGAGTATTCGCTCGATGGCGGCGACTGGCAGTTCGTCGAGCCGGTTGGCCAGTTGTCCGATTCCAAAACGGAAGACTACGACTTTCGCGTGACCGTGCCGCAGCCGGAAGCTGCGCCGGCTCCGATGGCCGAGAGCACCGCCAATGACCACGTCGTCGTGGTCCGCGCCTACGACCGTTTCGACAATCTCGCCACGGCCAAGGCCGTGATTCGCGGGAAATAGCGTTCATGCCAAGGCGGAGACTCGGAATTGTCCGATTGTTTCTCTCTGCCTAAGTTTTCGATTTTCTGAAAACCTGCTACTGCTGCGCGAAAATGATGGACGCATTCGGATTCGTCTTGTCCACATCCATCATCAGAAAGTCTTGTATCGCGCACACAGGATTTTGCGGAGAAGTGCAACCTGAGGTGTCAAGACCGTAGATCACGTAATTCTGGGCTGGCGGACCAGTCACCGCGATCGTACCGTTGCCGATATCGAAAATCGTGTACGCCCCAGCCAGAGGCACTCCCAATGGGTTGTAGTTGACGCTATCGTACTGGGTTCCGTTGACGCACTCTGACGTGCACGTGCCAGCGTTGCTCCATGTCAGCAGCAGGTTGGCTGCAATCGGGCCGACCCCGGAGGTCCCGCTGCCGGTGGTCGCCGCGGCATAGGTACCCGGCAACTCCGAACCAGCCAAAAATCCGTTCCCTTTCCCCTGCGGATCCATCCTTCCGGTCATCACGGACGAGCTGTTCTGATCGAGCAGGAATCCGCGATTCTGTCCACTGGCATAGAGAACGAACGGAAGCGGTGTGGGCGGATTGCCCAGCATGTTGAAGGTGTACCGTCCATTGGTGCCTGTGGCTGCGTACGTATAGTTGTTGATGCCGCCGGTGGGCGGGAACTCGACGCTGGATAGAATCGTACCGGCGTTATTCTGATCAAACTGACCCGAGAAGTTCCCCTTGCCATCGGTCGAGCCCAGCGTCAGCGAGACGTTGGTATTCACCCCACTCGCCGCCGTTCCGGTCAGAGCGGAGACGGATGCGCCATTGAAGGCAGCAATGTTGTAGGTCTGCGACGAATCCTGGAGTACCATCGTTCCGGAAACTGCCGGGTTAGTGGCGGGGTCGGTGGAGATGGCATAGAACGTCAGCGGATTCGTCTTACTGGCGGTTCCGGAAGCAATAAAGAAATCGAAACCCATGGTTACGGGCGAAGTCAGCGCCATATGCCATGAGCCATTAGCATTTTGTTGATAGGAGCCCGTAACCGTGCAGGGCGGAGTGCCGCAAACGCTGTTGCTGCTGCTTCCGTTGTCGTTCACATCCATCTGGCCGCTGCTGCCATTCATCGGCAAGACTCCGACATAGCCGACGCGCTTGCCCTTCGAATCCACACCGGTGAAGCCGAACGCGTAAGTCTGGACGCCGGTGAAAAGCTTGGACGAGGCCGATTGCTGCGCAATACCGGAGCCCGTGCCATGACCGTCGGATTCGATCATCTTGAGTTCGCCGGCGCCGTCGACAACGACCTGATATTGATTCGGATAAACTCCCGAGGGCAAAGTCAGCGTTAGCGTGCCCGCGTTGTTCGAGTTGTTCGTGTCGGACTTGGTGGGAGAATATGACCCTCCGGTAATCGAGTTTTGTGCCCAGCCGCTCGAAGTGAGTTCGTCTTCCACCCCCGAGGTGATCGTTCCATTCGACGCGGTAAATGTTCCAACCACGGCTGTGGCGTTGTTGCTGCTGTCATATCCGGAAAAGCGGAATGCGTACGTGCCGCTTACACGGGAGGTGACCAGCGAGGCTGCGGCGGTTGTGCAGTACTTGGGGTTGGGCGTGCAGCCCGCCGGATCGACGGTCGAAGCCGCCGATATCTGAATACAGCCCACGCCGCTGCAGCTGTCCGCCGCCGTGTAGTAGGCCAAGCCCGATACATTCGCATCCTGAACAAAGTTCGCGCACGAACCCGTCACCACGCCCTTCACCGTGACGTTGCAGGTCCACGTGAACGTTTGGGGCGCATCGTCAGGGACGGCTACAGCGGTAAATTGCTGGGTCAGGCCGCCGCCACCGTTGCCACCGGTTGTGCCCACGCTCAGCGTCGCTGGCGTTACGTCGGTGGTGACGTCAACCACGGTTATTCCCAGAGTGTTCGATACCGAGTTGTCGGCCACCGATGTCGCTGTGACCGAAATCTGCGAAGCTGCCGTTGCCGGGGCCACGTAGGTCGCGGTGGCCGGGGTTGTCGGCGGCGTGACTGGCGTGAGCGTGCCCGCGCCGCTCAGGCTCCAGGTAACGGCGGTGTTCGTCGAGTTCGACACTTTAGCCGTAAGCGTTACAGACTGGCTCACGTAGATCGCGTCAGCATTGATGCCGCTGGTGGAAACGACAACGGTTGGTGTGGAGGGAACCACGCCGCTGCCACCCTGCGCGCAACCGCTAGCCAGCGCCAGACTCAGCAATGCCACCGCAAACAGACAATTTTTGATCATGATCGGATCTCTTTGAACCACGTCTTTCTGACTTTTCCAACCGCGCCAGCACGGAATCCGTTACCCGGACAAACCGTTTCTATCTTCTGAGAACTGAGCCGCCATAAGGCCAATTTGTTATTCAAATCAGTAGCTTACAATGTATCTGAATCCAAGGCACTTGTCTGCGCGGTACCGGTTTCGAACGCGGGCAGCATAGGGGCACGTGCAAGGAATTGCAACTTTCGGAATCGGACTTCTACCGGGCATCGTGAAAAAAGTTCTCAGTTCCCGGCTCTGAGTTCTCGGTTCTCAGTGGAGAGCCGATTCGTTTTGACTGAGAGCTGAGAGCTGAGAGCTGGGAACTTTCTTTGCGCTTTCCAGCAGCGGACGCAGCTCACCGGCGACGATCCCCAGCGTGCCCCCGGAGAAGCCGTCAATGTATGCGGAGTTGATGCCCACCACTTCGCCGCGCAGGTTCAGCACCGGTCCGCCGCTGCCCCCGCGCGCCGTCGGCGCGTCATAGATCAGCTTGTCGCCGCTTACATCGCCGATGTGCCCGAATGTCGCCGAAGGCCGGATCAGCGATAGCGCCGCCAGTTCGCCCGCCGTGTCGGCATCATCCGGATGCGACGAAAGCCGCTCGTACACGATCGCCGGCGACTTTGCCACCATGCCCGTCACTCCCATCGGATACGCCAGCACGCTCACCGCCTCGCCCACATGCGGCAGCCCCTGGGAGAGAGTCAACGGGCGCAGCTTCTTCGTGAAGGCTGTGTCTTCAAGCCGCAGCACGGCGAGATCTCCATGCGTCGCCACTACTGCCGTCTCCAGTTTTATCGGAAGCGGCGAGCCCGGAAAATATGCCATCAGCTTTTCCAGCACTGGCGATCCGCCCTGCCGCAATGCCACCGCGACTTCCCGGTCGCCGTACCAGGGTTCGGCCACATGGCGATTGGTGGCCACGAGACCGGGCGCCACTACAAACCCTGTCCCCGCCACGCGAGCACGAAAACTTTGCGCGCGCCCGGACACATGATAGATCCCGTAGATATAAGCCACCGACTCCCGCGCATCGTCCACTGCCGCCGCTGAAAACGATTGCTGGCTTTCCATATCCGCGACTTGGCGCGAGAGTTGGTGCACCTGCTGCTCCAGCCCGGCCGTCTCCGGGCGAGCGTAGTAGTGCGCCATCGCTAAGGCGCCCACCAGCGCCAGCACGCCCAGCAGCCCCTGCACAAACCGCTGCCAGGTTTCCACCACTTCGCTTTCCCCAATATCGGAATTGAACATGCGCCGTCAGGCCCGGCAAGGAGGGAGATTTCCGGGTAGCAGCCACTATCCTGACGCATTTCGGCCCCGGCGAGTAGGGTACAGAAGTCGGATGGCAGCGGACCGAAGGTAACCGAAGAACATTCCGCCCCTGCTTATGGTGGCCAAGAGATTAGTACTGGTCTCAAAAACTCGGGTTTCGTATCAGGGCATCGCTTTAGCGATGCCGCAAGTCTTTGGGTTTCGTATCAGGGCATCGCTTTAGCGATGCCGTAAGTCTTTGGAAATCAGACGCCCCTTTAGGGGCTGGGGCGCGAAGTCAAACTTTTTCCGCAGCCGCCTAGGCCGTATTACTAGGCCCCCGAAACCCTTTTCACCCGCCAACCTGTTTTCATGCGACCCGCGGGCGTGAAGCGTCATCCATTGGAACGATAGGAACCGCTCAACTCTCGAGGAGTCCATGTCAAAAGTCAACATCGTCGAGAAGTTTGCCAAGATCGCCGAATACTGGAAGCCCTACATCGCCGCCGAACTTAATGGCCAATATGTGAAGCTGGACAAGCTCAAAGGCGAGTTCGTATTTCACCATCACGAGCATGAGGACGAGATGTTCCTGGTGGTGAAGGGACGATTCCGCATGGAGTTTCGCGAACGTCATGAATGGATCGAAGAGGGCGAGTTTATCGTGGTGCCGCGCGGAGTGGATCACCGTCCGGTGGCCGAGGAAGAATGCTGGATCTTGCTGTTTGAACCCGCGACTACGCTGAACACTGGCAATGTCGAGAACCAAAGAACTTTGCACGAGCTGGAACGGGTTTGACACAAAACTCAAAAAACAAAAGCCGCCAGCTTGCGCTGACGGCTGAAGGCTGATGGCTGACGGCTGGATGCTGACGGCTGAATGCTGACGGCTGAATGCCGACGGCTCTCTAGAATCCCGCCACGCCGGCGTTCGGATGCCCGCCACGCAGCATCATCCGCACGCCGCGCTGGTTATTCACGCGTGTGGTCGTGGTCCAGTCCACTTCATCCGTGCTGATCACGCCGCTGCCGCCACTGGCGAGTTCGTAGCTGATGCGGCCTTCCTGATAGGTGTAATTGCCCACCTCCAGAACCATGCCCGTCTTCAGCACAAACACCGGCACTCCCGGCGCGGTCCCTTCGAAGTGCGCATCCTTGGCAACGTAGCTGGCATTGTAGCTGGCATAGACGACCTGCGGAATTTCCTCAGCCGTCGGCGGCTCGCTGGCTGCGGGTCTGACATGGCGCACCGCTAGCTGAGGCACGACATTACTATCCGTCGGCACGTAGGCCGAATTGCTATAAAACGAGTCGTTTTCCATCCGCGGACGACCGAAGAAATGCCAGTCCGGTCCGTTGGCGGACGAGACCTGCGGGATCTGCACGTCATCCATCAGGCGCAACTCCAGCA
>Ga0224558_1000947_pt1 | contig 32609 bp, 26 predicted proteins | sample 714S32024metaG_FD_180682 | JGI IMG/M metagenome (GOLD analysis project Ga0224558, IMG submission 180682) | Peat soil microbial communities from Stordalen Mire, Sweden - 717 S3 20-24 | ecosystem: Environmental > Terrestrial > Soil > Wetlands > Peat | place: Sweden: Norrbotten County, Stordalen... | reverse complement strand
GCGATTGCGGCTCCCAGTTCCTCGCCGTGCAGCGCGATGGACTTGGAGATGTCTTTCGGCAGTACGGCCTCGTAGTTGGGGAACTGGCCCGTAAGCTGGCGCGAGGTTAGTAAACGCTGACCTACGCGAAAGAATAGTGTGGACTCATCCTTGGCGAAGTCGATGGTCTCGACCTCGCTCTCGCCATGGGAATCGAGCAGCGATTTCAACTCGTCCATTGCCTTCTTCGGAATCAGCGTTTTCATCTCGCCGGAAACGCCTTCCAACTTCTCTCCCGCGCGCTCTATGTGCGCCAGGCGATGGCCATCGGTTGCGACCATGGTGATCGACTCCGGCTTCAGCACCATCAACGCCCCATTCAGGGTGTAGCGCGACTCCTCGCTGGCAATGGCGAATCCCGTCTTGGCAATCATTGAGCGCAGCACAGCCGCGGGAATCTTGATCGCTCCCGCCGATGGAAATACCGGCAAACTGGGGAAATTCGATCGCGCCATGCCAACCATTTTCGTGTTGGAGCGTCCGCAGCGAATACTCACCCAATGGTTTTCGAGCAGGCGGATGGTGATGTCGGCATCGGGCAGCAGCTTTACGTAGTCATGAAGTTTGCGCGCCGGAATTGTGCATGCGCCTTCTTTTTTCACCTTGGCGTTACAGGATGTGCGCAAGCTCAGGTCGAGGTCCGTCGCGGTCAGCGACAGTTTGTCGCCCGCGGCTTCGAAAAGATAGTTGGAGAGGATGGGAATTGTGGTCTTGCGTTCTACCACGCCCTGAGTGGCTGTCAGTTCGCGAAGAAGCTCAAATTTGCTGACCGTAATTTCCATGGTCGTAGCGGCTATGGCAGGGGCGACTTCCACCGGCATATTGGGTCTCCCGACTCTACTTCTGTTCTCTTCTTATATCAAATACAAAAGCAAGAAAACCAGTAGTAACCGTAGGTGCTTCGGAGAAGTGGAAAAGCGGTCCAGATTCTTCCGGTTCAGTTGCTTCCACATCGATCCTTTATGTGAAGAATCACTCCCCGTTCCAGCGGAAGCCATTGTAACCCATGGACCGTTCTCAAATTTCTGTCCCATCTCGCACAGCTTGCACAGACACTCCACAGCCGAGGGATAGAAAGAACGGCCTGAATAGTGGAAAAGCGCGGTGGAAACTGCCGTTTACGCGCCCAATTGCTCGGTCAGTTTATTGAGCAACCTGTTCAAATCCTTGTCGTTCTTGCGAAGTTCCTCAATCTTGTCCACCGAATGCAAGACGGTTGTGTGGTGCTTGCCGCCGAACTGGCGTCCAATTTCAGGCAGGGAGGCTTCGGTAAGATGCTTAGCCAGGTACATCGCAATCTGGCGCGGATATACGATTGATCGCGAATTATTCTTCGCCTTAATTTCCACCAGGCGCAGGCCGAATTGCTCGGCCACCGCCTTCTGAATGGATTCAATCGTTACCTTGCGGGCCTGCGAATCAATGAAATTCTTCAATACCTGCTGGGTATAGGGAAGCGTGATTTGGGCACCGATCAGCGAAGAATGCGCCACCAGGCGGATCAGTGCGCCTTCCAGTTCGCGCACATTCGAGCGGATGTTCGAAGCTATAAACAGCGCCACATCCGTGGGTAAGGTCACGCGTTCCTGCTCTGCCTTTTTTTGCAGGATGGCGACTTTTGTCTCTAGGTCGGGGGGTTGGATGTCGGCAATCAGGCCCCACTCGAAGCGACTGCGCAGGCGATCCTCGAATTCCGCCAACTCCTTTGGCGGACGGTCGCTGGCGATCACGATCTGCTTCATCGATTCGTGCAGGGCGTTGAAGGTATGGAAGAACTCTTCCTGGGTGCGCTCTTTCTGCGCCAGGAACTGGATGTCGTCAATGAGCAACACATCCATGGTCCGGAATTTATCCCGGAAGCTGATCATCTTGTCGTAGCGGAGCGAGTTGATCATCTCGTTGGTGAACTTCTCGCTCGACACATAGCAGATCGCCGCCTGCGGCGTCCGGCGCTTGATCTCGTGGCCGATCGCCTGCATCAGGTGGGTCTTTCCCATCCCGACGCCGCCGTAGAGGAACAGCGGGTTGTAGGCTTTCGAAGGCCGCTCCGCCACCGCCTGGCAGGCCGCGTGCGCGAACTGGTTCCCGCTGCCGATCACGAAAGCGTCAAAGGTATAGCGCGGATTCAGTTGCGCGGCGCTATCCCAGTCGAACCGCCCCTGCGTCGGATGCAACCCCGGCGCCGCCAGCGGACCCGCACCGCCGCTCGGACTATGCGCCGAGAGGCCGCCGTCATGCCGGATCGGCGTGTTCGAAGGATCGTCCTCGGCCGTAACAAATTTCACATCCTCGTATCCGAGGCCGAGGTTGTCAAGCGCTTCCTGAATCAGATCCGCGTATTTGTCGCCTACGTGACGGAACTCGGCGGTGGGAATGCGCACGAACAGAATTTTGTCGCTGGCGTGGCTGTAGCGCGTCGGCTTCAACCAGGTGTCGTAGGAGTGCCGGTTGATTTTTTTCTCCAGGGCGTCAAGGATGCGCACCCAGGGATTCGGAACGATGACGGAACTGGTGAGAGACATTGTGTGCCAGAATATCGAATGCGCCGGCGTAAATAACGTCCGGGAAAAAACCAATCTTGAAATTATGAGTTCTTCTTTTACTGCAGAGCAGTTGCTGTTTTGCAGTACGGGTTGCCGGTTAAATTTTTTTGCGAGACGAACCGGATACTAGCACAAAAAAAACGCCGCGTCGGTGTTTTGCAACAAAAAAATTCCGCGCGAACGCATTCCCGGATCGCGATTTTTTTGCTCTGTCAAGTGTCGAGGTACTAACTGCCACGCAAAGTGTGCAACTTATGTAAGCAACTATGAAATCGTCCGGCGTTCCCGCCTGGCTGGCGCCGCCGTCTTGTAGTTCCCCGGATACACCACCACCGACCGTCTTCCGCCCTCGCCGTCACTCTCAGTGCGCAAATCTTTTTCCTCGCGCAGCGCCAGATGCACGATCCGCCGCTCGCGCGACGACATGGGTCCGAACCGGTAGGGCTCGCTCGTGCGGCGCACCTGCTCCGCCGCCACCCGCGCCGCCAGTTGCAACTCGTCGATCCGCATCGCCCGGAAGTTCTGGCAGTCGAACCAGATCTTCTCGTGCTCGTTGCCTTGCAGGTGCAGGATCTCCGTCGCCAGCAGCTCAAACGAGCGCAGCAACTCGCCACTGCGCTCGAGCAAGAGAGCCGAATCCGGCCCGGCAAACTCCACGAGAATTTCCGGATGCTCCCACTCGCGATTCTGCGCCATCGGCGGATCGACGGTGACCCTGTACTTCAGCTTGAAGCCGCCGTTCGAGATGACGGCCTGGAGGAATTCCCCAATCTGTTTTGCAGCAGCAACTTTGTCTGTGATCGGCATAAGTAAGCTCTCAGCTTTTGGCTCTTGGCTGTTCGCTCTTCGCTCTTCGCTCTTCGCTAAAAGCCAAGAGCTAAGAGCCTCATTTCTCTTTCTTCCTTGCCCGCTTCTCCATCATCTCGCGCATTTCCCGGCCCAGCGACGTGCGATTCATCACCGCCTGCTGCACGATTCCGATCAACTGGCCCGCGGACCAGTACAGGCCCAAGCCGGCCGGCAGGTTCCAGCTCATGATGCCCAGCATGCCCGGCATCATGATGTTCATCATCTTCTGCTGCGCCGGATCCATGCCCGCCTGCGGCGTCATGCGCTGCATTACCAGCATAGTGACAATGATCGCAACCGGCAGAATGTGCCATGGATCGGGCGCCGAAAGATCGTGAACCCACAGCCACGGCGCATGACGCAAATCCATCGCGACGTTGAGCATCCGGTAGTAGGCAAACAGAAACGGCATCTGGATCAGCAGCGGCAGACATCCACCCGCCGGATTTACGCCTTCCTTTTTATACAGCGCCGAAATCTCCTGGTTCATTTCGGCTTTCTTCGGATCGCGCAGAGTGTACTTCTTGTACTTTTCCTGGATCGATTTGATCTGCGGCGCCACGCGCTGCATCTTCAGCATGGACTTCATCTGGGTAATGCGCAGGGGCAGCAGCGCCAGATTGATGACCAGCGTCTGCAACAGAATCGCCCAGCCCCAGTTGGGGACGATGTGGTTGTGCATCCACTTCAACCACAAAAAGAGCGGCCGCGCGATGATTCCCAGCCAGCCGAAATCAACCACCGCCCGCAGATCCGGTTCCGCGCCGGTGATGCCCGGCACGGTCACCGATTCCAGGTCCGCCAGCGCCTTCGGGCCCACATAGAGCCGGGCATCGGTTGCGCCCTTCTGGCTGCCCACAGCCGCGCCCAGCACGTCCACCTTGTCCAGCTGCTTGTTATTTGCATCGGACGAATTGTGCGGAATTTCAAGGGCATTGCGCAGCGTCACCATGGCCGCGTTCTGCGGATCCTGGGGCAAAAAAACGGCCGCGAAATACTGGTCCGCCACTCCCGCCCAATGGAACGGTCCGGGCAGCGTCCCGCCGCCGCTGATCTTCTTGATCGCCAGGCGCTCGACCTTGTTGTCGTACTGGTACATGATCTGGCCAGCCGCATACTGCGGAGCGGTCGTATTGTCGCCGAACCCCGCCGGCCACATGGGAAACGCCGTGACCTGCGCGCCCTTCACTTCGACCGCCGTCCGCACCCCGACCACATAGCTGTCGCGATCGAACTTGAAGCTCTTCTCGACCGAGAGGTCAGCGTCGGCGTAGGCGAACTTAATCTCAGCCGGAGCGTTTGCCCCGCTGCTCGTCGCCACGTACAGCGCCGAGTTCAGCTGGTTCCGCAGCGTTTCGTCATACGTCCACAAGGTCAGCGGATACCCATACTTCTCAGCCGCCGCGCTATTCACCAGTTCCAGCGGACCACCTTTGTCGTCGGTGTACTTCTTCAGCACCCACGACTTAACCCGGCCGCCGCGATTGGTGAATACGATCCGGTAGACGGCATTTTCAATCACCGTCTCCGACTCGCCCGCCGCCCGCAGCGGAACCGACGCCGGCGCCGCCTTCTTTTTCCCGGATGCACTCGGCGCGGTTGGGACTTGGGTTGGAGTCTGCGAAGTAGGTTGCGCCTGATTCTGCACCGGCGGCGCCTGGGAACTCTCCGGTTTCGCCGGAGGCTGCGGCCCATACTTCTTCAAAAGCGGCTGGAAAAGCATGATGACCAGGAAGGTCAGCGCAAACACCACCAGCAGCTTGCGCTCCATCCCGGGTTCTTGTTGAGGATTGTTAAATTCGGCCAAATCAGTCGCTCGCAATCAGTTCAGTGTGGCGCGGACACGCTTGTCCGCGGTTTTGATCGTTAGTATTCACCACCGGGTCATATCCGCCCTTTGCCAACGGATGGCACCGCAACAGTCGCCACGCCGCCATCATTCCGCCGCGCCACGCGCCATAGCGCTCTACCGCTTCCAACGCATATTCCGAACACGTCGGCACATAGCGGCACGACGGAGGAAAAGCCGGCGAAATCCACCGTTTGTAAAGACGCAGCAGCGCGAGCGCGAGAGACTTCATTTCTTCATTTCTCTTTAATTTTCTTGACCCGGCAGCTTTTTCGCAATCACATCGAGCGCCCGGCCCACTTCTTCCAGTACCACAGAAAATTCCACGGTCAGCACCGACTTCTTCGGATTGATGACCACATCAACCGGGCCCGCGCCTTGGAGCACCGAACGCCGCTGCCGCACTGCTTCGCGGAGGCGCCGTTTGATCCGGTTGCGCTGCACGGCGCCGCCCAGCACGCGGCCGACGGTGAAGCCGACACGCGAGCTTTTTTTCGCAGGAGCGGTCTCCGGTAAAGCGCCCTCCGCCTGCCGCAGATAAAACACGGTCAAGTGCGAGGAAAAGTGCCGCCGTCCTTGCTTGTACACGCGATCGAAGTCGGAATGTTTCAGCAGCCGCGCGGGGCGCGGAAAGCTCGCTCCCGCCTTGGCCGCGGGCTGCTCTCCACTCCGTTCCGGAGCGTCGGCGCTCACCAGCTCACAATCCTGCACAATAATTATAGTTAATGATGATAATGACGGCCTTTGCTGTCCGTCGGGGGAAAACTAATCGCGGAAACCCGGCGCCACTGAAACACGCTTGCGCCCCTTGGCCCGGCGGCGCGACAGCACTGCAGCCCCGTTTTTCGTCTTCATGCGAGTCCGGAACCCGTGCTTCTTCGAGCGCTTGCGTTTGTTGGGTTGAAATGTACGTTTCGGCATCGAAAATCTTTGCTCCTGATTGGATCAGCGTGCATGCGGCAAACGCTAAGTATAAATGACGCTGACTCCCCCGGCAAACGCCCAAGCTGGCTACAATGACCCTGATCAAGATCCACTGGCCACTGAGCATCGGCCACTGACCGCTGCTTTCCAATGAATCTCGACGACACCATCGTCGCCATCGCCACCCCGCCCGGACGCGGCGGCATAGGCATAGTTCGTCTGGCTGGCCCCGAAGCGCGTGTAATCGCGCGGCCCATGCTGCGCTTAAGTCGCGAGCTGGAACCGGGCCGAGCTATCCGCTGCGATCTAATCGAACCCTCCACAACTCCCGCCCGCATCGACGAGGTCGTCGTCACCTACTTCGCCAAGCCGCACTCCTACACCACCGACGACATCGTCGAAATCTCCGCCCACGGCTCGCCCGTCGTTCTGCGCCACATCGTCGAACTCTCACTCGCTGGCGGTGCCCGTCTCGCCGAGCCCGGCGAATTCACCATGCGCGCCTTTCTCAACGGACGCCTGGACCTGACCCAGGCGGAAGCCGTCCGCGACCTGATCGACTCGCAAACCCTCTTTCAAGCCAAGGTCGCCGCGCAGCAACTCGACGGCGCGCTCTCCAATCGCCTCAAGCCCATCAAGCAGAAATTAGTTGACCTGATCGCGCTGCTCGAGGCCGGCATAGACTTTGCCGAGGACGATGTCTCGGTTGCCCCGGACACCACCATCCTCGATCGCATCACGCAAGTCAAAAGCCCGCTGCTGCAACTTGCCGCCACTTTCACTTACGGCAAGATCGTTCACCAGGGCCTGACCCTGGCCATCGTAGGGCGTCCCAACGTAGGCAAATCGAGCCTCTTTAACTGCCTGGTCGAACGCGAGCGCGCTATTGTCACCGCCCAGCCCGGCACCACGCGCGACCTGGTCAGCGAAACCGTCGCCATCGGTGGAATTCCTGTGGAACTGGTGGACACCGCCGGCATCCGCCGCGCTCTGGACGAAGCCGAAAGCATCGGCATCAAGAAGTCGATGGAGGCCCTGGCCGACGCCGACTTAGTTCTGGTCGTAATCGACAAGACCCAGCCCCTCTCCGAGGAAGACCGCGAATTACTAAGGCAGGTAGAAGGCCGGCCGGCAATCGTAGTAGAAAACAAATCCGACCTGCCAAGCACAAGTGGGGACGGGCGTGTCGCCGGTCCGAGCCGGGCAGAGCCCGACCGGGTTTTGCCGCAGCGCATCCCCACCTCCGCCCTGACCGGCGAAGGCATCCCGGCCCTGCGCGCCGCCATCCTGCAACACGTCGCCGGAGACTGCGGCACGCAGTTCGAGACAGGCTTCCTCACCAGCGTTCGTCACCAGAAGCTAGTCAGCGACGCGCTAACCTCGCTCGCCGCCGCGATGAGCGCCGTCGCCGCCCGAGTCCCCCATGAGATGCTCCTGCTCGACCTCTACGGAGCCCTGCGGTCTCTCGACGAAATCACGGGCGCCACCACCACGGACGACATCCTCAACCTGATCTTTGGCACCTTCTGCATCGGAAAATAAAGTGGGGTCCGCCGCCAAGCGATCCTTCACGACGTGGGCGGAGATCACTTGCGTCATACACCTGATCGGTATTGATCAAAGCTGACTCGATGGATGTCAATAAGTTGAGTCATCCTCCCGGGTGAAGAACCTTATGCAGGCTCACATCGTCGCCATCCCCGCTCCTCAAACTGCGGAAGACAATCGTCGATAGGATGGTCAATATCCCGAGAGCAATGAGAGCCTTATGGATTCCATGAATCATTTCGGTGGGATCGGAGTGCGTGCTCGGAACGAAAAACGCAGTGGCTAGCCCCGCCGCCGCTACGCCGAAACTGATCGACATCTGCTGCGTGGTGCTTGCGATGGAACTGGCGCTGCTGGCGTCTTTTTCCGCTATGTCAGCGAATACAAGCGTATTCATGCTCGTGTATTGCAGCGACGTGAACGCTCCATAAAGGAAAGCCTGCAGCACGATGGCCCAAACAGGCGTTCGCAGGCCGATCGTTGCAAAAACCATCAAAAGGACACCGAGAATTAAAGTGTTGGAGATGAGGACGCCACGATAGCCGATACGACGCAGAATTCGCGGCATCACTGCTTTCATGCTCATGGAGGCTATTGCTTGGGGCATGACGAGCAGACCGGACTGGATCGGGGTGAAGCCCAAGCCTACCTGATAGAGGAGGGGCAGGAGAAATGGCACTCCGCCTATTCCAAGACGAGTGAAGAAGCTGCCGCTTACGGCGGCGCGGAACGTGCGAATGCCGAATAGCCTGAGCTTCAGCAAAGGGAACGGAAGATTGCTCCCGTGGATTCCGTATCCGGCAAGCAAGGCAATGGACAACAGCAGCAATGCGGACATCGCGCCTGCGCTCAGAGTGTGCTCACCGAATATCTCCAGCACATAGGATAGTAATGCGACCCCAGAACCGAAGAGGATGAGCCCGACAACATCGAGCGGAGGGGTTTGCTCTTCGCGGTAGTCCGGCAGATGCAGATAAACGAGGACCAAACCCGCGAGTCCAATTGGAATATTAAGGAAGAAAATGACGCGCCAGTGAAGATACCCGACGATGAGACCTCCGGCGATGGGTCCGAGCATGGGCGCCACCAGGGCAGGTATAGAAACAAAGCTCATGGTGCGCAGGAGATCTGACTTGGCAAATGTTCGCACCAGGGTGAGCCGGCCCACTGGCACCATCATCGCGCCGCCGCAACCTTGCAGAATGCGACAAGCGACCAGCAAGTGGATGTTGCTTGATATGCCGCACAGAAAGGACCCGAGGGTGAATAGACCAATCGCCGATGCGAATACACGACGGGTTCCGAACCGGTCCGCCATCCAGCCACTGATTGGGATGAAGACCGCCAGGCTGAGCGTATAGCTCGCCAGCACCGCCTTCATGCTGAGGGGAGCGACGCCGAGGGCGGAAGAGATGGCGGGAACGGCCGTATTGAGAATCGTTGTATCCAGCGACTCCATAAAAAAGGCGACGGCAACGAGCCACGGCAGGAGCCGTTTGGAGGCCTCTGAGGGATCGGATGAAGATGGAGGAGCGATCAGCGGGCCGGCTCGGTTCATATGTAGGGAAACTGCGGGAGGCTTCTCCACCTCGAACATATTAGCTGATGTGTCCGACCCATGGTTTCTTATGCACGGGTGTTCCGCTAACAGCTAACCGCGGGTTATTCGGACAAATGGAAACTATCCAGAAAACGGGCTTCGTGGACCTTTGAGCTCAGTCCACAGTCAGTGGAATCACACTTCCCCCATGCCGATTCCCGCCTGCCCGTCACTCGATCAACGTGCGATTCGCGGAACCTTTTCTGCTGCCAGTTCGTATTTCCTCAGCACGGTGACGTTCAGCGTCAACAGAGCTGCCAGCGACGCGTCGCAAGAGAGTAGAGCAAGCTGCTGGGGTTAGAATTTTAGCGGGGAAATAATTCTTGTCATCGCCTTGGTAAGGAGTCGGTAGGAAAATAGATCGGTGCGCGCGTCCAGTTCCTTGCCCAGCGCCTGCTCCGGGGACATATAGGCGATCGTTCCTAAAGCTATGCCCGGGCCGGTTAGAAGTTGATCGGTCATGGTCGGAGTGGCGGCCGCACTCGAGGGTTGTAGCGCCGGCTCCGCCGCAAGTTTCGCCAGCCCGAAATCGAGGATCTTGGCGTGTCCGCGATCAGTCACAAAAATGTTCGCCGGCTTGATGTCGCGGTGCACGATGCCCTTGCTGTGGGCGGCGTCGAGCGCGTCGGTCACCTGAATGGCAAGCTCGAAAATCTGGTCCGTTGGCAGGGGACGATTGCCGATCGTGTGCTTCAGGGTGCGCCCTTCCAGCAGTTCCATGGCGATGAAATAGCGGCCTGCTACCTCATCGATTTCATAGATGGTACAGATATTGGGATGGTTCAGCGCGGAAGCCGCGCGCGCCTCGCGCTGGAAGCGCTCCAAAGACTGGGGATCGGCCGCAGCCTGCTCGGGCAAAAACTTGAGCGCCACGTGGCGGCGGAGTTTTGTGTCCTCCGCTTCATAAACGACGCCCATGCCGCCGCCGCCCAGCTTGTTGAGAATACGGTAGTGAGAGACGGTTTCGCCGATCATGTGTGTGCGAGCTGCAGGGTGGATGTTAGGCTAGAAGCATAGGCAAGTCAATCATCAGACGTAGCGTTCATTTCTCAAACATTGGCAATTGCGGGCGGATGGCGGGCAAAGCGGAACTACTCGTCGCAACTGAGCCGTTCACCTCAGCAACTCGTCGACGATGGCTTCGACGTGGATGATTGTTGTATCGAGAAACTCGATGCCCGGACTGGCGGTGTCGCGCAATAGTAACGGAAGCTCCGTGCCGGCGAGGACTAAGGCTTCAATGCCGTCTTCGCTCCTCATCCTTTGCGCAATGTTCAGAATCTCGGTCCTGGTTTCCGGCAAAAATCGGTTATTCAGCAGTTCGCCAATGTACTTCCCGTGAATGAATTCCCGTTCTGACTCCTTGGGTCGAACCAGGGCGATCCCGGCCCGCTGGAATTCCTCGGGGTAGAAGCTCGCTCGCATCGTAAACCCGGTTCCAAACAAGCCCACTTTCTTCAGGCCAAGCGCCTTGGTGTGATCACAAGTGACGCGCACAATGCTGAGAAGAGGGATCGCCGAACGGCGCTGCACCTCGTCGAAAACGAGATGCGGCGTGTTCGCTGCGATGAAACCAAAGTCCGCGCCTGCACGCACGAGCAACTCCACGCTGGTCGTAAGATAGTCGGCCAACTCGCCCAGCCGCCCAGCATCAAGCAGCGCGATCCCTTTATCAACATCGAGGCTGTTGATGATCACGTGCGGATATCCCCCATCCGGCTTGAGGGCACGAAAGCGCGCAATGATGGAGCGATAGTAGTCAACCGTGGATTCAGGCCCAAGCCCGCCGATCATCCCTGAGGTTCGCATGTTACCGGCAAGAGATGCGTGGCGGGCACTGTAGGATTCGACTATAAGGGCCCGTATCTGTTGACCATACAACAGCAGCACGGGGTGTCCTGTTGCGAGGGGGTCACGGGCTCACTTGCAACGCACGAAGATTTTTCATCAACGGTTCACACCAGCTCAACGCTCCATTCACATGCCTCTGTTCCGATGGACTCCGAAATATCTCCTCGCCGGATCGCCACGCCCTCTAGCGTCACTGGGTAACACCGGCGAAAACCGCATGCGCACAAAACTTTCGATCACAAGAATCAGAAAGGAAAAAACTATGACCGCCAAAGAATGGGTGAAGGCCAGTTGGGCTTCCCTGACGATCGCTGCGTTGATGCTGCAGCCACTCCCCACGCTGGCCGAAAGCCCAAAGAGTAACGGGGTTGCCGACCGAAAAACAGTTGTCGAAATCGCACCGAGATCAAGCGCTCTAGTCGCCCGCTACACCCGTAGCGTGGAGAGCGAACCGAGTCTCACGCACGCTCAGAAACTCGCTCTGCTCCAAAAGAACATCAAGTATGTCTTCGTTCTCTTCCAGGAGAACCGATCCTTTGACTTCCACCTCGGCACTTACCCTGGGGCTCGTGGATTGTTCTCTCAGCCCGCCGCCAAGACGCCGGGCTTTGTCCAGCCGATCGTTCTGACGGACGGCTCGGTGGGCACCATCTCCCCATTCCTGATTCCTCAGTCGATCACCGACATCAATGGCGCCACGGTGCTCCTCTATCCGGAGGACACGGACTCGGTGAATCACGGCCACACCGCCATCGACGCCAAGCTGGATCTGAATGCCAGCAACGTCGCCCAGAATGATCGCTATGCCTTCACCGAGGAAGGCCTGTCTGGAAAACTGACCTGCAGTGGAGGGACGTGCACTTACACTGGACCGGCGCCGACCGAAGCGCAGGTGCAAAAGGGCGAACTGGTCGTCAGCCATGTGGATTGCACTACCGTTCCATTTCTCTGGCAATATGCGGATCACTTCACGCTTTTCGATAACTTCTTTGACTCGGTGATCGGGCCTTCGACGCCAAACGCGATCGCCATGATCGCTGGCCAGTCGGGGATGACGCAGTGGGTCAAGCATCCGGGGTTGGGCCTCAATATCAACACCACCAACGCGGCACTGCCCGTGGTCGGCGATCCGCAACCGTTCTGGGGATCCGCTCTGGACCTTACTCCTCCTAGTGAAAAGCAGCCGGTTGACAACCCCGGCGGAGTGAGCTCCAACCCGGCGTCCAACCAGACGTACGCCAGTTTGCCGCTCTCCTTCATGGGAAACCAGATTCAGAGCATCACGGCCAGCGACCTGAACCCCGCGTTCGATCTTCTGGACATTCAAGCGGACATCCAGAAGATCGCCGGCAGCCTGAATGGGCCGGTGAACTGGGGCTGGTTCCAGGAAGGATACGATCACGAGCCGACCGATCCCACTGGTGTAATCACAAATTTCGACTACATCGCCCATCACAATGGCCCGCAATACTTCGGCTATGAGTCCAACAATCCGGTCGAAACCAAGGCGCACCTGAAGGGCCTCGGCGATTTCTACACCGCCATCAGCAACAACGCTCTGCCGTCGCAAGGTGGTGTGTTCTATGTTCGCGGCGGGTACGGCAACCTCGATGGCCTGATCCCTCGCTCACCGAGCCCGGCGGTCAAGGCCACTTACCCCGGTAACGACGACCACCCAGGCTACTCCGACGCGCAGATCAGCGAAGCTCTTCTGGCGGACTCGATCAATGCGATCGCCAACAGCCCGTATTGGTCGCAGAGCGCCATCATCATCACCTACGATGAAAGCGATGGCCTCTACGATCACACGCAGCCGGTGATTCGTTCCTGGGATCCCAGCGGAAACGCGCTCGAACAGGGGCCGCGCATTCCCGCGATCGTGATCTCGCCTTACAGCCTGGTCCACGCAATCTCCCATGAAGCGACCGAGCATGGCTCGGTCATCAAGTTCATTGACGAACTCTTCAACCTGACTCCGCTGGCCAATCTTCCCGACGAAGCCTCGGCTCGCGCTCTCGGCAAAAAGACCTATGGCCAGAAGTACCTTGGACCCTCCGATGCCAACACTCCTGGCGTAGGCGATCTATTCACCGCGTTTGACAATGGCCGCTTAGCAGGTATAACGCCACCATTGCCAGCCGGGTACGCGACCATTCCGGCCGCTTCGGTTGTGAGCCTGCCGCATTACGGTGGGCAAGGCTGCCGCATCCTGCAGATCGTACCGACCGACGTCACCAAAGGCGGAGTGATCGATCCGGCTCCACAGGACTTCAATCCTCGTCCCAGCACCAACCCGGGTACTCCGTACCAGGGCGGCTGGCCGTCGAACTAGGGCTCTTCTCAACCACTTTCTCCGGCGACCGGATTTTCTCTCTGGCCGCCGGATTTGTTACACGTGTGCTGGCGATTGATGTTTGGAAGGAACAGGAACCGCATGATCAGAATTTCCGCAATTCTACTTTTTTCAATTGCATGCCTATGGCTATGGTTGATGACCGGAGGAACTGCAAAGGTCTACGCCGGGGCAACGCTCGATCGAATCAAAGCCACCGGTTCACTCCCCTGCGGAATCAACACGGAAGAGCCCGAATATTCCACCCAGGACGCGCATGGAAATCACACCGTCCTCGACGTGGATATCTGCAAGGCAGTGGCCGTCGCCGTGCTCGGGCCCAACGCCAAGTTCACCGTCGTTCCTTTCCGCGACGAGCAGGACGCCCTGAAAGCCCTCAAAGGGGGCGAGATCGCGCTTCTCGCCACCGGATCGCCCAATTTTATTAATACGGCCAGCTTCAATACGACCAGCGCCGGCTTCGGCTTCGCACGGCCCATTTTCTATGACTACCAGGGCTTTCTCGTGAATAAGACCATGGGAATCAATTCCCCGCAGGACCTTGCCGGCAAGAAAATCTGTTATCTCGGAGGCACCGAAATCGAGCGCCAGTTAGAAAGTTACATGCAGCGCGAAAAGATCAAGTGGTTGCCCTTTCCGTTCGAGGAAGAAGGCGAGATGGAAGCGGCATTCGTCACCCGCAACTGCGCCGCCATAACAGCCGACGTCTCGCAACTAGCCTATGAGCGACTCGGCTTTAAGAGCATCGCAAAGAATTTCGAAATTCTGCCGGAGGTCATCGCCAAAGACCCGCTGGCACCGACCTACACCCTCGACGACCCGCAATGGGCCACCATTGTTAACTGGACAGTCGAAGCTCTGATCCAAGCCGAGGAGAGCGGAGTAACACAGGCGGTTCTGGCAGAGATGAAGACGAAGAAGAGCGACGACGTTGTAATCCGGCGTCTGCTCGGTATCCAGCACGGCTACGGCCAATTGCTCGGACTCGACGACGCTTGGGCTGCCCGAGTCATCGAAGCCGTGGGCAACTATGGAGAGATGTTCGAGCGCGACCTGGGCTCGGGGTCGGTGATGAAGCTGGCTCGCGGTTTAAACAACCTCTGGACGCAAGGCGGGCTCATGTACGCACTCCCCATCCGCTGAGGTTCTCCTATCAGGGCATTGCTTTAGCGATGCCGAAAGCAGCACCCTCTACAAGCGGCTTAGCCGCTGCGGCGGCGGATCTGGGGGTGACGCTTAGCGTCGCGGCTTTCCTGGTTGCGGAGCTTCCGACTCAGATTCAATCTCGCCTTTCAAGTGGCGGTGGGGTATATTCTTTTGTCCCCTGGATCCTGATATCAATTTAATTAGGATGTCGTTCGGAGTCTGCGACAGCGGTCTTTGGACGCTCTGGGATAGCAGCAAGAGGTTGAAAAGAAGCGCCCGTGAACGGGCTAGGGGTAAGCATCCTGAAATACTCTTTTGTTCTACTCGCTACGGGGCTTGTCGCTGCGGCTTCCTTTGCTCAAGACGTTGACACTAAGGACCTCGGAGCACTGCAGTGGCGGCTCATCGGTTCGTTCCGTGGGGGCCGAGTGACTGCGGTCGCCGGTGTCCCCGACAATCCTAACGTCTACTACTTCGGCACACCGGGCGGGGGTATCTGGAAGACCACTGACGCAGGCCAGGTCTGGGCGCCGATTTTCGATAAGGAACGCATTCCTTCGATCGGTGCTCTCGCCGTCGCTCCTTCGGATTCCAAAACAATCTACGCTGGCACGGGCGAGCAAACCCCTGGCAACGGCATATATAAATCTGCCGACGAAGGCAATACCTGGACCCACGCCGGTCTTGAAAATACCCGCTTTATCCAATCCGTCATCATCAATCCGCAAAATCCTGACGTTGTTATCGTAGGGGCCAACTCCATAGGCGTGAGCGCCTTCTCGCGCCCTGCACCAACGAAAACGTTTTCGACCGCACGCGGCGTCTTCCAATCGGCTGATGGCGGAAAGACGTGGAAGCAAACCCTCAGTAATGATGAAACGGCCGGTGTCTTCGACCTCGCCGTCGACCCTGACAACTGGCGCACCTTTTACGCATCGCTTTACATTCCTGCTTCAGGACCGATTCCCTCTGCCGACAAAAAAGGCGGCAGAAAAGCCAATTCTTTGATTTACAAATCGGTCGACGGAGGGTCCACATGGAATCCGCTCGTCTCGAAAGGTCTGCCCGAAAAAGACCGGGGTCGCCTTGGCATCAGCGTCGCTCCCGGTACCCACGGGCGACGGCTCTACGCCATAATGGAGCAGGGTTTTTACCGCTCCGATGATGCTGGAGGAACGTGGACAGAATCGACGAAAGATCCGCGTATTGTAGGCGACGAATACTTCAGTCGAATCTTCGTGGACACCGGGAACCCCGACATCCTTTATGTGGCTCAGACCTCGCTCTATCGCTCCATCGACGGCGGGCACACCTTCGCCGCTTATGCCGGGGCGCCTTCTGGCGATGATTTCCACGTGCTCTGGATCGACCCGAAGGACCCAAACCGCCTGCTTCTTGGCGTCGATCAAGGCGCAATTCTCAGCGTAGATGCCGGCAAAACGTGGAGCTCCTGGTACAACCAGCCAACGGGCCAGTTTTACCATGTCATTACCGACCACTCCTTCCCTTACCGTACCTACGCTGCCCAGCAAGACAGTGGCACGCAATCCGTGCCAAGTCGCAGTGATAATGGCGAGATTACCCCGCAGGATGTCACCTCAGTAGGCGGCTTCGAGTTCTGCTTCATTGCGCCCGACCCTCTCCACCCCGACTGGATCTATTCCAGCGGCTGGTACGAGTCGGTCGTCCGTTACGACCGCGTGTCCGGCCAGACCGCTACTGTTTTTGAGAAAGGAGACAAGTACCGAGTCGCCCAGATGCCGCCGTTATTTTTCTCCCCACACGATCCGGACACTCTCCTACTTGGCACACAGTACGTCCTGAAGAGCACGGACCAGGGAAAGACCTGGCAGACCATCAGCCCGGATCTTACTGAGTGGGACAATGTCGACCTATCTGAAACAGATCCCGACAAACCTCATCCCCCGGCTATCCAGGCCCTGGCCGTTTCCACCATTGACGTTGCCGAGATGTGGGCCGCAACTACCAACCGGATCGTCCAACTAACTCGAGACGGGGGCACACATTGGCAAAAGGTCACCCCGCCCGGACTGGCCGCGCCATCCCAACTCCTCTACGTGGAGCCTTCGCACCAAGACGCCGCTACGGCCTACCTAACTGTTGGTCCCGGTCGCGAAGCCGTCCCTCCTAAAATCCTCCGCACTCGCGACTTTGGTGCGACTTGGCAACCAATCATCGATGGCTTGCCCGCAAACGAAAGTGTCCGCGTAGTTCGAGAAGACCCGGTCCGCAAAGGCCTTCTTTTCGCTGGAACGGACTCCAGTGTTTTCCTTTCCTTTGACGATGGAGATCACTGGCATCCGCTCACGCTGAACCTCCCTGCTACACCGGTTACCGACATCGAAATCCATGGTGAGGATCTGGTCATCTCTACCTTTGGCCGTGGGCTCTGGATCCTCGACAACATCACCCCAATTCGCCAACTTACGCGCGAGGTGCTTGCTTCCGCAGTCCACCTTTTTGTGCCCGCCACGGCGCTCCGCGTCCGCTGGGACACCTACCAGGACACGCCCCTGCCGATCGAGACGCCCACGGGAAAGAATCCGCCGGATGGCATCAGCCTTGATTACTACCTGAACGCTTCGCTCGCAGATGAGCCGTCGATTACGATCCGCGATGCCGGCGACAAAATTGTCCGCAAGTTCACCGGAGTCCCGCGCGAACCCGATCTTCCTTTGCCCAACGTTCCTGAGTATTGGTTTGCCACTCCTCCGTCAGTGGATAAAACGCGCGGTCTGCATCGCTTTGTCTGGGATTTACGTTACCAACCGCCCCAGATTCTGCCCGCTTCCTATTTCGGTCCCATTATTAAATACACCGAATACACGTTGGCTGACCACGCGATTCCCCACGAAACGCCGCGACAGCAACCCCAAGGCCCGCTGGTGGTCCCAGGTGTGTACACGGTCGAATTCAGCGCCGGGGGCCATACGATTCGGCAGTCGCTTACGGTTCAACTCGACCCTCGCGTCCACGCCACGCAAGCGGACCTCGAAGCTCAACTGGCGCTCGCGCGCCGAATTCTGAGCGGAATGGAAATCTCCTACAACGAATTCCAAAAACTGAAACCCCTGACGGAGGCGATCGAAGAACGGAAGAAACAAAAGTCGCCGAACGCAGCCGACAACACAGCCGACATTGAGAAACAGATCAAAGCTGTCGAGGACGGCACCAGGACCGCACCCGGGTTGGGGCGCATCAACCGTGATCTTACCCGTCTCCTGGACGGCGTAGAGGGCGCCGACCAGCGACCCACGGACCCGCAAATCCAAGCCGTCAACCAGGTATGCGCTTCCCTGGTCAAGGTCATGACTCTTTGGGAAACGCTCAACGAGAATCTTCGAAAGCAGAACCCACTTAACCTGCCAATCACGACAGATTTGTCCATGGCAAACTGTACTCAATGAAAACAGCAGCAGCCACCTAAGTGAGAAGCTTCTGGCCAAGAGTCGGGATTATCTCGTCGTCTAGATACCCTCGTATATCACTCGCGTCTTTGCGATCCCGCTGCAGAAGGTGCCGCTAGTCGCCAGGGAACACAAAACGGTCGATAGTCCGAATCGGTACCCGCCATCCCCTATTCCTGAGCGTCACATTGTATTGTGTGATTCGTCACTGACAAGCAACCAGCGAAAAGCGGCTACTAATGCGTTGCAAATCGGATGAAAAAGGTCCGATTAGTCCTCGATTGCTGGTATGCAGATCACCCGAGCCACCGACTACGCAGTCCGAGTAACGATTCATCTGGCCACGGCCCCCGTTTCGGAAAGGGTTCATGGGCCGACTCTGGCACGCGCCATTGATGCGCCAGAAAGTTTTGTGTCCAAGGTCTTGCAGCAATTGGTGCAGGCGGGACTGATCACCTCGCAGCGCGGAATGCGAGGTGGATTCCAGTTGGCTCGGCGCGCAGAGGACATTTCGCTGCTCGAAGTGGTGGAGGCCATCGAGGGTCCGACGCAGATCAACCTGTGCGTTCCACAAGGGCCAAACTGCGACCGAAAAGAGTGGTGCGGGGCTCATTCCGTCTGGGTGGAAGCGCAGGAGGCGCTGGTGAAAGTGTTGGCCAAGGCTTCCATTGCGCAGTTGGCGCGCGATTCCATGTCGAATCTGGCGAAGCTCCATCACGTGCTTCCCGCAAAGCGAGTGGAGAGCCGCGCATCAAGGAAGAGCACCGGCGCATGAGGACAGTATGGAAGTCACCTGGATTGCCATCCTCGCCAGCTTGTGTATGGGCATCGGAGCCGTACTGGTTTTCGTGTTTGCGGTCAAAAGGAACTACTTCCGGAACGTGGAAGACGCGAAATATCAGGTTTTCTGGTCTGACATAGAGGAACTGGTGGACTCTCCGAAACCAGGAGAGGAGGAGAACGATGACGAAGAATCCGGCGAAGCCCGTGGCGGAGGAAACTGAAGGAGGAGTCACGCGGCGGACAATGCTGTCGTGGCTGAGTGGCTTTGGGCTCTTTGGCTCGCTGATTATCGCGGCGCTAGCGAATTTTATTTTCATCAAGCCGCGCGCCACCTACGGGCAGCCCAATCGGTTTTCGATCGGCAAGCCTGAAGAGTTTCCGTCCGGCGCGCGCATTTCGCTGGATACGCGACGGGTGTGCATCGTGCGCGACGGTGACAAGGTTGCCGCTATCTCGACGACCTGCACGCATCTGGGATGCATCGTGGGGGTGTCGGAGACGGGTTTTGCGTGCCCGTGCCACGGGTCGCGCTTCGACCAGGATGGCAACGTGACGGGTGGCCCAGCACCACGGCCCTTGCAGTGGTACCAGGTAAGCCTGGCCCCGAACGGCGAGTTGGAAGTCGACAAGGATAACGAAATTGAAGTGGGGACTTATTTGAAGGTATGAGCACTCAAACCACAATTCGTCCGCGAAAAGGCCTGCTGGCCCTGCCGGAGAACATCTGGCATTCGGTTTTCCGAAACCCATTGCCTTCCTCCGACCTGGGGCGCGCGTCCACCAGCTTTACTAACTTCTTCCTCCACATTCATCCGGTCAAGGTGCATCGCCACAGTTTGAAGGCTACCTACACCTTTGGACTGGGACTGATCGCATCTTTTCTGTTTCTGATCCTGACCGTGACCGGCGTCCTGCTGATGTTCTACTACGTTCCCTCGACCACCCAGGCATACGACCGCATGCTCGATCTCCGCGGCACCGTGGCCTTCGGCATCTTCTTGCGCAACATGCATCGCTGGGCGGCGCATGCCATGGTCGCGGTGGTTTTTCTGCATATGTGCCGGGTGTTCCTGACCGGGGCGTACAAGCCGCCACGCGAATTCAATTGGGTCATTGGTGTTTTCTTATTATTGGTGACGTTTTTCCTGAGTTTCACCGGCTACCTTCTGCCTTGGGACCAGTTGGCGTTCTGGGCGATCACCGTGGGCACGTCCATCGCGGGCTATGCGCCAGTGTTCGGGAAAGAGGTCAAGTTCCTTTTATTGGGGGACTCGACGGTGGGGCAGGAAGCGCTGTTGCGATTCTACGTACTGCATGTCGCTGTTCTACCCATCGTGTTGACGCTGCTGGCGACGATCCACTTCTGGCGTATTCGCAAAGACGGCGGGTTGGCGCGGCCAGCCGAGGAAGACGCTGCGAGCGGCGACGCCTCTAGTGCGGGTGACGTTGCGATCGTCAGTGCTCCTGCGGTGGTGATAGCTACATCGGCTGGCGCAGCGGCTGCGGCCAGGCCGCTGGTGGAAAAACGGCAGTACGGAATCCAGGGGCTGGTGCGTGGACCGCTTACAAAAGTGGGCAGTCTTACCGACCGCTTCCGATTCAGTTGGCCCGACTTGTTCCAGGCAGAACTGCTGGTCTTTGTTATTACCGTCGCCGGCATCTTGCTGGTTTCGCTCTTCTTTAATGCACCGCTGGAAGAGCCGGTGAACGTCATGCATCCGCCGAATCCGGCGAAGGCGCCCTGGTACTTCCTCGGCCTGCAGGAGATGGTGAGTTACTCGGCCTTCTGGGGAGGGGTCGGGATTCCGACGATCGAGGTCTTGATCCTGCTGCTGGTGCCATATCTCGATCGTAAGCAGGTTGGCGTCGGAAAGTGGTTTGCCAAGGAGCGGCTGCTGCCCAACTCTTTGTTCATGACGTTTGCGGTGGTCAATGTGGTGTTGATGGTGATTGGCACATTCTTCCGGGGAGCCAACTGGGAATTCGTTTCCCCGTGGTGATGAGAATGATGAGGAGAATCTCGTGAGTACGCGTCTAGCGCTGGCAATTGCGAGTTTCGTCGTGCTGATCGTGCACGGGATCGTTTTCTACGATCAGTTCTTCAATAAGTGGGAGAAGCACCAGACCGCCTACTTCGAGCAGGCGCGCAGCCTGGCGAAGACGGATGCGGAGCGGCAATCGATCGATGCGCACAAGCCGCGCATCGAGCAGATCATCGTGACCCAGTTCGGAGACTCGCGCGTGGATCGCTGCACCACCTGCCACATCGCGAGCGACGACCCGCGCTTCCAGGGTTTCGCACAGCCCCTGCGCACCCACAGTTACTCAGCCGAACTGGGAGACGTGGAACGGAATGGGAAGTGGGAACGCCGTCACAAATTCTCCGACTTCGGCTGCACCATCTGCCACGACGGACAGGGGCGGGGTCTCGAGAACTTCTACGCGCATGGCGAAGACGAGAACTGGCCGCAACCGATGTTGGGCTACATCATGCAGGCGAACTGGAAGTCGGAACTGAGGCCGAAGTTGACCGGCGCGGACTACATGCAGGCCAACTGCGCGCAGTGCCACACCGAAGAAAACTTTGCAGGGACGCCTTTGGTCAAGCGTGGACGACAGCTCTTCTTCGAAAAAGCCTGCTATGGATGTCATCGCATCGAGGGTTTATCGAGCGGAACGCTGGGACCTGACCTGACCGAAGTAGGGAAGAAGTGGCGCGTCGATTACTTGTGGGGGCACACCCTGAATCCTCGTGCCTACAGTGCGGTTTCGTTCATGCCGAAGTTCGATCTCACCGACGATGAGATCAAAGCGCTGGTGGTTTTCCTGAAAAGCCGCCGCGGCATGAATTTCTCCGAGACTTCCCTGGGAGTCTACCGGGCGCGGCTGCAGCAAACGAAGGCCGGTGCCGACGAAAAAGCCGGAGCAACCGGCAACGCGCCATCCGCCGCACGCGGCGAGCAACTGATTGGCGAGCGTTCCTGCACGGCATGTCACAAACTTGGCGACCGGGACGGGCACGTTTCCCCAGATCTGTCCTTTGAAGGGCTGAGCCGTGACGACAACTGGTTGATGGATCATTTCCATTCTCCGCGCTCGCGGATTCCGGATTCGATCATGCCGGTGTTCGGGTTCTCGGACGCCGATTATCGCTCGATTACCGACTATCTGACGGCGCGCAGGACGGCGCCGGCATTCAAGAACGCAGAAGAGATTTACAAGGGCCTCTGTGCTCGCTGCCACGGCGATAAGGGAGACGGCAAGGGCGTCACCTATCTTTACCTCGATCCCGCGCCGCGTGATCTGACGAAAGCGGCGTTCATGACCAGCAAGCCCGAAGAGCGCTTCCTGCAATCGCTGAAGGAAGGCGTGCCGGGAACCTCGATGCCGCCGTGGGAGCGAGTCTTGAGCGAACAGCAACGCAAGGATGTGCTCGAGTACGTCTTTCAGAATTTCGTGAAGGAACCGCGACGGACGCTCAAAGAGCGCAAAGTGCCGGAAAAGAATCCCGCCGCCTTCACGCCGCAGTCCGTTGCGGACGGAGAGCAGATCTTCCTCCAGCGTTGCACCGGCTGTCACGGGCGCAAGGCGGACGGCAAGGGTCCGAACTCGCTCGACATCAGCCCGCGGCCTCGCAATCTTCGCAACAGTGCTTTCATCAACAACGTAACCGATCGCCGGCTGTTCACCTCGATTACCTATGGGGTGGAAGGTACGGCTATGCCGTCATGGGTGGACTACGGTTTGACGCAGAACGACGTCGGGAACCTCATCAACTTTATCCGCAGTCTGAACCAGAAGCCGGCGCCAGCTCCATCGAACGACAAAGCGCCAAAGCTTCCATCGCAATTGAGGCCAGAGCAATTGAATCAGAAGCATTGAAACAGGAGGCACCATGCCGGAAAAACTGCAAGTGAATCCCGCCCGGATACCCACGGGCGTCGGCTCTGTTTCGCACGCGGAGTCAATTCATGAGGACACCACGGCCAAGTGGTTCCTGCTAAGTGCGATCACCTACTTCTTCATAGTTGGCATTATTGCTCTAATCATCGCGGCGAAGTTCGTGTGGCCGCAATTGCTGGGCAGCGTCTCGATCCTGACCTATGGACGTCTGCGTCCGCTCCACGTCAACGGCATGCTCTTCGGCTGGCTGCTGGCCGCCGATATGGGGCTTGCCTACTACCTCGTGCCGCGTCTTTGCGGAGTCAAGCTGTGGAGTGAAAAGCTGGGCGTCGCCACCGCCGTCATTTGGAACATCATCGTTCTGGGCGCGGTGGTGGCACTGCCGATGGGCTTCAACAAGGGTTGGGAATATGCCGAGTTACCGACACCGCTCTCTGTGCTGGTAGTCGTCGCCTGGGTCTGTTTCGGCATCAATATTTTTGCCACCATCGCCACTCGCAAGTACGACCAGATGTACGTGAGTTTGTGGTACATCATGGGTTGCATCCTGTGGACCGCGTTCGTCTATCTCACGGGCAACGTTGCGCTGTTCTTCACCACCGGCGTCAACCAAGCCAACCTGCACTGGATGTACGTACACAACGCCGTGGGCTTGATCTTCACGCCGATTGGGCTCGGACTGGCGTACTACTTCATTCCGAGGGCGGCGAACACCCCGTTACACAGCCACAAGCTCTCGATGATCGGTTTCTGGGCATTGGCCTTCGTCTACGTCTGGACCGGTGCCCACCACATGATCCACGGGCCGATTTCAGAGTGGCTACAGACGATCGCCATTGTCTTTTCGGTCATGCTGCTGATCCCGGTGTGGGCCGTGGTCTACAACTTCTTCGGCACCATGAAAGGACAGTGGCACCAACTGCGAGACAACATCTCGCTGAAGTTCCTGATGTCGGGTGTGGTGTTCTACCTGCTGACCTGCTTCCAGGGACCGATGCACAGCCTGCGCTCGGTGAATGCCATCGTATCCAAGACGGACTGGATTCCGGGCCACGCGCACATGGCGGTGCTGGGAGCGTTCTCGTTCTTCGCCATTTCAGGCTTCTACTACGCGATTCCGCGGCTGTTCCGCACCGAACTGCACTCGACGCCTCTGGCGAACTGGAGCTTCTGGTTCTTCATGATCGGCGGCCTGGGTATGTTCGTGACGCTGTGGCTCGGCGGACTCTGGCAGGGCTGGCAGTGGAACAACGCGTCGATTCCGTTCATTGACACGGTGAAAGCGCTGAAGCCGGTCTGGACGGTTCGCTTCTTCTCCGGGATTCTGATTTTCCTCGGAATCACAACGTTTCTTTTCAACATCTGGGCCACGGTCGTCGACAGCGGAGGCGAGCCCAAAACCGCAGTCAGGCCCGTTTCTGCCTGAAGCCAAGGAGAATGCCATGCTGGAAAAAACCGATAAAAATGCAGTGGGCTTCGTCGTGGCCGCGCTGATCTTCTTCTTCATTGGAGGACTGCTGACCACGGTGGCGCCTCCGCTCGTCGACAAGAGCTGGGCGCAACCGTTCGACAACAGCGATCCCTCGAAGGGACCAACCGGACACCTGCGTCCGTACACCGAGCAGGAACTCAAGGGACGCGCCATTTATGTTCGGGAAGGCTGCAAGTATTGCCATACGCAGCAGACCCGCACTCTGCTTGCCGACACGAAGCGTTCGGGATGGAAGGGCGTAGATTCGCCAATCTCCACCCCGGACGAGTTTGTGTATGACAACCCGCACATGTTCGGCACCAAGCGGACGGGGCCGGATCTTTCGCGGGTGGGCGGAAAGTACGACAAGCAGTGGCACCGCACCCACTTCCGCAATCCGCGCGATCTGACACCCGGCTCGGTGATGCCGCCATTCCCGTGGATTGTCACAAATCCGGAAGAATTCGACGCATTGGTCGCCTACATTCAGACGCTCGGTCGCGACAAGAACTGGCGTCCGGATAACGACTACGAGAAGTGAGACCGGCCATGCAGCATGATTACGTGTACCCAAGCATTTTTCTTGCGTACTTCATGTTCTTCTTGTTCGTGGTGGGCGCGGCGTTTTTCCTGGCGCGATCGGCCCGCCACGGGTATTGGGGGAAAAGCAGTGAAGAGCCCAAGTACCGCATGCTTGCCGACGACGGGACCGATGCGAACAGAAAGGCCAGCTAAGGAGATGAAAATATGACGGAATCAAAAGCTACGAACGAACTCAAAGACTATGCGGGCGGATGGATTCAGGAAAAGAAGAACACCGATGCGCCGGCGTTCTTGAAGTTTGCCTTCATCGTGATTGCCGCCGGCTGTCTCGCCTACTTCCTCATCTTCATGAACGGCGAAGTCAACCATTCCACTCGTGGAGCGCTGGTGCGGCAGTTTAACTCCGTTAGTCAGTCGTCTTCCGGCTTTATGTATTTTGTCGCGGCCTTGATTGTGATCTTCGCCATCATCACGGTCAAGTTCGCATTTAGCAAGTTCCACGAAGACTAAAGGCAATGAGCAATCAGCTAACCCAGTTCGAAGCAATCGAAGGGGCGGACTACTGGATCAAGATGGTGAAGTGCCAGCACGCCTGCCCCGTGCACACCAACGCTTGCGGCTACGTGACCTCGATCGCCGAAGGGCGCTACGAAGACGCGTACAGGCTGGCGCGCGCGACGAATCCGTTCGCGTCGATCTGTGGCCGGGTATGCGGCGCTCCCTGCGAAGTCAACTGCCGCCGTGGCGACGTGGATGAGCCAATTTCTATTCGCGCTCTGAAGCGCTTCGTGACTGACCAGTTCGGCCCGGAGGCGGGAAATCCCGCTGCACATCATGCCGGATGCGATCAACGCATGTTGCCGCCGAATCGCGGTGATTACGAGAAAGTCGCGGTGATCGGCGCCGGCGTGTCGGGACTGACGGTCGCGCACGATCTTGTCCAGGTCGGATACAAGGTGACGGTCTTCGAGTCGAATGCGGCGCCGGGCGGCATGTTGACGGTGGGCGTCCCGGTGTTTCGTTTGCCGCGCGAACTCGTCAAGGCAGAGATTGACGCCATTCTCGCGCTGGGCGTGGACTTGAAGTGCAACATGCGGCTGGGCCGCGACTTCTCTATCGCCGATCTGCGTCGCGAAGGGTACAAAGCGATCTTCCTCGGCATCGGCCTGCCCAAGGGCCGCAAACTTAATTTGCCGGGAGGAGATCGTGCGATGGTCTACGACGGCATGGACTTTTTGCGCACCTTCAACGAAGGCAAGCCTCTGACGCTTGGCCGGCGAATCGTGGTGATCGGCGGCGGCAACGTGGCCTACGACGTGGCGCGCTCGGCGGTTCGTCCGGAAATGTCTTCTCTCAGCGAAACCATTTCCGAGATGGGGCGCGGCGAACAAGTGGCCTACGACGTGGCGCGCTCGGCATTACGTATCAGCAGCGACAAGGAAGTTCACGTGGTCTGCCTGGAAAGCCGTGAAGAGATGCCGGCGGACGAAGTCGAGATCGTCGAAGGAGAAGAAGAAGGTCTCAAGCTGCACAGCTCGCGCGGACCCAAAGAGATTCTCGGCGAGAACGGTACCGTTACTGGACTGCGCACGATTCGCTGCAAAGCAGTCTTCGATGCGAACCGCCGCTTCAACCCGACATTCGACGAAAATGACGTCGAGGACATTCCGGCCGACACCATCATCTTTGCTATTGGCCAGACCTCCGACCTTTCTTTCCTCAAATCGGAAGATGGCGTCGAGAGCGACCGCGGACTGATTAAGGTCGATCGCGAGACTTATCAGACTACTGCCCCCGATGTATTCGCCTGCGGCGACATCGCACACGGGCCACGGCTCTTCATTGACGCGATCGCTTCGGCGCAGATTGCCGCGCGTTCGATGCACGATTTCCTGCGCGGCACGCGAACCGAAATCGCGATTCGCAGCCACTGGGCGCCAGCGGTGTACACCATGGCCGAAGGCTGGGAACGCACGCCGCGCAGCAATCCGCCGGTAATCGACGCAACCCAGCGGTCTGCCTCGCTCGACATCATCGAAGAGTCCTATCCCGCGGCAGAGGCGCATCGACAGGCGTCGCGCTGCCTGCGTTGCAACATCAATACCGTGTTCGACACTTCCACCTGCATTGCCTGCAACGGCTGCGTGGACGTGTGCCCGCAGAGCATCATCAAGCTAGTCGGGCTGAGCGAACTGTGCACGGAAGACCGCTGGCTCGATATGGTTTCGACTTCGCTGGGAGTCAGCCGCGACGACCTCCGCGGCATGGACAAGAGCGAACTGGATGCGCTCGGCGGCGTCATGCTGAAAGACGAGACCACATGCATCCGCTGCGCCCTGTGCGCGTCACGCTGTCCGACGCATGCCATCACCATGAAGAAGTTTGAGTTTTATCGCGAATGCGTGACCGTGCCAACCTGCAACGAGAAAATCCGTTATCAGGCGGACGGCCCTGGCTCGCGGTAACAGACAAGGACGCGTTAAGTGACGGGACTCGAACTTTCGGTCGTGTTCACGCTGGGACTGGTCAGCAGCCTGCATTGCGTGCAGATGTGCGGACCGATCGTGTTGTCCTATAGCGTGGCGCTCAGCCCCTCGCCATCAACCGCTGCGGGCAGTTCGAGGTCGCTCATACTGGGACACGTTGCCTACAACGCTGGACGTATTCTCACTTATTCTGTGCTGGGTGCGATTGCCGGTCTGGCCGGACAGACGGTTGGATTGGTCGGGCGTTTGGCAGGCGTAAGCAGCGCGCTGGCGATCATCGGCGGCGTTCTGATGCTGATGGCTGGACTGGTGATGTTCGGTGTGTTTCCCGCAGTCCAGGTTCTCGGTGCTGGATTCTTCAGGATCACCTCTAGTTTTCTTCGCCCGTTGTCGAGTCTGGTTTCGTCGCCCCGCGTGGGCCGGCGCTTCCTGCTTGGTCTGGCGCTGGGCTTTCTTCCTTGCGGCCTTATTTATGCCGCGCTGCTGAGCGCTCTGGCCACGGGATCGGCGTTTTGGGGAGCCGCAACCATGACGGCATTCGGCGCGGGCACGGCGGGCGCGTTACTCGCTGTTGGAATTTTCTCTTCAGCCCTGCGAAAAGGGTTTAGCCGCTGGGGAACGCAACTGGCCGCCGCCAGTGTAACGGCCATGGGAGCACTGTTGATCGTGCGGGGCACGATGCCGGGAATTCTTGCAGGAGCTCATGCCGCCCATGTCTGCCACTGAGCAAAGCTCCAAGCCCGGCAACGAGCGCATTGTCATCCTGGACAAGCCCCTGCCCAAGTGTGATCGGCCGAAGCCTGCCGCGATTGAGCCGGAGTTCCACTATCACCGCCTTCGCAAAGCCATCCACGTCGTTTGCGTGATCATTTTTTTCATTTTGCCTCTGTCGAGCCTGATGCGGTTCGACATTCCGCGGCAGCGTTTTTACTTCTTTGGCTATGAACTCTGGATCAGCGAGTTCGCCATCGTTTTCTTCTCGCTGATGTTCCTGATGTTCGTCGTGGCCGCGATGGCCATGTTCTACGGGCGCGTGTACTGCGGCTACCTGTGTCCGCAGATGATCTTCAGCGAGGCGTCCCTGGCGCTCGAAAGCAAACTGCAGCGGACGGTCAATAAATACGTTCGGTGGAACGCGAAGAAGCGAAATGTGCTCAGCAAGTCGCTCTTCTTTCTGATCTCCGGCCTGGCTTCGATCTTTCTCGCGTTCGTTTTCATCTCGTACTTCGTCGAGCCACAAGATCTATTTCATCGCCTGATGGCGCTCGATATCGAGACGACCGGCGGTTTTGCCGGCGCGGTGACCACACTGCTCATACTGCTCGATTTCCTCTTCCTCCGCCAGCGTTTCTGCACCGCCGTCTGCCCCTACGGTTATTTGCAGGGGATGCTCGGCGACGGCGACACGCTGATCGTGCACTACCGCGACGAGAACCGGGAGTGCATCGAGTGCAAGAAGTGCGTGCGCGTCTGCCACATGGGCATCGATATTCGCACTTCGCCCTACCAGATCGAATGCATCCACTGCGGAGAGTGCATTGACGCCTGCGTGGACGTGCTCGCGCGCCTGGGCAAGCAGGGGCTGATTCACTACGTTTGGGGCGAGCAGGGCGAAAAGCTCGGAACCGGCGAGAAGACCTGGTATCAGAAACTGGGCTTGCGTGACGCGAAACGCGTGGTGGTGCTGCTCATCATCCTCGTTTATGCCACTGCCCTGTTCACCGCGCTCTCGATGCGGCGCGCCGTGCTGGTGCAGATTTCGCCAATGCGCGCGACGCTTTATCGCCAGGATCAAAGCGGTACCGTCTACAACCGCTTTCGACTGAAGGTAGCCAACCGCAGCAAACAACAGCAGACCGTAGTGCTCGGGATCGAAGGTCTGCCGGGAACGAACTTCGTGTCGTTCGAGAACGCGGTGGTTGTCGATGGTGGCCAGACAGTGGAACGGGAGTTCGAAATTGCCGCACCGCCCTCCGCCCCCCTTGCCCCTGGCGTCAATCACTTTCGCATGGTGAGCCGCGTGGGCAATGAACGCGATTCGGAGGAACAGACTTTCATTATGCCGTTCCAGGATTCACGATGAGCATCGCTCAGCGCGCACACGTTTAGCAGAAATTGGCTGGAGCCCTGGCTCCGGCCAATTAACCCGTGATTGACAGGAGTTGAAACATGACCTCGGCCATTACAGTCGATTCACAGCGCAAAAAAACTGCCCCTCTCGCATATTTTCTCGGCGCAATCTTTGTTTTGTTCATCGGAATTCTCATCTTTTGCTATGTGGTCACGAAGCGTACGAACCCGGTTTTTCTCGATGAACACGGCAAGGCAGTAACGTCTTCGTCAGACCACAGCCATGCCGGGCACTGAAACAACCGCGGCACTCGCGAAGGAATGCGAACTTTGCGGCTTGTCGTGTGGCAAGCGCCCGTACGAGCAGCGCGTTCATGAGGAGGAGCGCTTCTTTTGCTGCCTGGGCTGTATGAACGTGTATTTGATCCTCTCGGAAAGCTGCGCCGGCCGGCAGGATTTTCGCGAAACCGAACTTTTCAAACGCAGCCTCGAACTGGGACTCATTTCGCGAGGCGGTGAGTCGCAAGCAGGCGAGCGTCCGTCCGTCGCGCCCAGCCAATCCCCGAGCGACGCTTCCGGGCAGGAACTGCTCCTCCAAGTCCAGGGCATGTGGTGCACTTCCTGCGCCTGGCTCATCGAATATGCTCTGAAGAAAATGCCGGGTGTGGTCGACGTCGAGGCCGTGTTCGCTTCCGACCTCGTCAAGGTGAAATACCAGCCGCAATTTGTTCCGCCAGATCGCATCATCAAGCGAATCGACAGCTTGGGCTACAAAGCGCAGGAGTTCCACGCTGGAATGGAAACAGACGATGCAGAGAACCGCGCGCTTCTCTTGCGCCTCGGCATCGCCGCATTCCTCTGGATGAACGTCATGTACTTAAGCATGACGCTCTATGTCAGCTTCTTCGAGCGAATTTCCGACAGCATCCGGCAATATGTTCCTTTCATCATCTGGGCACTCGCGACACCCGTAGTGTTCTACTGCGGATACCCGATCCTGCGCCCGGCATGGCGCGGCCTGGTGAACGGCGTGATCCGGATGGAGTCCCTTCTCAGTCTTGGAATCCTAACGGCGTATTTCTTCAGCATCGTCCAAACCTTTCGCGGCGATCGCCACATTTACTTTGACACGGCCTGCGTCATCGTCACCCTCGTTCTCGCTGGCAAGTTAGTCGAGCGCAACGCAAAGCAACGCGCTTCCTGCTGGATCACTCTCTTGCATCGAATGATGCCGAACAAGGCGCGGCTATTCGTGGGCGGGCAAGAACATTTCGTTAGCATTGCAGCCTTGGAGCCCGGGCAAGTTGTCGTCGTCAAGGCCGGCGAGCGCATTCCCGTCGATGGCACGGTCATCAGCGGTGAGTCGCACGCCGACGAGTCTCTCCTGACGGGTGAATCCAACCCGGTCGTGAAGCAACCGGGCGATGCCACGACGGCGGGGAGCGTCAACCTGGATGGAGTCCTGCACATTAGTGCTCTGCGCACCGCCAGTAACTCGACCCTGGCGGGCATCGTCGCCATGGTTGAACACGCCCTCAGCACTCGTTCCCCTCTCGAACGAATCGTGGATCGCGTCTCCCGCGTCTTTGTCCCCTGCGTCGCGGCGGTGGCGTTGCTGACTTTTGCGTCCCTGTGGTTCTGGGGTGGCGTAAGTCTCGGCTCGTCGCTTATGCGCGCTATCTCGGTGCTAGTTATCGCTTGCCCCTGTGCACTGGGTATGGCGACACCGCTCGCGATCACGGCCGCGATGGGATTGGCCTCACGCCAAGGCATTCTCTTCCGGGACGGTGGTGTGCTCGAAACGCTGCGCAAGGTGGACGCAGTCGTCCTCGACAAAACCGGCACCATCACCGAAGGTAATTTTTCGGTGCTGGATTTCGAAGTCTGCACGCGGGAAGTGGGCGCGCAGCAAGAGCCAGCCACGGTCACGATGGCTGCCGGGAAAGCTCCGCGGGATCCGAACTCCAATTCACGGGCGACCAGCAGGCAGGAGCTGGCAGAATTCCAATTCCGAAGAGAGGCTTTGTCTCTGGCCGCTTCCGTCGAGCAATACTCGGAGCATCCGCTGGGAAAAGCGCTCGTCGCCCTCGCCAACGCAGAAGGGGCACCGCTGAAGGCAGCATCTTCAATAGAAGGTCTGAAAGGACAAGGCATCAGCGGCAGTGTGGACGGAAAACACCTCGTCATTGGAAACAGGAAACTGCTGGAAGACCAGATCGTATCTTTAGATTTCCCTTTCGAAGAACAGGCGCAACAGTGGGAATCGCAAGGGAAAACGGTGGCATTCCTGGGGTGGAATCATGAACTCCGAGGCATGGCCGCCTTCGGCGACCCCATCAGAACCGACGCGATAGACCTGGTCGCAAGCCTCAAACGCAAGGGCATCGCCGTGTGCGTAGTTTCCGGCGATTCGGAGGCGACCACCCGATCCGTGGCTCTCCAGGTTAGAGCCGACCAATACCAGTCAGAGGTCTTGCCGGACCAAAAAGCTGGCTTCGTAAAGAAACTGCAGACGAGCGGTGCCGTTGTGGCCATGGTCGGTGACGGAATCAACGACGCCCCCGCGCTGGCGCAAGCCGATCTGGGCGTGGCTATGGGTTCTGGCACTGATATAGCGATGCAGGCGGCCGCCGTGGTCCTGATGAAGAGTTCTTTGCAGCAGATCCCGGAGATCTTCAACCTCTCCGCAACCACCATTCGCATAATAAAGCAGAATCTGTTCTGGGCTTTCTTCTACAACACTCTAGGGATCAGTCTTGCGATAGCCGGCGTTCTGAACCCCATCCTGGCGGCTGCGGCGATGCTGATATCGAGCGTCTCCGTGATCGCAAATTCGCTCCGACTCGCGAACCGCTAGCACAGGCACTGATCCTAGTGGCTCATCACATTACATTAAGTCAAGAGGAAAATGCTCTCGGGCCAGTTGGCGCAAAGCAGGCTATTTCAATTAGTGGGAGTTCAGGTTTGCGTACCCAACCATCGCGACGGATCTATTCTGCGAGCGCTCAGGCAGTGACTCTTGCTTCAAGGGTTTTCATAAAATCCAGAATCATGTGAATGACGGCCTCATCGCCGATCGCAGTATTGATCATGGTGTGGTAAATGACGCGGTCAGGCCATTCGACGTGGAAATACTTCTGGATGAAATCGGCGCGTTCCCGATCTACGGTATCCACGAGCTGTTCGGCATCCTGCTCACTCTTGCCTCGAGCCAACAGGCGCC
>Ga0224558_1000946_pt1 | contig 32611 bp, 50 predicted proteins | sample 714S32024metaG_FD_180682 | JGI IMG/M metagenome (GOLD analysis project Ga0224558, IMG submission 180682) | Peat soil microbial communities from Stordalen Mire, Sweden - 717 S3 20-24 | ecosystem: Environmental > Terrestrial > Soil > Wetlands > Peat | place: Sweden: Norrbotten County, Stordalen... | reverse complement strand
AGAGATTGGAGTGCGTAGCAGCCGGAGAACATATTCGTCGCGGTGGTAAGTAGTGGCATTGGTGGGAGTGTGAGGGATTGGAGTGAGTAGCAGCCGGAGAACATATTCGCCGCGTTGGTAAGTAGTGGCATTGGGGGGAGTGTGATTGATTGGAGCGAGGTGCAGGCGTTGAACATACTCGTCGCGGTGGTGAGCGCCGCGTTTGTGATTATACAGCTCTGCAACTGCCTACAATTAAGGCCCGTTGCGTAGAACGCTAGTGAGGTGAGCGACGGCGTGTTAAATACTGCGCTTAGGATGCCGTGATACTGGCCGTTTGTAGCGAGGTTGTGTGGCGCGACGGTGAACGTTTTAAGTGCCCCTGACGTTGGGGATATTGTGATTTTAAAAGTCGTGTATCCTAATGAGCATGGATGCCCCGCGCCGACCGCGTAGGTGTGCTGTGCGGTCGCTCCGCTGGCATACCCTACCGTCGTTCCGTCGCCCCATTTTATTACATAATTACCAGCGGTTGTGGTGACGGTGAACGCATATGTGGCAAGTTCTTGGTCACACACGAGCAGTTCAATATTACCTAGAACACAGCCATCAAGTGACAACCAATCGCTCGGAGGCTGCCAATTATTGAACGTGCCGTAGCCAGTGCTAGGAACGGTCGTATATTGAACTGCCTCCTTTTTGGGGCCGATGCTCATTTCTAACCCTAGATGTTCTGTAGTTCTATAGTGCTCGCGTTAGTGAGCGTTGCCTGACCTACTTCCTTTGCTGTGCCGCCAGTGATTGCTTTTAGCACAACGTAGTACGAGTAGCTTGAACCCGCGGTTAAGCCTGTATCCACGAAGTCAAAGCCGACACTTTGGTTCTGCCCTGCAACTGCGTGCGTGGTCGCGTTTTCGTAAACCTTTGTATCTGAACCGCCTGCTGCTGAGCCCGCGGCTGGTGCTGCTCCGCCCGCTGTAGTTCGGTAGATTGCAATACCCACACCATCATTGGTTGTGCTGTTCTGAACGGTAATCCCGCCGAGTAGTTCCATCTGCGTGTCCGTCGGCGTCATCGTTGCTACGTGTCCCGTTGCAACGTATGTGCTGCTTGCGGTCGTGTAATCCGATGCAAGTGTGCCCAAAACTACAGGAACTTTATTGCCGCCTACATCGTAATCTAAGCCCGTGTTAGGCGCGAATCCGTATTCAACCCCTGTCGTAGTCCATACCCCGCTAACTTTCCATTGTCTAGTCAAAGTACCCGCTACGTCGTCTACAATTTCCTGATAGACGTTCGGTACAAGTTCAATTACTGTTTGTGTCATCTTTCAATTCTCCTTAATATCCCGAATAAACTTCCTTAGTGCTGCCGTTGCCAGCGATATACAAACCGCCAGCGTCAACCGTGAACGATGTGCAGCGCAGATATCCCATGTTCATAAGTGTTGCGCCGCTTTGCACCTCGACCGCGCCACACGTCAGCTCTTCACCTGTTGATATAGCGGCGACCGTGCCGGAATAGATAGTCCAGTTCGGTGAGACGTATTGGTAAAGAATTGACTGTGCAAGCGCGACGAGTCCTTGGTCGTTTGCGTATATTGGTGTCGGGCCGTTTCTAAGGAGCGTCATTTTGTGTACACCCCTATAAATGATATGTTAACCGTCGTGCCTGACACATTCTTGACTTGAATGTAATAGGTATAGTTTACGTCCTCGACGAGGGAAAGCCTGCCTCCGGCACCCGTGTCATAGTCATACTGAATTAACGTGTTTGGAGTAACAAAGAACAGTTGAACCGCGCCACTGTACCTGATGTTGTGAACGGTCGCCTCATTGCTGCTGCCTGGTTGGATGTTGAATGTGGCACCGTTTGCGAGACTTGCTGATTCCCCACAGAATTTGTCACCTTGTGAAACCATCGTTTTTTCCTCCTACTGTGCAGCTGCTACGGTCTGCGTGAATATCCCCTCTGCTGCCCACGCCAATGTGAGTGTTCCCCTCGTCACCATCTGCGCGCCGAGGTCAAGGTAGCAAAGTAACGGATTACTATTCGTCGTCGAGGCTGCAGCTGCATATTGCAGGATCGCGTATTCCGCCGCGATACTCGCGTTCGTCGTGAATACCAGCGGGCCGGACGTCTTGAGCCCTACGACCCCTGCCGCCACCGTCGGAACGCCCGTCGCGACTCCTGAACCGCCGAGTGAGTAACCGTCACAGGCTGCAATCTCGAACGGACTTGATGCCGCCCATTTAATATCGTTATATGTTTTCCACGATGCTTTAACCGGCGCATCAGCCGTAGGCCCAAGGACGCAGAACGTCGATGTGCTGTTTGCTTGTATGTTCACTCCACCCGTCAGCATCGCAACCGGGAGGTTATCAAATACTGCACTTGTCATTATCCATCACTCCTTTTCCTAATAAATTGCCCGCAATCATTATCGTAATGCCTGCGGCCTATGTGCTGCAATCCACCTTTCACGCCCGCCCTGCAATGATAGTGATAGTTCTCGGTGTCCAGTGTATCGTCAGGAAGTCGGACGCCCTTATGACAGGTCGTGCAGTTGCACAACTCCGCGAGCGGCGGCACGATGTTATTCTGCACCGTCACTTTCGGAGGGCAAACCTTGAACTCCCCGAGTTCGATTGACTTGAGATCGACCATTAGTTCCTCGCTACCCAATTAACCGTCTGAGTCGCAGCCCCTGCGGACTTGACAAAGATCAAGTTCACATTAGCAACGTTGATCACTACCGATGTCGCGCCCGCAAGTAATTCCATAGTACAAGTTCCGACTGCCGAACCCCACATTACCGACTGCGTATTACCGGCCGGTGCTTGAAGTATGACTGATTTGCACGCCTGCGTTCCGATTATAACTGCAACTCCACCAGTAACTGGCGCGGTGATTGTGCCGGTGTACATTGCAGTGCTTGGGCCTGATATCGCGGCGGTGTTTGCCTTGATGTCGGTGTCAAGCGCAGCGACATCAGCGTCGAGTTGCACGATGTTCGCGTTGAGGTTGCCCGCTCCGTCGATTATGTTGACTGGGACGCCTTGAGATACGGCGTCATAGTTTGGATCGGTAGGTGTTCCTGATTTAAGTCCGCGCTCGGTCATACTGGTGCACCTGCTGAGTTCGTCCAGTTCGTGCCGTTCCACCAGATCGGGATTACAAGCGTTGTGTCAAAGTAATACTGGCCCATGATCGGTGTCGCCGGGCGCTGTAAAGTCGTGCCCGTTGATCCAAGTGCAGTGATGTTAGCGATCGTTATCGTAGCAGCAGCAATCTTATCGGTGGTGATTGTACCTGCTGCAATCTTTGCATCAGTTATTGCGCCGTCATATAACTGGTCAGTGTCAATGATGTTAGGTGGAAATGATGTTGCGTGTCCTGGCATTTGTTTTCACCCCACATCACTTCTTTCTAATTGGAGAACGAACCATTTTATCTTTCTTCGGTTTCTCCATCGCTTTATCTTCTTTAGGTTCCGGTTTCATCTGCGTAAGTCCCACTCTATCCAAAAAGTCTTTCCTGTAAGCGTCTTTGACGAGACCAGATTGTATCAGTCGTTCGGCTTCCTCTTCGCTGAAGTATTGGGACCGACCTTTGATGTAACCTAAGTGGTCTTGTAAAAAGGTAACTAATTTCATTTAAACCACCTCGAATAAAAATAAATGTGAGGGTGTACCGTTATCAGTACACCCCATGGTATGTTTCAACCTCGTATGTTTCTCTTTTAAGGCGCAGTTGTAAGAGTCGCCGACTGCGTTTGTGGTGCTTCGGTTGCCCCGCCAAGGATCAACAGAATTCGTCCTGTGACTGTATCCGTTATCGTGTTGGTGAACGTCCCTGTCACTGTGACGCGCAAGAACTCCTTTGCCATCAACAGGTCGACATCCATCTCAGCAACGACGTTCACCGCCGTTGATGCTGGCGCGACAAAGCCGTGGTCGAGGTCTGTTCCTGCTGTTGAAATTGCGCCGTTTGGCTGCGTCTGTCCCGAGACGCTCCACGGCATTGCAGCGAATCCGCTGCCGGATGCTGCCGACGTGTCAAGCTCCATCGAGAGCGAGAGCGTCTTAGCCGCTGCTGTAGTTGCTAAACCCGTGTAGACCACTTTGCAGTATGAGAACTCACCTGCACGAACCCCTGCCGCACGCAGGTCAAAGACCTGTGACGTAACGGCTGTCGTGCCACCCGCGGTTAGCGTGTTACCAGTTGCGGGTGTAATATCGTGAACCCTGCAATGAGCCAATGCTCCTCTATTTAATGCCATATCTTTTACCTCCGTTTAGGTCAGCTCAACTAGCCGCCTGCGCCGCCTCCCCACGTAACACCTGTTAGTGCGGCAGCCGCTTCGTCGTGCTCCATTCCGAAGTCGTGCATAGATATACAGCGAATGACTGTCTCATCTCTGTCGAACGGAGAGACAAGCGTCGATGTTGCATCAGTGTATGCCGCTGTGTCTGAAGCGAGGATTTCAAGCGTGTATGAGTCACCTATGATTAAATTAGGGAACTCGCATAGGTACACCATGTTCTGTGTGGGTGGGCCTATTACATCAATAGAGAGCTGCGTTGAAGTCGCTACAGGATAACCCCAAAATACAGGGTTAGGCCCGGACATTCCCGGGAACGCCAGTGCGCCAGTCGCTTCACGGACTTGTGCAAGCCAGTTCTTGTTACTTGGCCGCATTATCCATCCTCTCTTAGTATCGTCAACGTTTGCATTATCAAGAACACTGACTGCTCGTGATGCATCCGTTGTCGCCGTTACTGCTGTTGCTGGTGCTGCGGTCTGTGCGATTTGGTTGCCTGGCAACATGTGGTTTCGAATACCAACAGGAGTACCGGAGTCGCCGTTGCCTTCTATGAACGCAAGGTCTTCTCGTAGTCCCATTCGCTTAACGATGTGCTGGCGTACGATTGTGTCGATGTTGAGTGCGCTGAACTTAAGAAGGTCATTGCTGATAGGAACTTTCGCTCCGAGCTTTTTACCCTGCAAAAGCAGTTGACCAAACCCGGGCTGTGTTGCCTGAATCGTCCCGCCTTCGGACAGGTATGTTGCGCTTGCTGCTGATCCAATCTTCGGGATTCTTAATTGCCCGTTGACTAGAGGCAGAACCTGGCAACCCATTGTCCTCATAATCGCCGTCGCCTGCAACAGGTCGATGACATTTGTACTTAGTTCTTCTGAGATCGTGAAACCGCCTGCGACATCCGAAGACATATCAAGTGACTTTGCGATCACAGAGTTTTCTCCCCATCGTTTTGCGGCCCACTTTGCTGCGTCAGGGTGATGCCCTTTTGCTGCCGCGAGTGCCGCTGCGATTCCGCCGATTACATCCGCTTGTTTTTCAACTTCCTGCCGGTTTTCATCGGCAAGCATACTACGCAATGCCATGCCTCTCTGCGTGGCTTCCTTGCGCTCTTCATGCTCGGGTTTCTTTTTATGGTCGGTCTTTTGCTCAAAGAGAGCAATTAACTGAGCCCGAGTCATTTCTTTTGCTACCATTTTAGGCCTCCTTAGTTAGTCTCGGCTTGATCCGATTGCTCTGCTTCAAGCCCGAAATGCTCAAGTGCTTCGTTTAAAACGTCTTCGTCTACCAGATACTTCTCATCTTGATCGGGTTCGACGGGTTCACCTGTGTCAACGACAGGGATTACATCTTCCGATTTGATTATCCCTCTCTCGATGAGTGTATCAATAACCGCTGTGGCTACTTCATCGGCGATTCCTTTACCAGGTTTCGTGCCGCTTGCATTTGCCGCCGTCTCTTGGTCCTGGTCCGATGCATCGCCAGGTGCTTGCTCTGGTGTTCCACCAGGTTTGCCCGTGACTTGATTGAGCACGCCATTAACAAGTTTAACGCCTGAGTTGTGCGCCGATACTGCATCCCTAAGATCTGATTCATTCGCAGCACTGAGAACGCGGCCCGCTTTGTAGATCTCTTTAACGTGAGCGAGCAACTCATCCTTACTCATCGCTTCGATTTTTTCATCTGTCTTTTCCATACCTACACCTTCTGTTGATTTGTTTTCCTCGCGTTCCCGAATCTGCTCGGTTATTGCCGTTATATACGCGCATTTCTCGACGAGTTGAGTATAACTAGCAGTTCCCGCTTTCCATTCCAGCGGTGACGGATCAGCGCACTTAGTTGGTGGGACATCCTTCTTGTGCCACGCACACATTGCTGTCTCGACCTGTGCGTGCAGCCAGTTCATATCCGCTTTCGTAAACCCCGTCATTAAGTTGCCTTGCGCTGAGAACTGATGTAACCGCCGGTGATATGCCGATAGGTCTTGTAAGCTTTCTTTGCCGATTGCGGCCATTAGGCTGCTCTTATCGGAGTCAGTGATGCTCTTTTCCATTGTATCATCTTCAACTGGTTCTTGTGTAACTTCCTGTTTGCACGCCTCACACCGCACGACTGTCTCATCTGCCCACGTCTTGAGCGTCTTCATAAACGACTTGCGAGTCTTGCGGTCAACGAGTGCATCAGGATTTGAAGGAACAGGAACAGCACTGAACTCTAACATATCCCATTTTAAGAACTTCGTCCCACCGCCATCGATCATATCGAGAAGCGTACTGGGAGTTTTTTCTACGTCTTTCTCTTCAAGTGCTTCCCATTCGTGTGGATCAAAGCCAATCGAGACGGCGTTAAGGAACTTGGAACTATACATATCATAGACCATGCCGCCGGTTAGACCAGACCAGTTCTTTTGATAGTTTGAATCCGGTTGGAAAGTGACCAGTGCGGAGATCTTGTGGTTGATTACTGTATCGCCGTCTTTGTTTACGCCTGCTTCCTTGAGACGTTCCATCTCAACGGCCCGTGCGATTGGAAGTTGGTCATACTGATGTGCCCACAGCATGACAGGATTGTTAGCATAGTCATCGGTCATTATCCCTGCCGGATCAACGACGTCTTTGTCTCTGTCTTTACGGTTCGACGTGATAAAGAACTTTAACCGCTTGATCGTATCGCCGGTCTCAGGATCTTTGATACTGTAATCTTTAACGTCAGTAAGTTCGAATACCTTACGAACAATCTCACCGCGTTTAACTTCTTTGGCTAACATCTTAAATTATCCCCGTTTTTTTGCGCTTGTCCATAACCGCTTTTTGTGAATCTGATTCTTCAGTAAGTTCAGCGTCTTCAACAACCCGGGCCTGAGTCCTGCGCGCCGCATCCTTCGCTCGCTTCTGTTCAACGCGGATCGCCATGAACTCGTCAGAGTTAAGTATCATGTGTTCCGCTTCCTTGATGCAATCAGGACACAACCATTCACGCTTTTTAGCACCACCGATAAGTTGAAGTGTTCTGTTTACTTCACCACAAATGTCGCAGTGCTCGGGAACACGGAATTTAACATATTTCGTTACGCTGTCTTGCATCTTCGCCCCCCTATCGCATCCGTATATCATCAAGTAACTGGCGTTTCTCGCTCAGTGTCAGGTCTTTTAACATATCGTGAAGTGTGATTCTGTGAACCGTTCCGTCATCGTAACTGCACTCCCACCCGTCATCGTCGTAACTGCAATCGTGTAGGTGATTGCCGTCTGAGTTATCATTCATCATCTCGGCATCCTCGTTTGCAGTTGCGATCCGGTGCTTTAGTTGTGGCATGCATCTCATCTTCGAAGACGGATTATTACGCCGCGTCCTGTAGTGATTACTCGGCCCTTACTGCGGTTTGCAATCCATGCTTGTGTCGGTGATGTTGGTTGAGTTGTTCCTGCATCTGCGGGTGGTGCTGGTTGTGGCGCACCTGTATCGCCACCGGTTTGTGATGGCTCACCTGGAACCATAATCGGCTCGGGTGTGCCTGGAACTTCTGTGCCTTCTGGTTCTTGCACGCCTTCAATCGTTGGTAATGGTAAATCCTGAAGTCGCATCGGTGTCATATTCATTGGCCATGCTACGACCTGACCACGACCGTCTGGGAATGGTTCTTCGCCTGCCTTGACTCTGATCTCATCTAAGAGAAAAGCGTGACCCTGGAACCGCATTATTGCGGCTTCAAACTCTTTATCCTCTTGAACCGGGCTAACATAATCAAGTTCTATTAAACCCGTGTCATCAAAGCGTGGGACTATCTGACGTTGGAACGCCTCGCGCATCATGTTAAGTCTAGGTCTGAGCGTCCATTTGGAAAAGAATAAGTCTGCGGCCTCTATCGTCGCTCGGTTACTGTTCTGAAGTATCCCCATTATCTCAGGAGGCAGACCAAGTATCTGCGTGATCGTGTCACGCTCCATCTTAACAAGGTCTATGAACTGTGCCGATTGGAAGTCCTGCTTAAACTCCTGAACCGTGACCTCTTCAGATAGGAAGTAAGGTTTAAAAGAGTTCCAGAATCCGCTTAACTTCTCACGCCATTCGGCTTCCATTCGCTTCGTCTTCTCGGGGTTTAGTGTCTTGCCGGTAACGAGTATGTCCGGTCGTGCCTGACGTTTAAAGAACCCGTCGAGTGTTTCGCCAGTCTCTTTGTAAATGTTAAGTTCAGTATCCAGGGATTGCGCGATACCGCTGCCTCGCGCATATGGTGCCGCAGGGTTAGGATCAACCAACCAGAAGACTTGCTCAAGTGGAATATGCGATTGCCCGCTTGATAATGAAAGAGTAAAGTAAGGTTTATCAGGAAGTTGCGGGAGTTCAGTTATCTTATCGGGAGTTATTGGCCATATCTGTTGTATATCGCCTTCAGTATCCCAGATACCGAAGCATTCGCCGGTAAGATCCAAGTGAACGGACCAGATAAAGAGAATAGTTTGCCAGGAGAAAAGCGGGTGAGGTTGATCAAAGAAGATTTGGAGTGGATGTTTAGTAGTAATCAGTTCATCGAGCGGCGTTAGTTGTTCGGTCTCTGGATCTTCGACCAGGGTTAGCCATTCAACATCTGATATGCTCTGTGCTTTCTTAGCGCCGCCTGCTCGTAACCACGCTTGTGTATTGTATGCTTCAAGGAATTGAGGAACTGAACGTTTAACGCCTGCGTTACCTCGCGCGTTGCCTAGGAAGTTAGCCCAAAAGCCGGAACTGCCTGTAGTATAATCGCTTGAATTAAAATTAGTATTGGAGTTATAAGGAGATGATGCCTTAGACCGGAAGTTCCTTACTCGGTTAAGTAATCCTGCTCTAGTCGTAGGCACGCTGTTAGTTTATCTTGTATCCGATATATAGAAAATCCCATCTTCCTAGAAGTTATTTTCGTTATTGGTAAACGTTTAACACAAAACTAGAATAGATGCGGCAAAGTAGTTTTTTTATTCTACAAGTAGGCAAAAATAGAAAAAAAATAGATAGGGCGTTATGCCCCGTCTAATCTACTACAATCGGGTTCACACTACCTTGCCTATCTTTTATTCTGAGCAATAGTTTCGGTGCTGTGACGTGTGCGACCACTGCATAGGCCAGGACTATCACTATGAAGCCTATTCCTACAGTGAATAGTCCGACGATCACACCGAGGATCAGCGCCATTATCCAGCCGATTGCACTGCCCCACGAATGCTTTTGCATTAGAGTTGAGTTCAGTCCTTGTTCCTTAACAACATACCCGGTCGTGATAAAATCATCAATGACCTTTTGCATGTCGTTCTCATCTTCGACGTTTCTTATTCTAGTACTCATTTTTTAATCCTCCATTAAGTAACACTTCTTTCAGTATCTTCTCAACAACTGTCGATCTCGGCATCATCTCTTCTGTAGCGATCTCCTCGATTACTTTACTTATCGCTGGTTCAAACCATAGATTTACATTGATACACCCCGCCGCTAGTTTCTCTGCTTTCCAATTTTGTTTACTCTTTCTTCGTGATACACCTTGATTGGTCTTTGCATAATCGTTAATCATTGTTTCTTACCTTTGCCGCCTTTACATATTCATCGTGTAACGCGGGGTGCATCCATATATCCACCTTGCGGGTTACGATTCCTTTTTTATCTGTTACAGTTCCCCCAACGCTGCACATCGCACAGTTCTTGGTGCAGTTGCATTGATGATGAATTCGCATGTGTTTGCAGCGTTTAACCGGGATAACTCCGAACGGGCTGTTGCATGCTTTCATTTTCTTATTCTCCACATATAAACCGCGTCGTAGATGATGATCGGTAAGAACATGATATACAAGACGATGGCGATTACAACTATGAGTGCACCATACACTCGCTGCTCAACGGTCTTCATCGTTCATCGCTTCTCCGCATCGTAATCATCTACTGCGCGGATAACATCAAGCACTACGTCACCGACTGCGATCTTGCGGCCTTCGTCCGATTGTATTTCACCTGCCTTTTTCATCAACCAGACATACGCTTCAGTTGGTATCGATATGTTAGTGTGTGTTTCCCGATAGTTGTTGGATACTGTGTGTGATGTCATTTTTCACCTCTCTTAGGTTCGGTTCGCCAGTTTAACCAATTCATTTACCTTACGCATATAATACGAAGTCGTAAGTCTCGCTGCATTGAGTTCCTTCTCAAGTTGCTCGACACGATCTTGTAATGCATCGCGTTCATTGCAAACCTCTTCGAGTAGGTTGCAGTAGTCCGAGCACGTTTCGCTCCTTAAATGCTCATACTTCTCTGCGTTCATTACTCTTCACCTCTCTAAAATAATCAAATTGCTCTTCACTTAATTGGAAGTCACCATGAAAATCCTCTTTGACAAACTCACCACAATCGTTGTATGTGCTGCCGATCATTGCATTTACTAAGCAATCGAACGTCATGTTGGATGCTGATTTCGTGGTGATCTCACAGTTGATGCACCTGGCGCATTGTTCAATCATAATCTAATACCTCCTTTGTGAACACTGCATTTTATTGTTCGACTGATTCGTTGATGCGAACTTACAACAAATGCAATGTTCAACACTTACGTATTTCTTACCACACTTGACGAACAACGAAAGGTCCTGCGGATCTTCGAGTATTAGCGTATCGTTCATTTTAATCCTCCCTTAGATTCCTAAATCATTCCACTTCGTACAAGATACCCCGCAACTCCTACCAGGATGAATGCGAGAAACACTATGATATAGAATATTGCATCGGGCGTTAGAACTACGGTAAGACCCTCACCGATCCGAAGGATGTAGTAGTCTTTCATTGTTTACATCCCGTTCCCTACTGCTAAACTCCTTGAGTTCAGTAGATTCTTTTAAACAACGCCTGCATGTCGATTCACTCTCGCGAGATATATCCTCCATTCGCGTGATCTTCTTGGGGCATGCATAACTGTAGTGTGCAGATCCTTCTTGTTTGCACACTATGCCGATTTGTTTCATTGTTTCACCTTTGCAGCGTTCATTGCGTTCCTTTGCGGTGTTCGGTGTTTATAAACAATGTATAGCCAGACAAGTCCGAGTATTAATCCAATAGGAAAGAACAGCACGATGAATGCGAGCACGATAAGCGGACAGATTACATAGAGTGTTATCGCAACGCATAGATCGACCGCGTTTTCCCACGCTTTTATGAATCCCATTTTGTTTCACCTTTTAGATTTTAGAAGCACACAACCTCTTGGATTGTATGTTTACTATAGTAAACACTATGCACTACAAGTATATAAAGCTATATTTATTGTAAGTATTATTATAACTCTCGGAGACGCAACATCACATCATCCCAATTCAAGACGCCGTTCTCTCTCTTGAGTAATGGATAATCATTATCGGCAAGCCAGTCAGGATCAATAGACTTCTCACCGGATTCGTACCACATCCTGACCTGATGCCACGGAACAAAAAAGATAGTGTTGAGTCGTGGCCCACGACTTGATCCTCGTAGTTCAATGGCAAGAACGCCAAACCTGCCGGTGTCGTCGATGAACTTACTAATCCTAGTTACCTGGTGCTCGCCTTTCTTACTAACGCTGAACTTAGAAAAGTATACCTTGTCAGTGTTAGGTCTGGTTATGGATTTACATTCGATGCCAAGATAGTGATCCGGGTTGCGTGAGTCAACTAAGACATCAATGAACTGTGTAAAGAAGTGGCTCTGTTTTAAACGGAATGCAAACCCTGGTGAATCTGTAGACTTAAAATGCCCGTTGATTAGTTTAACAAGTCGGCCTTCGAAAGGGTGAAGTTCCTGGTATCTTGACCACCACCTTATTTAGATAGTTGCTCGACTTGTTTCGCTAGTTCATTATGACTGACGACGAGTTCCTTAATAAAATCTATGAGCTTATTAGTACTGTCTATTGTGTTTTCTAGCGCCACCTCGATGTTCCCGATACGTGATTTGCAGTCGTTGATTATATCTGCTTGCTGGTCCTTTGTGCGAACTATATCATTAAACGCCTTTTGATGTGCCTTGATTTGTGCGTCGTGCTTGCGGACTACCTCGTCGTGCTGACACTCTTCAGTACTCATGGTGGGATTAATCCTCTTTCAAGTTCTTCTTTACCATACTGAAGTAGACATGCATCGCAATACCAACCGCCTTTTCCGTTGTTGCCGCCTGTCCAGAAGTGCAGACCTGCTTTGATTGGGTCTTCGTGCGTGCATTCGTTTAGTTTCTTGTCGCACCGTTCGCACTTGGTAGGATTGAATAGTGTGAACTCACCAAATGCTGCAAGTTTCTCGGGGTTTATGCTGTCGTCTTTGGTCATGTTACCTCGTTTGCCACCAGACCTTACCTGTTCCATATGCGATCTGCTTCGAGGCCGTAGCAGTACCGCTATATAGTTTCGGTGGTCCGCCTGCCGGATCTGATTCTTCGCACATTGCATTCAATCGCTTAACTACCAATGCTAGATCATGGTGTATCTTCTTGAGCCTTGTCTCTGTCGCAAACCTATTGTCTGTGCCATAATCAAGTCCACTGAGCGTACGTTCTAATTCAAGTGTTATATGCTTGAGAACGTAAGCCTCTGTATTAATCTCATCTTTAATACTCATTCTTCCACCTCTTCTGATGATTCTTCGCCCGGAACTTCTGATTCTGCTGGCGCTGGATCGAGTAGGATAGTACAAGCGCAATTTATTATATTCTCAGGACTTCCTGCATCATCGCCAGGATAATCTAAATCTTCACCCATCACTGTGAACGTATCAGACTGCGCTACTGATTGTCCGTCTGCATCTTGATGCCACTCTCGCACGTTATCCATGCCCGTTGTGCTCCACGTCTTCCACATATCAGGAACTGTTGCCTTTGCATCTGCCGATATTGCAGCATTCATTGCACTGTTTGCTTCTGTTCGTGAGATCATCATCCCTCTACCTAACCACGAATCGCCAAGAGCATCATCAACTGCTTGCCCTATTACATAATGCCCATCGCCGTTCTCAACGCCATCAGCGATCACTTTCATTACTTGATCCCTGGTCGTGTCGGTGATTCCTGTTATCTTCTGACCGCCCTTCTTTAGTTTATTAGCGACGAACTGCGCCCATGTTGATTGTAACGCTGCGACATCTTTGATTAGAACCAAACCTTCATCGTCAAAATCTCGCCAACTTGTGTAGGTATCAGATTCATACGCCGATTTGCCCGTATGAAACGCGTGTATATATTCAAGTGTAGCTTTGCCAGTCTCTACCCACGCAGTTGTAAGCGCAGTCTTCCAACCAGCGTATGCTGGCCCTTTAAGAAACGATTTGATACGTTTAGATGCCTCCTCTGGTGTGGTAGTTACTCGGAAGATGCGGCGTATCTCTGCCATGTCTTCTTTGTAGGGTTTATCGAACGCCGCTTTGCAGAACGTGACCCAGGTTTGCCTATGACTGTCAATCATGATGGCATATTTATGACGAGCGGCGTCCGATTTAGGTTTCATCTGTTCAACCGTTTACTATAGTAAACAACTAGTTCAGGTTTAATGCAACTTCAGTCCAAGCGGTAGGCCACTTGCCACTGACATACTTCTTTTCATATATTGCATGCGTTGCGCCAGTGACAGCGACGGTCAATACGCCGTTTACATATGCCGCGCTTGGTGGCGCACCAGCAGGAACCGAGCCTCCGAGTGACTTCCATGGGGTTGCGTTGCGCTTCCACCAGATAGCGTTGTCTGAACCGACACAGAACACATCAACGTTTGTGCCATCGGTGCACGCGGCGGGTGCGCTTAATGCAACGCCGCCTAGTGACGTCCACGTTGTTGTTGCCTGATTTTCCCACACTGCCTTATCTGAACCAACGCACAATATGTTGCCGGTTGACATGATGGTAGGAGCAGAGCTTACAGTTGTGTGCGTTACTGGCGGAGTTATCTCTGATTCGCCTGCGATGACGTGACAGTCTGAGACTAGACCAGTTGTTACGTATCCTGTTGGTAGTAGTCCTAGTCCACCACCGAAGCTACCGAACGCTTTGCCCCAACCTTCGCCCCAAGAGTTCAACGTCCAGAGATACCCAGGTTGATAACCGAAGAACATCATGCAGTGACCACCGATTGATGCTCCGGAAGGCATGTCGATAATGCCGTCACTGCCTACATCTTCAATCTGTGCATAGACAGGTGTTCCGTAAACAACTGGAAGACCTGTGACTGCGAGAGCGGTTTGAATATTAACTAACGTTTGGTTGTATCCTTGCGCTGAGTCTACGAGATACGAGTTGTTTGTCTCATCTTTGACTGCATCGCCTGCGACGTTTGCTGGCGGTGTGTCATCGATTCCATTAGGATCATATGGCCAATCTGTTTCGGGTGCGACACCATATTGAATCGTTGCCTGGACTGCATCAGCAACCGTTGCTCCATTATCGCCAGGGAAGTCACCGCCTAAGATACGACTCATACGGTATTCATACATCCGGTCGCCGAGAACTGCTTTACCGTTCCGCTTCATCTGTAACGCTTCAAAGGTGCTCGTCGTTCCGTGTGCTGTGCAACTCCCTGCGGAACCCTGGTTCTTAACGGTGCTGACTAGCGATGTTAGATCGCAGGTTGTAGGTAGTGCTTGCGGTGCTACGAACTGTTCATATCGCAATTCTTTATGATTCAATAGTGGCGGCTTCCAACCAAGACCGTAGTTGTGTTTAGGTGTAGTTACTCTCATTGATTTCTCCTCCGTTTTGCTTCGTCGTATTGTCGATTAAACTCTCTCGTTTCTTTTATCATTCTATCAAACGCTCTTATGTATTCGTCGTCTAGTATCGGATTCGCGGGGTGGCCGCGCTTTATTTCTAAGTCGTTGTGACTCATTCTATTGCCTCTATGTTCACGAAGTACTTGCATTTGTAGCACATCTGAACGTACCAGTTCTTACGAAACGGATTGCTGCCCCGTGGACATTCGACTATCCGCGAGTATGATGGTCGTGACACATGCAACCGTCTCGGATTATTGCCGTCTCTCTCGAAACTGCATATAACAATTTGTTTTTCTTCTGTCATTGCTCACCTTATCATCCACTTCGGTCGTTCTTTGATCCTGCTATTCCATTCGTCAGCGTCTTTTCTTACGTCTAGATTATACGAGGCCCATTGCATTAGATGCCCGAACGTCAGATGATGCGATTTACAAAGCACTATAAGGTTGTCTTCGTCAAGTTCTAGTTCGGGGTACCACTGATAGGGTTTTATGTGGTGAACGACGTTGCATCCGCTGGATACCTTACCGCACACAGCGCACTCTGGATACCTTTTCTTAAACCGGCGTCTGAGTTTCGGCCATTCGCTGTTACGTATGTATTTAGATAACAATAGTTTATTGCTGCGTGCATCTGATACCATTACCACATCAACGGCACTGAACCGCCTCCCATTGACTCAGCAACATAGATACCAATTCCTAGAGCGGATACAATATCATCGTGCATTCCCGTCTTCATACTGCCGAACTGATCGTATCCGACTTGAGATACCTTGTGTTCGTAGTTCAATAGTTCTTGTCTGATGATGTCTGCTTGTATTTCACCGCGTGGGATCCATATGCGATCTGCTTCGAGTAATGCGATTAACGTTGATGCCATCTGCGGTTTAGGCAATGATAAGTTCCTGGAGTCGTTCCATCGCGGGCGCGTTCCCCCAGTTAGCGTTACTCGATACACATCGGCCAACGGGATTAACTCACATACCTGGTCAGTTACCGCAGCACCTACGCCACCTTCATCTATGACATAATAAATATAATCTACATCTTCTTTGGCGTTGAGTTGTGTATCAGTCTTTTGTAGTGTTCGGGCAATCTTCGGGTACGGAATCTCAAGGTCATATCGTTTGATCTTAGTGACATTATACGTGAATTGTTTTTCACCACCGGACACTATGGCGCTGAAGATATCTGAATCAACGCCGCGGGGTTTCGGAATGAGTGGTTCGATGGTTGTGATCGCGGTATGATCTGCCTTCTTTCCAAGATCAACGGCTACATATATGCTTTTGTTATAACTACCCTCTTCACGTTCAACATAGTCAGATGGTTTATTATCTTTCTTACTGGAATCCGGGTCTAGTTTTCTAAGTGGTGGCATCCCAAGATTCGTGCGTTGCATATCGAGGTCGTCGTAAACGTCCTGTAATGAATGTGGTGAATCCTGGAACCATTCGATCGGGGCTATGATGCTTCACCTTTGAACGGAAGCCACTCTCTACACGTATAAGTAAAGTCTTCAGCGCAGTTGCCTGTCTTTGCACAGAAGTAGTAACTATCATGATGTTTTCTTAGATTGTCGCATGTTGCACAAACTTTAACTCCTACTGTCATTTTTCACCCCTATTTTTCTTCCCACTGTTCAGGGTGTAAGTCAATCTCCACGCTGTTATCCTCTTCAGTATCCCCAAGCCAAATACTAATTCTTTCATCGCCAGTAGCGCGGTAACGTTCTATTAGTTCGACTTTAATTTCGTCGAGCGTTGCGTCTTTAAGTTCAGTCATTTTTCACCTCTTAAACATAAAACGGTCTGAACATTAATGTGAACTCGGCGACGCCGTTATCATCAACTCGTATCGTTATGAAGTGATAACCAGCGTGGTTCGCCATTCGCTTACTTCGCATCCATTTAGATTGCGTACACATCGCCCCACCACTTACTGCATGGATATGACGATCAAAAAAGTATCCTTGCTTGTGAGCGTGACCCATAAGCAGCACATTAGGTTTATCTCCGCCAGTTATACTCTCGATCAACTTCTGAATCCGATATGAAATTGCATATGAATTGTGCGTCCACAACGTCTTTCCGTTCCTTCTAACCAAAATAAGTCCATTGGGAACTTCACAACAATATACCCGCCCTGAATAGTGGACAATTGTGGGCATCGTATTAACAGTCGGCGTTGATTGAACCGAAGTTACATTAACAGAGTCATCGGTTTTAGTTCTGTTAAACGTTATTTTATACCCTAACTTAATCGCGATTTCTGAAAAATCTTCTAACAATCTTTTACTTATCGATCTATACCCAAATCCGCTGGCAGTAACCCACCCATCTCCTTTAACCATAGTCTCAAATACGATTTGCAAAACGGACGTATCACAATCTTTTAACCATTTTGGAAGATATTTATTAGCGCTTTTATGCCCGCACTCAGCCTTTAAAAACTCTGATAGTTCTGCGCTATGGATTCTTATAACCCTATCAGATGCTCCGCATCCACCCCCCAACCTTTCAGCCAAATCTAGTATCGCAGAATAATTTTCGGGGTTAACGGTTTTGTATTGGTGTATTCCGACGTAGTATTTTCTTGCGTGGCCTTCGGTTACATACCACGCTATTAATTCTGCCATATCGTCTATCGGAACATCGCCAAAATGATATGGCTTGTACCCATTATTCTTAGACCCCCTTGGTGGAATATTAACGGTTTCTGGTGTCGTCCCTTCCCATCCGTTCGAAACTTGCGTAAACTGCCATTTCTGTCTGCTATATTCATTTACAATATCGATTGCGTCTTTCCTGTGCCATTCGGTGTTTAATCTAGGATGAGACTTTGTAGGATACGTCAATGTTTCTTTTCTTTTCCACGTAGCGCATTCAGAAGCTTTTGTCCACATACCATGATTCGGTGTTACCAAACAGTCTACACTTCTTGCCTTGAAATGAACCATACCACCATCGTAAGGCTCATCAGTGATATTTGTTGGATGTTGCCATTCAAACGTATGGTCTGCCTTGGTCATCGTTGCCACAAGATCTGTTTTCTCTAAAGTCTTAAACAGTTTCCAGCCATCACTAGTCATTATCTCTGTTGTATCATCAAAGCAACTTCCATCTTCACCGTGAAAGGCGCGTATTATTATTCCGCCGACTTCTATGTCCCCTTCATCACGCCCTATATATTCCGCATTAGGAACTGCATCACAAACATCCTGTATCATATTAGCGCCCATTGCCTCATACCACCTGTCGTGATTGCCAGAGATCAGGTATGTATGGAATGGTATCTTCAATAGTTGGTTTACGGCGTATTCTTTTTGTGCTGCGTATCCGATATGCTTCAATTCGTAAAGTAGGTTATACTTTCTCGCATCCATTCCGTGTGTAAGATCGCCACCAAATATACAGAAGTGTGCCTCTCGTTCTTCGCATGTTTGAATGAAGTCGTCTAAGAACTCTTCATGATAATAAATCGATGACATATGCGAGTCAGTAAAGAAACCAAAGCGTATCTCTTCGCCAGTGTGGTCTAAGTTTACTTTTGGTGGTTCTACGGAGAACGTATTGATACTTTTTCCGATACTTATTGCCTTTAGTTCTTCGTGAGTGTATCGCCCTGTGATTCCTTCTATGTAGCGAGTTGCCCGTTGCTTTTTCCTATTCTCTCGCTGCCATTCGGTTCTGTGTGCGAGTTCTTTTTCTCGGTGCTCTACACGGTATATACGACTTGCTTCACGGCAGGCGTCACACGTCTTAAAGCCTTTAGACTCAATCGGTTTACCGCAGTGAGAGCAAAGTCTTTTCAAAAGAAGCTCTCCAACCAATCACCTAAGTGTTCTTCATTCTCATAGTGCAAATATTCAGTTAAAATCTTGAATATAAGTTGCTCATCGTTATCTTCAGCAAAGTAGTCTCTTTTAGAACGTATCTCTTCAAGGAGTTTTTGGGTTTCCGGGCTGAGATTCATCATTCACCTTAATGCATCAAATGCCCCAAGAAGAACCCAACTACAAAGATTATGATTAATAGGATTATGCCACCTGCAAGTGCATGGTCTTTCGGTGTTGGTTCTATCAAATCGCCCCATTCATCATTCATTCTTAATCAACCTCCAAATCCAAATCATCTCTGCTGAATATATCATCGTGAAACGCCCTGTCAATGTCCTCTGCTTTGAATACACTTGAAATTCCTTCAGCAAAATGGTTCATGTATTCTTGAAGAAACATCCAGTCGGGTTTTAATTGTTTTTCTTCTGCGAGAAAGTCCAGTGATATTCTCGGACACTGGTTAGCATTGAGCTTAATGCCTTGCCATCCACCAATGTTGCTTTGCTCATAATCATTCCAAACATCCCAAAAGAAACCACGCTTGCCGTGTGGTGTTGATAACAAGATTAACTTGCCTTCTGATACTGCGAGCATCGGCCGGATCGCTTCGGTGTATGTTTCATCGATTACTTGTGATGCTTCGTCTATGATTACCAGCGTCGGACCTGAGAAACCACGTATTGATTGCGGGTGTTGTCCTGATAAGGTTATGATTCGAGAGCCGTTCTGTAGTTCGAGACGGTGTACGTTCTCGGTGACTGATAATATTGGCGTATCTATCTCTTGATAGAATCGTGCGATCTTTCTAAAGGTTTCAGTTGCTTGGCGATAGATGTGTGAGACAACGAGAACAAGTGAGTTAGGATTATTGAGTGCGTGGTGAAGTGCTACGACTGCGACTATTGTTGACTTGCCTGATTGCCTGGCACAGTTGAGTATGATGCGACTTGATTCTGATCTTAGAACTTGAACTTGCCATGGATCGGGATCAATACCCAATGCCTTAGCGAACTGAACCGGATCGATAGCATACTTGAGTTCTCTGCGTTGTTGTTCGTTCAACGCTAAGAATATTTGATCGAATCTATCACTTACCGACATCTTCTAGTTCTTCCAGTTGTTCGCTGAGTCTGATTCGTTCTTCTAATGGCAGCGTGTTTAGCACTTGTTTAAGTTTGGTTACGTCTGTGGTTGTTTTGACTTCGCCACTTACGTCTATCTTTGTTTTATCAAGGCCGAGAACTTTCCATATTATATTTACTATTGCAGTAACTCGTTCAGTGGTTGCATATGGTTTAGCCTCATCACTGAGCATCTTGTTTAATTCTTTTTTAAGAATTTCAGGAGCAATATCAAGTATATCGTCAGTGACGTTCTCGACTTTGGCCTGGTGTCTTTGTCTTCTTCTTTCTGCTAGGTATTCATCATACGAGGCTGCACGTTCTACCCAACTGTATTTAGAACACCACCCTGCGATGAGCGATCTATGCCTATGACACTTTTTGGCTACCTGTTCAATAGAGCGTGATGTCCCTAAGTTGCGGTATTCACAAAAAGCGGCGTATGCTTTGGATGATTCTGCTCCTTTCATCCATCGCCGTGAGTCAGCCATTATTTGTGTTCAACCCCATTCAAATCATAAAGAAATATATGCCTTGTGCCTCGTTCCGTGCGAGTGACGCATCCTTTTTGAAATAATCGTTTGGTGAAGTAACTCGTTAATCCAACCGCTAACCCTGCTTCCTGTGCTATCTCAATGTTTGTCGCTGGTCTGCCAATCCTTACAAGAGCGTGATAAGCTTCTATTTGCGTTATGGTATCACGCCCGTAGTTTTATGTTTTTGAGTTTGCTAGTACTGCTGATACTTCATCCTGGCTCCTCTTTTATTCCACGTACTTAAGAGCGGATTACTTTCTTCTCTGTGTGATATGCTTTGAGGTGTTTGGCAGAATGTGCATAAGACATGCACGTCGCCGTCGTGGTAGACTGTGCTTTCTACGAGTAGTATCGGTCTTCCGCAGTGCATGCACCGGACGGCGTTCATTGCTCACCTACTGAATCGAAGTTGCTACCGCTAGCCATGTTGACCAGGCAGTTCCGTTCCATGACTTGCGGAATAGCACGTTGTTGATTCCTATTACTTCAATATCAATAGTTTTACCGTCTCTACTGATTGCTGATGGTCCTGTTCCTGCTTTGAGTCCTCCGCCCAGTGATGTCCATGGCAACCATGCTTTACCGTTCCATTCTTTTCGCCATACTGCGCCATTGGTCCCGCGAACAAAGACGTCTATTAAATCTCCGGTTGTCGTTACTGCTGTTGGTGCTGATGTGCATTGTCCGCCTAACGATTCCCATGCGTGTTGTGTTCCGTCAAATGCTCTATGCCATAAAGCGGTGTCTGATCCAACTGCAAATTCGTCAAATTCGTCAAGACGTCCTACAGCCCAAGAACATAGCGCTGGGGCGAATGCTGCAAAGGCGATTGGTTTCGGTGGTGGGGGTGGTGGTGCAGGACTGAATCGGTTCTTCATCGTTACATTTGTTGGCGGCCAAATAGCTTGCCACGCTTTATACCATGATTCAAATTCGTTGTAAACCGAGTTGGCATTTGAGCCATATCCGCCCCATACACCTATGCCTGCGAAGGTTATGCCGTTTGCTTCCATCTGCTGTGCGATGTTTATGTAATCTTGGGCCGTTGAATGATTTATCATCCACGTTCCCACGCACATGCCGATTTCTTTTACGCCGTGGGCCTTTGCGTGTTGCATCCCTGACCCCATGACGTCCCAACCCCATAGATCCGAGTTAGAATCATAGGTTTCCATATATGATGCAGCGCCGTGACCGCTGACCGGACCTGGATGCGTTACATTCCATACGTCGTCGTCTGTGCCGCCGCCTGTGCCTTCACCGCCGTAATCGAGAAAGATGAGGTGACTCATTATAGAATCTATCTCTGCGGCCTGCTCTGATTCACCGCCAACTGCGTGCCAACCCTGGGTAGCTAGGTTTGCATTATATGAATCACTACCATTCCAACCTGCGGCCCCATCGTTGCCGTTATTTAGAATCGGACTTAAACCTGCTGCGTTGCAGTCAGATACGACGCTGGTTGGTGCGCTACTTCCGCCACCGTGAATGATATAGTGTAAATCAATTATTCCCCCGCTTCTAAGCGCCGTTAGGTCGCTGTATGAATCCCCTGCTACAAAGTAAACTGCACTATGTGTCATTTAATATCCTCCTAAACTAAGCTCGGCAGCACACGTGATACCAAAGTGGTGACGTTCCCATAACCACTAGTAGCGTCGCGATGATGCCGCAGTAAAATCCTGTCGATACGTTGTCTTGCCACGTTGCGCGGCAAAAATCCATCGGGTGTTTTATCCGCCGTATTGTATCTATTGCTTGCCATCTATTCGTTAGACCAACTCCTCCTATCTAAAGTGCAAAAGGATTATCGAAAAAAAGCAAAGAAGGGTGGCAGAGTCGAGCCAGGGAGGTGAATGAACCCTGCGGCATATCCGGGAGGATTAGTCTAGATACGTAGACTCTGCCAATGATACTAATGGTTCTCCTCCGTCATAAACCCTTCTTGCGTTCATAGGTCTTTTCCCTAAGATAGATACGGGCTCCCGACCGTATCGATGGTATTTAATTGTTTCGATACACTATAACTTTTTCTGTTAATGCCCGGTAAAAAGCACAATAGTTAGGCGAATACTAAGTGCGACGATCCAGTATATCGCTAAATACCTGAGACCTTCGACGCTTAACGTCTTCGCTACGATTGTTTTACTCATTTTTTAAATCCTCCCTAAATTCTGACGCTACAATATCGTGATGCAGTTTGAAACATTCACACACCCCGCCTTTCGAGACAGTTGCGCGGGAATCCTTGCAGCGCAGTTCACCTTTGACCTTATCGAAATGCACGTAGTTTGTATATTCACATCGAATACATTGCCAGTATGACATTTAATCCTCCCTTAGATGATTGAGAATGCAACGCCGTTCATTCGCAACCCGTTTAGTATAGATAACCTCCGCCTGTTCCAGGGTTTTAATACGGTATCTTACAACGTGGAGATGCGGCGGTTCAATGCGTTTCGATATACAACGCCACACTGATACGACGTTAATCCCTGGTCGCTCCTTGATGCACTGGATGATGTTTATGTCCAGTGCATCGAGGTCGCGTTCAATCTCTGCAATTTCTGCAACTGTCCAGCGTTGATGATACTGCGATCTTTGACGTTTTATCGTGATGTGCCTCCGTTACACCGTTTACTATAGGAAACAAAATTATAATCCCTCTCGGTTCGAATCCAACTTCTCAATGCGGTCTTGCAGTTCTACTATTACCCCCCATAACTTATCGTGCTCATCGTCTATCTTTTCAAATATCTTTTCATATTTGTTTGCTAACTCTTCGAGCTGGCTTGTATGTCCAGCAGTTTCGTCTTGTTTGTCCATGTTGTTGCCTCGTTACGAACTCCTTGAATTACTTCCCCTTCAAGGTCCTATTCCTGCTTTGAGTCCTCCGCCCAGTCAGTCAAATCGTCGGCTGCGTCTTCCAGTTTTTCTATGAGTCTTTCAATTTTCTCTTCCAGTTTTTCTATGAGTCTTTCAATTTTCTTAATCATCATCGCCTTCAAGGTCCTTTTTCCTATGTTTACTATAGGAAACACGCATCAATTGTATCTTCTAAGCATAAAGATTCCTATTTGATTCTACTCAAGCTGTTCGATCTAAAATTTTTTTATCGTTCATTGATATATCCTCTCAAAATACGCTTCTGCTTCTGCGCGATCCTCTTCGGCTCCCATTTAAATTTTAGGTCATGCTGCTTGGCGTGACAATTTCGACAAAGTGGTTTAAGCCACCCTTTAGGAAATCCCGCAGCGACAATGTCCGCCCACGAAACAGGCGCAACTTTTCTTCCGTGAACGTGATGTAAAATAAGAACGCGCCGGTCAGTCTCTCCACAATCAACGCAATGTAGAACGTCGCTGCCTCCGTAATGGTCAAAGCATTTTCGCCTGTTACTTCTCATTCCAATTTTATGCTTTTGATGAATATCTCGTTTAGGCCCAGAGATTGAATATTGATGCGTTAAGAGTCGTTCCCGAAATTCCATATCTGGGTTGTATATTGGGTCAACCTCTAAACGGCCGCGTGGCTTTTTAACTTCAGTCGTTCCACCTTCAATAACGCTTTTCTCCCAAAACCTGCTCATGGTTTCCACCCATACCACTTCTCTGCCTCTTCCTGATACAAAATCCCTCTTTTAATCTGTCCGGCAATCTCTCGGTAAGCTTCGGCTTCCCATCCGCGCACTCGCATATGTGCGGGATTGACACAGTTCGGCTTTCCGCAGATCATTCTAATTTGTTTTGACGGTAAGAACTCGTACTCCATGAGATAAAGCAACCGCTTAACCAAAACTAGACGCGGTTTCCCGTCTTCCGTTTCTCCCGGGGCAAGCCGAATGAACCTGTTGGTGTTAATCGGTTCTCGCAGCATCCAGTCATTCGGTGTGTAGCATCCGACGGTTCTGCTTTTCACTTTGCGAAGAATCCCTTTCCGATGCTCAGGTGATAATGCTGTCTCGGATAGCTCAAATAGCTTAGTCATCAAAGGATAGAAGGCGCGAGAATATTTAAAAGTATCGAAAGTATTGCTAATATATATCCAGTCTAGATGAAGTGTCGAGGTAGGCGGAAGCATACTTCCGTCGATACCTTGACGTTAATGAGAGACAATGTAGGCAGGAGAACTATTTTTTAAAATTAAGTTATAATATCATCCTAGCCGAGCATCCTCACAAATGCACCAAATATATTAGCGAAACTTCTAACACTTTTAAAACTTTTACAAGTTGAACCTTACACTCACAAAGAAGGCATGTTGAACTTCTGCGTGGTGTTTCAGCTATGATTATGGCGAAACAGTTACTTCCAGCAGAGGAAGTCGTGGAACCGGACAAAAAGCCTCGCTGGACTACCCGCGTAAAGCTCTTTCTAGGGTTTAAAGGTCGTGGGTAGCTTCTTTTTAATGCCTTTAAAGGTATTTATACTACTTATGTATATTAGGTTAGTAGAGGTAATAGATAGATGAGTGACATTCCTTGTCTAAGTTGTAAAAACAACAAGCAATATTTTCTTCGACAATACAACATGGAAGGTACGCGCATGGTTCATTGTGGTGATGAGTGCTTAGTATTACCAAGACGGGCGGTTGCGTGGATTAATGAGAAATGGATATGCCACTGGTTTGAGGAAGGTTCTGGACCTCTTGAGGTGAACTAGCAGTGAAGACGATAACCGTTAAAGACGAAACTCATGCAGAATTAACTAGCATCGGTAAGAAGGGAGAATCGTATGATGATATTATCCAGCGCCTCATAAAGGATTATAAAATTTATGTTGAGGAGTGAAAACAAATGACTAACGTATTAAGGCGTGGTGGAGGTCGCAGACGCGGCTAATCCTGAGTGGTAATAGATAGGTAATGATAAAGTAACAAAAGTAACGAAAAAGGAGGCTGAAAAATGACTAAACTCTTAGATTTATACTGCGGGGCAGGCGGTTGCTCAGTAGGTTACAATCGCGCAGGGTTTGACGTGGTGGGTGTCGATATAAAACCGCAGCCGAATTATCCTTATGAGTTTGTACAGTCAGATGTATTCAAATTAGAAGAATCGTTTATCGATGAGTTTGATATTATCCACGCCTCACCACCGTGCCAAGCATATACGTGGGGTACGCGTCAAGGCAGGTTAAACAAGTTTCCTGATTTAATATCCGCTACGCGCGAATTAGTAGATAACAAAGATTATATTATCGAGAATGTACAAGGCGCACCATTAATAAAACCGATGAAACTATGCGGTACAATGTTTAATTTAAAAGTAATTCGACATCGGTTGTTTGAATCGAATATATGGATATATCCCCCAGGACCGTGCAACCATAACGGAACGGTCGGCAGGGGGGATTATATTACCGTAGCAGGTCATGGTGGTAACAGTAAGACGTTTAAATATAAAGACTGGTGTGAAGCTATGTGTATTGATTGGATGACTAAATACGAACTAACCCAGGCGATACCGCCAACTTATACTGAATGGATAGGGGAGCTATTAATCCAGTGAACAATTCATGTCTAATGCTTCTTACTGTTTGTAATTAAATACGTTGTTTAAAAGTAAACATATATATACTAGGGGTGCGCAAAGCCAACGCTGGACATTCCACGATATATCAATGCACTCAAAACAATAACGTCGCGTGAGATACGGCGAAACTTCCCCGAAGTAAAAGAAACGCTGAAACGCGGAACGTTTTGGTCACGCTCATACTTCTTAGCAACAACAGGGCAGGTATCGCTTGACAGACTGAAACAATATGTTGAGAGTCAGGGACGATGAATAAAGTATTCCGCTATCGGCTCTATCCGACACGCGCACAAGAAACGGCGCTCAATCACACCCTCGACCTGTGTCGATGGGTCTATAATGAAACACTAGCAACACGGCGTAACGCATATGAAGCGACCAAAATATTTCCTTATTCAAAACATACTTTATACTCTCGATATGACACTCAAAGGCTCTTGCTGCTATGGAAAGAGCAACAACCAACGCTAACGAGTGTTTATTCACAGGTACTCCAAGAAATACAATACAGAGTAGACCTAGCGTTCAAAGCGTTCTTTAGACGTGTGAAAGCCGGAGAGAAAGCTGGCTATCCACGCTTCAAAGGCAAAGGTTGGTATGACTCTTTTACTTATCCACAGTCAGGTTTTGCTCTTGATGGTTCGACGCTGCAACTGTCAAAGATAGGCAGCGTCAAGATAAAACTACACAGACCGATAGCAGGCGAGATAAAACGACTCAACATAAAGCGCAGTTCAACAGGGAAGTGGTTTGCGTGTTTCACTGTTGAGTGTGAACCAAACATACTAGAACACACCAACGACGCTGCGGTAGGTATAGACGTTGGCTTGACTTCGTTTGCTACGCTCTCGAATGGTGAGCATATAAACAACCCACGTTTCTTTAGAGCCGAAGAAAAGCAGTTAGCAAAAGCGCAACGAAAGAAGTCAAAGAAAGTTGTCGCTAAGGTTCACGAACGGATAGCAAACAAACGGAGTAACTTCGCTCACCAGTTGAGTAGGAAACTTGTCAACACATACGGCGTCATCGCCTTTGAGGACTTGAACATAAAAGGGATGATGCAAAACCGCTACCTAGCAAAGTCAATAGGCGATGTGGCGTGGAGTCAATTCATCGCATTCACACAGAACAAAGCTGAGAACGCTGGTTCGGTTGTGGTGATGGTCGACCCAAAGAATACAACTCAAGAATGTTCACGATGTGGTGCGATAGTCAAAAAAGAACTGAAAGACCGCACACATTCGTGTGACTGCGGACTTGTCTTAGACAGGGATGAGAACGCAGCTAAGAATATCCTGACACGAGGGCTATCGTGTTTTCGCCAGCAAACGGCGATAGAAGCTGCTTGCGTGAGCTAGCAGAGTAGTCACGAAGTTTGGCGTTGACAAAGTTTATTACAGACTGACATGGTTAGTGGTTATTGGAGATGAAAATGGTCAAACTCACGGGCGCTTTTATAAAAGTTGACGACTGCTATATCGCTTTTATTAAAGAAGAACCTGGCGCAATAACAGAAGGAAAGACTATCGAAGAAGCCGCCAAGAATCTTCTAGATGCATACAACCAACTTAAAATAGCGCGCCGCAACCTACAGGGAAAGAAGGGTGTTGTGGTGTTGTTCTGTGGATGGGCAGCGTGTTAAAAATGACAACCATACGCCTTAACGACTCCACAGCTAAAGAACTTAAAGAACTATGCTTCCGCACCGACTCATACGAGAAAGTAATAGCGATGCTTATAGGCAGCTTCAAGAGATACGACCCGCGATGGGGTGCGATACAGGATTTAAAGGCGGCGGTAGAAAAATAGTCTTTTGGTTAATATCCGAGCACGCTACAGCGTTATCTACAATACAAAAGAAGGGTTTCGTATCATGCAAAAGCTAGGGTGCGGGAGTACTGGTAAGGCAAAAATAGTCTTATAACGTTTTGGGTCTCTTTGTGTACTCCCGCTGGAGGTGAATCTCCGAACGCTAAAGGGGTTCGATACTATATCTATCTGTTCCAATGGTACGCTTGGGCATCGGGATGTGTGCAAATCGCAGCCTTTAGTAGTAAGTACCATTCTCTAAGGTAGAGTTTAACATCCGGCGTATCTATCTCTTCAATCGCAATAGTGATTTTTCCTAGGTCGTCTACGATAACTATGACTAACGCTAAGGTGTGGCTGTCGTGTGGGTAATATATCCACGGTTCAACCTTTTCCTTGTAGTCTGTCTTATCGCACGCGCTGATCGCACATTCTAACTTGTTGCTAGAGATATTATCCTCTATCTTAGATAACCAAATCGAGAGGCGGTTTGCGAGTATTGCCTCTTGCGGGTCTTCGCAGATCGTTCCGAATTGTGGTGCGATCATAATAAAAAAGAAGTAGGTGGTTAGCCTACTCATCATCCCATTCTTGTTCAATAATCCGATCAGTCATTGATTCTTCTGGTTCCGTTGGTTCTTCATCAGTCGTCAGAATCTTTGCGAGCAACGTCAATACACCTACTGCAAACAGGATGGCGCTACTTTCTCTTGTAGATAGGACGAACGTTGATGATGCAAGTCCTAGTGCTCCAATTATGAAACCTATAATCAGTAGCCATTCAGCGATGCTTGGCAACTTTGCGGTTAACGATAGTTTTAAAGCTATTTTATCACCTCCTTATTACATCCTTGACAACTAGCTTTCGCTGCGAGCATTGTCGCGGCGAGTGTTCGGATGTTTGGATCGTAGCAGTAACAGTAAGGATCGAGACAGTGTGCTATTCTGTGGTGTTCAAAGTGATGTAGCATTATGAAGTTACTAAGAATAAAGTTATAGTCATTCTGTTGCGCTGGCGTTAATGTGTGGTACGGTTGAACATCGTGCGCTTCGAGGTTTGCTTGAACCCCCGTCGCTCCGTCAAGTCCGCCCAGTGTTCCTGCCTTTGATCCGCACATCTCGCAGGTGTGATGGGTCTTATGAAAGTCCTTATCTGCTTTGTTCCACGCCGCTGTTCTTCCGCTACCTAGTATTACCCTCAACAACCCCGTTCGTGCTTTTATCTGCATTCTAATTCGCTCTTTTCGTTGTTTTAAGGCCGTGTATTGCTCCGATTCAAAGGCAACGCATTACCTCTCCCTAGTTACGGCACTCTTATAGCACCTTAGCAGCTATCACGAATACCAGAGTTGATATTATTGCTATAAATATTCCTATGAGCATGGTTTGATTGCTCGCGGTGAACGATTCGAGCTTTTCACTTACTCCCGCAACGTTCTTTTCAAACTTCTCAGCGAGTATATCTAAACTCTTAGACATATCATCTTTAATTGTATCTATCTTTTCATCAAGTGTAGTATCAATGCGTGACATTCGGGCATTGAGAATTGCAAGCATCGGTTCCCGTGAATCATTTATTTTGTCTATCTCCAGGTCATTTCGTTTATGCTGTTCTTTCAGCGTTGATAGTTGTTCGGAGTGGAGTATTCGTGCCTGGCGCAAATCATCAAGTATCTTTTCATGTTCGATGAGAGCACGTTCCGCCGAAGCTAATCGAAACGAAAGGCCGCTTCCTATTCCATATGTTCCGTCGTCGTTCTCGTCAGGCATTATTATTTCTCCGTTTCTCTTTTCTACTTCGCTTTTTTCTCAATCTCGCCTTGCTAGTCTTCTTGCTATTGCCTGCCATTGTTCTAAGGACTGTGTGTTGCGTACAGGTTAAACGTCAGTCCACTCAGCGTTAAACCAGATGCAGCAAAGATATCATAACTCCCGGTCCCGGAGGCGGCGTCATACAGGTCATTGGCGATTGCCCGGGTATCAACCGCACCGTTCTGAACAGCGAGTCCGTATTTGAGTACTGGAGCACCAGCAGACCACACGTAGTTACTGACTACGGAGGTGTGGTTTGCACCTGAACCAGAAATGAGGATACCAGCATGCGTAGTTGTCGCTGCTTGTCCACATTGACCCACTTCGTTGTTGCCAATCATGTTAAATAAGCCACTGCCCGCTGTGCCGTCCATATAAACCCCGTTCATCCCACATCCTGTGATTAAATTACTGGCGATTCTGTTACAGCTCGCAACGTTTGTTGTAGGGTTGATGTGAATCCCGACGTCTCCGCAGTTCCCGATGAAGTTATCTGATATATCACTATACTCACCTGCGAAGTCTATGCCGTCACCGAAGCATGCAGTGATAGAGCAGTTGTTAATAACCACGTTTGCAGGGCCGCCTGTGACTACTATTCCGGCATTTTGCATATTCTGTATACTCACGTCGTGTATGCTCGCGCCCGCCGCACTCACGACATTAATTCCATTATTACCAGCGACGGGTGTCGTTGTGTAGACGTTTGATGTAGTCCCCGCGCCGTTTAGTAATAGATTATGCACACTACCGGTAGCATAATTCATTGAGATCATAGGCGTGCCTGCGGGTGCGCCACCATATAGTGTGATCGTTGTTTGCGCTCCGCATCCTGCAAGCGTGCCTCCGTTTACTGGAGTTATTGTATCCGATATGATACAATCACCCTCGCTGAGCATGACTGTTCCGCCGCACGCTGGTAGTGCTGCAAATGCTTCATTTATGATTTCATCGGCGTAAACGTATGATTCTACATCAGGTATCTGGAAGTCTGCGTTTTGTCGCATCTTGTCACTTGCATTGGGCATCGCTACCGTAATTGCATTGCTCTGCGCTGCCCCAGAACCGACGAAGTTCCGCTGGTCGAGCATTTGTGAAGTAGGATATACTACTGCCTGGTTCTGTAATGTGTACACCTGCGCGAGGGCTATCTGCCACTTTACACCATAGGTTTGAGTCAGCGGCGCAGGCATCGGGCCGCTGAACGCAGAACCTGTAGGCCACGTAGCCCCTGCGGTTCCTGTTACAACCGTTGCGGTAATTCCCGCATTAAGCCCCCACTTACACTCAAGAACGATCAGGTCTGCGCGTGTTCCTGCATTAGTGTTTTGTGGAATTGTTAATGTGTTTACAGCATCACTTTGATAGTAATGCCCTTGAATCCATGCTGCGCCTGTATCGATGTCAACAGTCAGCGGTGTTGCCCCGGGTGTTACCTCTAGTTCGTTAAGATTATCATTAAACGTAGCGGCCATTACGCCGCTTCCAAGAACGTAGCGCATCATGGCCGCCCACTGGTTTTCACTCATCGTGTTTCCACTCGGATTGGTACTTGCTGGTGCTTTGAAAGGGTACGAGACTTCTACCATTTGTTTTTAACTCCTTTTTTATAAATTCTAAATTATGCTACCTTTCGACCGATGGGTAAGCGCTTATGATCTCTCAAAGAGACTGTGATTCCATCCGACATAACAGGTGGCAACGGCAGGACAGGCGTTAACGATACATCTGGTGGTTCATATCCTGCGGGTGTTTGCGCGATTGTAGGTTTTGGATTCTTCGCGCCCCAGTCTATTGAGAGTTCATTGCCCCAGTTACTCGTTCTCCATGCAGGGGTCGGCGTTACGACCGTTGTTGTCCCCGCTGCTTTTGGCGTAGCTGCGGGGGTTGTCGTTGAGGTTTTAGTTGCAGTCGGGGACGCCGCCGCTTGAATCGCTGCCATTTGACATGTCTCATCACAGCTCGGGAATCCGTAGCATGTGCCGGTTGCGGTGATTACTGTGCAGGGTGTCCCTGAACCACATTTAACCCCCTGGTCAACCACAACAGTGACTTGACTAGTGAGGCCGGCACTTGAGATAAGTCCTTCAAGTGTGGCGCAGTGTTCGCAGCCAGTCATTGTATAAATCGTTGCAATAGCCATTTAAAATACCTCACAAGAAACGAACATTATAGTATCGTGTCTCAGCGGTGTCACTTCCTACCATAAACGAGAAAGTCCCGTCTTTAGCGGGCCATATCTTACCTAGTGCCCAACTCTTGCCTTTTGAATCCCTGCACCAAATCTCTAGCTGTCCCGTGTATGGTCTGCCGTGAATCCACTTCTCGTTATTATCCACCCATCCTGCCTGACCGACGATTTGCACCTCAAACTCAAGCTTGGAAGATGTCTTTGCACTTGTCCCACCTTTGAACCCGAGGACGATGTGTTTGCATGGGCATTGAATCGCAGGTATGACTGTTGTTTTGCCTGCCGCCACTGTTGCTGTAGCCCCACCAGTGCCGCCGGTTGCTCCGGTTTTTGTTGCTCCGTAATGACTGATTAATTGCCCCGCCAGCCCTTCGCAGACGGACGAACTGCTACCGTATCCGCTCCAAAATAGTACTGAGTCACAGCCGTTTTGGTCAATGACGTTTATGTAGGTGTTTACGTCTGCCGCTGGACTTGGCCCATACATTATTAAGATGCCGAGGTGTCCGGCACCAGCAGCTTTCGACCATCCGATTGATTGGCTTGGGTCACGATATTCGTTGCTGTTATTATACGTTTCAATATAATCCCAATGCCCTTTTCCACCGCCCGTCGGGTGATCCCACGGGTCGGCGTACATATCTCCTTGACTATCTCCAACAATGCCGCCGTAATTAACATACGTGCAATAGTTCTGAACGGTGGAAACTACAGAGCCGCCGCAGCCCTC
>Ga0224558_1000944_pt1 | contig 32657 bp, 24 predicted proteins | sample 714S32024metaG_FD_180682 | JGI IMG/M metagenome (GOLD analysis project Ga0224558, IMG submission 180682) | Peat soil microbial communities from Stordalen Mire, Sweden - 717 S3 20-24 | ecosystem: Environmental > Terrestrial > Soil > Wetlands > Peat | place: Sweden: Norrbotten County, Stordalen... | reverse complement strand
GCTGGACACCCAGCGGCGCTTCTCGTCTGCTTCATGAACCGCCGGATGCGGAACCGCACGTCCGGTGGTGTGGGAGGACGGCGAGGGTGACCTCGCCTCCTACCCGATACGAGATGCTCGTGTGGGGACGGGCGCCCTCGCCCGTCCGAGGCGAGCGCAGTTCGGCAGACTGCTAGGGTCGCAGCAACTCTAAATTCGTTGTAGCGCCTACGCTGTCCAATCGCCGCTGCCGTGGTTTATCCTTACCTCTCTTCGAGGACCAACCGTGAACCAGCGCCTCTCGTGGATTCTGCTCGCCTTTATCGTTTTGCTTCTTCCTTTCGCTCTTTCCGCCCAACAGTTTGACCCGGCTATGTACCAGGAACTCCGCTGGCGCATGATCGGCCCGTTTCGCGGCGGTCGCACGGTGGCGATTTCCGGCGTTCCGGGCCAGCCGAATGTTTTCTACATGGCGCCGAATAATGGCGGAGTTTGGAAGACGACGGACTTCGGCCAGACCTGGAATCCGATTTTCGATGGGCCGCCTAACAACGCTCAACCTAACAACGATCAAGCTAACAACGATCAAGCTAACGACGCCCAGCGTTCCGGTTCGATCGGAGCCCTCGCCGTTGCGCCGTCGAATCCGAACACAATTTATGTCGGAAGTGGCGAAGGCTTGCGCCGGCCGGATTTGTCCGTAGGCAACGGTATCTACAAATCGACCGACGCGGGCCGCACCTGGCAGCATCTGGGTCAACGGGATAGCGCTCTGCGCGACGCCGAGCAGATTGGATCGATCATCGTCGATCCCAAGGATGCGAACCGCGTTTTTGTCGCCGCCCTCGGGCATCCTTATGGTCCGAATGCCGAGCGTGGAGTTTACCGCTCGCTCGATGGCGGCCAGACGTGGCAAAAGGTTCTCTATAAAGACGACAATACCGGCGCGGTTGATCTGGTGTTCGATCCGCGAAACTCGCAGGTGATCTTCGCCGACATGTGGGCCTCGCGCCGTCCTCCGTGGACGACCGATGGCAGCTACTACGGCCCGGGCAGCGGTCTCTACAAATCAACCGACGGAGGCGGCAACTGGCGGCAAATCACCAAAGGACTGCCGAGTGAGGCCGATAAGCTCGGCCGCATCGGCCTCGCCGTTTCGCCAAGCGATCCCGATCGCATGTACGCCTTGGTAGATGCGGGGAAGAAAACCGGCGTTTATCGCTCCGACGATGCCGGCGAAAGCTGGCAACTCGTGAATACCGAAGAACGCGTCTCCGGACGCGGCGACGACTTCGCCTGCGTGCGCGTCGATCCGCGAAATAAAGATGTGATCTATGTGGCGAACACTTCGACCTACCGCTCCACCGACGCTGGCAAGAACTTCACGGCCGTCAAGGGCGCGCCCGGCGGCGACGACTATCACACCATCTGGATCAATCCCGAAAACCCCGACATCATCGCCCTCGCCGTGGACCAGGGCGCGACCATCAGCGTGAATGGCGGCCAGACCTGGAGTTCCTGGTACAACCAGCCCACGGCGCAGTTCTATCACGTCATTACCGACAACCAGTTTCCTTACTGGGTGTATGGCGCCCAACAGGAAAGCGGGTCGATCGGCACCGCCAGCCGCAGCGACTTTGGCGAAATTACTTTTCGCGACTGGACCACGGTCGGCGTCGAAGAATATGGCTACGTCGCGCCCGATCCGCTGCATCCGAATCTGATTTATGGCGGCAAGGCTGCGGTGTTCGACCGCAATACTGGACAGACGCGCGACGTTTCGCCGGTGGTTCTGCGCACCGGGAAGTATCGCTTCAATCGCACCGCGCCGTTGATTTTCTCGGCGGCCGATCCGCACGTGCTCTATCTCGGATCGAACGTGATGTTTGCCACACGCGACGGTGGCGACAGTTGGCAAATCGTCAGCCCCGACCTGACGCGCGATCTAACGAACCGCGATCTAACGAACCGCGATCTGACGAACGAAGATCCGGGCTCTCCAGCGACTCTCGGGCCGTTTGTGGCGGCCGATCCGGAGAAGGGCAAGCATCGCGGCGTGATCTATTCGATTGCCCCGTCGCCAAAAGACGCCAACCTGATCTGGGCTGGCACCGACGATGGCCTGATTCAAGTAACCCACGACGGCGGCAAGAACTGGCAGAACGTGACGCCTTCCGAACTGACGCCCTGGAGCAAGGTGGCGCAGATGGACGCATCACATTTCGATACTCCAACTGCCTATGCCGCGGTAACCCGCTTCCGGCTCGATGACCTGCATCCTTATATCTACCGCACGCACGACGGCGGGAAGTCGTGGCAGAAGATTGTCGGCGGCCTGCCCGAGAACGAGCCCGTCAACACCGTCCGCGAAGATCCCGAGCGCAAGGGACTGCTCTTCGCCGGCACCGAACGCACCGTGTATGTTTCGTGGGACGACGGCGACCATTGGCAATCGCTGCAGATGAACTTGCCGCCAACTTCGATCCGCGATCTGGTCGTGCATCATGACGATGTTGTCGTCGGAACTCATGGGCGCTCGTTTTGGATCTTGGATAACATCACGGCGCTGCGGCAGTTCAGTCACGAGATCGCGAATGCTCCAGCGCATCTTTACGCGCCGCAGCTTACCTATCGTGTGCGCCGCAACAACAACACCGACACGCCTCTGCCTCCGGAAGAACCTGCCGGCGAGAATCCTCCGGATGGCGCGATGATCGATTACTGGCTGAACCGCGCGGCCTCCGGCGTGGTCACGCTGGAAATTGTCGATGCCTCATCGGGACAAGTCGTGCGCCGCTTTTCGAGCGCCGATAAGCCCGAGCCGGTTAACCCCAAGCAATTCAACGTTCCCATGTACTGGGTGCGGCCCGCGCGAACGCTTTCCGCTGGGGCTGGCATGCATCGTTTTGTCTGGGACTTGACTTATCCTGCGCCTGACGTGCTGACGCGCGACTACCCGATTTCTGGGATCTTCCACGACACGCCGCTCTATCCCATGGGAGCGGCTGTGCTGCCCGGACAGTACACCGTGATTCTTACCGTGAATGCGAAACCGTACACGCAGCCGCTGAATATTCGCATGGATCCGCGGGTGAAGACTGCGCCGGAAGATCTGCGACGGCATTTCGAACTCGACCAGAGAATTGCCCATGCCCTTCACAAAGACTACGAAGCCGTGCAACAAGTGCGCAGCTTGCGCTCGCAGTTGAGAGCGCTCACGGGAGCATCTGATCAATCCGCCAGCGCCGCGACCGCTGCAAGTAAAGAAAAGCTCGCGGCGATCGATACTGCGACCGACCTGGAAGCGAAAGCCGCGTCCATCGAGGGGGAAGAAGGCGGCTACGGCACGCGCTACCTGAGCACCCCCGAAGGCCGCAGCCTGGCTCGGCTGAATGGCGGCTTCAACGCGCTCGTCAGTGCTCTCGATACCGCCGACGCCGCGCCGACGACCCAGCAAGCCGCAATGTTCGGAGAACTGGACAAGGCGCTCGGAGAGCAGTTATCAGCGTGGGCGCAACTCAAGTCCAGAAATATTCCGGATCTGAACGATCAACTGGAGAAGGCGGGATTGCCGCTGATTGATCTGCAGAAGCCCGTACCAGGCACAGACGCCGCGGCGCGGACAACGTCGCAGGACAAGGATAAGGACGAGGAATAGGCGAACCGCTTGTTTACTATATGGGTATTAACCCGTGGTTACCACCACCCCCCTACCCCCTTCCCAGTGGAATGATGGGGTTATGGGGGTTCATCCCGCCAAAATCTAGAGCGCCAAGGACTTATTTTCAAAATATTCCGGGATAAGGACTTAGCTCAATTTTTCCCGTTTTGGGCTTATTTTGTGGCTTTTTGACCACGGTCTGAGGCTCGCTCGCTGTTCCACTTATGTTTATCAAAGAGCTACTAGATCGTCGGGCTGCCGCAGCTTTGAGGTGAGGGCCGTCTCTGGAGACGGTCACTTTGCGCTGCCCTGATCAGGGGATATTGTTGCACTGGTCTTGGTGAGAGTCTGTGATGGCGCACACAGGCTGGATGTGATGAAAAAGGTCAGAGGTCAGATTGCAGAGGTGTAGACCCCGCGGCATCCCACGTCTCGAAAACCGCGACCTCGTCGAGGGTGAGCCCTGCCGGCAAAAGCCAGTGATACTGTCGCGTCGGTGCCGGGAGCTTCTGGTAAACTCGACCGCGCAGGGCATATCTCAGGAAAACGCAGATGCTAACGGAGCTGTCGATCAAGAATTTCAAAGCTTGGCGGGATACGGGAAAAATTCGTCTCGCTCCAATCACGGTATTCTTCGGCAGCAACAGTGCGGGAAAGACGAGCATTCTGCAATTTCTCCTAATGTTGCGCCAGACTGCTGAATCCCCGGATCGGCATCGGGTGCTGCATCCGGGCGACAAGAATACGCCGGTGGAACTGGGGACATTTCGGGACCTAGTATTCGAGCACGAACTGACGAATGGAATCGAGTTTGCGCTGGTTTGGAAACTACCGGAACCAATGGTTGTACGTGACCCTCTTAAGGAGGGCGACACGACCACGGGTAGTCGTATCCGCTTCGAAGCCAAGGTTTCGTCTGACGCGAAAGGCGCATCTCAGCAGGTCCAAAGATTCAAGTATTCGCTAGAAAATGGCAACGCGTCGCTAAGTGTGGAGATGACGCCAGCAGGAAGCAGTACTTCGAAGTACGACTTGAAAACGTCGGGTTATGATTTGGTGCGGAAGGTGCAACGGGTCTGGAAGATTCCACCGCCCATCCGGTTTTACGCGTTTCCGGACGAGGTTGGCGCCTACTATCAAAACGCAGGTTTCACCAGCGACCTTGCTCTCGAACTGGAGAAGCAGGTCAAGCGTCTTCAGTATCTTGGCCCGCTCCGCGAGTATCCGGCGCGATCTTACGTCTGGTCAGGTGAGGTTCCGGAGCATGTTGGATGGAGGGGAGAGCGCGCTGTGGAGGCCATGCTAGCTGCCACTTCTCGAAGCATAGGGCCTGGGTTCAAGAGGAGGGTGCAACCCTTCCAGGCAGTGGTGGCGAAATGGCTTAAGGACTTGGGGCTACTGCAGTCTTTTGAGGTGCGCCAAATTGCCGCTCACCGGAAGGAATACGAAGTAATGGTTCGGGCTGGCAGCACCAGGGAAAACGTTAACCTGCCGGACGTGGGTTTTGGCGTTTCGCAGGTCCTGCCAGTGGTTGTCCAGTGCTTCTACGCAAACCCACACACAACGGTTATCTTGGAACAGCCGGAAATCCATCTTCACCCCCGTGTACAGTCGGCGCTTGCCGATTTATTTATCGAGGCGATCCAGTCGAGAGAGGACGGGGCGGACCGTTCCATCCAACTGATCGTGGAGAGCCACTCTGAGCACTTCCTTAGGCGGTTGCAAACGCGGGTGGCAGAAAACAAGGTCAAGCCGGAGGACGTCGCCCTGTACTTCTGCCGAACCGGAGCCGACGGAGCCGTTTTGGAGCCCCTCGAAGTCAACATCTTTGGCGATATTCAGAATTGGCCAGCTGATTTCTTCGGTGACGAGATGGGTGAGCTCGCAGCCCGCATGGAAGCCGCGGCGCGACGCGAGGCCGAGCAGAAATGAAGCGGCGCGGCCGGAAGTGTCAGGTCGTTGACACGAACGTCTTAGTTGTTGCAAATGGGCGCAGTGGGGGCTCGCTTGCGTGTGCGAGAAATTGTGCGCGAGCACTGCTGAACATCAAGCATTTCGGCACCATTGTCATTGACGAGGGCGACCGCATTTTGTCCGAGTATCGAGGCTATTGTTCTTTGGCTGGCCAGCCGGGAGTGGGTGACTCCTTCATTCGGTGGGTCCACGACAATCGTGGGCGCGGTGAGTTGGTGCAAGTGATCGCGCTTACCCAAAGGGAATGCGGGGGCGGCCTCGCCGAGTTTCCGGAGGGCCCAGACCTTGCGGAATTCGATCCGGCTGACAAGAAATTTGTCGCGGTTTCAAACGCTCACCAAGACAAGCCGCCCATCCTTCAGGCTTCCGACACAAAGTGGTGGGGATGGAAAGCGGCATTGCAAGCATGCGGGATAACCATCGAATTTCTCTGTCCGGACGAAATCCAAGCTGCCTTCGAGCGCAAGTTCCAGGTCGACTAAGTACACTCGGGGGGCCGGGATCTACACGGAAAAATTCGCGCCGCACATACTCCATCGCCGCCGCACAATCAAAGGCAAAGGCAGCGGACAGGAGTGTCCGCTCCACACGTGCCACTCCATCGCTGCCTCGCGTGACGTGAGTCGCCCCTCCAGTTGTGCGTCCTCGATTCCGCCCGCGCGGCGTGAAGGCGCTGGCCCCATGGTGCGATCAGAGCTCCGCCCACCCTTCGCGAACAGCACGCGAAGGATGGGGCACACTCTGTGTAGTTGTGCCAGCGGAAGGCTGAGCCACGCGGCTGTACAGGTAAAGTTTCTTTGGTGACGTTACTTTCGATTACTAGCGGAATTGTCCTAACGGGACCTGTCCAAATTCCCATGTTCCTGTAGGATTCGGACATGGCGACGCATGTACTTTCGTTCCCCCTACAAACGGAACGCCCGACCTGTGGGCGTCCCTGCCAGACGAGGACCTTTCAGAACCGCATCGCGGTTTCCGACAGGGCCTCTACTCATCAAATAAGGAGAACACTATGACGCCACTTATTATTACACTCTATCTTGCATTGCCCGCGATCTTTACGGTGGCTGTGTCTGTACGCAACGTTGTCTTCGGGGACGTGGTCTAATGCCGACGGAAGTCCCCCATGGAACGAGCGCGACACGAAGACTGTGGCGCAAAGAGGGTATCGCACAGCACGGTTTGGAGCCGCTGCTGTAGAGCATAGTCGTACCGGCCTTCGAGCATGTTGACGAGGCCATCCTCGGGGCCCCGTGTAATTACAGCCTGGCAGCGGCTGGTTGTGGAACGCGGTTCCGCGTCTTCGAAGTTACACCGGAAGTTATACCGGGAAGTTACACCGGGAAGTTACACCAGGAATTCGCGGCGCACATACTCCATAGCGGCCTCGCGTGACGTAAGTCGCCCCTCCAGTTGCGCGTCTTCGATTGCGGTCAGGATTTCTTTGAATCTTGGGCCGGGCTTATAACCTGCTTCTATCAGGTCGCGGCCGGTAATCAGCGGAGTGGGGCGGATCGCTTCGGGTGGCAGGGAACGCAACTGCTCTCGTGAATACTCGTATGAGTCGAGTTGGCGGTGGCTGGAAAGACAGTCTAAGCGGTGCAGCTCCAGATGCTCTTCGAAGGCGGGCAGGCGCAGAAACTTTTTTAAGGTGGATTGCTTCATGCGCTGCACGTCGGCGAAACGCATGTGATTGTCTACCAGCGCCAGGATCTGATCGGTCTCGTGGTTCGAGAAGCGCAGGCGGCGGCAGATTTCGGCGGCCATCTTCACTCCTACTTCCACGTGGCCATCGAAGCGGATGCGGTCGGGCGCTCTGCGGAAGGTCGGCGGCTTGCCTACGTCGTGGAGCAGCGCTCCCCAGGCCAGCGTCTTTGAAATAGAACCGGAACAGTCAGCGGGCAGCTTTTCCAGGAGAAGCAGCGAGTGCTCGAAGACGTCACCTTCGGGATGATACTCGGGCGATTGCTCCACTCCCTTCATGTTGGCGATTTCCGGCAGGACTTCTGGCAAGAGGGCGGTTGTATCCAGTAATTCGAAGGCGCGGCGGGCTTGGCCCTCGGTTAGCATCTTGGTCAGTTCTTCTCGCACGCGCTCAGCGGAGACCTGGTTGATTCTTGGGGCTAACTTTTGGATCGCCTGCAGGGTTGCTGGATCGATCTGGTAATTGAAGCGGGCCGCGAAGCGCACGGCTCGGAGCATGCGGAGTTTGTCCTCCGTAAAACGGCGTTCGGGGTCGCCTATGGCGCGCACGATTCCGGCTTTTAGATCTTCGCGGCCGCCGACGAAATCCAGGATCTTGTTGGCCGCTTTATCGAACACCATGGGATCGAGCAACATGCCGTTGATGGTGAAATCGCGGCGCTGCACGTCTTCGCGGGGGTCTTTGGTGAAGTGAACCTCGTCGGGATGACGGCCATCGGAGTAGCCTACGTCCGCGCGAAAAGTTGCTACCTCTACGGCTCCTTTACCTCGCTCGCCGGGACGGGCGGGGACGCCCGTCGCTCCGCTGGGTTCTGGGAGCACCAGTACCACTCCGAATTGCTCGCCTACGGCTAAGGTTTGTGGGAAGATTTGCATTACCTGGCGCGGAGTTGCGTCGGTTGCCACGTCGTAGTCGGCGGGTTCGCGGCCGAGAAGGAGGTCGCGGACACAGCCTCCGGCGAAGTAGGCCTGGTGGCCGCGTTCGCGCAGGGCGCGGACGATTTCGGCGGCGTGTTGTTTGGCGTTCGGCATTCGGCATTCAGCCATCAGCCATCAGGTAAAGCAACATCAACCGCAAGTCGTCTAAACTAGAAACTGATAGCTGATGGCTGACGGCTGACAGCTAATTATGCCTGACGCGTACATACTCGGCATTGAGAGCTCCTGTGATGAGACGGGGGCGGCGGTGGTGCGCTCGGGGCAGGGGGTTTTGTCGAACATCGTAGCCTCGCAGATCGCCACTCATCAGCCTTATGGCGGAGTGGTTCCGGAACTTGCCTCGCGGGAGCATTTGCGCGCGATTGTTCCGGTGGTGCGGCAGGCTCTGGCCGACGCGGGACAGACTTATCAGTCTGTCGATGCTATCGCGGTCACGCAAGGGCCGGGACTGGCGGGCGCTCTGCTGGTTGGCATCAGCTATGCCAAGGCGCTGGCCTTTGCTTTGGAGAAGCCGCTGATCGCGGTGAACCATCTTGAGGGACACATCCACGCGGTATTGCTGGAGCAGCAGCGGCAAAGCGAAAATGGCGGTCTTTATTTTCCAGTGCTCGATTTTCCGGTGCTGGCGCTGGTGGTCTCGGGTGGGCACACGCATCTTTATCTTGCGCAGGTGCAGGAAAATCTCTGGACCTACCGGAACATCGGGCACACTCGCGATGACGCCGCCGGCGAGGCGTTCGATAAAGTCGGTAAGCTGCTGGGACTGGGGTATCCGGGAGGACCGATCATCGACCGGCTTGCGCCGCTCGGCGATCCGGAGGCGGTCAAATTTCAGATTGCGCAGATTAAGCACCGGGACCGGCGCGATCATAAGCTCGGCGATCGTACGCTCGGCGATCATGCGCAACATCGGGCAGAGGAGGATGGGCCGCAGTTTGATTTTTCCTATAGCGGAATCAAGACGGCGGTTTTGCGATATGTCGAGACCGAGAAACTGAAACCTGCGATTGAGGCTCGCCGACAGGCGCTTGCGGGCATCGAGACGCCGACGCTTGAAGATATTCGCGGGCTCTCGGACCGGCAACTCCTTAACCTGGTGGCTTCTTTTCAGCGCTCCATGGTCGACGATCTGGTCGTGAAGACGCTGACGGCGGCGCGCGCTTATGACGTGCGAACTCTTTTTGTTAGCGGCGGCGTGGCCGCCAACCGGGAATTGCGGGCCACGTTTGAGCGCGAAGCGGGGCTTGAGGGACTGCCGGTTTTCTTTCCATCTCGCGCGCTTTCCACCGACAACGCGGCCATGATTGCGGCCGCGGCGTTTCCAAAATTTCTGCGGCGGGAATTTGTGGCTATGGATTTTTGCGCCGACGCGGGAATGGCGCTGCGCTAACCGTTGGTGGGAAAGTCCAGTCTTGAGACGGGGCTGAACCGTTTGCTGAACAATTCCGCGTCTTGATGTCCAGCCACTCGCAGCGGGTGCGGAGAACTCGGTCGTCCCTCCGGGACTTGAAATCATTGCTTTCCTTTTCCCAGCGCTGAAGCGCTGGGCTAAGTTAGTGCGCCCCTCCGGGGCTGTTCATCTGAGCAGCCGCGGAATCCGTTCTTCGCTCCTTGTATCGAATTGAAACATTTCCCAGCTACAATGGTTCGCGTGAAGCAGACGATCTATGTAGTCGAAGACGATCCGGATATTTCCCGGCTGGTTCGCCATCATCTGGAAGGGGCGAGCTTCAACGTGCGACTTTACTCGACCGGCAATCTGGTCGTGGCCGATGCCGAACGGCAGCGTCCGGTGCTGTTTTTGCTGGATATCATGGTGCCGGGAAAGGACGGTCTGGAACTTTGCCGGCAGATACGGCAGTCGGCGTCGCTGTCTTCGGTTCCGGTGATTTTTCTGACCGCCAAGAGCGGCGAGGCGGATCGCGTTCTGGGGTTGGAGTTGGGCGCGGACGACTACATCCCCAAACCTTTCAGCCCGCGTGAACTGGTGGCTCGGGTCAAAGCGGTGCTGCGCCGCTTTGAGCGGCCTTTGCCGCCGCTCCCAACCAAGATCGACGAAATCCACATTGACCCGGGGGCGATGACTTTGACGGTTCGCGGGAAACCGGTGCCGACCACGGCCACTGAATTCCGACTGCTCGACTACTTCATGCGGCACGCCGGACGCGTTTTCACTCGCGATCAGTTGCTCGACTCGGTGTGGCGCGATACGGCGTATGTCACGCCGCGCTCGGTGGATGTGTATGTGCGACGCATCCGTGAAAAAATTGAACCCGATCCGGAGAACCCGCGTTACTTGAAGACGGTACGGGGGGCCGGCTACCGCTTTGAGGTCGCGCGTTGAGAAGTCGCATCTTCTTTAAATTGATGTTTGTGTTTCTGCTGGTGATTGGCGTCACCGCGATCACGCTGCAGTTGGCCGTGCACAAGGTTTGGGAACGCACGCTGCGCGAGCAGATCGAGCGCAATCTCAAACAGAAAACCTTGATGTTCGCCCATCGCGTGGAGGCGGACCGGCAGCACTCCCTGGCCGACATTACCTCGCAGGAGGGGCAGGCGGCCGGAGCCCGCGCCACGGTTGTCGATCCCACGGGGAAGGTGCTGGCCGATTCGGAAGCCGATCCCGGCACGATGGAGAATCACGCGCATCGCCGGGAGTTTGTTGCCGCCCTTGCCGGCGAAGTCGGCTTGGATGAGCGCAAGAGCCAGAGCCTGGGTGTTCCTTTTGTGTACGTGGCGGCGCCGGTTTCCGGGGGAGCGGTGCGGCTGGCTTATCCCCTGCCCGAGATCGAAATTACGGATCGTCCGCTGCGCGTGGCGTTGTTCTGGGGATCGTTCAGCGCTTTGGTTTTCGCGGTGATGGTGGCGGCGGCGGCTTCGCAATATGTGGGCCGGCGTCTGCAGCGGATCGTCGATTTTGCCGAGCGCGTGGCGGGCGGGGATCTGACGGCCCGAATCGCTTCCAGTTCGACGGACGAGATAGGGCAGATGGCGTTAGCCCTGGATAAGACGACGCGGCGGGTGGAGGAAAGTTACGCTCGGGTTCAAACCAGCCAGCGCGAGCTGGAAACTCTTCTCAACAGCATGCACGACGCGGTGGTCGCGGTCGATGTTGAGGGGCGCATCCAGTGGGCCAATCGGAGCATGGACCGTCTGCTGCTTCGTGCCCTGCGCCTGAATGCGCCGTTGATCGACAGCGTCCGCGACCCGGACTTTCTCGCCGCCATTCAAGATGCGGCGCGCTATCAGGTCGTCAGGTCCGCGCGCTCGAACACCATCGCTCCCGGGCGCACCTTCGATGTTACGGCGGCGCCCATGCCCGGAGGCGGCGCGGTCGCGGTGCTCCGCGATCTTACGGAGACGGAGCGCATGGAAAAGAGCCGGCGCGATTTCATCGCCAACGTTTCCCACGAGCTGCGCACGCCGCTGACTTCCATCCAGGGATACACGGAGACGCTGCTCGACAGCCCTATTGCCGACAATCACGTGCGCGAGTTTCTGGAAATCATCCGCAAGAACGCGGCGCGCATGTCGCGGCTTACGGAAGACCTGCTCACGCTGGCGCGCGTCGAATCGGGCGAGCAGAGATTCGAGATCGAGCGGGTCAGCGCCGAAGAACTGCTGCAAGATGCTCTGGAGAGTTTCCGTGAAGTGGCGCGGTCTTATGGAGTGGAGCTGGTGATTGAGAACTCAGTGGCCGGCGCCAATGTGAGCGCGAATCGCGAAGCCATCCACCAGATTTTTTCCAACCTGATCGAGAATGCGTTGAAGTACGCGGCGTCCGGAAAAAAAGTTATTCTCGGAGCGCGCGCGGCCGAGAGCGGCGTCGAATTTTACGTTCGGGACTTCGGATCCGGCATTTCTTCCGAGCATCTGCCCCGTCTTTTCGAACGTTTCTACCGCGTGGATAAAGCTCGCTCGCGGGAATCCGGAGGCACCGGGCTGGGACTCGCCATCGCCAAGCACATTGTTCTGGCACATGGGGGAACGATTCGCGCCGAGAGCGAACTCAACCACGGCTCGACCTTTTTGTTCACGTTGCCTGGTTCGGAGGCGGATTCCGGGTAGATTTTGGTAGTGGGGCAGGTTGCGGGTGGACCGTTAATCGACGGGTCCGGATTGCACTCTTTGACCTCGGGACGGGGTTTTTGAGTGTAAAACGCCTCCCTAGAAAAGAGCCGTAACTCATTGCAAACAGGTGGTTGGCGTGGGACCTCTTTTCACGCCCCGTTGTGACCGGATTCCGGTCGTGCTGACCTGTCAACAACAGTTGTCCACAACCGCTTACGATTGTGCAGCGTGTGTGGTGTCTCCAGCTATGACTTGGTGCCGCGAGATCGATCGCTGGCCCAGGTATAGGCGCGCACGGCCGCAGGCAGTCCGAGAGTACTTACTGCCAGCACGGCTACATGATTGATCTCGTCCCGTGTGATTCCGGCTTTCTTCGCATTTCGGACGGCGGAGTGCGTAGCTCCTTCCAGGGCGGCGCCCATCGAGAGGGCGACTTTCACCAAACGCCTGGTCTTTTCATCGAGAGGGCCTGCCGCGTGGCAGCGGTCCCCCAATTCGTTGAAGGCAGTCCACACCTCGGGGTATCGCTTCCTGAAGTTCTGTGCCGGATTTGGTAACTGTTTCTGAGTCAATCGCGTACTCCTTTCCTCCTGAGGTCGCTATCCGTCTACAGTAGCGCATTCCCCGCCATTGTCACTATCCAAACTATGAGACCAAGGTGAAAGTTGGCGTAAAATCGCGATATCGCTCATCGAGGGGTTTTGAGCACTAACGCCTTGTTAACAGCAGTCCTTCCCGAGCGCGCCGGGGTGCGTCCGGTTTTTCCTACCGCCTTTGGAGCTATGGGACAGGCGTGCCGCCTTCACCACCCTAGGATCGCGTGTGTGATCGCCTGCCACCATCTCGGATTAACCCGCCAAGCGTAAATTGCAAGACTCTGGATAGCGATCATTGGGGGCAGCGCATAGAGATACATCTTGTGGAAGCGTCCATCTACCACCCGATCGCGGACCATGCCGAGCACGATCAGAAAGTCCAAGCCCACATAGAAGATGCTGTGGTTGAACCAGAAATCGAATCGGCCGATGGCAGCGTCCATGAGCTGGCAACTCGCAATGAAGACGAGCCGCCGATGGTATTCCGACTTCTTTCTCCAATAAACCGCCATCGCCACGCAGGGGCCGAAGATGATCATGTCGGCGAACGGAACCGACAGGAAAGCATCCGCGCCCTGCTGATGGAGCACAACCGTATCGAAGCGGGCCATGATCACCGCGATGGTGAAGCCCAACGGAACCATCACCATGACCAGCCCGGCTCCAAACCAACCCAGAGAGCGGTGCAGGCTGACCTTCCGCACGCGCACCAAAGCCGACTGAAGGATGAAGAAGACCGCCCACGTTGAGAAGGCAGCGCCGTGAAGCCACAAAAGCAGCGGCCTTGGCGGGTTGGCGTGGAACAGGCTGGCGTCGATCGTATGGCTGAAGCCCCACACCACCAGCACGGCCATCGCCAGCGCCATGCAGAAATAGAAATGCCGGCTCAAAAGCGTCTTGAGCTGTTTCGTCGCGCTTGCTTCCTTCTCAATAGGAGCAGCTAATCCTGCGTTTCCAATGGCCACAGAATTCTCCCCTTAGAACACCACAAATGTCGGAGGCTAGAGTTTCTCCACCCCGGAACCCCGGGCATTTAAACACACAAAGGGCGGCCTGTAAATCCCATCAAAAACAGGCGCAAGGCTGACTGGGAGCGCGCAAACGGTTTGGAGCCAATTGGCGTAACGTCCCTATCGCACTCATAACCCCAGGATCTGCTGGTCGCTTGGCGAGTCGTCGGGCCACTCGGACGCGGGCCGTTATCTGACCTTTTCGTTCGGGGACAGGAAATTTACCGGGTTGTAACCTGCTTTGCAACCGCGCCAATTATGCTTTTTCCGGGGTTGTGTGCCACCGTCTGGGTGGTTACCGCTTGCGTCCACCGGAGGGCATCCGGCATCCAAGGAAGTAGAGCGGTCTTTGGTGTTTGGTCTTACCCTATGAGTACAGCCAGCGTAAAAACACCTTGGCCTGAGCCCTCGCACTCGGGCTTGGTGCAGCGAACCGTCGAAGCGTGCGAACTGGCGCGCGAGGCCGCGGCCATCGCGGCCGAGGGCATTGCCACCGGATCCATGTCGCGCCTGAACGCTATTCGGGAGTGCGAAAAAGAACTCGATGCCATTGACCTGGAAGTGGACTCGGGCGTGACCGCTTGCATCACCCGCGTCCCGGAAGCCGAAACCCGGCAACTGCTGGGGTGTATGAAAGTCATGATTGGACTGGAGCGCATAGGGGACCTGCTGTTGAGCTTTGCCACGAGCGCCCAAGCTGCGGGAGGCCGCATCGACTCGCAGGATGCTCGCGACTTGACCCAGATGGCTACGGTTCTGGAGAAAATGCTGTCCGATGTTGGCCAATCTTTTTCCCAGCGCGACGTCAAGAAGGCGATTGACGTGCTCCGCGCCGATGCGGAGATGGACCGCCTGCGCAATATCATCTTCCTGCGGCATATTGAGAATCCGGAGAACGTCGCGCACCACTCCAGCCTGCAGGTTATCTTCATGACGCAATCCCTTGAACGGGCCGGCGACCATGCCAAGAACCTGGCGGAGGAAGTTTGTCACTTTGTCAGCGGACGCAGCATCCGCCACCTGCTCATGGCTTACGACAAACCAAAAGAACAGATGTTTATCGAATGGCTGCGGCATAAGGACGAAAAGTCACGGTAAGTTCTGCGTTGCTCGGTCGTGGCCTAGCAGGCTGCGGAAAAAGTACTTTCCGCGTCGCAGTCTCACCTCAGCGGCTAAAGCCGGCCCTGAAAACAAGCCGGCGACCGCAGCGGTGAACCGCTGCGCCACTCAAAATCAAGTGCGAGATCGAGTTTTTCCGCAGCTTGCTAGAGTGGGGGGACTGGCGTCTCTTGAGCCTGACTTGAGCGAAGTCGAAGGGGCCAGCCGGGCGGGGGCGCCGGCTCTCCACCAGCTTGCAATCGCTGCCAGCCCTTGACAGCCGGAGTCTCCGAGGCGAGACTCGGTGCAGCCGTTTCGGTGCGACCCTTGGCTGTTCTAGACTGATGAAAATTTGGCTTGCCGAAACGTGGCTTTGACGGCAATTCCATGCACGAATTCGCCCAACCCGGAGATCCATTCCCGACAGCGAACGCGGAGGAGACGATCGCGGGGACGGATCGGTCGTCTGTGGCAGCGTCGGTCGCAGTGGTCGGCGCAGGAGGGGATAACTCCAATGGGAGCCGCCCGCTTGACGAAAGGGAACTGGACTCCGCGCTGCAGTTGTTAGTGGAACGCGCGCAGTACATTACCGGGGCTACCGGAACTGCCCTGGCTCTACCCCGGGGGGAGGAGATGGTTTGCCGCGCCAGCGCTGGTGCTTCGGCGCCGGCAGTCGGGGCGCGGCTGCAGGTTCGTTCGGGATTGACCGGCGAGAGCATTGCCCGCCGGCAGTTGCTGCGCTGTAACAACGCGGAAACCGATCCGCGCGTGAATCTGGAAACTTGCCGGGAGCTGGGCATTGCCTCCATCGTGGTTTTGCCGTTGGTGCGGAGTACGGGAGAGGTTCGCGGCCTGTTCGAACTGTTTTCCGATCACCCCTATGCTTTCGAAGAGCGCGATCTGGTGGCACTCGAGCGCATGGCCGACCTCACTTTGACGGCGCTCGATCTGGCCGAGCAGCGGCAGAAGTCCGCACCGGCGGCGGCGCCCGGGCGCGAACCGGAGAAGAGCGCCGAGCTTTTGACTGAACATTTGCCTGAACTTTCGTCTGAACTTTCGTCTGAACTTGTGCCCGAAATCTCGGCGGCAAACAGCGCGGCGGAGGCGCCCGCGATTCCCCTTAACATTACCCTTAACATTTCTCTCAACCCGGAGTTCGCCGAGCCTACAGTCGTTGCCGGCGAGTCGCCTGTGATTCCGTCGCCAGCGGCCGCTGCAGTACCCGAGGACATGCTTCTCGCGCAAAAATGCGCTTCCTGCGGATTCCCCGTTTCCGAGGGGAGAACGCGCTGCCTGGATTGTGAGACAAAGGAGCGCGCAAAGCAGGAGCGGGGCGCGTCGTCCTACTCCGCGGGCGACTCCGCGGGCGACTCTGCGGGCGATTCCGCGGCGCCTACGGCGGAGGAATTCGTGCCGGGCTTCCTGGCAAACTCGGCGCCCGCACAAGAATCCTGGCTGACGAACCCCATCAATCTGTTGGCGATCGTCGTCCTGATATTGGGCATTCTGGTCGCCATCGTCGTCTTTCGATGAGCAAGGTTCGATAACCAGTCAAGTACTGCCGGACGCCGTTTTTCTTGACAAATGGCCGGTGGAACCATACTCTGCGCTTAATCACTGTTCCAACACACAGGTGCCCAAGCATGAAGAATGTGTATGAAGTTTTACGGCAGAAGGAACTTGAACTGACCAGGCTGGAAAAAGAAGTTGAGGCCTTGCGCATCGCCGCCCCGCTGCTTTCGGAAGAAAAAGAAACGCTGGCTGAAGCGCCCAAGCCTAGCTTAACTACTAACGTGCCGCCGCAGCCGGTCCGGATTCCGCAGGCGGTTGCCGCCCAGGCCGCAAACCCACCGGCACGCGCCGCCGGCTGGGAAGAGGCAGCTAAACGCTGGCCGTAAGCCGATTCGTTCGCCGCTGCAGAGACGGGGCTTGCCCTGCCCGTTTGTGTTGTGCTGTGGGTGGGCGGCGGCGATCCAGCATCAAACACGACCACTCACATAGATAGGTGAGGATGACCTCAAAATACCTCTCGGGAGTGCTGGTTATCGCGCTCAGTTGCGTTCTCTGCGTGCCTGCGAAAGCCGACAGCGGGACAATCGGCGGCGTCGGCACCGGGACAATCGTCGGCGTAGTGGTAGGAGTGGTTGCGGTAGTGGCAGTTGTCGTTATCGTGGTCATTCACAAAACGTCCGGGAAGAGAACGATTACGGGATGCGTCAGGCCGGCGCAGAACGGGATGACCGTGAACGACGAAAAAGACAAACGGGCTTACGCACTTTCCGGTGATACGGCAGGCGTCAAAGCGGGCGAGCGAATGACCTTAGAGGGCAAGAAGGTCAAGCCCGACGCCGGCAATCCGCCGGGCTGGGAAATAACAAAGGTACGGACCGATTACGGCGTCTGCCAGACGTAGCAAGAGTGCGGAAGTTTTTCTGCGCCGCAGTCTGACCGCAGCGGCTAAAGCCGGAGGCCCGTTATCACAGCGCTGACCAGTGTGCATGAGAACTGGTTCGCCCCTCCGGGGCTTAGCTCATCCTCGCCACTTTTCCCAGCGCTGAAGCGCTGGGCTAAGCTGGTTCGTCCCTCCGGGGCTCGATTCCCGATGTCCCTGCGCAGGTTTTCAGTCCTGCGTTGTGAAGGCTAGTGCCAGCAACGTCTTCTGCTCGACCTCGTGCGCCTTTGCCGAACCGGTGGCCGGACTTGCACTTGCGGAACGCTTCACCGAAATAACCGGGCGGTTATTTGCGATGCTCTTTAAGCGAGGCAGCATGTAGAACAGCGCACCCATGTTGGAAGGCTCTTCCTGCACCCACACAATATCTCGCGCCGCACTGTGACGCTCGAGTTCTGCCTTCAGTTCCTCCTCGGGGAAGGGGTACATCTGCTCGAGGAAGACAATGGCGGTGCTCAGGTCTTTGCGCTTCTGGCGTTCGGTGCGGAGTTCGTGTCCGATCTTGCCGGTGCAGATCAGAATCCGCTTGGCGTCCTGCGCTTCTGTATCCGGCAGCACCGGCAGGAACCGCTGATGGGTCAGATCTTCCAGCGGAGACAGGGCATCCGGATGCCGCAGCATGCTCTTGGGCGTGAAGACCACCAGCGGCTTCCTCCACTTGCGGAGCGCCTGCCGCCGCAGCAGGTGGAAATACTGTCCCGCATTCGAGGGCTGACAAATCTGGATATTGTCGCGCGCCGCCAGTTGCAAGAAGCGCTCGATGCGCGCGCTGGAATGCTCCGGACCCTGGCCTTCATAGCCGTGGGGCAGCAACAGCACCAGTCCTGAGAGGAGCTTCCACTTCTCCTCGCCGGCGCACACAAACTGGTCGATCACGGCCTGCGCCACGTTGGCAAAATCGCCGAACTGCGCTTCCCACAGAACCAGCGCTTCGGGATAATCGCGGCTGTAGCCGTATTCAAATCCCATCACGCCCGCCTCCGAAAGCGGCGAGTTGTAGATGTCGCAGGCCGCCTGGCCGATTGCGATGTGGCGCAGGGGAATGTATTCCGTTTCATCCTCAATATCCAGCAGTACGGAGTGCCGCTGATTGAAGGTTGCGCGCCGCGTGTCTTGCCCGCTTAGGCGCACGGGAATCCCCTCCTTCTCCAGCTTAGGTTTGACCAGGCTGGCAAAAGCCAGCGCCTCCGCCATGCCGTAGTCGACGGGCTTCTTGCCCGTCCCCATTTCCTGGCGCTGCTCCAGTAGCTTTTTCACTTTCGGATGGATGCGGAAATCCTCCGGATACGTGGTCAAACGCTCGGTGAGTTCCGCGAGTTCCTCGGGCGCCAGGCCCGTGGGCTGTTCGTACTCCGGTTTGTAGGGGCCCCCGAAATAGTCGTCCCAGTACTTTGGCAGGTCGCGCATCAGCGGCTTCTTGGTGACTTGGGTTGCGCTCTTTTGTGCGGCCTCGTACTCGCTTTTGACAGCCTGCACTCGTTTCGCGATACTGTCGTCATTCATGCCGAGTTGTTTGGCGTAAATCTGATACAAGGGCGGATGCTGTTTGATCGCCTTATACATCAGTGGTTGGGTGACGGTGGGATCATCCACCTCGCTGTGGCCATGGCGCCGGTAGCCGATCATGTCCACGACCACGTCGGTGCCGAACTGGTAGCGGTACTCGGTGGCGATGCGCGCGATGCGCATCACGGCATCCACGTCTTCACCATTCACGTGAAAGATGGGAATGGGCTGCCGCCGCGCGAGTTGCGCGGAGAAGCGCGAGGAATGCTCGTCGCGGGCATTGGTGGTGAACCCGATCAGGTTGTTAACGATTACATGGATGGTACCGCCCACGGTGTAGCCGGCGAGGTCCGCATAATTCATCGTCTCAGCCGTGATGCCTTGCCCCGCGAAGGCGGCGTCACCGTGCACCAGCAGCGGCAGATACTTTGCAGTGCCACCTGCACCGGCGCGGTCCTGCTTGGCGCGCGTGCGTCCCACCGTTACCGGATCGACCGCTTCGAGGTGGCTGGGATTCGATGCCAGGTGAATATGAATTTTCTTTCCGCTCCCGGTGACGTACTCGCCGGTCGCGCCCATGTGGTACTTCACGTCGCCCGAGCCTAATACGCTGCGCGGATCCACATCCTCAAATTCGGCAAAGACCTGCTCCGGCGGGCGGTTTGCCAAATGAATAATGACGTTCAGCCGCCCGCGATGACTCATGCCCATCACGAGTTCCACCGCACCGCGCTCGCCGGCCACGTCCAGAACCTGATCCATCGCCGGCAACAAAGATGTGTTGCCTTCTAGGGAGAAACGTTTGTTGCCGAGATAGCGCTGCTGCAGCGTTTGCTCAAACAGCTCGGCGCGCACGAGCAGATCGAGAGCGCGGTCGTGGTAGAGCTCGACTGCAGGCGGTTCGGCCTCGATGCGATTCTGAATCCAGCGCCGGCGCTCCGGGTCGACGATGTGCATGAACTCGACGCCTACGCTTCCGCAATAGATGCGCCGCGCTTCGCGCGCCCATTCGTTGTCGATATCGTTATCAAACCGCAGGTCGGGATGCGGTTGCGGAGGCAGCAGGCCGAGCGGGTTCAGTTCGGCCTCCAGATACCCAAATTGCCGGAACAGCCCGAACACACGTTCCCGTTCGTAGGTTTCGATGATTGCAGGGGCCGCGCTCTTGCTAGTATTTCGAGTTGAGGTCGCCATAGATGATGTCTATAGAATATACGGATGATCGGTCTGGTGTGTCCGATTCAGGCAGAAGAAGTCATGCGATGGAGACGGGCGTCTCGCGCGTGCGGTCGGGCGGGGACGCCTGGCTCTCCACTTTCGTAACAGGCTGCTAAACTACCACTGCTCATAAACCGGAGGCGCCCCATGGCCAGCGGAATGATTGATGTGTCCAGTCGCTACTCCGTGCCCGAAACTTTGGCACGGCTCCAGGCGATCCTCAAAGAAAAAGGCATCATGGTTTTCGCCCTCATTGACCACAGCGGCGAGGCGGAGAAGGTGGGCCTCAAAATGCGTCCGACGCAGTTACTGATCTTCGGCAGTCCGAAAGGTGGGACGCCTTTGATGGTTGCCGCGCCCCGGCTGGCCATCGACCTCCCGTTGAAAGCACTTGCTTGGCAAGACGAGCAGGGCCAGGTGTGGCTCTCCTACAATTCACCGGAATACCTTCAGCAGCGTCACGGCTTTCCCGCCGACCTCCTGAAAAACATCGCCGGAATCCCTGCGCTGCTTAATAAGGCTGTGGAATAATAGTGGGCTTGCTAGACTTGCCTGCTCAAGCGCATGCCTGAGAATCCCAGCCCCAATCGCGCGCGCGACCACCTGGCCAACGAACGCACCTTTCTGGCGTGGGTGCGAACCGGCGTCGCGACCATCATCTTCGGATTCGCCATCGGACGCTTCTCCATCGCCCTGCGCGAATTCATGAAGCTTCAGGGCTACAAGTCCGTCACCCCCGGCTTCACTACATGGCTGGGGATTATTTCCGCGGCCGGTGGAGTGTTGCTTATCCTTGCCGGTCTCGGGCGCTATCGTAAGACGAGGATGCAACTGGATTCGAACACCTTCGAGCCCGCCGGATTCGTGGTCGACCTCGTGTCTTACCTGCTCGCTATTTTCGGATTGGTGCTGGCGGGCTATCTTGCCTACATAGAAATTTTCAATAAATGAGTTGAGTCGTGAAACGAGTGAGTCATGGCAAATGAAGGAGAAAAGGAAGCCGCGGGCCGCGCCGGTGCCACGCTGGTGCGCGATGGCGATGTCGTTGGATTGGGCACTGGCTCAACCGCCTATTTCGCGGTCGTCGCTCTCGGCGAGCGCGTGAAAGCGGGACTGAAAATCATCGGAATCCCAACCTCCGTCCAGACCGCCGATCTGGCGCGCGCAGTCGGCATTCCGCTGACCACGCTCGACGAGCATCCGGAGATCGACATCACCATCGATGGCGCCGATGAGGTCGATCCCCAGTTGCGCCTGATCAAAGGCGGCGGCGGTGCGCTGTTGCGCGAGAAGGTCGTCGCGTCGGCTTCCAAGAAGGTGATCGTGGTTGCGGACTCCGCAAAGATTGTTCCGGTGCTGGGGAAATTTCCTTTGCCGGTTGAGGTAATTTCGTTTGCTCGAACCGTGGTCGAGAAGAAGATCGTTGCACTCGGGGCGTTGCCCAAGTTGCGCACGAAGCCGGACGGCAGTCCTTACCTTACGGACAATGGCAATCCGATTCTTGATTGCAGCTTTGGGGAGATTGACGATCCGCCTGCGCTGGCGCTTGCACTTAGCAATATTCCCGGGATTGTCGAACACGGCCTGTTTATCGGGCTGGCGAAGTTGGCGCTAATAGGAAAAGAGAGCTTCGTGGAAGAAATTCGGGCCTAGCCGCAGGGACTGAACATGAGGGACAACCATCTCGAAATGCCTGAGATCTTGAATGCATACGAACGCGACGGCTTCTACTTCGGTGTCGTCCGGATCGTGGTGTACGAAGAAACGGCTGCGTTCGAGTTCGGCGTGGATCAGGCAGGATACAGGGCGCTCCGAAAAGTGCTGCAGAAACACCCTTTCTCCAACCTGCCAGGAATCGAGTACCGGTATTTCTTCACAGGCGGCTACGGCAGAAAAAAGCTAGGTGAAGAGCCAGTGGTCTTCTACATTAGGATCGAGCAAGGCATCGATGCCGGGAAATTTGAGTTCGAAGGGCCCACAACACTGGTTTCAAACCTGCGATGGTTCCAATCCCTCAAAGACCTGCGCGACACATCTGCCCTCAAGAGACTCGAATAGACTTTGCTCTACGAGCGTATGCTTGCAATCTCCCGCAGCGCTCCGAGCAGCCTTTCCACTTCCTCCATTGTGTTGTAGTGCACCAGTCCGATGCGCAGGAATCCTCCCAGGCGCTCTACGTCTAACTGTTCGGTTAGGTTCAGGGCATAGTAGTTTCCGTCCCAGGTGAAGAAGCCGCGCTCGCCGAGCTTGGTTGCGAGTTCCAGCGGCGTGTGGCCTTCGATGCGGACGGCGAAGGTCGCGCAGCGATTTTCGAAGCGCCGCGGGTCGGTGATGCCGTAGAGCTTCAACCCGGGGATCGCTAGCAAGCCGGCGATCATCTTCTCCATCATTTGTCGCTCGTGCCTATGAATCGCTTGGTGCGCGGCCATGATCGCAGCGCGGCGGGTGGTGACCGCGGGATTCGCTCGGCGGCCGAGTTTCTCCCAGTAATCCACGCAGGGTTTGATTCCCGCGATGCCTTCGTGGTTCAGCGTTCCCCATTCCCAACAGTTCGGAATGTTGTTGGTGTTGGGCCGGACTTTGTAAGGATGCAGGCGCTTCAGGTGCTCGCGCTTGCCGTAGAGAACGCCCAGGTGCGGACCGAAAAATTTGTAGGTCGAGCAGACCATGAAATCGCAGTCGAGGGCGCGCACGTCAATGGGGCCGTGCGGAGCGTAGTGGACGGCATCGATGTAACTCAGCGCTCCGGCTTGCCGCGCCAGGCGCACCACTTCGGCTACGTTGTTGATCGTGCCTACTGCATTTGACGCATAACCAACGGCCACGAGCCGCGTGCGATCGCCAATTTTGGCCGCCAAGTCTTGCATGTCGAGCGTGCAATCGGCTGGGTTGAACTTCACGGTGCGGATGGCCACGCCTTTGTCTTCTTCTTGCAGCGCTTTCCAGGGCGAAAAATTGGCGTCGTGGTCGAGCAGGGTGAGTACGATCTCGTCGCCGGGGCCGAGTTCGCGGCCGAGCGCGCGGCTCATGGCGAAGGTCAGCGCGGTCATGTTCGCTCCGAAAACGATTTCATCCGCATCGCAATTTAGAAAATCCGCCATCGCCGCGCGCGCTTCGGCGATCATGCGGTCGGTGTTGCGGCTGGTTTGGTAGGCGCCGCCGGTGTTGGCATTGTCGCGCGCCAGGTAGTCCGCGATGGCGTCAATTACCTGCTGCGGTACCTGCGTACCGCCGGGGCCGTCCAGAAAGACCGCGGGATGCCCGCTGACCGTTTGCGCGAGCGCCGGGAACTGCGCGCGAACCCAGGCGAGGTCGAGCGCGGTGGAAGACGACGAAGAGGAGGCCTGTTCAGCGATGGGCATGAAGACATTCTAATTCGGGGCCGACCGCGCCGGCGGGGACTTTCGCTCGCGGTGGTTTTCGTGCGCGGGGGACCACAGGCGCGGTTACGCGATGCGTTCGGGCGGATTGGGTTGCCGGCCCTTTCCTCGGTTGGCGTCGTTCAACCGGATGCGCGTTATTCGCGCCGTTTCCTGGACTAAATCGCCGGTGGCGCGAGTTCCATCGCCTGACATCACTGAACCGGCGGCGAGGGCGAAGCGCAAGGCGTCCGCTTGGTCTTCAAAATACAAAATGACTTGTCCTGACATAGGTACCTCTCCCTGAGTCTGACGTCGAAAGACCCGCCTTAGAGCACGCGCGGGCACATCTGAGAAAAAACAAATTAAGGCGCAGGTGGCGCAAATTAACGACCGTTGGTGGTACTCCTATTCCAATGATTGTCGGAGAATGCGTTCGCCGGTGATAGTGCTATTGTTGGTTCTCGGCCAGGAGGCTGCGGAAAAAGTCAGTATTCGGCCCTCGGCCCCTAAAGGGGCGGTTGATTTCGAAGGATTTGCGGCATCGCTAAAGCGATGCCCTGATACGAAACCGGAGTTTTTCCGCACCCTGCCAGGGGGCCGGATCTGGGGGCGTGTGCGGGCAGGGGTCGCTTTTTTGGGCGCGTCGCCTTTCCTTTCTTGTGCTTCGCCTATTCCTTTTTTGTGCTTCGCCTATCCGTGGACAACCATCTAAGCGTAAAATCGTCTAAAGCGATTAGGTGGGGATCATCAACATCGGGGCGGCATGCTGAGAGTATCGGCAAATCGGGGCGTCTTCGTCAGAGCTGTGTGCGTGCTCGCGGTTGCGCTGGTGTGCGTGATGGGGACGGTGCAGGCGACCCACTCGCATTCCGAGAACTCGACCACATCCCGCCATACCTGCTCGATTTGCGCGACCGCTCATGCCGGACTTAGTACCCAGACGCCTGCCTCGGCGCCGGTTTTGGCTACGGCGGTCCTGGCGATCCTGGTTGCAGAGGTTTCCCCGATCTTCCGTCCCGTCACTAGCCAGTTTATTCGTCCTCCTCCTGCGTTCTGATCCCGCGCCCAATCCAAATAAGTATTTCCCGGGGCCGCGAGCGTCGATCTTCGATCTGTGATCGGACTCGCTCGAATACTCATTCTTGGAGGAATCATGCATTTGTCTTATAAGCGCTGGCCGGCTGCGGCTATTTTTACCGTGGCGATGCTGTTGAGTGTTGGGGTTGCGCATGCGCAGTCGAGCGGAAGTTCGGGATCGATAAGCGGTACCATCCTGGACCCTTCGGGCGCGGTGGTTGCGAATGCGAAGGTTGAAATTCATCAAGCGGTCAGTGGCTATGACCGAACGACCACCGCAGACAGTAAGGGAAATTTCAATTTCACGAACGTGCCGTTTAATCCGTATCACATGACGGTAACGGCCGAGGGATTCGGTCAATACGCGCAGGATGTGGAAGTCCGGTCGGTGGTGCCGGTGACGGTCAAGGTCAGTTTGACGGTGGCCGGCGGCACGGCCACGGTCACGGTCGAGTCTGCGGGAGATCTGGTGGAGAACGATCCCACCTTCCACTCCGACGTCGACAGGGAGTTGTTCGACAAAATGCCCTTGGAAAGCGCGTCGTCGTCGCTGAGTTCGCTGGTTACTCTCTCCACGCCGGGAATCGCTGCTGATTCCAACGGGCTCTACCACGGACTTGGCGACCACGCGGAGAATTCGATCGTCACCGACGACCAGCCCAATACCGACCAGCACAGCAAAGTCTTTTCTAACCAGATCTCACTCGATGCGATCCAATCCATGGAAGTCATCTCGGGCGCGCCGCCCGCGGAGTACGGAGGCAAGACCAGCGTGGTGATTGTGGCCACCACACGCTCGGGCCAGGGCGTAACCACGCCCCACGGCAGCGTTACGACTTCCTACGGATCATTTGGGTCATCCAACGCGGCCGCCGATCTCGCTTATGGGGGTAAGAGCTGGGGAAACTTCATCTCCGTGGGCGGGTTGAACACCGGCCGGTTCCTGGACGGGCCAGAATTCGCGGTGATACACGACAAGGGCAACGAAGAGAGCCTGTTTGACCGCGTGGACTTTCAACTCTCAGCCGCTGACTCGATTCACCTGGACTTCAGCTACAGCCGGAGCTGGTTCCAGACGCCGAATTCAATTGACGCCCAAAACGCGACGGCCTGGAGTGGATTGGGCGGGGTTCTTCCGCCAGTGGAGGACTATAACGGCGTAGCTCCCAACGGCGCTACCGTCGGAGCGACAGACCAACGCTCCAAGATTGGGACCTTTAATATCGCTCCTTCCTGGACGCGCCTTATAAGTACGAACTCGGTATTCACTTTGGGCGCATTCGTGCGCCGCGACGATTACAACTACTACCCCAGCAGCGACCCTTTCGCGGACCTTGGGCCTCCGAGTTTGCAGAGACAGTCGGTGGGCCAGAACCGCACCCTCACCAATACGGGGATTCGATCCGATATCTCTTACGTCAAAGGGGTGAACCAGCTCAAGGCTGGAGTCACTTACGAGCAAACATTTCTCAATGAAAACGATGCTATCGGGATCGTCGATCCAGCGTACAACGCACCCTGCATAACTTCGTCAACAGTAACGGCCCTGAACCCGTTCCCGTACGTTCCTGTCCCGGGTTTCACCGATCCCTCGCAGTGCACCGGCGCCAACCAGCCGAACACTGGCCTCAACACGGACCCGCCCTTCGCGGCAAACCCGAACGCGCCCGGCACCGCTTTTTACCCTTATTTCAATCCGCTCCTGGCTCCCTACGACCTGACCCGCGGCGGAGCCCCTTACGCTTTCAAAGGCCACACGGACGTGAAGGAGCTTGCTCTCTACATTCGGGACGTGATCACAGCCGGGCACTGGTCTTTGAACCTGGGCTTGCGCGGCGATGTCTACAACGGTCTCACCGTCGCGAGCCAAGCCGAGCCTCGTATCGGGATCTCGTACAACGTCAAGAAGACGAGCACGATTCTTCGCGTTTCCTACGCGCGCACCCTGGAATCTCCTTTCAATGAAAATCTGATCCTTTCCAGCACCGGATGCAGCAACCAGGATTTACGTCCGTTTCTTGCCTGTACGGGTGTGTCGACTGGGGCCTTGAGTCCCGGCTTTCGCAACGAATTCCACGCTGGCCTGGAGCAAGCTTTCGGGCGGTACTTGGTGTTTTCCGGCGAGTGGATTACGAAGTACACGCATAATGGCTACGATTTCAGTGTGCTCGGGAACACCCCGATTACTTTCCCCATTGAATGGCACAACGCCAAGATTCCCGGGTATGCCGGGCGCGTGAGCGTCCCGAACCTGCATGGTTTTTCGGCGCAGATGGTCTTTTCCAGCGTGGCGGCGCGGTTCTTCCAGCCGCAGATCGGGGGAGCGGGCGCGACGGTGTCGACCGGCGCCGGACTCCCGTTCCGCATTGACCACGACGAAAAGTTCAACGAGACAACCCACGTGCAATACCAGCCGTGGAAGCGTGGCCCGTGGATCGGCGGCAACTGGCGGTACGACAGCGGTCTGGTGGCCGGCAATGCTCCGTGTTACGGGTTAGGCGCAAGCAACACTTGCCCGCAGTCAACGACTTTGAACGGCGGCCAACCAGCCGTTTTCTTACGCGATTCTTTCGGGAATCCCTTGAGTGCCGACCAGGAGTTCGAGGCCGGGTTCTTTTGCGGAGCTCAGCGTGCAACGCCGACGGCTCCGCTGATCTCGGCCTGCCTGGCATCGCAGTTCGGATCGGGTCTCATAAAAGTGCCGGCGATAAATGCCGAGAACGACGACCACAACCCGCCACGCATCGCGTCGCGCAACCTTTTTGATGTTGTAGTGGGCGACGACAACCTTTTCAAAGGCGATCGTTACAAGTGGAGTCTTATGCTTACCGCCATCAACGTGACCAACAAACTGGCGCTGTATAACTTTCTTTCGACCTTCAGCGGGACGCACTACGTGACGCCGCGCGCGTTGACGGCTCAGCTTGGGTTCCACTTCTAAGCTGATCTGGGTGGGACGGGCGAGGACGCCCCTCGCTCCACTGCTACCTGGAGTGGCGCCGCTGGCTTGATCGGCTTCAGTCTGGCGACAGTCGGGTCGCCAGGATGGAGGCTAGTTTGTCGGGCTCGGCGAGAAAGGCGTCATGCCCGTGGGAGGATTCGATTTCACGGTAGATGCAATCCACGCCGCAGCTTCTGAGCTCACCGGCCAAAGATTGCACCTCGGAGGCGGGAAAAAGCCAATCGGAGGAGATGCCCACGAGGGTGACGCGGGCTTTGATGCGGCTATAGGCGTGGATGGAGCCGTACTTCCGGACGGGGTCGAAGGTGTCCATGGTTTTGGTGATGCAGAGATAGGAATTGGTATCGAACCTTTGTACGAATTTCTCGCCCTGATGATCGAGATACCCGCTGACATCGAAGCGAGCGTTTGGTTCCGCCCATGGATTTTCGCCGTTGCGGTTGGGATTGCGCCCGAAGCGGGTGCTGAACAACTCCGCCGATTTGTAAGAGCACATGGCAATCTTCCGTGCCAGGGCCAGGCCGAGAGCCGGTGGCTGGTCGCCGTAGTCTCCATTCTTCCACCTGGGGTCGAGCCGGATGACCTGGCGTTGCATGTGATTTAGCGCCAGTCCCATCGGCCCGAGCGGGGTCGCGGCGATGCTCACGCAGTTATCGACGCGGTCGGGGAAATCCATGGCCCACTGCAAGGCCTGCATGCCGCCAATCGAACCACCGATGACGAGTTGAATGCGATCGATTCCGAGGTGATCGAGAACCTCTCGTTGCGACCGGACAATATCGCCGACGGTGACCAGGGGGAAGTCCGGGCCATAGGTCCTCCCGGTGCTGGGATTGATGGACTGTGGACCGGTCGAGCCGTAACACGATCCCAGAATGTTGATGCAGATCACGCAATAGGGGGCGATGCTGAAGAAGTCATTGGCGGCAAACAGCTCGGGCCACCAATCGGCAACTTCGGCGGAGCCGGAGAGCGCGTGACAGACGAGGACCACGTTGTCGCGCGCCGCGTTGAGTTCTCCGTACACGGCGTACTGAAGAGTCACGGGGCGGAGTTCGCCACCGCATTCCAGGGCGAAGCCTTCCTTTTCAGCAAAAGAGTGCTTCGCCCGGATCGACGGAATGATGGTCGGCATTCTTTGCTCCTACTTTGTTGCCCCTACTTTGCCGTCGCTGCTTTTGGCGACAGCCCAGTTGCCTTCTCCAGTCCCTGGGTGAGGTCGGCGACGATGTCGCGCAGGTCTTCGATTCCTACCGATAAGCGCACCAACTCTGGTGTAACCCCGGTATCCCTTTGTTCGGCTTCGGAGAGCTGTTGGTGGGTGGTGGACGTGGGGTGAATGACCAGCGATTTTGCGTCGCCGATGTTGGCCAGCAGGCTGAACAACGACAGCGAGTTGATCAGCTTTTTCCCCGCTTCGTAACCGCCCTTGATTCCGAACGTGACGAGCGCCCCCGAGCCATTCGGCAGATACTTCTGCGCCCGCGCGTAGTATTTGCTCGAAGGCAGGCCGGGATAATTGACCCAAACGACGGCGGGGTGGGTTTCGAGGAACCTGGCTACGGCAAGCGCGTTCTCCGAGTGGCGCTGCATACGGAGATGAAGCGTTTCAGCACCCTGCAGCAACAGGAAGGCATTGAACGGCGAGAGCGCCGCGCCCGTGTCGCGCAGGCCGCGCACGCGGGCCTTGAGGATGAAGGCCAATGGTCCAAACGCCTCGGTGTAGGAGACGCCGTGGTAAGAGGGGTCGGGTTCCACCAAGCCGGGGAAACGGCCGGATGCCTTCCAATCGAACTTTCCGGCATCCACGATCACGCCTCCGATGGAGGTGCCGTGCCCGCCAATAAACTTGGTCGCCGAATTGATGACAATATCGGCTCCCCACTCGATGGGACGAACCAGCGCCGGGGAGGCGGAAGTATTGTCGATGACGAGAGGCACACCGTTTTCGTGGGCGATGCGAGCCAGGGTCTCGATTTCGGCAACGTCGAGTTTTGGGTTCCCTAGCGTCTCGGTGTAAAGCGCCTTGGTCTTGGAATTGATCGCCTTCTTCAAGCCGTCGAAATCGTCCCCATCGACGAAGCGCACCTTGATCCCGAGCTCCGGCAGGGCGTAGTGAAAGAAATTGTAGGTTCCGCCATAGAGCGAGGTGGTGGATAGGAGTTCGTCACCGGCGACCGCCAGAGTAATCGCAGCCAGGGTCTCGGCAGCCTGGCCGGAAGCTGTGGCCAGTGCCGCAACTCCTCCCTCCAGTGCTGCGATTCTCTTCTCGAAAACATCGGTGGTCGGATTCATGATCCGGGTATAGATGTTGCCGAATTCCTTTAGGGCAAACAGGCGTGCGGCATGGTCGGCGTCGTCAAACACGTACGACGTGGTTTGGTAAATGGGGACGGCGCGAGACTTGGTGGTGGGGTCAACTTCCTGGCCGCCATGAACGGCCAAAGTTGCAAAGTGTCGCTTTTTCTCGGGGGTGTTGTCCTGTGACATTACGGCTCCTCAGCTTTAAATTATCCATCATCAATGCGAAACGAAACGACCAGCGATTGTAAGAACCGCGGGCGGACTCTGTCTAGCCGGCGATCGGCCCATGCACGGCCCGAAACCACTCCCGATTCACAATACGATAAAGTCGATCCAGTTAATATAGATTATGGATCATGACAGCATATCATGACGATTGGCCTCGAGGCCTTTGGAGCAGGCCGCCCGCCTCCGATGTTGGCCACAAGCGGCATCGGGCAGACGGCACGTTGGCGGGAACCCCGTTTATGCGATGCGGCGGGCTGGGCAAGCTCAGGTTCTCCTTGGCGGTGGTTGGCGGTGTTTTCCTATGGCTTAAGAGTTTATTTCCGGGGCTTGGAAGGCAAAGTACCAGCCAAAGGTCAGTCGTCTCCGGTTACGGAAGTTTATCTTCAAATCGCCGAATCCTTTCCTGCCCCTCCCGGGCCTGTTATCAATGAATATTCCCTTGTTCTTTGCGCCTGGGAATAGCAACCCGTGCCCGGGGAGGGGTACGTCTGGAATGAACGCTTGCCCTCAATCTTGGAGGGACATGAGCGCGACGCCACGCTTTTTTGTCGCCGCGGTCATGCTCTGCGGGACGGCCGTCCTGACCTATTCGCTCTTGCACGGCGGGAGTGAGAATCCGCTCAAGTTTTGCTGCTATTTCGCGATTGCGCTGGCCGCCTCGCGGCTCAAGGTGAATCTGCCTGGAACTGCCGGGACGATGTCAGTGAACTTTCTATTTCTCCTGCTGGGTGTGCTGGAACTGAGCTTGCCGGAAGCGATGGCGCTGGGCTGCGCGGCGGTGGTTGTGCAGAGTTTAGGAGACCATCCGATTCCGTTGCAAGTCGCCTTCAACGTCTGTTCGACGGCAATGGCTATCGCGGTGACCTTCGCCTCGTATCGATATTTCTTGGCGCATCACGCCGTGAATAACCCATCTACGTCGCTATTTCTGGCGGCGTGCGTTTACTTCGTGGCCAACACGGTTCCGGTTTCCGCCGTCATCTCCTTGACGGAGCGCAGGTCGCTGCGCAAGGTGTGGGCAGGCTACTTCTGGAGCTTCCCCTACTACCTGGTGGCCGCGGGCCTGGCGGGCGCGATGAGCTGGCTGCACGGCTTTACCGACTGGCAGACGTCGTTGCTGACGCTTCCGGTGGCATACCTCATCTACAGTTCCTACCGTCTTTACCTCGGCAAACTGGAAGACGAGAAGCGGCATGTGCAAGAGATGGCCGAGTTGCATATACGCACGATCGAGGTACTCGCCCTCGCCATTGAGGCCAAGGATCAGACTACTCACGACCACTTGCAGCGGGTTCGCGTGTACGCCGTCGAAGTTGCGAAGGAACTCAAGGTCGACCGGGAAGGAATGGAAGCCTTGCAGGCTGCAGCCCTGTTGCACGACATCGGAAAGCTGGCGATTCCCGAGCACATTATCTCGAAACCGGGGCGCCTGACGCCGGAAGAATTCGAGAAAATGAAGATTCATCCGACGGTGGGAGCGGAAATTCTGGAACGCGTGCAATTTCCCTACCCCGTTGTGCCCATCGTACGGGCCCATCATGAAAAGTTCGATGGGACCGGCTATCCGATGGGACTGAAAGGGACCGAGATTCCGATTGGCGCCCGCATCCTGTCGGCGGTGGATTTTCTGGACGCGCTCGCTTCCGACCGGCAATACCGGCGGGCGTTGCCGCTGCATGAAGCGATGGCGCGGCTGGTGGAGGAAACGGGAAAGGCATTTGATCCGCAAGTGGTGAGAGTGCTCGAACGACGATACGTAGAGCTGGAGCAACTGGTTCACTTACGCACCGACGGCCTGGGCAAACATAAGCTATCCACGGAAGTCAAAGATGAAGACGCGCAGGATGAGCCGTCCATCAAGCCGGCAGCCGGCTTCGCCGAGCAAGGACGGCGGCAGTTGCCGGAGCGCAGTTTTCTGAGTTCGATCGCGGCGGCGCGCCAGGAAGCGCAGACTCTTTTCGAACTCAGCCAGGATCTGGGAGCTTCGCTCAGCCTGGACGAAACGCTCTCGGTGTTTGCGGTGAAGCTGCGCCGGGTTATCCTTTACGATGCGATTGCGATCTACATCTGCCAGGGCGATGAACTTGTGCCGGAGTATGTGAATGGCGACAACTTCCGGCTCTTTGCTTCGTTGCGCATTCCGATTGGACAAGGGCTGTCAGGGTGGGTAGCGCAAAACCGCAAGCCGATCCTAAATGGCAACCCTTCGGTCGAGCCCGGTTACTTGAACGATACTTCGAAGTACAGCACGCTGATGTCAGCGCTCGCGGTTCCGCTCGAGGGCTTGCAGGGCGTGGTCGGCGTGGTCGCTTTGTACCACGCGGAAAAAGATTTCTTTACCACCGACCACCTGCGTATTTTGCGGGCTACGACTTCCAAGATGGCGCTCGCCATCGAGAACGCGCTGAAGTACGAGCAGGCGGAGAGTTCGGCGGTTACCGATTACCTCACCGGTCTTCCCAATGCGCGCTCGCTATTCCTGCAACTCGACCGGGAAATGGCGCGCTGCAAACGCG
>Ga0224558_1000941_pt1 | contig 32792 bp, 28 predicted proteins | sample 714S32024metaG_FD_180682 | JGI IMG/M metagenome (GOLD analysis project Ga0224558, IMG submission 180682) | Peat soil microbial communities from Stordalen Mire, Sweden - 717 S3 20-24 | ecosystem: Environmental > Terrestrial > Soil > Wetlands > Peat | place: Sweden: Norrbotten County, Stordalen... | reverse complement strand
GGCTGTGGGACCAGTTGGGGCTGAGCTACGACGACTTCATTCGTACCACCGAAGAGCGCCACAAGCGCGGGACGCAAAAGCTGTTTGCCACGCTGCGCGACAAGGGTTTCATCTACAAAGGCTCCTACACCGGCCAGTATTGCGTGAGCGACGAGCTTTATGTGGACGGGCCTCCGGGCACGGTTTGCCCGGACTGCGGCCGCGTGACAGAGACGGTCAGCGAGGAGAATTATTTCTTCAAGCTCTCGGCCTTCGAGCGCAAGCTGCTGGAATTTTACGAAGCGAATCCCGACTTCATGGGGCCGGAATCTACGCGGCGCGAGGTGATCTCGTTTGTGCGCGGCGGCCTGAAGGATTTGTCGGTGAGCCGGACGAGTTTTTCCTGGGGGATTCCGGTTCCCGGCGACGAGAAGCACGTGATCTATGTGTGGCTGGATGCGCTGGCCAACTACATCACCGCTCTGGGCTACGGCTCCGATGATCCAGAGGATCAGGCGCGGTTTGCGAAGTTCTGGCCGGCGGATTTGCATCTTATCGGCAAGGAGATCAGCCGCTTCCACTGCGTTTATTGGCCGGCGTTTTTGATGGCGGCGGGGATTGCGCTGCCGCGTTCGGTGAAAGCCAATGGCTGGCTGCTCTTCGACCAGGGAAAAATGTCCAAATCGAAAGGGAATATTGTGCGCGCCGAAACCGTCCAGGAAGTGCTCGGAGCGGATGCCCTGCGCTACTTCCTGCTGCGCGAGATTCCCTTCGGCCAGGACGGCAGCTTTTCCTTTGATGCTTTAGTGCAGCGTTACAACGGAGACCTCGCCAACGGCTACGGCAATCTGGTCAGCCGCGTGGTCAACATGGTGCACAAATACTTTGGCGGAGTTGTGCCGGAGGCTGGCGCGGAGACCACTGCCGAGGCTGCGCTGCGCGAGAGCGCGGAGAGAGCGATTGCGGCGTTCGGGCCGGCGTTTGACGATTTGAACTTCTCCGAGGCGCTCAAATCTTTGTGGCTCTTGGTGGCGGAAACCGACGGCTATCTGACCGCCAATGCACCCTGGAAGCGGCCCGCCGACCGCTCCGAAGCCGATCACGCCGCGCTGCAAGCCCGCGTGTTGGCCACGGCTGCCGAATCCATCCGCATCATCACCGCGCTGGTTTATCCCATTCTGCCGGACTCGGCTGCCAAGGTCTGGCGGCAGCATGGGCTGGGCGAAATTCAGGATGCTGCAAAGAAATCATTTTTGACAAAGGTCGCGTGGGGCGGATTGAAGGCGGGCACAAAATTTGGCGAACCCGCGCCGCTGTTTCCTCGCGCGGAAAAGGACGCAATCGAACGCATGCAAAACATCGAAGATCAGAACAGCAAAACCGTCATTGAAGCCGCCAGCGGCGGCCTCGCCGCGGAGGGAGACGGGGGTTTTAACCCCCGTGTAAAGCCAATCGAATCGAAAGGGGCTTTAGCCCCGGAGAATGGAGCGCTGGAAACTCCACCTGCTCCTTTGACGGTTCCATCCGCGGTGAAGGGCACGACTTCAGTAATGCCACAAACGCAGCAAAATAAGGCCGGGGGCTCAGCCCCTGAGGTACGCTCTTTGGATAACTCGTCTTCAATTCTCGCTTCTCCTCTAACCACGCTGGTTCCAAATGCCGCAGCCCCTGCCGCCGTGCAGGTTCCGAATACCGCCGCTCCAGCCGCGCCAGCAGAGTCCACTCCGGCGCAACAGCCGCAGCACATCACCATCGACGACTTCGTCAAAGTCGATCTGCGCGTGGCGCAAATCCTCGTGGCCGAGCGTGTGCCCAAGGCCGACAAGCTCCTCCGCCTGGAAGTCGATCTGGGCTACGAGAAGCGGCAGATTCTGGCCGGCATCGCGCAATACTACGAGCCTGAGAAGCTCGTGGGCCGCAAAATCATCATCGTTGCCAATCTCGCGCCGCGAAAGTTGCGCGGCCTGGAATCGAACGGAATGTTGCTGGCTGCATCCTTGCCGCCGGATGGCGCGCCCGTGCTGGCCGGATTCCTCGAAGAAGTTCCGCTGGGCGCGCGGCTGAAGTAACCGCAGAACCATTTTCAAGTTATGCATTGCAGAATCCCGCGGGATTCAGCAATGCATTCATGGAGACCGCATTGCTGATTGATTCCCACGCACACCTGGACAGCCCGCGCTACTCCGACGACCGCGAGGCGATGCTGCGTCGCGCCTGGGAAGCGGGTGTGGGCGCGGTGTTGGCCATCGGGATTGGCGAGCAGGCAGCGGGCATGGATGGGGCGCTTGCGGTTTGCCGCGAGTTCAACAGACGGCCTGACAGCGGGGCTGGCCTGCCGAAGCTCTTCGCCAGCGCCGGCGTCTATCCGCACAACACGCACGAAATCGACGATGGCGTCCTGGCGAAACTCGAGAGCCTGCTCGCCGAGCCGGAGGTCATCGCCTGCGGCGAGATCGGCTTGGACTACTACCACGAGGGTGCGGCGCACGAGGCGCAACGTGAGGGGCTCATTCGCCAACTCGATATTGCCGCCAAGCGCAAGCGGCCCATCCTGATTCACTGTCGGCCAAGAGAAGGAGCCGCCGACGCCTGGGACGATATCTTCGAAGTTCTTGAGACCCACTGGCGGCCCACCAGCCTCGGCGGCGTGATACACTGCTTCGGCGGCAACTATGAACAGGCCGCCCGTTCGCTCGACCTGGGATTTCTGGTTTCCTTTTCCGGGAATCTCACCTATCCCAAGGCGCAGCCGCTGCGCGATGTGGCCGTCAGGCTGCCTTTGGACAGCCTTCTGGTGGAAACTGACGCGCCCTGGCTGGCTCCTGCGCCCAATCGCGGCAAACGGAATGAACCGGCCTGGGTGGTGCAGACGGCCTCGGTTTTGGCTGGCTTGCATGGCGTTTCAGAAGAAGAAATCGCCGCGGCAACCACGAAAAACTTTGATCGACTGTTTGGCCTCGGGCCGAACGTGGGAAACTGATAGAGGTACTATGCGGGAGCGCAAGCCAGGGCAACCTTCGCCTTCCGCTCACGAGTTTGAGGAAAGATAGCCATGGCTCAGGACAATTCGTTCGACATCGTCAGCAAGGTGGAGATTCAAGAGGTTCGCAACGCCATCGACCAAGCGCTGAAGGAGATTCGCCAGCGGTTTGACCTGAAGGACTCACACTCCGAGGTCAATTTGGCGGAGGGCGACAAGGAGATCCAGCTCGCATCCGACGGCGAATACCATCTGGAGGCGGTCAAGGAGATTCTTGGCCAGAAGCTGGTCAAGCGGGGCGTCTCGCTGAAGAACGTGACCTATGGAAAGATCGAGCCCGCGCTGGGTAAGAGCGTGCGCCAGAAGATCAGCTTGCAGCAGGGCATTCCCGCGGAAAAGGCCAAGGAGATCGTTCGCCTGGTCAAGGACGCAAAAAAGAAGGCACAGGTCAGCATCCAGGGCGATACAGTCAGAGTGTCGAGCAAGGACCGCGACGAGTTGCAGGGGATCATCGCGCTGCTGCGCGGAAAAGACCTGGGCCTGGATTTGCAGTTCACCAACTACCGCACCAATTGACCACCCGCGCGGGGCAGCCTTCCCCTGGTCAACGAGCCAGCCGCAGCGGTCGCACTGTAGGATTTAGCACGGGAACCGGAGAGCTTTGAGCACATTGGCGATAGCGACGGCAAAAGAGGTTTTCGAGCTGCTGCGGGATGACCTCGTGGCAATCGAGCAGGAGCTGGGCCGCGATGCCGCCTCCGGCGTAAGCACCATCACGGAGATAGCCGAATACCTGCGTGGCGGCGGCGGCAAGCGCATCCGGCCTACGCTGCTGCTGTTGTCCGCGCACACGCTCGGCTACACGGGCCAGGGTGCCATCCGTCTGGGCGCGGTGGTGGAGATGGTGCATACGGCCACGCTGGTCCACGACGACATTATCGACGGCGCGAACATTCGTCGCGGACGTCCTTCCGCCAACACCACATGGGGCAACGAGAAATGCGTGTTGGCTGGCGACTGGCTCTACATGCAGGCCTTCAAGGTGGCTCTGGATGAAAAGAGCCTGCGGGTGCTCGACCTGCTCATCGGCCTTACGCAGCAGATGGTCGAGGGCGAACTGCTGCAGATTCAGAAGCTGGGCCGAGCCGTCTCTGAAGCCGAGTATTACGACCTCATCTTTCGCAAAACGGCCTGCCTGTTCTCAGTTTCCATGCGCTTGGGCGCGGTGTTGGCCAAGGCCACAGAGCCCGATGAAACAAGCCTGGCAACCTATGGCCGGGCGGTCGGGTTGGCTTTCCAGATTGTGGACGACGTGCTCGACCTGACGGCCACCGAAGAAGTTCTGGGCAAGCCTGTGGCGAGCGATCTGCGCGAAGGCAAGGCGACGCTTTCGGTGATCCACTCCATCGACCACGGCACGGCCGCCGACCGGCAGACCATTCAAAGAGTTCTGGACGACCGCAGCTTTGAGAATGTCAGCCGCGAGCAGATTCAGAAGATTCTGGTCAAAAACGGTTCAGTGGAGTACGCGATGGCCGTCGCCGACCGCTATGCGGAGCAGAGCCGCCAGGCGCTGGCCCCGTTGCCTGATTCCGAGTACAAGCGCGCCCTGCTCTGGGTGCCGGATTTTGTGGTGGCGCGAGACAAGTGACTGCGGGCTATAGCATTTTCGCAATTGCTGTAGACCGAAAACTCACACTCAAGTGGCTTTTTCCTCAATCGGGCCCCCGGCGACAGGTCTTCGTCGCTGGGGTGGAAGTAAAAACCACCTTTCAATCCTCTCAAAAGGGCTACGTGAATTCCAAAAATGCAGTGATCACTGCCAACAAGGGAGAACACCATGCAGAACCTATGGACAGAGGTGGACCGCTATTTCTGTGACCTGCTGGCTCCTGCCGATGAAAAGCTCGATGCCGCTCTAGCGGCGAATCGGCAGGCCAGCCTTCCCTCCATCGACGTTTCCCGTCTACAGGGTAAATTTCTCGACCTTCTGGTGCGCGTCACCGGTGCGCGCCGCATTCTCGAAATCGGAACTCTTGGCGGGTACAGCACCATCTGGATGGCGCGCGCACTTCCCGAAGGCGCCCGCATTGTTTCGCTGGAGGTCAACCCGCGTCATGCCGAAGTGGCGCGCGCGAATCTATTGAATGCCGGGGTCCTGGAGCGTGTTGATCTGCGCGTAGGGCGCGCCATCGACAGCCTTCCTATCCTCGAAGCTTCCGGCGCCGGCCCCTTTGACCTCATCTTCATCGATGCTGACAAGCCGAGCAACGCTGATTACCTCGCCTGGGCCTTGAAGCTGTCGCGCCCCGGAACATTGATCATCACCGACAATGTGGTACGCGATGGGAAAGTCGTCCAGGCGAAAAACGCCGATGCCGATGTGCAAGGCGTCCGGCGCTTCGCGGAGATGATGGCCGCGGAGCCGCGCCTGAGCGCGACGGTGCTTCAAACAGTCGGAGTCAAGGGATATGACGGCTTCGCGCTGGCCGTGGTTCTGCGCTGAGCAGGCCACGATCCAGGGGCGATTGTTTCCGCAATGGTGCTACTTGTCCGCCATCATCGTTCGCAACGCGGCGGCGTACTTTTCCGGCAGTGGCTTCTTCTTCATTTTCGCGTCGCAAACAACGTGGGTGGTTTCGCCCTCGGCCAGGAGCGCAGGTTCGGCTCCATCCAGAGAATCGGAGGCCTTGCGCAAGACGCGGTAGGCAAATTTCACCAGCGAACCGCGCACCACCAACGGCCGGGTTTCGATGAGAATTTGTTCGTCGTAGCGAGCCGAAGAGCGGTAGCGGCATCGAGCATCGACCACCGGGAGAATGCACTGGTGTTCGAACTCCAGCAGCTTGTAAGAAAAACCGAGAGCGCGGAAGAGCTCGACGCGGCCCACCTCAAACCAGACGAAGTAGTTGGCATAATAGACGACGCCCATCTGGTCGGTTTCGGCGTAGCGGACGCGAATTTCAGTGGTCAGGGGCATGAAATGAACCTCATCAACGTCTGATAACAAACAAATTTCGTACCCGGTTTTCCACGTGGAACACTATTTTATCCACATTTCTCCGAGTTTCTTCGGGTTTTATCCGCACCTCGTTAAGGAACAGGTTCGCGGCCTCTGCTCTCCCACCCTTGCGCCAGAAAAGCAAAGTCCTGGCTCTTCGACTTCGCTACGCTTCGTTCAGAATGACGGGGCATGGAGCATTTTCGGATCAACCTGCTGCCAAAGAACGGCTTTGTCACGGTTTTACATGCGTGAAGAGCGGCAGCTTGGTAATGTCGTTGAAGATGATGAAGGCAAAAAATCCTACCAGCAAGACGAACGCCGCCTGATAGATTCGCTCCTTGACGGGAATGCTGATGTCGCGGCGGATGGCGCTTTCAATCAGCAGGAAGAAAATCATGCCGCCGTCGAGAATCGGAAAGGGCAGCAGGTTGAGGATGCCGAGATTGAGGCTGATCATTGCGGCCAGACCAATCTTTGGTCCCCAGCCCTTCGCCTCCGCTGCGTCGCCGGCCATGCGAGCGATGCCCACCGGCCCTGCAAGCTGGGAGACGGAAACCTTGTGGGTCAGTAGCCGCTTGAGAACATCAAGAATGAGTGTTGAGTTCTCTGCGCAAAAATCTTTCGATTCAGGTACGGCTTGGGAGAGCGACATCGGCTCCGGATGAGTGGGAATATCGGTGGGTGGGATGTAGCTGAAGCCCATACGCCAGGATGAATCCTGAATCGATGGGTGGACCACTACCGGCGGAAGCAACTGGCCGTTGCGGCTGACGCTCAGCGTGACCGGCTTTCCCTTCCCGGTTTGCAGGTAGGCGATCATCGGTTCGAGGGTGTGAAAAACGTGACCGTCCGCGGCGAGGATGAGATCATCGCCGCGCAGACCAGCCTGTGCAGCTGGCGAATTCTCGGTGACAGCTTCGATTTTGATAGGATTCGTGACTAACTGCAGGAAGAGGCCGGCCTGACTCAGATCAAATTTCTTCCGTTGGCCGTCGCCGGTTAATTTCATGCTCAGGGAGATGCTCTTACCATCCCGCTCCACGGTTACCGGCACGGTCTGGTTGGCCTTCTGTATGGCGTCGGTTTCAATCTGCGCCCAGGAGGGATTGTCCACTTGGTCGAAGTGGCGGATGATGTCGCCTGTCTCGACGCCGGCCTGTGCGGCTGGCGAGCCCTCGGCGACCCATTCGGCGACGATAGGGTTGATCGAAGGAACCTCGTTGATCCAACCGAAGTAGAAAACCATCAGCACAAAAGCCAGCACGAAGTTGGCGAAGGGGCCGGCGAAGCCGATCAACATGCGCTGCCAGCGGGGATGCGAGGTGAGGGCGCCGGGGTCCTCGGGCGGGGCTACGGTGGCTGTACCGGTGGCCGCGTCGGTGAGCTCGCTGAAGTTCTCGCCGGCCATCTTGACAAAGCCGCCCAGGGGAAGCAGGCAGACCTTGTAGTCGGTGTCGCCGTGCTTGTAGCCAAAAAGCCGCGGGCCGAAGCCGAAGGAAAACTCCTCGACGCGGACCTTGCAGAGCTTGGCCACGGCGAAGTGGCCGAACTCATGTACCACCACCATGACGCCGATCAGGACGATAAAGGCGGCGACAGAAACCAGAAATTCATGCATAGATTTTCGATTTATCCCTTGAAAATGTGCGTGGCAACCAGCCAGAGCAGTCCTGTGGTTATGCCAACAGCGCGCGTGCAGCCTGGCGCGCCTCCCGGTCTGCGGCTAACACGCCGGCAATGGTTGCCGGATGCGCCTCGACCGTGGATGCGAGCACCTTTTCAATTGTACGCGGGATGCCGGTGAAGGGGATGCGACGCTCGAGGAAGGCCTCGACGGCCACCTCGTCTGCCGCGTTGAGAGCGATGCAGTGTGCTCCGCCTTTTTCAGCGGCCTCGAAGGCCAGGCGCAGGCAAGGGAAGCGCTCGAAATCGGGCTGCTCGAATTCCAGATGGCTGAGCGCGGCCAGATCGAAGGTCAGCGTTGAAGCCGGGCGCTCCGGGTAGGCGAGCGCATAGAGGATGGGCAGGCGCATGTCGGTGACGGAGATCTGCGCCAGGATCGACCCGTCCACGTACTCCACCAACGAATGGACCGTGGACTGCGGATGGACCGTGACGCGGACTTGGCGCGGCAGCACGTCAAAGAGGCGGCAGGCCTCGATGATTTCCAGGCCTTTGTTGAGCATGGTGGCCGAGTCGATCGTGATGCGGCGGCCCATCACCCATGTGGGGTGTTTGAGGGCCTGCTCAGGGGTGATGCTGGGGAACTGGTCGAGCGGCAACTTGCGGAACGGTCCGCCGGAGGCCGTCAGCCAGATGGTTTTCACCTCCCGGTGCGCGCCAACGCGCAGGCATTGATGAACGGCGTTGTGTTCGCTGTCGATGGGCAGGATGGGGACGTTGCGCTCGCGTGCCGCCGCAGTGAGTATTTCGCCGGCGGCTACCATGCACTCCTTGTTGGCCAAGCCGATGGGCTTGCCGGCCAGAATTGCCGCGTGCGTGGCTTCGAGGCCCGCAACGCCGACGATGGCCGAGACCACGAAGTCCGCCTCAGGCAAAGTGGCGCATGCGATGGTACCCTCGGTTCCATAAACGACCTCGATGCCAGTGACGCCGGCCTTCCTGAGCCTTGCGGATAGCTCCGCGGCCAGTTCTTCGGTGGCCATGGAGACGAGACGCGGACTCCAGCGAACAGCCTGAGCAGAGGCTTCGTCGATGTTGTGTCCGGCGGCCAGCGCGGCTACCGAGTAGCGGTCGGGAAACTGCTCGACGATGGAAAGAGTGCTCTGGCCGATGGAGCCTGTGGAACCGAGAATGGCGAGTCGTTTCAAGATGTTTGTATTTTTCCTCGTACTCTAATTATCGCTCGGACGGCTCCCGCGGAAGTGGGGACCGTCCGGCTCGTCTGACCTCTGATCCCTGACCACTGTTCTAAAACGACAGGTGAATCAATTGCGCGTACCACAGCACGGGAGCGGCCAGGAGTAATGCGTCGATGCGGTCGAGTACGCCGCCATGGCCGGGGAGCAGGGCGCCCGAGTCCTTGACGCCAGCCGAACGTTTGAGTGCGGACTCGGCCAGATCGCCCACCTGTGCAGCCACGTTGACGACTACTGCCAGCGTCAGCCAGTACCAGATCTCCTCGGGATAGGAGAGCCATGCCTTGTCCCGCACCTGCAGCAGATGAGAGAGGCCGAGCAGGAAGCCGGTTGCGAGCAGGCTACCGGCCACTGAGCCCAGCGCTCCCTCCCAGGTTTTGTTGGGGCTGAGAGTGCGCGCCATCTTGTGCCGGCCCAAGGCACGGCCTATATAAAGGGCGGCAGTGTCTCCGGCCCAGACCACGCACAGCAGGAAGGCCAGCAGAGACGGGCCGTTGCCCTCGGGGTTCTCGCGCAGGGCGGGCAGGGCAATCAGGGTGAATCCGATGTAAAGCAGGCAGAAGATGGAGGACGACGCGTCGGCCATGAGCTTTTCGACGGGCCTGAAAAACGTGCAATAGACGAGCAGGGCCAGGCTGAGAATGCCGAAGATAGCCGCGGTCTGACCGGGCCACTCGAAGTAGCCGGCAAAGAGCGCCACAATAGCCACCAGCACGGCAATGCGCGGCGGACGCGCTCCCGTGTGCTCCGCAAGGCCCAGGTATTCCCACGCAGCCAGCGCAGCCACAGCCGCAACGGCCATCGTGAATAGCCATTGCCACCACGGCCCCAGGAAGACCAGGACCAGAACCACAGGGATAAGGATGAGTGCGGTGAGTATGCGTTTCATTCAGGGTTGAGAATACACTGCCGGGGCGGAGTGTGCAGCGGCAGACAGGCCGCCAGCCCATCGATACGAATGGAAACGAAACGGATCTTGTGCGAATGAACGGCGTGGAGTGATCGCGAAGAACGAATAGCTTCTGCTTGTCGCTGATTTGCCCCGGTTCTAGCCTTCTTCCACGTCGCCGCAGTCTTCGCTGAGGCCGCCGTAGCGGCGCTCGCGGAGTTGGAATTCGGCGATGGCTTCGAGCAGATGGATGCCGTGGAAGTCGGGCCAGAGGCGCTCGGTAACGAAAATCTCTGTGTAGGCGATCTGCCAGGGCAGAAAGTTGGAGATGCGCATCTCGCCCGAGGTGCGGATGAGCAGGTCGGGGTCGGGCATATGCGCCGTGTAGAGATGGCGGTGAATATCTTCTTCTGTAATGTGCTCCGCGCTCTGGTGTTTCTGTTTCATCTCAGCCGTCAGCGCGCGGAAGGCGTCCACCAGTTCCGAGCGCCCGCCGTAGTTGAGGGCCAGGGTGAGGGTGGTGCCCGTGTTGCCGGCCGTGGCCTCCTCGGCCCAGCGCATCTTTTCTTGAACCTCGGCGGGCAACTCATGGGTGCGGCCGATGTATTTTATGCGGATGTTGTTGTCCATCATGCGTTGGAGGTTGGACTCCAGGTAGGACCTGAGCAAGCGCATGAGGAAGTTGACCTCGGCGCGGGGCCGTCGGAGGTTGTTTTCCAGCGAAAAAGCGTAGAGGGTGAGCCAGGGCAGCCCGATGCGGGATGCTGTCTCGGTGACTAGTTGCACGCTGTTGGCGCCCTGCTGGTGGCCCAGGAAGCGCTTGAGCGAGCGATGACCGGCCCAGCGGCCATTGCCGTCCATGATGATGGCCACATGCTGGGGCAGGCGCTCGGGCTTGAGGGTTGCGTAGACGGCGCGCTCCTCGGCGGTCAGCTCATCAGTGCGCAGCGTGGCAGCAGAATACAAAGGACTCGCCTCAACAGTTGCTTTTGGGACTCCGGATTGGCGCCGTGGGAACGCCGAATGGGCGCAGCCCGCGACCAGGGTCCGGAGCGGTTACGCTCGGTTCGGAACCACTTCAGCGCACCGATTTCTCAGCCGCTGGGAACCAGGGCGTCTCAATCTCGACCGTAGCACAAGCGCCCATGAGCCGCAATTATCCCTGCGGCACAAACCGAAGGCGCGCGAGCGCGGAAGCGTTCTGAGCCCTTGCGCGATGGCCATTCGCCGCAAGACCAGGAACGAAATATTCCTGACGCCATGGCTTTTACGCGATGCGCCGGCGGCCCAGGGTCATGTCATGCGCCGCACCCATGACGAGCGAACGGTGCAAGGAGTCCAGGGATGGCAGCAATGCCGCAATCTCGGCCAGCAGAGGGTCGGCTAGGATCGAGGCTACCTCTTCGTCACGGCAGCTGCGGGCATCGCGGAGCAGTTGGCGCACATCCACGCCCAGGGCAGCGGCAAGCCGCTCCAGAGATCTGAGTGTGGGGATGGCTTTGCCATTTTCGATCTTTGAGATGTAGGTGCGGGGCACCTGCATGCGACCGGCTAGTTGGCGCTGGCTGAGATGGCGCGCGCGGCGGATTTCCTTCACCTGCCCAGCCACTTTCAGGCCGGCTTCAGTAGACGGATCCGCAGGGCGGCTCTCCACCGCGACCGGCCCAGGGCAAGCTGGCTCCTCGATATCCAGGGGCCTGTGGCACCTTCTGCAAAGGGAGTTGCTGGGTTTGAATTGGACCAGTTTGCAATCGGGAAAATTGCAGCGGACAACTTCGCGTGCTTCCACGCTCGCCAGGGTAGCTGTCATGAGTGGTGTGCGGAGTGCCAGAGCAGGAACCCCGCGGTGCGTTGCAGCACCACGTGTGTGTTACTTTCGGGGAGACGAACCATAATTGTCAAGTGAAAACTTGTATACAAACCTGTAATTAACGGATCATACCGTTAGAATGTCCGGTAAAACCGTGAGAAGCACGAACCAGATTGAGCAACATCGAGGGGTAAGAAACAATGAATAACTGCACTGGAAATGATGCATTGGGCAATGGTTCCAGCTATGGACGCGAACAAGCCTGGCAACTGCTGACCGAGTGGACTCAGAGTGAGAGCCTGCGTAAACACGCGCTGGGAGTCGAAGCCTGCGTGACGGCGTGCGGCGAGGCCGAAGCCGGCCGTCTCGGGCTGGAGGGGGAAGCGCGCCGAGCGTTCATCGAGCTTTATGCGACGACGGCCCTGTTGCATGACTTCGACTATGAGCGCCACCCCACAGCCGAGGAGCATCCGTTCGTGGGTGTGCGCGAGCTGGAGCGGCTGGGCTGGCGCGAAGAACTGCGTACCGCCATTCTGGGCCACGCGCAGTACAGCGGTGTGCCGCGCGTTACGCATCTGGCGAAATCCCTGTTTGCCTGCGACGAGCTGTCGGGGTTTCTGACGGCTTGCGCTCTGGTGAAGCCGACCAAGGCGATTGCCGATGTGGAAGTGGCCAGCGTGCGCAAGAAGATGAAGGACAAAGCCTTCGCGCGCGGCGTGAACCGGGCGGACATTCTGCGGGGCGCGGCGGAACTGGGCGTGGAACTGGACGCGCACATCGCGTTTTGTCTGGAGGCGATGAAACGCCGGGCGCCCGAGCTGGGGCTGTAAGGAGAATCGAGCCGGCGAATCCCCGCCAAAACTGCCCGCCCCATCATTGCTCCCCCTTTACCTCTACTCGATGCACAATGTCTGCGGGCAGGGGGCCGTACGTCAAATACGCGGCGCGACAACTGTCATGAAAGGACCCGCAACGAACCGGCGCTTCTGTTCCGACCAGCGCCAGTAGCGGCGTTCGACCTTGTTCAGTTTGCCGTTTATGGCAGAAGTCCGAGTCTCCTCCAGGGGGTGGTCTGGAAATCGAAGGAATGTGCTTTTTTGTTCCAGCGTCTTATCGGTGCCCCACGTAGTCTCCGAAAGGAAATCCTGAGTCGTCAGCGTTTGCAGGAGCTTGCCGCTCAGGATCGAGAAAACCTGAGTTTGATCCGCGACCACCCCCGATCCGTGATTTTCATTTACGCGGTGAAAGACAAGATCGTCCACGTCCAGACGGCGCAGCGGCATGATTTCAAAAGAGCACGACCCATGCCAGCAGTTGAGCTGCTGCTGGTCGATAACGTGCCATGCAACCTTGCCGGCGAAATCCTCCGTTTCCAGGAGGAGATAGAGAAAGCACTCAGTCCCTGTGCCGCTGGGCAGGAACGCGACGCCGTAATGCGCCTCTACCTCAGCGCGAATTGGCTGGAGCTCGATCTTTTTCCCTGGCATAAGCTGCTCGGCGGCTGCTTTTGCAATGGCCGGATCAACTCCGAGTCTCGTCAGCAGGTCTGCCTTCTGATGGGCGTCGGCCAGATCGAGCATATTCTCCATTGCATCCAACTTGCCCAAGGGAATCGGGCCATCGACGCCCACACGGGCATACTGTGCAGGCGCTTTGGGGAGCGGGCAAAGAGCAAGGCAGGCGCAACAGACGATCAGAAATTTCTTGAGCATTTGAGGAGCCCTTCCACCAATGCTGCCGCGCGGCCAAGTTGAAAACTCACGCCAGCGGATTTTTTGCCCTCAGCTCCGCCACGATTTCAGCGGCGGCCACGCGGGCCTTGTCGGCCTGGTCGGGGGGGAAGCTGATGGCGCCCACGCGGGCATGGCCGCCGCCTCCGTAACGCTCGCAGATCTGCGCGAGGTTCGTCATTTTGGCCGGGTCGGCCTTGGTCCAGGGATTCGAGCCAACCGAAACCTTGGTGCGGAAGCTGGACCTGGAGAGGCCGATGGAATAAGTGGCCTGGGGATGGAGATAGTAAGGGATGAACTTGTTGTAGCCATCCAGCGGCAGATCGGTGAGGTCGAAGAAGATGGTGCCGTTGCGCTCTTCGGCGCGCTCGCGGATCAGGGCAATGGATTTTTGATGGCGCTCGAGCAGGGGCGGCAGCCGATCGGCCACAAAGGGCTGGCTGAGCACCTCGGCCAGCGGCATCTGCGTGAGCAGAGGAATGAGCCGCGGGATGAAGACATCATCCTGGGAGGACTCGATGATGAGGGTCAGCTTCATGGCTGGCGCGGCCATCTCGACGGCAGCTTCGGCGCTCTCATACTTCGCTCCATCCACAATGTCGGCCCAGTGAATCAGCTCGGCGACGGGCGCGGTGTCGAAACCGAAACGGGTCGAGCCAATGTGTGCCAGAAAACTGGTGCAAGAGGTGTAGTTCACATCGAGAAACTTGCGGCTGCCGCAGTCGGGGTCCTGCTTGCAGGCCAGGAAATGTTCGTGATCCTGGGGGGTAAGAAAAGCCGAGAGGTGATGGTCGAACCACCAGGTAATTTTGGGAGATGCCGAATACTTGAAGTCGACGATGGCGTTTTCGTCGCCGGTAAAGTCGCTTTCGTCGAAGAGAGCCCCGGCCCGATGGACGAGGCCGTGATACTCGTAGCTGGCGCCGGTGGCGACGCACTCGCGGTGAAAGCGTGTGAAGAGCGAAGCCGAGCAGGCCCCATCGAAGCATTTGTCGTGATAAAAGACGCAAACCCGCAAGGCGTGAACTCCCATGTGCGCTGAAATAATTGAATTGCCGGAACTGTTTAGCATCAAGGCAGCGGGCGGTTGTGTCAAGGCGGAGGCGGAATTCTCCCGCATCTCCGGGCAATACCAATGGCCGGAACCGTCCCAGCAATCCTCTCGCCCGCAGCAGCGCAACTGTTCGTTTGCGGACGGCAGGTTACGATTCCGGACAGAAGCACGGAACGACTTTTGCGTCTCCACCGTCGTAAGCTGTTTAGAATCAGCAGTCGGGCAATGGCTGAGTTTGGTCCTGGAAATGCTCACTCAATCAACGGATCCTCAGTCGGCTATTCGCGGTTTATTTGGAGAGCTTCATGCAGACCTTATTTCAGGACCTGCGTTACGCCGTGCGCCAGTTGCGCAAGTCTCCGGGTTTCACGCTGGCGGCGGTGCTCACCTTGGCCATCGGGATCGGCGCCAATACAGCCATCTTCAGCATTTTGGACGGGTTGGTTCTGCACCCGCTGGCAGTGCCGGAGATGGACAAAGTGCTGATCGTCTACGAGCAGAATCGCGGCGACGACCAGGATGTGGCGCTGGCCAACTACGAAGATTGGCAGCGCCAGAGCCATTCCTTTGAAGATCTGGCGGCCTATCGCTCCGCCAACTTGAGTTTGACCGGAGCTGGCGATGCCGCGCACGTCACGGCGGAACTGGCGTCGGCCAACTTCTTCCGCGTGATGCGGGCTAATGCGCTCCTAGGTCGCGTCTTCCAGCCTGGCGAGACCCAGCCGGGCCGCGAGCGCGTGGCCGTTTTGAGCTACGGCTTCTGGAGGCAGCATTTCAACTCCGACGCCAATGTGGTGGGCCACAATATCGAGCTGGACCAGCAGAGCTACACGGTGATCGGCGTGATGCCCAAGACGGTCAGCTATCCGTCGATGACCGACCTGTATCTCCCCTTGGCGCCGGACGCGGCGCAGCTCGCCAACCGCACTGCGCACGACTATCTGGTGATGGGCCGCCTGCGCAAGGGTGTGACGGCAGCCCAGGCGCGGGCCGAGTTGCGCGTGATCGGCGAGCGCCTGGCGCAACAATATCCAGCCACCAACCAGGGATGGTCGGTGAAAATGGAGCCCCTGTTGGACGGCATGTGGGGGGGCGATCTGACGCCGGTATACTGCAAACTGATCATGGCCGCCACGCTCTTTGTACTTCTGGTGGTCTGCGCCAACGTGGCCAATCTGCAACTGGCCCGCAGCCTTCAGCGGCAGCCGGAGATCGCCATGCGCACCGCGCTGGGCGCCGGACGCTGGCGGCTGCTGAGGCAGTTGCTGACGGAAAATATTCTGCTGGGGCTGATCGGCGCGGCCGGCGGACTCTTGATCGCACAAATATATTTGCACATTTCCATCATTTCGATGCCCGAGCGCATCGCCCACTATCTGGCCGGCTGGTCCAATATCTCGTTGAACGGACGCGCGCTGGCGTTTTCTCTCTTGCTGGCCGTGGGGGCGGGCGTCGTCTCTGGGCTGACGCCAGCGCTGGCGGCTTTGCGCATGAACCTGGTGGAGCAGTTGAAGTCCGGCTCACGCGCCATTGCCGGCGCCGGACGCACCCGCTGGTTCAGGAACTTCTTCGCCGTGGCGCAAATTTCCCTGGCCGTGGCGCTGGTGATCGGCGCGGCGCTGATGGCCAAAGGCATGTGGGCGATGTTGCACATCGCCGACCGCTACGACCCCAGCCAGATGCTCATCTTCAAGGTCCATCTGCCCGCCGCGCGCTACGATGCGCCGGAAAAGCGAGCTGCATGGCACAGCGCCAGCCTGGAAAAACTGCGCGCCCTGCCCGGCGTCAAGAGCGCCGAAATCACCACCGCGCTGCCGGTGAGCGACGAAGGCTGGCTCAACGATTGCCAGATCGAGAATCGTCCTCTGGCTCCCGGCCAGTTTCAAAGCGCGCTGCGGCTGCCGGTTAGTGCCGGCTACTTTTCCTCACTCAACATTCCGCTTATCTCCGGCCGGCTCTTCACCCAGAGCGATGATTTTCGCGCACAGCCTGTGGCCGTCGTCAGCCGCGGATTTGCGGCGCGCTACTTTCCTGGCGAAAACCCGCTGGGCCATCGCATCCGCATGGGTTCCGGGCCTAGCCTGACCCCGTGGATGACGATCACCGGCGTGGTCGAAGAGGTGGATTACTCCTTTTGGGATAAAACGCAGCAAGTGGCCGTGTATCTGAGCGCGGCCCAGATTCCGCCCGATTCTGTCACCTATTCCGTGGTAACTTCCGGCGATCCGCTGGCCTTGGCCCCGGCGGCGCGCAAGGCTCTGGCCGGGCTTGACCCCGCACTGCCTCTGGATTCGGTCGAAAGCTACGCGCAGTCAATTCAGGAGAACCTCACCGGCCTGATGTATGTGGCCGCGCTGCTGGGTGTCGATGGACTGATTGCCCTGCTACTGGCTGCGATCGGCATCTTCGCCGTAATGGCCAACCAGGTGGGCGAACGCACCCGCGAGATCGGCGTGCGGCTGGCCATGGGCGCGCGGCGCGAGGATGTGCTGCGCATGATTCTGCGCCGCGCTGCGGGTCTGACCGGCGCGGGCGTGGCGATCGGTCTGCTGCTCGCCTTCGCCTTGGCGCATGGTGTAGCCAACCTGCTCTATGGAGTCCGGCCCGACGATCCGGTCATCTTCGCCGGCATCACGGCGGTAATCGTGGCCACTGCGCTGGTAGCAAGCTGGCTTCCGGCGCGGCGGGCGTCGCGCATCGACCCCATGGTAGCCCTGCGCGACGAGTAGAAATGACTGCGAACTGGGCTACCACACCAGATGTAGAGTCTCTCCAGTAGAATCCAGCAGCAGAATGCTTGTGTCGATTTGAAGGAGCTCGATAGATCTGGATATTCAGACGAATTGGCCCGGAAACCTCTGCTTACACGGCCTTGTAATATAGCGCATTCTCCCGTTCGGAAATTCAGGCGAATTGGTACGAAGAAGATTCCCATAGTCCCGTTTGCACACCCTTGTAATACGGTGTATTCTCTTGCGTTATGAGTAACCTGCGAATCATAAGCTTCCGGATTGCGGTTGAGAAGGTCGCCGAACTGGACCAGATTGCCAAAGCCATGGATCGCGACCGCAGCTACCTGCTCAATGAAGCCGTAGAGGCCTACCTCAGCGAACAACGTCGCCCTGCTGTTTTGGCCGAGAAAAGCTTGGGCCCATTCCTGAAAAGAGAGCCGGTTGGGGACGCAGATACCGGCAATTTGATCGACTACCAGAAACCAAGAAAGACCGTAGCAGAGGAGATCGTCCATTCAGTGGAGGGCGGACCGAAGCCGCTGCCCCGCCCCGTCCACGAAGACGCATTCGAGTTTCTCTCTCCGCCCTCGGACCCGAGCGTCCTACCGGGGAATGGGCTGCGGAACTCGGCTCTGCCGGCAGATCTCTCCCCGGCGTCGAAAGGCGGCAAATTACTTGTCTTCCTCAGCGCCAAAGGCGGCACTGGCGTGACCACTTTGGCCTGCAATTTTGCGGTATCGCTCGTCCGGGGATCAGGGAAAAAGACCCTGTTGATCGATCTCAATCTTCCGCTTGGAGACGCGGCGATCAGCCTCGGAATCCAGGCTCAATACTCGATAGCCAGCGCATTTCAGAATTCCATCCGGCTCGACGCGAGTTTTCTCTCCACGTTGCTGGTAAAGCATGTCTCCGGGTTATTTGTTCTCGCGGCGCCTAGTGAGTTGGCGCGCACTTATGTCTCTGCTGAAGCTATCGACAAGCTATTGATGATCGCCCGTCAGGAATTCGATTATGTTGTGGTCGATGCGGGATCGAAATTGGACGTGAAGTACACACTTTCCTTTGATGAATCCACCACTATCTACTTGGTCACGCAGATCGGCATTCCCGAGCTGCGTAACTCAAATCGCCTGATTGCGCAGTTCCCCAGATCTGGTGGCCCCACGGTCGAAGTCGTGATCAACAGATTCGAGCCCCATTCCCAGGGAATCGATGAAGAACATATTACGAAGGCTCTCACCAGGCCGGCCAGGTGGAGGATTCCCAACGACTATGCCGCGGCGCAGCGGATGCAGAACACCCCCAATCTGATCATGCAAGAGAACACACCAATTTTAGAGGCAATCCAGCAGATGGCCAGATACGTTTGCGGCAAGCCCGACCCCGTAAAAAAGGAAAAGACCGTTAACTTCCTCAAATGGAAGATATCCCGCATCTAGGAAATTCGCAGGCAAGCCTGCGTTTTGCAAAGGCATGCCTTTGGTTGACGAAGGAACGCCGCGCCACAACAAGGATGAACATAATTCGGTTCGGATGGTCCTGGATCGGACTGATAACTGGAACTGTCCAGGCGGCGATTGCGTAAAGTATCTTTCCACTAGTACAAATCAGTAGAGAAATCTGCTTTCATTTCAAGGAGGCTCCATGGAGCCGGAGATCCGACCCGCACAGCTGCAAACGCCAATCGCCCCGAGTGAGGTTACAGCACGGTTCGCCCCAGACCCGGAATATCGCGGCCTCCGCTGGGTTTTCATCGGTAGCCAGGGATTGCGCGCCGGCTGGTCGGCTGCGATTTTTTTCATCATGTCCGTAATGTTCACGATCACACTAGGAACGATTGCCAAGGCGATCGCCAAGCATATTCCTCACGTAAAGTCGAGCACTTACGCGCCCAGCACGGCGCTCATCGGCGAGGTGATTCTGTTTCTGGCGGTGTTGGGAGCGGTTGCGCTGGTTGCGCTCTTGGAGCGCCGCCGCATCATGGACTACAACATGCGCGGGCCACGGCGTCTGGTTCGCTTTCTCAGCGGAATTGTGGCCGGCTTTGCGGCGCTGTCGGCGCTGGTGGGTGCGCTGGTCTGGGGTGGCTGGCTGCATTTTGGCCCGGCAGCGCTCTCCGGTACGCAGATTTATGGCTATGCCGCGATCTGGGGCGTGGTTTTTCTGCTCGCCGGCTTCGTTGAAGAAGGCAGCTTTCGCGGTTTTCTGCAGTTCACATTCACCCGCGGCATCAACTTCTGGTGGGCGCTGGGAACAGTTGGCGCAGCCTGCCTCTGGCTGCTTTTTACTGCCAGCGGCAATGGCGTCTGGGGCGTCTATCTCGCGGCACTGCTGGGTCTGCTGCCGTGTTTACTGCTGCACATTAAGAAAACGCCGGGAGCGGCCTTCTGGCAGGCGGTCTGGGCTGCCTCGACGCTTTTTGGCTTCATCCACACCGGCAACGGCGGCGAAAACTGGATTGGCATCTTTGCCGCGGCGTTGATCGGGTTTGTCTTCTGCGTCAGTGTGCGGCTGACCGGCTCGTTGTGGTGGGCGGTTGGCTGCCACGCCGCGTGGGATTGGGCGGAGACCTTTTTCTACGGAACCGCCGACAGCGGTATGGTGGCCAGCGGCCATTACCTGACCACGAGCCCGGCTGGCAATGCTTTCTGGAGCGGCGGCGCGGACGGCCCCGAAGGCAGTGTGCTGGTTTTGGGGGTCGCTCTGCTGCTGCTGGCGATGCTGCTGGTGATTTACGGCCGCAAGAAAGCTGTGGCGCTGGCCGCTTCGGTGGAATAGCGAGTTGGCAAGTCAGCCTTTGCCCGGTGGAGTTAGCGGAGTTGTGCGAGAGGCGAAGACTCCTCCGATCACTTACGGCTTGCGCGCCTCGACGTCGAAGATCGCCGGGTCGGGGTCCTGGAAGAAGGCGGCGTGCAGAGAGCGGACGGCCTCATCGGCGTCGTCTTCGTCAATCATGAAGCTCATATTGATTTCGCTAGCGCCCTGCGAAATCATGCGGATGTTGATGTGGCGGATGGCGCTGAAGACCTGGGCGGCCATGCCGTTGCGTCCGCGAATATCGTCTCCGACCAGGCAGATCAGGGCCTTGCGGCCTTCATATTTCACATCAGCCAATTGCCCAAGATCGGCAGCGATGGCAGGGAGCTTGTCGTTGGAGTCAACGGTGAGCGAGACAGAAACTTCGCTGGTGGAGACCATATCGACAGGGCATTTGTGATTGTCGAAGATGGTGAAGATTTCCTTCATATAGCCGTGCGTCATCAACATGCGGCCGGCCACCACATCGATGATGCTGAGCTTCTTCTTGACGGCGATGGACTTGAATGGGCTTTTGCAATGCGGAGGAAGCGAGATGATGCGCGTGCCCTCGCATTCGGCGTTGCGGCTGTTGAGCACCAGCACAGGAATATTCTTTTTGACGGCGGGCAGAATGGTGGCGGGGTGAAGCACCTTGGCGCCGAAGTAGGCTAACTCGGCGGCTTCTTCAAAGCTGATGACTTTCACACGAAGAGCATCAGGGCAGACGCGCGGGTCGGCCGTCATGATGCCGTCCACATCGGTCCAGATTTCAATGGCCTCAGCCTGCAGCGCGCCGCCCACCAGGGCAGCGGTGAAGTCGGAGCCGCCGCGGCCGAGTGTGGTGGTGATGCCGGCCAGGTTGGACGCGATGAAGCCGCCCATAACGGGAACCTGGTTTTGCGCGAGCAGCGGGAGCAGCTTGGTTGCGGCCCGCTCTTCGATGAGCGCGTCCTGCGGAATCGCCTTCTGGAATTGCGAATCGGTGATGATGATCTGGCGCGCGTCGATGTGCGTGGAATTGATGCCCAGTTCTCGAAACGTCGCGGCGACAATGCGGCTGGAGAATAGCTCGCCGAAGCTGACGATCAGGTCGGAGACGCGCGGGGTGAGTTCGAGGATGGCTGCCAGTCCGCGCAAAATCTCATCGAGAGAATCGAACTTGCGGTCGATGCGGTCGACTAGGGCGGCGGAGTCGCTGAGCAATGCGGCAGCTGTATCGCGATGGCGCGAGCGCAGGCGAGAACTGATGGCCAGCGCGCCCGTGCGATCGCCCTCAGCGGCAATAGCGGCCGCGCGCAGCAGTTGGTCGGTGACCTTGGCCATGGCGCTGACCACGACGATGGGCTGCTTGCCCTGGGCCACGCGCCCGGCGACGATGGCCGCGGTACGGCGAATGGCCGCCGGGTCCTCCACCGACGTGCCGCCAAACTTCATGACTACGAGGCTCATGCGAGTTTACCCAGGCTTGCAAGCAGTTCGGCGTTGAGGATGGCGGCTCCGGCGGCTCCGCGAATGGTGTTGTGCGAGAGCACGGTAAATTTCCAGTCGAGTACGCCGCAGGGGCGCAGGCGCCCCACTGTCACGGCCATGCCGTTTCCGCGATTCCGGTCCAGGCGAGGCTGCGGGCGATCGTCCTGTGGCGCCCACTCGATGGGCTGATCGGGTGCGGTTGGCAGTTGCTGGCCAGCCAGCGGACGAAACTCCGCCCATGCAGCAAGAACCTCTTCGCGCGTGGCCTGCCTCGCGAGCTTGATGCTGACGCTCTCTGTGTGGCCGTCCTCGACCGCGACGCGATTGCAACTGGCGCTGATGCGTGCGGCTAGCGGCGCAACTACATGGCCTTCCAGCTTGCCCAGCAGCTTGAGGGTCTCGGCTTCCATCTTCTCTTCTTCGCTGCCAATGTAGGGAACGACATTGCCGAGAATGTCCATGGAGGGCACACCGGGGTAGCCTGCGCCGGAGACGGCCTGCATGGTGGTGACAATGATCTGCGTAATGCCGAAGCGCTGGTCGATGGGCTTGAGGGCCATCACCAACCCAATAGTCGAGCAGTTCGGATTCGTCACCATGTAGCCGCCCGAGGCCCTGCGCGACGTCTGCTCCTCGATGAGGCCGAGGTGCTCGGCGTTGATCTCAGGAATGACGAGGGGCACGTTTGGGGCCATGCGGTATGCGCTGGAGTTGGAGACCACGGCGCAGCCGGCATCAGCAAAGCGCGGCTCAAGATCGCGCGCGATGGCGGCGTCGAGAGCGGCAAAGATGATTTTGGGCGCGCCAGCAGGCTCCGCCGGCGCAATGGTCATGCTGGCGATGCGCTCGGGCAGCGGCGTGTCGAGGCGCCACTTGGCGGCCTCGCCATACTTCTTGCCGCTCGAACGGTCGCTGGCTGCGAGCCATGCGACCTCGAACCAGGGATGGCGCTCCAGAAGCTGGATAAAACGTTGGCCCACCATTCCGGTTGCACCCAGGATGCCGATTGGATATTTGTTTTTCATGGCCTTGAACATTCAGTGTACAGGAGGATGGGTTCTCGGCCGCAATATCCGCAGCGGTTTGAAGGCAGAAAAGCGCTTCGCATTATTTCGCCGGCGGCGCAGCGTTCGGCCTGACGGGGGTCGCGCAACCTGCTCCGGCGACTGTTTTCCACTCCCGCACATACCAGCGCTTCACGATCCCGTTCGTGACATACGGGTCACTTCTGGCAAACTTCTCGGCGACCTCGGGCGAGTCGCCTTTGAATAGCAGCAGCGCGGCATCCGCGGGATTATCGAGCGCGCCGGCCAACTGCAGCTCTCCGTACTCGCTTGCCTTCCACGCCATTTCCAGGTGCGCACTGCGGAACTCCGCGCGCCGGGCGATGTAGTCTTCGCCAACTTCGTAGAACAAGAGATAATGCATTTGAGGGCTCGATTTCTTTCCTGGGGATGCGGAGATTTTCGCTGAGCGCCTACCCCATCGCCGCCAGCACAGCGTCAGCGAACTGCGTGGTTCCGGCCGTGCCGCCCACATCGCGAGTGAGGGTCTTGCCTTCACCATAAACGGTTTCCAGCGCCTTGTGCACACGGTCTGCGGCAGCTTCTTCGTCCAGGTGGCGCAGCATCAGCACAGCGGATTGCAACAGTGCCGTGGGGTTGGCAATATCCTTGCCCGCGATGTCGGGAGCCGAGCCGTGAACCGCCTCGAAGATGGCGCAGTTGAGGCCCAGATTGGCGCCGGGCACCAGGCCCAGCCCGCCCACCAGGCCCGCGCAGAGATCGCTGACGATGTCGCCGTAAAGGTTTTCGAGCAGCAGCGTGTCGTACTGGTAGGGGTTCATCACCAGTTGCATGCAGGTGTTGTCGATGATGTGCTCGCCGTAGACGATGTCGGGAAATCCCTCGGCTACCAGGCGCGCGCAGCGCAGAAACAAGCCGTCCGACAACTTCATGATGTTGGCTTTATGAATGGAGTGAATCTTCTTGCGGCCGTGTTTGCGGGCGTACTCGAAGGCGAATTTGGCGATGCGCGTAGAGCCTTTTTCGGTGATGACCTTGATGGCCTCGACCACGCCGGGAACCACTTCATGCTCCAGCCCCAGGTACTCGCCCTCTGTGTTTTCGCGCACGATGATCAGGTCCACGCCGGGCCAATGCGTTTGCAGGCCGGGAAGATTTTTAATCGGGCGGAAGTTGGCGAAGAGATCAAATCTTTTTCTTAGCGTGACGTTGATGCTCTTGAAACCACCGCCGATGGGGGTTGCGACCGGTCCCTTGAGGGCCACGCCGTTGCGTTCAATGGATTGATAGAGCGCGGCGGGAATGTATTCGCCATAGATCTCGAAGGCATCGGCTCCGGCGGCGTAGCGCTCCCATTCGAATTGAACGCCGGTGGCTTCGAGGATGCGAACGACAGCCTGCGTGACCTCGGGGCCGATGCCGTCGCCGGGAATCAGGGTTATCTTGTGCGTCTTCTGCTCTGCCATCTGTCTCCTCTTCACTGGTTTGCCGCTGTTACTCTCAGCATCACCCGGTCAAGCCCATCCGTGAGCGCTGTGAAAATCTTGCGCTCCTCCAGGTGGCGGAGAAGCTGTTCGTTGAGTCCGCCCGCAGTCGCGTGGCTGGTGGCCATTGCCCTGAAACTGCTCGAAGGCGCTGTTGCAGCACTTTCCCCGAGCGCGGGAAGGATCTGTGCAACATAATCCCGCGCAATCGCCGGCGAGATTCCGCGCTCCGCGAGCCACGACGCAACGGTGTCGGCGAATGCGAAATACGATGCTACTGTGGCGCTCGCCGCACTCAGCGCGTCAAACTCTTCTTCAGTATCCACCGCAAATGGCGCGCCGATCGAGGAGAAAAGGTCCATCGCCTCGGCGTCGTGCGGATAAATCGCCGTCGGGCTCTCGCGCCTGGCGGCCGAGATCAGTGGCACAGCCCGCGTCACTCTGCTTGCCGGAGACGTCAGCTTCCGCAGCTTGCGCACGCCGAAGGTCGCAACGATGCTGATGACGTGGTGGTCCGCGCGAAACCGGAGGCTCGCGAGAACGCTCTCGGCAATCTGCGGCCTCACTGCGAGGACAATCGTGTCGCAGTTGTCGAGCACTTCCTGATTCGACTCAGCAATGGTGACGCGCGGACAGCGGCTGGCAATCTCTGCAGCGACCGCTCGATTGCGCGGCGACACCACGATCGCGCGGGAACCAGCGGCCGCCGCGTTCAAGCCGGTGACCATCGCTGCTGTCATCGTGCCGGTGCCGACAAATCCCAGTGTCATTCCATTGCGACCTTTGCTCGCAAAATCTGCTGACTGCGCTTCTTAGGCTCCGCGGCCATTGGGGACTCCGCGGAATCGGCCATACTAGACAGGCTTCTTCCCCTTGCTGCCGGCGCGTCCACCCAGGAGTCCCTCCAGTTCTTCCTTGAACTCGCGCACGTCCTTGAAGTCGCGGTAGACCGAGGCGAAGCGGATATAAGCCACCGTGTCCAGCACCTTGAGGTGGTCCATAATCAGTTCGCCGATCTCGGCCGTGGTGCGCTCGCGCTCCGGCGCGTCCACCAGAAAGGCCTCGGCGGCGTCCACGATTGCCTCAAGCTTGCTTGAAGGCACGGGCCGCTTCTCGCAGGCGCGCAGCAGGCCGCTCAAGACCTTCTGGCGGTCGAAGCGCTCGCGCCGGCCGTCTTTTTTGACCATCATGTAAGGGATTTCGTCGATTCTTTCATAGGTAGTAAAGCGGCGATTGCATTTTTCGCACTCCCGCCGCCGCCGTATAGCGTCGGCCTCTTTGCTCTCGCGCGAGTCCACTACCCGATCTTGCCCGAAGCCACAATAAGGACACTTCATACTAGGGCGATTCTACGGCATTAGAGGGAGCACGGAACAGGGACTAGGGACCAGGGAATAGGGAACCCGAGGCAGTTCGTCGCAGGCTGCATCAGGGGACGGGGACAAGGATGGTCTTGCTGGCGACGGCGGTGAGGCCATCCAGGCTGTCGAGCAACGCAGAGGCGGCGAGCGGCGCATCGGCCAGATGCCAGAGCAACTCGGCGTTGTTCCACGCTGCTTCCCGTGCGTCGGCCAGGCTCCACGCCGCCAGAGTGTCTTCAAGGCGCGAGGCCGCAGGCAGCGCATCGCCGAGCAGGCGTACGTCGAGGGCAGTCTTGGCCGCTTCAATGAGGCTGTCAAGCGTTGTGTTGAGCGCCGTGAAGTCGTCGTACGGCGCGGTGCCGTGCTGCGGCGGGACGGCCGTGGTTTGGCAAATGTCGAGGACGGCCTGGGGCAGGTCGTGGTTGATGTGGGCGTTCATCCCTGCCATGGCGAACTGAATGCGGGCGATGGCTGTCTGGTTGCGCTGATCGAAGACAGCCTGCCAGCAACCGGAAGCCTTTCCCTGAGAGCCGCCGGAGAGTGCGGACTGAATAGCGGCGAAGTAGAAGCGGGCAAACCGGACATCGAGCGCGGCAACCCAGGCGGGGTTGACGAATTCGGCGGCATTGACCCGCGCTTCTACGGCCTGGGTCACCTGGAGATAGAGCCCGTTGAACCATTTGAGGCCGTCGCCGTCAGCGCAGGCGGCCTCAATCGTATCGAGAATCTGGACCACATCGGCAATGCTCTGCGGGGTGGTCTGCACGGCGGCGACGAGGATGGGGTCGTAGGGGAACATGGACGGCATGATAGCTGGAGGCGAGAGGCGTTGGGAAGAGGAATGTTGGTAAAGGGAACAGGGAATAACCGGGAGCTTCCAGCGTCGAGCCTCCAGCTTTGCGCAGCGGCGTTGGGGTCCCCATTCGAGCATCTTCGGCCCTTGCAGATGGCGAGACTCCCGGAAGGCAGCCTTTTCCTAGTCCCTGGTCCCTAGTCCCGACGTCCCTGCCTTAATCGAACACCACCGTCTTGTTTTCGTAGCAGAGGATACGGCGATCCAGATGCCAGCGGACGGCGCGGGAGAGAACGATGCGTTCCAGATCCCGGCCGCGCTCCACAAGGTCTTCCACCTGGTCGCGGTGCGAGATGCGGGCCACGTCCTGCTCTATGATGGGGCCGTCGTCCAGAGCCTCGGTGACATAGTGGCTGGTGGCTCCGATCAGCTTTACGCCGCGCGCGTGTGCCGCGTGGTATGGCTTGGCGCCGGTAAAGGCGGGCAAAAACGAGTGGTGCACGTTGATGATCGAATTCGGATAGCGGGCGACAAAGCCGGGCGAAAGAATCTGCATATAGCGCGCCAGCACCACCAGCTCGACCTTTTGCCGCGCAAGCAGCTCAAGCTGCCGCGCCTCGGCCTGGGCGCTTGTGGCCGCGGTCACCGAGACGTGCTCGAAGTGGATGCCGTAAAAGACGGCCAGGTCGGCGACCGCGCGATGGTTCGAGATGATGAGGGGAATCTCGCACTCCAGCTCGCCCGCCCGCCAGCGGTAGAGCAGGTCGGCCATGCAGTGCAGGTATTGGGAGCAGAAGAGAGCTATCCTGGGCCGGTGTCCGGCAGCGGTCAGCTTCCAGCGCATCTCAAGCTCGCGTGCCAGCGGCTCGAACTCCGCCTTGAAGGCCTCCAGGTCAAAACTGTGAGACGAGGAAGGGCCGCCGTCTACAAGACCCCACTCGACGCGCATGAAGAAGAGGCCCAGGTCGTGGTCCTGGTGCTGGTCGGCGTGGAGTATGTTGGCGCCATGCCGATAGAGCAGCGAGGAGACGCGAGCCACCAGGCCTTTCTGGTCGGGGCAGTCGATGAGCAGTACGGCGGTTTCTTTCATTCTTTCCTCAGTTTATGCCACCACCTGCGGTGGGGCCAGTGGCCTTCGGCGGTTGGGCTACCGGAACCCTCGGCAGGCACCGTGTAGGCTGTTTGCGCAACAAGGACGGGTTGGATGCCGCGCAAAAAAACGCCGGGGCAATGAGACTGCCCCCGTGTGCGCGTGCAACACAATGAATTTTTCTAATCTCAGCGCGCATTCCCAGGTCCGAAAATCCGGACCTGGGGCACCCGCACCCGGAGAGCCCTTTGCGACCGCGCTTTTTTCTGGCGCGGGCTGCGCCGAAGGCGCGATTGGCCCCACCGCAGGTGGTTGGCCGCACCGCAGGTGGTCAGGCGGCGCTGCCGGCGCTCACCTGCTGCGGTGAATTCAGCTGCTGGCGGAGATTGCCGGCCAGATCGGCCACCATGCGCAACCTTTCGGCAACCGGCGAGGGGATATCGGCGCCGCTGAGAGCCAACTGCGAGTGAAGCAGCAGGCCAGCGACCGTGGTTTTGAGCTCGGTTTCGATGGCCGCGGTGGCGGCGCGGCGGGCCAGCGCCTGCTCCCGCTCGCGGCGGTGCAGGGCCGAGCGAATCTCGCGGATGAGCCGGGCTGCGCCGGAGAGCGCGAAGTTGATCTGCAGGGGGATGGCGAGTCCGGCGCGCTCCCAGATCGCTTCGGCAGCGGCCGGATCGCACTCGGCCATGGTCTCGTCCACCGCTACGGCCAAAAACTCGCGGCGGCGCAACACGGCCAGCGCGGCCTTGCGCCCGTCGGCCACCTCGATCTCCATGCCCAGTTGCGCCTGCACCACAGCTGCGCAGTTACGTGCGCCTTCAATTCCGGTCACAATCAGAATGCTCATTCCCAGCTCCTTATAACAGTGGTTAGTGTCAGTGATTAGTCGTCAGTTCTAGAGCAATGCTCCAGCGAGAGTAGAGCAGTTTTGAAAAGGCGCGGCTTTAGCAGCAAGGCCAATCCATTGTTTTGAAAGGGCACGGCTTTAGCCGTGCCGCAAAAAGCGGATAAAACCCGGGGCTTTAGCCCCTGAGGGAATGCTTCACTCACTACACACCGTTAGGAGAACGGCTCTAAATGCTCAGTTGTCGGTTCCGAGTGTCGGCTTTCAGTTCAGGCACAGTGGTCGTGTGTTCAGTGGGTAGCGCAGCAGATTCGAGCCAGGATTTAGAGGCTGGTTGCTAAAGGCCGGATGCAGGCAACTTTCCATTGTCCACTGACCACTGCCTTTTCACTCTTCCCGAAGCGGGTCGACGATGCCGTATTCCTTCAGTTTGCGGTAAAGGGTGGTCTTGCCGATGCCCAGCAGTTTAGCGGCCTGTAGCTTGTCGCCGTTGAGTATGCGAATAGCTTTCAGAATTTCCTGACGTTCAAGATCAGCCAAGGGGATCAACTTTGGTGATCCAGCATCTGCGTCCTGTTCTCCGGCCGCGGTGGCGGCACTCCGTGCTTCCAGTCCTCGCTGCTGCAACTGTGTCGGCAGGCTGCCTAGTTGTAGAAGCGACGCCGTAGAGAGAGCGCAGGCGTGTTCTATAGAGTGTTCCAGCTCCCTGACGTTGCCCGGCCAGTCGTGCAGCATCATGGTGCGTAGCGCCTCGTCGCTCAGAGTGAATTTTCTGCCGTACTCGCGGCTCATGCGGTCCAGAAAATGCGCGGCCAATAGCGGAATGTCCTCACGCCGGTCGCGCAAAGGGGGCAGGCGCAGGTTCACCACGTTGAGCCGGTAAAAAAGGTCCTTGCGGAAGGAGCCTTTCTCGACCATTGTTGCCAGGTCCCGGTTGGTGGCGGCCACAATGCGCGCCCGTATGGGAATGCGGTGCGTGGCTCCGACCGGGCGGACTTCTTTCTCCTGAAGGGCGCGCAACAGCTTGGCCTGCAGATCGAGCGAGAGTTCGCCAATTTCATCCAGAAAAACCGTGCCTCCCTCGGCGGAGACGAGCAACCCGTCCTTGGAGCGGTTAGCCCCGGTGAAAGCACCCTTGACGTAACCGAACAGTTCGCTCTCAATCAGCGTGGGGACCAGCGAACCGCAATCGACCGGCAGAAATGGCTTTTGCGAATTTGGCCCGTAGGCGTGGATGGTCCTCGCCACCAGCTCCTTGCCGGTGCCGCTTTCTCCCAGTATGAGGACGGGATGGGTGCTCTGGGCGACCTTGGAGAGGATGCGGTAGAGCTTTTCCATCTCGCCGGAGCGGCCGATCATGGCGCCCAGTCCCTGCGAGAGCCGGAGCCGCTCGCGCAACTGGCGTGTAGCGGTGTCGGTGACCAGCGAGGCCGAGGCGCGGTCGAGCACAGTCGACAGTTCGTCCATGGCGAAGGGCTTGGCCAGGTAGTCCGAGGCTCCGCAGCGCATGGCTTCGACGGCGGCGTTCACCGAGCCGGAGGCGGTCATGGCGATGACCGCGGTCTGGGGATAAAGGAATTTGACTTCGCTGACCATTTCCAAGCCGTGATTTGAGTCGGCTGGCAGGTTGACCAGCAGGATGTCAGCGGGGCTGCCGCGCAACATACTGCGCGCCTGCGTCATGTCGCCGGTGCTCTCCACCGCGTAGCCCAGGCTGGAGGCAATCTCGGCGCAGGCCGAGCGCATCGCGGCGTCGGCGTCCACCACCAGCAGGTGCAGGCGCACCGGCGGCTCCGCGAGTTGGGGGATAAACTCCATGGTTCTTGTGTTCAGAGCTGTTTCGAGCATTGTATTCGCCTCATGCGCAAATCGTTAAATTGGATTTTTTGTTGCCGCCGCTCCGCCGATTTTCGCGCTCGCGTCAGCGGGAGCGGGCGGGCAGTTCTATCTGGAAGCGGGCTCCGCCTCCGGCGCTGTTGGCGGCATGAATGTGGCCGCCTGCGTTCTCGACGATGGAGCGTGTGATGGACAAGCCCAGCCCGCGATGAGAGGCAGGCCAGCCGCCATTCCGGAGGGCTCCGCTTAGCCGTGTCGTGAAGCCGGAGTCGAATATCTTCTCCAGCGAGTCGCGGGGGATGCCGGGCCCGTTGTCCTCAATGGTCAGCATCAGCCACAGAGGGACCGCCGCTTCGGCGTGAAATTCATGCAGACTGATGGCGATTCGCCCCGCGCCGGGCATGGCTTCGGCGGCGTTCTTGACCAGGTTGACCAGAATCCGGATCAGGTCCTCGCCGCTCATCTTTACAGCCTGCGCGCCGCCCTCTGTGTTTACGTCGAGAGAGATAGAGGGCCCGGCAAGGGCCGAGAGCAGATTGCGGTTGGCCAGCACTTCTCCGGCCAGATCTTCGATTGGCTCGCCGGGCGTCAGCTCCCATTGGCGGGCGCGGTCCAGAGCGAGCGGCTCACTCCTCGTCAGCACTGCGTTGATTGCTTTGGAGATTCCCATCTCCGGTCTCAGCCGGGCGTCAAATCGGTTCTCAAGATTGGCGTCAAGGCGAGCGTCAAGATTGGCGTCAATGGCCAACAGCTTTTCCACCAGACGCCGGCTTGCCGCGGCCACCAGCCGTAACTCGTTGGCGTAGTGATGGAATCCGGGGTTGAGCACCCCCGGCTCCTCCAGCAGATCGCAGTAGAGCCATAGCGCCGTCACCATGTTTCGGGCGTCGTGGGCGACCTCGGCCAAACTCTTGCCCTCGCCGCGTAGGTTGGCCAGCGTCTCGACCACGGTTTCCACACGCCTGCGTCCGGCCCGCTCCGGCCCGGCTCCGGTCCCGCCGGTTGCCGCGAGGCCAGTCTCGGCCAGCCCGTTTTCCCTGAGTTCCACTGCCTGTACTGTCTGCTGCATCGCCCGCTTCCTTTCCTTGCCCCTGTTTCGCTATTCCCTATTCCCTAGTCCCTGTCTTTTGCCTTCCCATTCCGACGCAATCGTGCGAGGACTGTCCACTTCTAATACACGTGGCGTGCCAAACCAGAACACTCAGATTAAGTTCCTGATAAGGGAAGGACTTACGGCCAAATTCCCGAAGCGCCATTTGGAGTCCTCGCGAGAAGGAATTTCCCACAATGGAACAGGAGGGTGGGCGTTATTGAAGTAAAGATTGTTATTTCAATGGGTTATGGAGAAATTCCTGTTACGGGTCGTGAAGTCGGCGATTTCCCGTCCTGGGACTGAATGTTCCTAACAGCTTGAAACCTCTCTTCCCGTACAATCTCTCCATGCAAAGCCCATCCAACTTGCCCTTTTTTCGTCCTGGCGGCAGAACTCCGCTCCAGCTTCGCCCGCTCACACTCACTCCCGGCTTCGTCCAGACCGCTGAAGGTTCTGTCCTTGTCTCGCTGGGCAACACGCGTGTGCTGACCTGCGCCACGATTGAACAAGGCGTTCCCGGCTGGCTGCGCAACTCCGGCCGCGGCTGGGTTACGGCGGAGTACGCAATGCTGCCGCGCGCGACGGTGACCCGGACTCCTCGAGAAAGTGAACGCGGCAAGATTGGCGGGCGCACCCATGAGATTCAGCGGCTGATTGGCCGCAGCCTGCGCTCTGTGGTGGACATGAAGGCTCTGGGCGAGCGAACGGTGATTCTGGATTGCGACGTAATCCAGGCCGACGGCGGCACGCGCACCGCGGCCATCACCGGCGCAGCCGTCGCGCTGGCTCTGGCGTTGAACGCGCTGGTCGCAGCCGGAACCCTGAAGCAATCGCCCCTGAAACAACTCGTCGCCGCCACCTCGGTAGGCATCGTCGGCGGTGCGATGCTGCTGGATCTTTGCTACGAAGAGGATTCGCAGGCCGAGGTGGACATGAATGTGGTGATGACCGCCGACGGCGGCCTGATTGAGACGCAGGCCACGGCGGAGAAGGGCAGTTTTTCCCGCAGCCAGCTTAACGGCCTCATCGATCTTGCCGAGGCGGGGATGAAAGAAATCTTCGCCGCCCAGAGCGCAGTACTGGGGCTGTAAGCGCCCGCGCAATCGCCTGCCGGCGTGGCGGGTCGGCTCGCCGGCAGCCCCGCATCGGGACGCGCCCATTCCAAATCGGCATAGGGCACGCCAAAGTCCGCCTGTGTTGCAGGGCACACATTTTCCTTGCGCGTTCCTGCTACCATAAGGATGATTGCGGATCCTGCCGCCCGGCGGGCAGAATGCCTGCTATGAAGCGCTCAGGCGCGGCGGCGGCCGGACCCAAACCAGAAGGAGAATCCTCTTATGCCTCTAGTCTCCATGCGGCAGTTGCTCGACGAGGCCGCCAAGGGCGGTTACGGCGTCGGCGCATTCAACGTCAACGATATGGAACAGATTCAGGCCATCATGGGCGCCGCGAAGGAAACCAATTCGCCGGTCATCATCCAGGCCAGCCGCGGCGCGCGCCAGTTCGCTCAGGACAAGTATCTCTTCCACCTCATCCTCGCGGCGGCCGAACTGAATCCCGAGATTCCCATCGCCATGCACCAGGACCACGGCAACAGCTTCGAGACCTGCAAGAGCGCCATCGAACTGGGCTATACCTCTGTCATGATGGACGGCTCGCTCAAGGCCGACGGCAAAACCCCGGCCACCTTTGAAGAGAACGTCGCGGTCACCAAACAGGTGGTCGATTTCGCGCATGAACGCGGCGTCACCGTCGAGGGCGAAATCGGCGTGCTGGGCGGCGTGGAAGACGGTCACGGCGCGGGCGGCTCCGGCCTCGACCACATCACAGACCCCGATCAGGCGGTCGAGTTCGCCGAGCTCACCGGCGTTGACGCTTTGGCCATCGCCATCGGCACCAGCCACGGCGCTTACAAATTCTCGAAAAAGCCCGACGGCTCC
>Ga0224558_1000940_pt1 | contig 32848 bp, 31 predicted proteins | sample 714S32024metaG_FD_180682 | JGI IMG/M metagenome (GOLD analysis project Ga0224558, IMG submission 180682) | Peat soil microbial communities from Stordalen Mire, Sweden - 717 S3 20-24 | ecosystem: Environmental > Terrestrial > Soil > Wetlands > Peat | place: Sweden: Norrbotten County, Stordalen... | reverse complement strand
CTTTCCACATTCCCACCGCCCCGGCTGCGGCTGCTACACTTGGTCAAAATCCAACCCCGAAAGGAGCTTCCTCCGCTACCGCCCAGCCCCTTCCCTCAGGCTCATCCTTCGATTGGAAAAGACTACCCAGTGCGGCATACGGCAAGGCCAGAAGATCGCTTCTCTAACTCATTCGGAACCGCCAGAGAAGCCGCATCCGATCCAACCGCGCTGCTCCTTAATAAGTGGCCCCAAAATAAGTGGCCCCAACTCACAGCTCGTGTGGGGGACGGGCCCTCGCGAGCCTGCCCTGAGCGAAGTCGAAGGGTCCCGGCCGAGCGCAGCTTGCCAGCGCCTCAGTGAACCGTCAGCACCGCCGGTGTCGCTGAAACTCCGTTCAGCGAAGCACCAATCGAAGTCGTTCCGGTGCCAGTAGTCGAAATCGCTCCCGCATCGCTGATAATCGCAACCGTTATCTCCGACGAACTCCAAGTCACCTGACTACCCAGGTTCTGGGTTGTTCCATCACTGAACGTCCCCGTCGCTGAGAACCCTTGCGGACTCCCCAACGCGATATCCGCGGATGCGGGCTTGATCGTAATCGAGCTCAGCGTAGCGTCCGTTACCGTCAACGAAGCCACTCCAACCTGCCCCGAAAACGCCGCGATTACGGTCACGGTGCCCGGCGCAACCCCGGCCGCCTGGCCGAATGATCCCGACGCGTCGCTCATGATCGCGACCGACGGATTCGACGACGTCCACAAAACCGAACCCGTTATATTCTGCGTCGTCCCGTCCGTCAGTGTCCCGGTTGCCACCAAGCCAACCGATGTGTTCTCCGCGACGCTGTCGCTGGCAGGCGTTGTAATCGTGATCGCCGTCAACGCTTCGACCGTCAGGCTCGCCGTGCCACTCACCCCGCTCAGTGAGCAGGTGATCGTCACCGGACCACCATCCGATACTCCCGTTACGGTATTTCCGCTGACCGAAGCCACGCTCGTGTTCGAGGACGTACAACTCGCGACCGTTTCGAGACCCTGCTTCGTCCCGTCGCTGAAAGTGCCGACGACCTGCAACGCCAGTGTCGAGCTCTGTGTCGGGGTGCTCGGGGCCAGCCCTGCACTTGCTGCCGTCACCGCAATCGACGAGAGCGTCGCCGAGCTTACATTCAGCGGCGCCGATCCAGTCACTCCTCCAAAGGCGGCGGAGATCGTCGGTGAGCCGACCGCGACCGCTGTCGCAACACCGACGCTCCCAGACGCATTGCTGATGGTCGCGAATGTCGTATTACTGCTCTTCCACATGACATCCTGCGTGATGTTCTGCGTGCTGGCGTCGCTGAAAGTACCAATGGCCGTAAAGGACTGCGCCGTCAGCGGCGCAATCGTCACACTCGAAGGCCCCACCACGATTGAGGAGATGGTCGCCGTAGTTACCACCAGCGTCGCCATTCCGCTCAAGGAACCGACGGTTGCTGTGATGGTTGTCATCCCGTTGCCAACCGCCTGCGCACGCCCGGGACCCGTTGCGATCGTCGCTACCGCCGTGTTCGACGAGGCCCACGTCACCTGAGGAAGCAACGTAATGTTGTGCTTGCTCCCGTCGTTGTAAAAGCCGAAGGCGGTGAACTGGTAACTCGTGCCATTCGCAATCGTGACGGTCGGAGCGCCAGAAAGCACAATCGAGGTCAGCGTCGCCGCCACCACCGTCAGCCCCGTGCTCCCGCTGACCGTGCCGGAGGTCGCCGTGATCGTGGTCGTACCGTTGAGCGTGAGCGCCGTGAGCAACCCGCCCGGGGAGGTAATCGTTGCCGTCGTGGTATTCGACGAACTCCAAGTCACCGTCGAAGTCAGGTTTTGCGTCGACCCATCGCTGTACGTGCCCGTCGCCGTAAATTGCGTGAGGGTGCCGAGCGGGACCGAAGCGTTCGCCGGCGTCACCGCAATCGAATCCAGCGTCGCCGCCGTCACTTTCAGTGTGGCGCTCCCGGTTATGCCGCTCACCGTCGCCGTGATCGTCGTCGTTCCCGGAGTCAAGGCCTTGGCCAATCCGCCCGGGGCAATGGTTGCGTACGTCACATTCGACGAGGCCCACGCCGCCGTCGAAGTCAGAGGCTGGTTGCTACCGTCGCTGTACGTGCCAATCGCCGTGAATTGCTCGGTCAGGCCCGCTGCCACAGACGAAGTCAGCGGCGCTACCGCAATCGACACCAGCGTCGGGACCACCGGCGTCACCTTCAGTGTGGCCGTCCCGACCACCCCGCCCACAGTTGCTGTGATCGTCACCGATCCCGTAGCCACCCCCGTAGCCAATCCGCCAGGCGACGTAATCGTCGCAATCGTTGTATTCGACGAGGTCCACTTCGCCGTCGCCGTCAGATTCTGCGTGCTATTGTTGCTATACGTGCCGGTGGCCGTGAATTGCTGTTGCTGGCCCGCCGCGACCGAAGGTGTCGCCGGCGTCACCGCAATCGAAATGAGGCTCGGTGCGGCGGGAGATGAGCTTCCGCTGCTGCATCCCACCAGCAGCCCTGCGAACACCACTACGAGGCACAACAGAAGGTTTTTCATGGGGAGGGTCTCCACTTAGCAAATCGAGATTCTTGAAAATTTAAGAACTTGATGAAAAACTCTACAACTTGTCATCTCGACTCCGGGGTTTCCAAGCAGGTCGCTTTGGAAGAATTCCCCGCTAGCAGGGCCGAACGCCAAGGCCAGAGAAAGAAGCAGTGAATTATAACAGGAATCGGACGGTTTGAATCCCAGGAACTTGCGGCTTGCTTAGGACTGGCTTAACCAATTGTTTTTCGCGAACGACCCGGCTTCGCGGCCTCCACGGTATTACTGAACCCAGCCGATGTCATGAGCACCACCTTCGCACGAGGCCGGCACAAACAGACGCTTCCCGGCCCATTAGTAGGCGGCCCATCCACCAGTTACGGGAGTATCTGAAGTAACCTTGCCGTCACCTCGCTCATCGCGCAAACTTCTTTTGATGCAGTTTTCCCGTGCCCATCTCGCCATCGCAGCGGGCTCCGCTGGCCTGCTCGTGCTGGCGTTCCTCGGCTATCTGTACTGGCTCAGCAACCAGCCGCCGGTTCTGGCGCGCTCGGAGGAACGCGACCCGCTCACCCAGATGCCGATCAGCATCACCATGAATCCGTTTCGCGATCGCACCATCGAACGCACCGCCAATCGCTTTATCTCCGAGATGCGCGACGGCAATTGCCGCAAACTTCTCGCCCCATGGGAAAAGGATTACCGCAAGAAACGCGCCGACTTCCTTTGTAACTCAGAAGTCCAGCACCCGTTGATTTCGTGGAACCTGGTGGAATGGGAAGACGCGCCGCCGCTCGTGATTCTGCACTACAAAGGCCAGCGTTACAGCGGCCCCAGCCGGGACGCAACCTACAAGGATCTGTTCTCAGTGACCGAAGAAAAAAAAGATTCCGGCTGGACGATTACGAAGTACGACGCGTTCTACTGACTTAGTCTTGGAACCCGTCGGCACACTTTGCGTCTCAGAAGTAAAGCGCCTTTCCTGACGACTAACGACTGACGACTAACGACTGACGACCTGCTAAACTTTCCGCATGAAAGCACTCGTCATCACTCGTTTCGGCGGTCCCGAGGTTCTCGAATTGCAGCAGGTTCCCGACGCGCATCCCGCGCCGGAGCAGCTATTGGTCAAAGTCGAAGCGGGCGGCTTAAACTTTGCCGATCTGCTCACCGCGCGCGGCGGATACGCCGGCACTCCCAAGCCGCCGCTCACGGCCGGCCGCGAATTCGCGGGCATCGAAGAACCGAGCGGACGCCGCGTCATGGGCTACACGCAGTGGGCCGCCTTCGCAGAAAAAACCGTGGCACAGCGCAACTTACTCTGGCCCGTGCCGGACAATTGGACCGCCGAACAGGGAGCCGCTTTCCCCGTAAATTTCTTCACCGCCTACTTCGCCTACTGGAAGGCTGGTTTGCTAGTCCAGCCCAACGACCAGCCCAACGTCCAGCCCGTCGTCGCGCGCGTCCTGATTCATGCCGTCGCCGGCGGAGTCGGCACCGCGGCCGTACAAATCGGAAAACTTCTCGGCATCGAAATGTACGGAACGTCTTCTTCCGACGACAAACTGGCGCGAGTGCGCGAACTCGGCCTGCAACACGGCATCAACTACAAGCAGCGCGATTATGTCGAGGCGATCAAGGATCTGACGGGCGGCGTAGGCATCGACGCGGTTTTCGAAATGCTCGGCGGCGAGCACGTGGCGAAGAGCGTCAAGTGCGTCCGCGACTTCGGACGCGTCATCGTCTACGGCGCCGCCACCGGCGAAACCCCGCAACTCGACACCCGCCTGCTCTACGCGAAAGGCGCAAGCGTCCACGGACTCTGGCTGTCCTATCTGAGCGCGAACCGCCCGCTCATGGAATCCGCGTGGAAGCAGCTTTCCGAATGGCTGGCCGCCGGCAAACTCCATCCCGTGATCGGAAAAGTTTTCCCGCTGGAGCAGGCGCGTGAGGCCTACACGCTGATGCAGGAAGGCAAGAATTACGGCAAGATTGTGCTGAAGATCAGTTAGCGGCTGCAGCTTGTACAACTCCCTTAAGAACTTGTCATCCCGAACGAAGCGACGGATCTGCAGTTCCTCAATAAGGCCCAAACTCCAGACAAAACATCCATACCCTGTTACTCGCCAACATTGCGCCTTTTGTTGCTAACGCGGCCAGCGCTCACACGTCCAACGACCATGCAACAAAAATGGTTCGCAAAGAAAAAACAAATCGGGAACTTACTCAAACCGAGATTCGTATCCTGTAGCGAACCAACGTGGGGTGGACGAAACAAACTTCGATCCACTTAAAAGAATTTTCAGGGTGACGGGACTGGCTCACGCGTGGTTTTGGCGGCCCTGCGTGAGCACAGTCCGGGCAAAGAGAACGAGTTTGAGGCCCGCGTCTTTTTGCGTCACCCTGACACGCGCATTGTAGGACTTTGCTGGAAAAAGGCAAGCCCTCAGTCGAGCGCCCTCGAACCATCACCAGCCGCCCCTAACGTCCCGGCCAGGAACCGGGTAGAAAGTGAAGGAGCAAATGAAACTGAACACTCTGGCAAAGACTGTGGTGCTCGGGCTGGCCGTACTGCTCGCAACGAGTGCTTTCGCAAGTGACAAGGGGTCGCTGCAGGTGCGGGAGGCGATCGAAGTCAACGGCCAGCGTCTCGCCCCCGGTGATTACCAAGTGCGCTGGGACGGAACGGGATCGAACGTCGAGGTAAGCATCATGCAGGGCAAGAAGGAAGTGGCGAAGACCACGGCGAAAGTCGTCGCCCTCTCCAAAGCCTACGACTACGACGCGGCGGTCGTGGACCACGCCAGCGGCAAGGCAACGGTTTCCGAAGTACGCTTCGCCGGTAAGAAGTACGCCCTAGCCCTCGGCGCCGCCGAGAAAGCCGAAATGAATGCAGGCTCAACCAAGTAACTTACTAACTCCTGGAAGGAAAGTAAGCAGGGAGCACTTCGGTGCTCCCCTTTTGTTTTTCGTTCTAACTATTATCGGTCCCGTCACTTCGCCGGCCCAATCGGGGTGTCTTGGTCCACATAGGCGGCCAGCGGAGTTCCAGCCTTGATGTCAACGTTCTTCCCGTGCTTGATGAGTCCAATCGGTCCGAATAGCACCGTCAAAGCAACCGTCGTGCCTTCTTTTCCCTCGCCTTCCTTGCCCTTGCTTCCGCGAAGTCTCACTCGCTCGTCGCCGGCCTTCAGGTGTTCCAGGCGCATGTTCAGTTCACCGGCCTTTCCCATCATTCCGGCTTTCTTAGCGTTGGTAACCGTTCCCGTCGCTTTCGCTCCAGCCTTAACCACCACCACATCGCCCACTTTCAGGTCTTCGTCAAGGATCAAATTGACCGGGTCGCCTTCGGCGGCGGTTTTCGAACTTAAATCGTCGGCGAATTTCAGCTTAACGTCGGTGCCTTCCTTCAGAATCAACCTGACGGCAGGCACATCTGGCACGGCTGGCGCGGCAGGCGCAACTGGTGAGACTGGCGCGGCAGGTGCAACTGCGGCAGGTGCGTCTTGGCCGAACGCGAGCGCCTGCGAAAAACTCAGAAGGAATAAGAGGAGTACTGCACTTGATAACCTCATGGCATTGCGTCCTTTCGTGGGTAAGCGAGGGCGAGCGCTTGCCGCGCGCCTTCTGCAAACATTCATCAAACTTTGAACGGTTCGAACAGAGCCCGGGACTCGAGCCTGAATAACGAGGAAGATCTTTTCTTAAGGGGCTCACGCCATTGTCGGACTGGGGCGAGAGTTTGTCAAGGAAAGGCGTAGAATGCCTTTAGCCACGAAATACCACGGGAGGATTTCGTGCTCCCTCCTAATAACTCAATCATAACTGCTGCCGTCAGTACTTAGGCATCTTCGGATCAATCCGGTCCGCCCAAGCTAAGATGCCGCCGGTCAGGTTATAGACCTTTGTAAATCCGGCGCGGCGCAGAAAGTTAACCGCTTTCGCGCTGCGTCCGCCCATCTTACAATGGGCCACGATCTCGCGGCTGGTATCGAGTTCGTTCACGCGCTTCGGTAAGTCGCCTAACGGGATGAGATATCCATTCAGGTTGCAGATCTGGTATTCGTGTGGCTCACGCACGTCGAGAATAAATACGTCGGCCTTCGCGTCTAACTTCTTCTTTAACTCCTCCACCGACATTACCGGCACGTCGTTTCCAGCGGGCTCTTCCTGACCGCGGATACCGCAGAACTGATCGTAGTCAATCAGTTCGGTGATCGTCCGGTGGGTGCCGCAGACGGGGCAATCGGGATTCTTGCGCAGCTTCAGCTCGCGGAACTTCATGCCGAGCGCATCGACCAGCAACAATCGTCCGGCGAGCGAATCGCCTTGCCCCAGAATCAGCTTGATGGTCTCGGTCGCCTGGATCACGCCGATCAGCCCGGGCAGAATGCCGAGCACTCCGCCTTCGGCGCAGGAAGGCACCAGACCGGGCGGTGGCGGCTCGGGATAGAGACAGCGATAACATGGTCCCTCTTCGGTCGCGAACACGCTCGCCTGCCCTTCAAAACGAAAAATGGAACCGTACACATTGGGCTTGCCGGTGAGCACGCAAGCGTCGTTGACCAGGTAGCGCGTGGGAAAATTGTCGGTGCCGTCGGCGACGATGTCGAACTGGCGAAATAACTCCAGCGCGTTGGCGCTGGTCAGTTTCGTGTCGAACATCCGCAGGTTCAGAAACGGATTGAGCGCCTTCAGTTTGTCGGCAGCGGAGTCGAGCTTCTTGCGGCCAACGTCGTTGGTGGTGTGAATGATCTGGCGCTGCAGGTTGGTGTAGTCCACGACGTCGAAGTCCACAATGCCGAGCGTGCCGACGCCCGCGGCCCCGAGATAAAGTGCAAGCGGCGAACCGAGTCCGCCCGCTCCAATACACAGGACTTTCGCGGCCTTCAGCTTCTGCTGCCCCTCCATGCCCACCTCGGGCATGATCAGATGGCGCGAGTAGCGCAGGATTTCGTCGTTGCTTAGAACGGCTTCGGGTTTGGCTTCTGCCAGGATGGCCATAACGTCCTTTTAGAATTTCAATCAGTTTGACGGCGAACCAGATTGCGAACTACAGACAGCGCGCGGGGCGGGGCATTCGGCGAGGTGTCGGTTCTCCACCCCATCGCGCCAAAAACGGGCGCGCTGGGGGCCCCGGTTCACAGGTCAAAATCATGCTCAGCAAATCACAGCGCAACCGCCGCCCGCAATCGACGGCACAATGGAAATGGTATCACCGTCTTTAAGCACGGTAGCTTCTTTTTGCAGGTAGCGCATGTCTTCGTCGTTGACGTAGACGTTGACAAAGGCGCGCAGTTTGCCGTCCTCGGTATAGAGGTGGCGCTTCAGGTCGGGATGCTGCGCGACCAAGCCGGCAAGGGCCTCGCCCACGGTCTTTCCAGGGACATGGATCGAGGCCTGCTTCCCCGAGTATTGGCGAAGTGGAGACGGAATTTGGATCTGGGGCATAGAAAGAAGATGCTATGGTACTGGCGAAAGATGCAAGTCGAAGGGCGCTAATGCAGAACCGGCGTTCTGCCGATCTGACCACTAGGACGGTGTCTCGGATGTCTGAACTGGTTCGCGGGGTGGGATTGGAGTCCGTGAAGGTAGCAATCGCCCGCTGTCGCAGTTGCGACGAGCAAATACAGGAAGCGAAACTTATCCAGAACTCGCTGCTGCCCGCAACCCTGCTCTGCCACGAGTCCGTCGAGATCGCGTTCCGCTACATTCCGTTCTCCGACGTGGGGGGCGACTTTGCCGACGTCTTCCGCTTACCGAACGGTTGCATCGGCATCTACCTCGGAGACGTGGTCGGCAAGGGCTTGCCGGCGGCCATGTACAGCGCGCTCGTGATCGGAACCCTGCGCGGGATTCACAAGACCGGAACGGACACCGCGCAGGTTCTTGCCCGGTTGAATGAGCGCCTGATGCAGCGATCTATCAATGACCGCTTCTCCTGCACCTTGTACGCCCTTTTCAACCCTGCCACGCGGGAACTCATCTTCTCTAATGCCGGGTTGCCATTGCCCCTACTCGCCTCCGGAGCCGCGTGCCGGCAATTGGGCGAGGGTGGATTACCCTCGGGAATGTTCCCGAACTCCACTTACGGACGGCATGTCGTGCAACTGAGCCCCGGAGACTGCGTTCTGTTTGCAACCGACGGTCTTCATGAATTGCACAACGGGGAGGGAGTCGAGTTCTACACTGCCCAGATGGAGGAGGTTTGGGCACAATGCCAGCACAAATCGGCAAGCGAATCGCTGGATTTCGCTTTCGACCGCCTGCTGGCCTTCTCCGCTGGCAGCCCGCCGCTCGACGATATTACTGCGATCGCGCTGAAAGTGCTGCCCTAGCTCATGGTCAAGATATTTCGGTCTTCTCGTCCACAAAATTCTTGTCGTCCTCGTCGCTCCCCGTCAGCTCGAACGAATTCGTAATCGTCGCGTTGCCCTTCTCGACGCTCGTGATCACGTAGGAACAGCCGAACCAATGGGCTTCCGCGAGATCGGTGGGCGACCATTGCGCGGGGTGGTCGGGATGGGAGTGATAAAAGCCGACGATGTCCTCGTTGCGCTCGCGGCCTTCGCGCTGAATGCGGATGAGATCCCTGGGATCGATATTGTAGCGGTTGTGTGGCGAGTCCTCGCGCGTGTTGCCGCAGCGGGCAACGCGCGAGACGGTCTTGGAGCCGTTGTCGTCGAAGTGCCCCAGCAGCACGCCGCAGCACTCGTGGGGATAGGTTTCCTCTCCGTGCTGACGAAGGGAAACGTAGGCGGATTGAGAAATTTTCAGCATCGCGTAAGGTCAGAGGTCAGAGGTCAGATTGCAGAAGTGAACTCCTTGTTCCTGCGGCAACACCTCTGCAATCCGACCTCTGACCTCTGACCTTTTCATACCTCTGCAATCATTATTCATGCCAAAAGCGCTCGCTCAGATATTTTTCGCCAGAGTCGCAGAGGATGGTGACGATGGTTGCCTGTTCATCTATCTTCAGGCGCTCGGCAACTTGCAAGCTGCCGACCACGGCCGCCGCGGCGGAGACTCCAACCAGCAGCCCTTGTTCGCGGGCCAGGCGCCGGGCCATGGCGTGCGCGGCTTCGGTCGCGATCTCCAGATTTTCATCCGCGAGCGACACATCGTAAATGCGCGGCACGATCGCCGAGGGCAAGTGCTTCGCGCCTTCGATGCCGTGAAAGGCGGAGTCGGGTTGCAGCGAGATGCAGCGGATCTTTGGATTCAACTCTTTCAATCGGCGCGTGGTGCCGACGAAGGTCCCGGTGGTGCCAAGCATGGCGACGAAGTGCGTGATACGTCCTTCGGTTTGCTGCCAGATTTCGTTGGCGGTGGTCTCGTAATGCGCCCGCCAATTGGCGTCGTTTGAATACTGATCGGCGTAGAAATAAAGATCGGGATGGCGCTCGGCGAGCTGGCGTGCGATCTTAAGGGCGCCGTCGGATCCCTCGGCGGGGTCGGTGTAGATGATATTTGCGCCGTATGCCTGCAGAATTCGTTTTCGCTCGGGAGAAGCATTCTCCGGCACGCACAAGGTGACCGGAAATCCGAGAGCGGCGCCGAGCATGGCGTAGGCGATGCCAGTGTTGCCGCTGGTGGAATCAAGCAAAATCTTTCCAGGAGCGAGTTTGCCCGAGCGGCGCGCTTCGGCCACAATGCTGGCGGCAGCGCGATCTTTGACGGATCCGCCGGGGTTGTACCATTCGGCCTTGCCCCAAAGATGTACGCAGGGACGATCGCGGACAAGCGCGTCCAACCGCAACAGCGGCGTGTTGCCGATGGCCGTGAGCACAGCCTCTCCTCTGAGGCCAGACGCGGCTTCAGCCGGGGAAAGCCTCCGCGATGGCGCGGAGCCGGAAGGAACTGGTTTCATTGAGTGTAGTGGCCCGTGTGACTAGAGTAATGTGCCCGCAATCTCAAAAAGGTATATCTATACTATCGTTATTGGATTCCAACGTCATTAGATTTGCCGCGAGCCGTTTTGGTTCCATCGAAACCGTGCCAGCCGCATCTAATCTGATGAGACGAGAATTGAGTTTATAAAATGGCAGCGAAAGTCGAACAACGAACCTACGAAGACGCAGTCAGCTGGCTGCGCGATAATGGCTTTGACCTGATTGAAGCTCCGGGCGCGCAAACCCGCGTGTTCCTGAAGAAGTACAACTGCTCGGCGGCGATCCAGAAGACGGACGACGGCGGCGTGAAGATTTTCGCATATCCGGGATACATGATCGGCAGCGAAATTTCGAAGCTGATCAATCGCGGCTATCAGCAGTTTATGAAGACGACGAAGACCGAAGTGCCGGCGACGGCCGACCACCTGAAAGCGCTGCAGCAGTTCTCCGAAGAAATGAAAGAAGCGCTGGCGCTGCCCAGCCTTTACAACGAGTCGCTCGGAACCGTCAGCGATTCGTATCACTACGATCGCATCAAAGACCGCGACCAGCCCGAGGTGGAGCGTCCGAAGCGGCCGTGGGAGACGGTAAAGGTGAAGGTAGTTGCGGCGGCGAAAAAGAGCCGGGCGTAGGGCGCTGTCAGCTCTCAGCCGCCGGGCTTTAGTGCGTGCGTGAGAACTGGCGTTTTGGCAATACGGTGGAACGAAGAACTCGACAATACAGCCCCGGAGGGGCGAACTAACTTAGCCCAGCGCTTCAGCGCTGGGAACAGTGGGAAGAATGACCTAAGTCCCGGAGGGACGACCGAACTTAGCCCAGCGCTTCAGCGCTGGGAAAAGCGGACCAATGAGCCAAGTCCCGGAGGGACGACCCAGTTCTCACGCACACTCTTTAGCCCTTAGCTCTTGGCTTCTGGTAAGTCATATGCTTGCCGCTTGCTCCTCGCTGAGCTTCCCGGCTCGGCTGCGACTTCTCTTTTTCTCTCCGCTTCACTCCTGCGTTGTTGAAACCTTGAAACTCTGAGGCCTTGAAAACTTCGAAACCCGTCTTCACCGCCCGCGATCCATGGCCTCATTGGCCAATCGGTCGGCGGTCTGGTTGTGTTCGCGGAGGGCGTGGCGGATTTCGAAGTGCTCGAGCCGGCGGACCAGTTGCTGCGCCTCGTCGTAGAGCTTGCGCAGTTCGGGATGACGCACCTTGTAGATGCCTTTCATCTGCCGCACCATCAGTTCGGAATCGCTGATGACCTTGAGCGCTGTGATTTGGTTTTCGGCGGCGTAGCGGAGAGCGGCCAGGAGTCCCTGATACTCGGCGTAGTTATTGGTGTGGAGGCCAAGGTATTCGCTGAGCTCGGCAACCGTGTGGCCGGAGGCGTCCTGAATGGCAACGCCATAACCGGCGGGGCCGGGATTGCCGCGGGCTCCGCCATCAACGTGCGCCGTGTGGGCGGCAGGCGCGGACTTCGGCGCGGGGAAAAGATTGCGGGAGCCGGAAGAGCGGGAAGGCATGCATCGAGTTTATAACGATCGAGTTTACAACGATCAAGCTTACAACCATCGAGCTTACAACGCGGGCGGGGTTCGGGCGCGGATGGCGGCTTACTCCACGATGAAAACCCTGGGCGCAAGGGGCGACAAAAAACAAATGCGGCCTGGGCCAGCCACCCGGGCCGCATTGTTATCGCGGACGTTCTGACTGCCGTCTTTCGCGCGGGCAAAAGATCATCGCGCGAAAGATCATCGCGCAACTGCACTCCTAAGAATGCTATGCGTCGACGCTCACCTGAGGCTTGCGCCTCAGGGTTACGATTCAGCGTTTTCCATCCTCCTCGGAAGAAGGATTTCTTAGAAGGCCGCGAAGCCCGGGCACCGGCACACTGGATTTGCGCCGAATTTCCCCCGGTGATTCACTCTCGGGAAGTCACCGGCAACGCCGAACCCTTGTCGGAACAGATTCAGAACATCTCACGCTTTTAACTGCAAGCACTTTGCGGCAGCGGAAAAATTAACGCAACGGCAAACTGCGGCTCCGCTGTGTAAAAACTGTGGAGGCGTGAAATTTCCTGTGGAAAGGAAAGGAAAAAATGGATTCTTACTCGCGCCGCGTGCCAATCCCACCCGCCAGCTCAAAGTTAGGAGCTCGGAGGCGAACCTCCGCCGACTGCCTGCTCGTGCACCGACGCGAGTTGATTCGCGAGCAGGTCCGAGAGCAGTTTCTCCAGCACCGACAGATCGAGCTTCTCGGCCTCCCATTCCTTATCTGCCGCTTCCAGAGCTTTGTAATAGGGAGTCTTGTCGCTGGCGATCTGTTCAGGGATCGTCTTTCTTCCCGGCACTCGATATCCGAGTCGCAGACACAACAGCAGATACGAAAATGCGCGCGCCGTACGCCCGTTTCCGTCCGTGAACGGGTGAATCCAGTTCAGCCTCCACAGCGCGTACGCAGCCAGATGAATCGGCGAACTATTCTCCCAGTTGTCGTTTACGTAGTCGCACATTTCTTCGATGACGCCAGGCACCAGGTGCGCGCCGATGGGCTGGTGACGGCTCCCCTGGATTTCGATTCCCGCCGGGCGCCAGTTGCCCGCAAATGAGCTGATTCCTTTAAGAGCAATTCGGTGCAGGTGCAGTAGGTAGGAAGGGCGCATCTTGAACTTGCGGTCAGGGTGAGAGAACGACTCAACCATCTCGATGACCGCATCGAACTGTCTTAATCCGTTCCGGGCCTCTGCTTTGGCCTTTTCGTCCGGATCGGTGATCAACTCGGCATCAAGCGCCCGGCTATGCCGATCCTCTTGCTCGTCCGCCATGATTTGTCATTCCGAGCGGAGCGGGGAGTCTGTGCCTTTTTTTCTCAGTGACTCAGCTTCCTGATCGACTGTTTCCCGTGTGATGCGTGAATTTTCGATCTTGGTGTTCCCATACGCAAAGCTCCGCCGCTGTTCTTCCTTTTCCTGCGACGTGGGAGCGTTCTTTCTGGCTTCGTCAAGAAGCTCTTGCAGACGATTGGTCATAATTCACTCCTGGGACATGAAGCACCTTACCACAGGAAGTGCTGAGGAAAATCCGGTATCTCTTGCGTCAGGAACCAGAGTCCTACCGGCCCATTCCATTCTAGCTCAGGCGGTATGTGACGCCGTCTCGGAAGAGCCCGTGTAGCGCGGACACTCCTGTCCGCGTGCCGACACCACCCAAGAGCTCAAGATTTCCAAAATCGCAACAGAGATAGGGACATGGAATCCCACCTTTCAAAAGGCGCGAAAGGTGGGGCACCCGGCTTCAACCGGAGGAAGAGTTCGACTTTGTTCTTGGACACACTGCGTCATATGGTCACTGCCCCGGTGCTCACATTTGAGAAACTGACGACTTAGAGCCATTCACCGTCACGCCTCCGCCATCTGACTGTAACGTGCTCCCCAGTCATTCGGATGTTGTTATATTCCCAATATTTATCCGTCTGTACGTCAGATTGAGTCGCCGCAACTTGGTAATCGTCTGGAATGTTAACTCTAATTGATAGATCTAGAGTCGGTAGGCCCATATGTGTAATAAAGTAACCGTGCCTACTAGTGATTTGATAGGTTCCACTTCCGTGGTACGTCACGCCTCTGCTCTGCGGCTGTAGCGAAATCTTATGTGGCTTCGCTATTAAGACACCCGGCTCCGACTCAGATAGCTTTACATTCATTTCCGTCCAGGCAACTTTCCCACCAGAGGACACGAACTGCATTCGTAATTGCTGTGGTTTATGGGCTGCATCCGACTCAGCATATGGCTCGAAGTCAACTGGCGCAGCGGTCGGGTTGATGATTTCTGAGTCGTAGTCAACGGTCAGCAGGAAATCGCCCTCTTTGCGCGGCTGAACAGTCAAGACCATGTGGCACTGAGTGCGGAGAATTTTCGTCTCAAATACTATTCGCTTTAGCTTTTCCTTCACTTGGGGATGGTGCTCAAACCCTAAAAGGTGAACGAATATGCCGCGCGATGCTTGGACAAGAAGGTCGCGTTTTAGAAGCGGGTCTACTGCGAGAGCGAGAATACCAGCGATTAACACGGCATCTGCTGCGGTTGAAACGATGCGATTATTGGGCAGTTTCCAAATCAGCGTAATTCCTACCACGATTAACAAGAGCGCCAGCATCCATGTACGGAACCAATGTTTCCGTGGTTCTATCGTCATGCCGTTCTCCTCCGACACTTTGGTGCCACTTACCTCAGCGGCTAAAACCGTCGAAGTTGGTTCTTGTTTTGGCACGGCTGAAGCCGTGCCCTTCCCTAAATCTCTGCGGCTCAGGTCCGCTTGGACGGGATGGTTTCCTATCCACAAGATCAAAGTCAGAAGCCGCGGGCGAGAGCGCCCGCGCTACACACGAAACCAATCTCCACACTTGCCGGCGAGACGCCAGCGCTACTTACGAGCAGCCGCTGGTGCTTCCGCAGTTCATGCACTTGTAGCAACCGCGGCATCGGCGGCTGCGCTTGCAAGAACACAAGGTCCAGAAAGACACCACGCCGCCGGACTCCAACATCGGAGGGAACACCCCTCCGCAGCCACCCTCCAAGAAAAAACGAGCTGCGTAATACTTACCGTGTAATAACTACCCTACTGTGGCTATTTAGCCACAGTCGACCCCGAGCATTATCAATGACTTACAACCACCCCAAGCGCGATAATTGTGACCATTGGTCACATACGGTCCCCACTGTACGTACATTATTACCTGCACAAGTGTTCCACGTGGAACATTGCACGTACACCCGCCGCGAAAATTGTCCTCAGCTGCACCCGCTGGTGCTCCCGCAGTTCATGCACTTGTAGCAACTGCCGTTGCGGACCATGATGGAGCCGCAGAACGAGCAACTGGGAGCGTCGCCCATGTCGATCATGCCGGCAAGCGCGTCGGCCGCGTGGATGGAACCAGGCCTCAGCTCCCGGGTCTCAGGTGTCAGGGAACCCCCGGAGCCCGCACCAGCAGAGCCGTTCAGGTCGCCGACACCTTCCGGGGCAGGCCAGGACTTGGGTCGCAGGTTGTCGAAGAGCATCTGCTGCTGTCCCGTCAAAAAGCGCAGGTGCAGCCAGCGGAAGATGTAATCCACGATTGACTTGGCATAGCCGATCTCAGGATGGCTCGACCAGCCGCTGGGCTCGAAGCGCGTGTGCGCGAACTTCTCGCAGAGCAGACTCAGCGGAACACCGTGCTGCAGCGCGATGGATGTGGTCAACGAGAAGCTGTCCATCAGGCCAGAGACGGTTGAGCCTTCCTTGGCCATCTTGACGAAGAGCTCGCCCGGCTCGCCGTCGGGATAGAGGCCGACGATGACGTAACCCTCGTGGCCTCCGATGTTGAATTTGTGGGTCACCGACATGCGCTCTTCTTTCAGCTTGTGACGCACGGCGCGCGGGGGAGCCTCAAGGTTGTCCTCGGCGGCGAGCGCCACGGCCGCTGCGTTCCGAGCCGCGTCGTCCTTGGTTGAGTTCGCGGTCTTGCTTCCGGCGGCGGAAAGCGGCTGCGACTGCTTGCATCCATCGCGATAAACCGCAACCGCCTTCAGTCCCAACTTCCACGCCTGGATGAAGGCCTCGGAAATATCGTCCACCGTAGCGGCATTCGGCAGGTTCACAGTCTTCGAGATTGCTCCTGAAATAAAAGGCTGCGCCGCCGCCATCATTTTCAGATGACCCAGGTAGTGAATAGAGCGAGTCCCCTTCGCCGGCTTGAAGGAACAATCGAAGACGGCCAGATGTTCCTCTTTAACATTTGGAGCGCCTTCGATGGTTCCGGTCGCGTCGATGTAAGAAACGATGGCATCGGTCTGCTCGTGCGTGTAACCCAGCTTGAACAGCGCACCGGGCACAGTGTTGTTGACGATCTTAATCATCCCGCCGCCAACCAGTTTCTTGTACTTGATCAGCGCCAAGTCCGGCTCAATCCCCGTCGTGTCACAGTCCATCATGAAGCCTATTGTGCCGGTGGGAGCTAGCACTGTTACTTGGGAGTTGCGGTAGCCGTGCTTTTCTCCGTGGGCCAGGGCTTCGTCCCAGCATTGCTTCGAGGCTTCGATCAACTCTGACAGTTGAGCGGCTGCGGAGCTGCGCTCCGCTTGGACGGGCGAGGCGCCCGTCCCTCCACGAACACTTGCACTGCCGATGTTGTTTACGCTGGCGCGGTGCATTCTTATTACGTCCAAGAAGGGCTCGCGATTGATGTACCAGCCGGGGCAGGCTGCTCCGGGCATGTTTTCCGCGGTGGTCACTCCGAGGCGTGTTTGTACTGTGTCGGTGATAGGTGCTAAGGGTTCGCAGAGTTCAGCTATGCGCGACGACTGCAGATAGGCCTCGCCGCACATGATGGCAGTTACGCAGGCGGCGTAGTCGCGGCCGGCGTCGGAATCGTAGGGAAGTCCGGCGGCCATCAAGAGCGCGCCTAAGTTCGCATAGCCTAGACCTAGCGGGCGATAGTCGTGCGAGTTCTTGCCTATGATTTCGGTGGGGTATCCGGCGTTGTCTACCAGAATTTCCTGGGCGGTGATGACCACGTCCACGGCGTGACGATACGCTTCCACGTCGAACGTGCCGTTGGGCGCGAACTTCAGCAGATTCAGGCTGGCGAGGTTGCAGGCGGAGTCATCGAGGAACATGTACTCGCTGCAAGGATTACTGGCGTTGATGCGGGCTGTATTTTTCGAAGTGTGCCAGCGGTTGACGGTGGAATCGTATTGCATGCCGGGATCGCCGCAGTGCCAGGTGGCTTCGGAAATTTTCTGCAGCAGGTCTTTGGCTTTGTAGGTGTGGACGACGCGGCCGTCCACGATGGCTCGCGTGGAAAAATCGGTGTCGCGCATTACGGCTACCATGAAATCGTCGGTTACACGGACGGAGTTGTTGGCGTTCTGGAAGAAGATGGAGCTGTAGGCATCGGAGTCGGGATGCGATCCGTCGTAACCCTGCGCTACCAGGGCGTGCGCTTTCGCTTCTTCTTTGGACTTGCACTCTATGAAATCGACGATATCGGGATGGTCGATGTTCAGGATGACCATCTTGGCGGCGCGGCGGGTTTTGCCTCCGGACTTGATTACTCCGGCGAAGGCGTCGAAACCTTTCATGAAGCTTAGCGGGCCGCTGGCGGTGCCGCCTCCGCTTAGAACTTCGGTGGAGGAACGCAGCGGAGAAAGATTAGTACCGGTGCCCGATCCCCACTTGAAGAGCATGCCTTCAGTCTTCGCCAAGGTGAGGATGGAATCGAGCGAATCTCTTACCGAATTGATGAAGCAGGCGGAGCACTGCGGGCGGGTGTATCCGGTGACGCCGAATTCCACTTGCTGGGTGGTCGAGTTCCAATGCCAGTTGGTGGCGTCGGATTTCGGCTCTACTCTTTCGCAGCCGACGTTGAACCAGACGGGCGAGTTGAAGGCCACGTGCTGGCGGATGAGCAGGTGAACGAGTTCGTCGTGGAAAGTGGCGGCGTCTTCGCTGGTGCGGAAGTATCCGTCTTTCATGCCCCAGTCGCGAATGGTTTCGGCTACGCGGGCTACCAGTTGACGGACGCCGGTTTCGCGCTCATCGGTGCCGATCTGCCCGTGGAGATATTTCGAGGCGACAATGTTGGTCGCGGTCATGGACCAGTCTTTGGGGACTTCGACATTTTTCTGCTCGAAGATCACGCCTGCCTGGGAGTCGGTGATCTGGGCGTCGCGGAGTTCCCACTCCACCTCGGAATATGGGGAGACGCCGGGCTTGGTGAACAGGCGGCGGAAGGTCAGGCCTTGGGCCTTCTTCTTGTTAGGGCTGCTGGCGGCGGTTTGAGTTTTGATTTGGTCGCGCACTTCGGGCATTTCCTTCTCCTAATTAGATGATGACGAAAAGCGGTCGAATCTGAGTAATATGCTTCATGGTTTCATGCGGCGCGGCGTCTAGCCCCTAAAGGGGCATCTGATTTCTAAGAGCTTATGGCTGCGGCTGAAGCCGCGCGCCTTCAAAGCAAAGTCAAACCTAATTTTTTGATGAAATTCCCCCGGAGGGGACGCCTGGCACGGCCGGACCGGGGGAGTCACCGCTAGCTTCCATCCACTCAGGAGGGATGGTCTCCCGTAAAAGGGGAAGACGCGCATCACTTTGAGTCTCGCCCCTGTTGTTGCGGTCATGGCCCCTTAACTGAATGGGGGTCTGCAAAAAAGTTCTCTGGGATGCTTAACGTACTCCCGTATATGGTGTCTGTCAAGAGGGAAACGCAACATCTTGTGGCCCGAAAGTGGTAAGGGTATTGAGTTGGGAAAGAGGCCAGGTCTTCAAAAGTTCAAGGTTTCAAGGTTTCAGTTTCCAAATCTGAAGGCTACGGCGCGTGCCTGGAACCATCAGACTCTAAAACCCTGAAACCTTGAACTTAGCCTTGTTCAGGCGGTGGCGCGAATGCGATCTTCTGGCGAGGCGCGGGCTATGGGCCGGGCGAGTCCGCCCGGCGCTCCATCGCCTGGGACGCCGGTTTGAACTCTTGGGGCTGGGGGACGAAACTGGGTGGGTGCGAGAGGCACGTAGATGTCTTCGAAGAGAACTTGGGTGGTGATCCGTCTCATGCCGTCAGAGGACTCGACGAGGTAATCGCCGGGGCGGCCGGATTGTTCGCGGCCGAGAACGTCGGTAAAGACGAGCGGTTCGGTGAGTTGACGAGCGCGCACCAGGAAGCGGGTGCGGTAGACAGTCCATTGACTTTCGAGATTCATAAGCACTTCTTTCACCCTCGGCGGGGCCCGGGGTTCGTTTCTGGCTTTCAGGTTTCAGGTTTCGTCCGAGCACGGCCCTGCTCGGCGGATACTTGTTTTCAGAGTGGAGCGACTGTACGCGCAGAAACAGAGTGGGTCAATTACATAAGAATTGTGCAACGGTGGAATTCGGGGTTGCGTATTGGATGGGATGAATCCGGATCACGCATCGATCGCAGACAATTGCGGTTGGCGCACGAGCGGCGGGTTTGAGCGGAGCGCGAAAAATTGTGGCGTACGCTGCCCCGCCCGACGGCCGGGATTTGCACATCGGGTGCACAGGTTTTACTAAGCCAGGTTTCAAAGTTTCAGGGTTTCAGGGTTTAGAAATTTCAAAGATTCCGATCGCCGGGCTTTTGATACTTCATGTTCAGGACAAGATTTAAACGCGACGTGGTAACTGAATTCCTGGCTCCGGCTCGACCTGGGAAAACGCAACGAGCAATTATCTTGTGCGACGGGATGCCTTCGATTCCGCGCAAACAGTCGTTGGCTGAATTTCTCTCAGGGAGAGGATTCTGGGTGTTTTATCCGCGCTATCGAGGAGCGTGGGAGAGTGGCGGGGAGTTTCTGGCACGATCGCCGCACCTGGACATTTTGGACGTGGTTGGCGGGCTGGCGACGGAGTTTCGGGAGCTGGCGTTTGGGAGGCGGTTTCGTTTGGCGGTGGAGGAAGTGTTCGTGATTGGGGGGAGTTTTGGCGGTGCGGCGGCGATTCTTGCTTCGCTTGATCCTCGCGTTAAGAAAGTGGTTGCCAATTGTCCGGTGGTGGATTGGGCCATTCTTCCGCGAGAGGAGAAGAAAGAGACTTCGAATGCTAGCTACGTCGAATATATTCGCGCGGCGTTTGGGACTGGGTATCGGCTGTCAGACAAGAATTGGAAGAAACTGCGTGGCGGAAGGTTTTACAGCCCTCTCTATCACGCGCGTGACATTACCGCTTCGAAGGTCATGATGTTTCATGCGCAGGATGATCCTTATGTTCCTTATCGATCGGTTCAGAAATTCGCTCGGCTTACGGGAGCGCGGTTGAAGTTGTTCCGGCGGGGCGGGCACTTGAGCACGGACTTGATTGTGCGGAAATATTGGGCGCAGATCAGGGATTTCTTCGAGAGTTGATGGTACATCCTTGCTGGACTAGCGACAGCAGCAATCGTTCTTTGGTGGGCAGACACCAGGTACGGCGATGAACCGTGACCGCCGGGAGCTGCCGAGCTGCGCTCGGCTAGGACGGGCGGGGACGCCCGTCCCTCCACGAGCCAACGTTACTTCTTTAGCGACGACTGGTAGCGCTTGTTGATTTCTTCCCAGTTGACAACGTTCCACCAGGCTTGCAGGTATTCGGGGCGGCGGTTGTTGTATTTGAGATAGTAGGCGTGCTCCCAGACGTCGTTGCCGAAGATGGGATGGAGGTCTTGGGAGATGGGGTTGTCCTGGTTGGGGGTGGAGAGGATTTTCACTTCCCCCTTTGCGTCGCCTGCGAGCCAGACCCATCCGCTGCCGAACTGGCCTACGCCGGCGGCGTTGAATTTTTCCTTAAAGGTTTTGAAGTCGCCGAAGGTCTTCTTGATTACTTCGGCGATGGGGCCGGTGGGATCGCCTCCGCCCTTGGGCTTCATGATGTTCCAGAACATGGTGTGGTTGACGTGGCCACCGCCGTTGTTGCGGACGGCGCCGCGGATATCTTCGGGGACGGCGTTCAGGTCGCGGAGGAGATCTTCCGCAGTTTTCTTGTGCAGCTCGGGATGCTTGTCCAAGGCCGCGTTCAGGTTCTTGACGTAGGCGGCGTGATGCATGTCGTGATGCAGATGCATTGTTTTTTCGTCGATGGTGGGTTCGAGCGCCGTGTAATCGTACGGCAGGGGGGGCAGTTCGTGCGCCATTTTCAGTTCCTCCAAAGCTTGTGCCATTTTCGTTTTCCTCCAAAGCGTTAAAGATGCCGGGGTGCGGTTGAAGGATTCATGCGGGGCGGGCCTGGTTGTGCCGGCGGCCCCATACATTTGTAACATTTTAGTGGGAAAAAGCGGGCTCGGCGAGCAGTGCCGGATGTGAGGGCGTTTATGGCAGCGGAAAGAGCCGGCGTTCAGGGCCCAGTCCCTAAAGGGGCGTCCGATACTGAAGAAGTTGCGATATCGCCAAAGCGAAACCCTGATACGAAACCTACGCCGTTATAATTCTCATTCATCAATTGTGGCGGAATTCGGAGGGTCTTTGAAGGTTTTATTGCTGGAGAACATTAGCGGGGTGGCGGCTTCGCAGTTTGAGGAAGCGGGGTTCGAGGTGGAGGCGCTGAAGCGGGCGCTCGACGAGCATGAGCTGATCGAGAAGGTGCGCGGGACTTCGATTCTGGGAGTGCGTTCGAAGACGCACATCACGGCGGCGGTTTTGGATGCGGTGCCGGAACTGGTGTCGGTGGGGGCGTTCTGCATTGGTGTGGACAAGATAGACCGCGCGGCCTCGAGCGAGCGGGGGATCGGGGTGTTTAACGACCCGCATTCGAACAGCCGGTCGGTGGCCGAGCTGGCGATGGGGGAGATCATCCTGCTGATGCGGCGGACGTTTGAGGCGAGCACGCGACTGCATGGCGGGGTGTGGAATAAGTCGTCGGCGGGAGCGCACGAAGTGCGCGGGCTGACGCTGGGGATTGTAGGCTACGGGAAGATTGGGTCGCAGGTATCGGATCTGGCGGAGGCGCTCGGCATGCGCGTGGTGTTTCATGATGTGGCGCACGTGCTGGCGCGCGGAAATGCCCGCGCGGTGAGCTTCCGCGAGTTGCTGGAGATTTCGGATGTGATCACGCTGCACGTCGATGGCAAGCCGCAGAATCAGAATTTGTTTGGGGAAGATGAGATGAGCGCCATGAAAGACGGAGCGTGCCTGATGAATTTGAGCCGCGGGTTTGTGGTGGACCATGACGCGCTCGCCCGGCACTTGAAAAACGGGAAGCTGGCAGGAGTGGCGGTGGATGTGTTTCCACAGGAACCGGAGAGTGGTGGCGCCTTTTCAAGCCCGCTGCAAGGGCTGCCAAATGTGATTTTGACCCCGCACATCGGCGGGAGCACGGAGGAGGCGCAGCAGAATATTGGCCAGTTTGTTTCCGCTCGGATGATCGATTATTTCAGGAGCGGCAATTCGCAGCTGAGCGTGAACCTGCCGCAGTGCCATCTGGACTATGCGCCGGGATCGCACCGGCTGACCCATATGCACCACAATGTGCCGGGAATCTTGCGGGCGATCAACGACATTCTGGCGGATCGCGGGATCAATATCGATCGGCAAGTGCTGGATACTCGCGGGCCGCTTGGATATGCGATTTACGACATCAATCAGGATTGCGATGAGCAGTTATTGGCAAAGCTGCGCGCCGTTCCGCACACGATCCGGGTGCGGGTGCCGGGGGAAGTGCGGAGTTAGATTGGGAGAAGTTCGGGCTAGCGCCGTGACCCGCGTGATGCGTCTTACGGTGGCGGGACGGGCGTCTCGCGAGCCTGCCCTGAGTGCAGTTGAAGGGTGCAACCGGGCGGGGACGCCCGGCTCTCCGCTGGCAAGCTTGCGAAATTATTTTTTCTTGTCGTCTTTCTTCTCTTGTTCTTCGACTACAAGATTGTTGGTCACTGAGAATACGCCGGGAACGCTGTTGGCCTGCACGCCGGCGATTTGCTTGTCCATCTTGTTGGCAACCACGCCCTCGAGCGTAATGTTTCCGTTCTTGACGATGATGTGAATGGGCGGAACGGCACGCAACTGGTACTGTCTTAGGACGGCGCTGCCGTAGATGGCGCGGTAGGCAGCGCGGCGGATGCGGTCGTCGCCGATGGACGTGGGCAGGACCTCGATATTGTTGACGACTTTCTCGACACCTTCAATGCGCTTGACTGCCTTTTCGGCGTCGGACTTGAGACTGGGATTCGAAACCTGGCCGAGCAGGGTCACCGTACCATCAGGGTCGACCTTGTAGGCGAGGTTGTCGAACACTCCATAGTAAGGAAGCATCACGAGCTCATGACGGACTTCCTTGTAGATGCGATCAAGGCTCTTGTGATCGAGCGCGCCAGTTGTTTGGTTGTCCTGGATGGCGGGACTGGCGAGAGCCGCCGTCGAGAAGATCGTCATTGAGCAAATCAATGGGAGAGCAAGCACTGCGAGCAGCGATTTCTTCATTGGTTTGACCTCACGCACATTTTTTGCGACATGATGAGAGGCCCTCAACTTCTCCGCACTTTTCAGACGCTGGAAAGGGGCGCGAAGTCGCATTTTTCTTGCGCCGGGGACCGGCGCGCCTGCCCGCCCATTCTATAGCGAGTCCGGGTTTGCCGTGACCACTGGCAGCTGCCGAGCTGCGCTCGGCTGGACGGGCGAGACTGTCCCCGCACAACCCACACTTGCTTAGGCGGTTTTGGATTTGCGGCGGCGTTCTCTGAAGCCTTCGATTAAGAGATAGAGCACTGGGATGAAGAACAAGTTTAGGATCGTGCTCATAATCATGCCGCCGAAGACGGTGGTGCCTACGGAGTGGCGTCCGTTTTCCCCGGCGCCGCTGGCGGTTACCAAAGGGACAACTCCGAGGATGAAGGCGAAGGAGGTCATGAGAATCGGACGCAGGCGGATGCGGGCGGCCTCGACGGCCGCGTCGAGGATGGTCAGGCCGCGTTCGCGCAACTGCTCGGCGAATTCCACGATCAGGATGGCGTTCTTGGACGCGAGGCCGACGAGCATGACGAGTCCCACCTGGCAGTAGACATCGTTCTGCTGGCCGCGGAGCCATTGGGCGGAAAGCGCGCCGAGCAACGCCATGGGCACGGCGAGCAGAATAATGAACGGGAGTACGAAACTTTCATACTGCGCCGAGAGCGTGAGATAGACGACCAGCGTTCCGAGACCGAAGAGGATGAGCGTGGTCGATCCCGAGGCCAACTCTTCGAGTGAAACTCCCGACCATTCGTAGGTGTAACCCTGGGGCAAGGTTTTTGCGGAGAGCTGCTGCATGGCTTCGATGGCTTGTCCGGAGCTGAAGCCGGGGGCAGCGGAGCCGTCGATTTCCGTCGCGCGGAAAAGGTTGTAGTGGCTTATGACCTGGGGAGCGGCGGTCTGGCTGACGCTGACTAAGTTTTCCAGCGGGACCATGGCGCCGGAATCGGAGCGCACGTAGTACTGCTTGATGTCCTGCGGATGCGAGCGGAATTGCTTGTCGGCCTGTACGTAAACCCGATAAGAACGGTTATTGAAATCGAAATCGTTGATGTAAGCGGAACCCATGTAGACGCTGAGGGTGTCGGTGATCTGGCTGAGCGGGATGTGCAGGCTCTTGGCCTTTTCGCGATCGATGGTGACGACAAACTGCGGATCGCTGGCAGTGTAGGTGGTGAAGAGTCCGGCGAGGTCCTGGCGCCCGAAGCCAGCGCGAGTGAGGTCGTGGGTGACTTTGTCGAGATCCTGAAGAGTGTGATTGCCCTGATCGAGGAGCTCGAATTGGAACCCGCCGAACTGGCCGAGACCTTGCACGGCAGGCGGTTCGAAGACGATGACAATGGCGCCGGAGATTCCGAACAGGGGGCCGCGCAGTCGATTGAGGATGGCGGCGGCGGTGTGGTCATGGCCCTTGCGCTGCGCGTACGGCCGGAGGGACAGAAATACCAGGCCGGCGTTGGGCGCGCTGCCTCCGAAGCTGAAGCCGGCGATGGAGAAGGTGCCCTCGATTTCCGGATAATTCTTGGTGACGTCGGACACCTGCTGGCCGATTTTCCGCGTGTATTCGAGCGATGCTCCGGGGGGACCCTGGATGACGACGACGAGGTAGCCCTGATCTTCGGTGGGGACGAAGCCTTGGGGCACTTGCCGGAAGATGAAATAAGCGAGGCCGAGTCCGGCGAAAAACAGGATCAGGGCGACGGCTTCAAAACGCAGAAAAGCGCGGAGGGCGCGAACGTAGCCGTTGTTAATCGCGCTCAGGAGACGGTCGACGCGCTTGAAGAACCAAATCTTTTCTCCGTGCTCGCGACCGAGCAGGAGCGCGGAGAGCGCGGGTGTAAGAGTAAGCGCGTTGAAGGCAGAAATCGAAATCGAGAAGGCGATGGTCAGCGCGAACTGGCGAAACAGAATGCCGGTGGTGCCGGGAAAGAAGGCGCAGGGCACGAACACGGCAACCAGCACCAGGGAAGTGGCGATGACGGCTCCGGTGACTTCCCGCATGGCGTCAGACGCGGCTTTGAGGGGATTCAATTCGCCTTTCTGCAGGTGGCGCTCAATGTTTTCGATGACGACAATGGCGTCGTCGACCACCAGGCCGGTGGCGAGCGTGATGCCGAACAGGGTCAGCGTGTTGATGGAGAAGCCGAGCAGCTTGACGAAAGCGAAAGTGCCGATGAGCGAGACCGGGATGGTGACGGCCGGGATGATGGTGGAGCGCCAGTCTTCGAGGAAAACGAAGATGACAAGGATGACGAGGAAGATCGCCTGGCCGAGGGTCGAGACTACGTCGCGGATGGATTCGCTGACCGCATCGGTGGTGTCGAAGGCGAGCTCATACTTCATGCCGGGCGGAAAGCGCTTGGCAAGACGTTCCAGTTCGGCGATGCAGCGACGGTCTACGTCGAGGGCGTTGGCGGTGGAGAGCTGGGTGATGCCGATGCCAACCGATTCGTGCCCGTTGTAGTCCAGGTTGGAGCTGTAGTCTTCGGCGCCGAGTTCGGCATGACCGACGTCGCGCAGGCGGACGAGCGTGCCATCGGCGTTGCTCTTCAGGATGATGTCATCGAACTGAGTGGATTCGGAAAGACGGCCGACGGCGCGGACGCTGATCTGGAACTGCTGGCCGAGTAGAGAGGGCTGCGCACCGACTTGTCCGGCGGCGACTTCAACATTCTGCTCCTGGAGAGCGCTCACCACATCGTCGGCGGTGAGGGAGCGGCTGGCCATGCGAACAGGATCGAGCCACAATCGCATGGAGTATTTGCGCTCTCCGAAGATCATGACATCGGCCACACCGGGAACGCGCTTCAAGCTGTCGCGGACGTAGACATCGAGGTAATTGCTCATGAAAAGCGTGGAGAAGCGAGCGTCGGGGGAGAAGACGGCGGCGCCGAAGACGAAGTTCTCCGAGGACTTGGCGACGGTAACTCCGACTTGCTTGACCGCGTTGGGGAGACGTCCTTGAGCAGTGTTGACGCGGTTCTGGATGTCGACGGAGGCGAGATCGGGATCGCGGTTGAGATCGAAAGTTGCGGTAATCGAGCTGACGCCGTTGTTGTCGCTGGAGGAGGTGATGTACTTCATGCCTTCGGAGCCGTTGATCTGCTGTTCGAGCGGGGTGGTGACGGCAGACTCGACGGTCTGGGCGCTGGCTCCGGTATAGACGGCGGTGACACCGACCTGCGGCGGCGCAAGGTTAGGGAATTGCGCGATGGGCAGCGTAGGAATGCAGACCGCGCCGGCGAGAATAATGAGCAGGGCGCAGACGGTTGAGAATACGGGGCGATGAATAAAAAAGTCGACCATAAGAGACAGTTCTCAGTTCTCAGTTCCCCAGTTGCCTGTGTCTCGCGCGTGCTGCTTGTCACTTGTCTGGGCTGGTTTCGAGAAAGCTTTTTAGACTTTTGCTAGCTGCTGCTTTCTTGCGGGACTACGGGTACTCCATCGACTAGAAACTGGGTGCCGGAGACGACTACCTTGTCTCCCGGTTTGACGCCGTCGAGGACGACGTAGTCGTTGCCCACGATTTGGCCGATCTGGAGCGGCTTCTGGTGGACTATATATCCACCTTTCTGGTCAGACTCAGCGACGAAAGCGAAATACAGGCCGCCGATTCGCGACACAGCCACGACCGGAACCACCGGCTTTTGCTGGCTGCCCCAGACCACACGGGCGCGGATGAACTGGGCGGTGCGCAGGAGGTCGTTCGAGTTTGCGATAGTCGCCTTGACGAGCACGGTTTGGGTCGCGGTATCCACCTGTGGCGAGATGAAGGTGACGCGGCTGGTGGCGAGCGGGCTGCCTGAAGCGTCGACGATCTGAACCGGAAGATTCCTCTTCAGCTGCGCCGATTTCTCGATGGGAACATAGATGTAGGCTTCGAGGCTGCCGGGACGGTCGACGGTGGTGAGCGTAGTAGTGGTGACGACGCGGTCGCCAATGCGGACGGGAACATCGCCGACAATGCCGGCGCGCGGCGCGACTACCTGGTAGTAGTGCAACTGGACTTGCTGCTCGCTAACCTGCGCATCGAGTGAGTGCAGTTGTGCCTGGGCGGCGTCGAGAGTGGCGCGCGCCTGGTCGAGGTCCTGCTTACTGACTACGCCGGCATTGGCAAGGCCGCTGACGCGGTCGTAGTTCTGCTGCGCCCATTTGACCTGAGCGACCTGGGCGGCGCGGGCGTCCTCCTGGCTTTTGACCGTGGCCTGCTGCTTGGCGGGGTCGATCTGCATCATGGGAGCGCCGTCCGCGACGTGGTCGCCGGAGTGGACGAAGATCTGCGTAATGATGCCTTCGACCTGCGGCATGACCACGGCGGAGTCGCGGGATTTCAAGGTGGCGACGTAGTCGGTGGTGTCGTCGACTTCTTGTGCCTTGGCCGTTTGAACTTTAACCGTCATGGCCGGCGGGTCGGCAGCCTTGGCTGCTTTCGTGTTGGTGCAGGCGGTGGTGAAAAGAAGCGCCGCCAGAAGGGCGCCAGGCAGAATCCCGGACAGCATCAAAGATGGCGTTCTTGCGGAGAATAGAGACATATCTTTGCTCGGAGACGCGGCAAGCCTCGTCCCTAATGGAAATCAGACGCCCCTTCAGGGCCTGGTCATCGCGGCGACCCGACCGCAGCAATACTAAAACAATTATAGATTCCCCGTAAGGGCACGAGGCACCGAAGAATTTTTCCTTCTGCTAAATTGTTTTGTCATGAAACCGAGCCGAAGTTTTGCGAGCGACAATAATGCAGCGGTGCATCCCGAGGTGCTGGAGGCGATACGGCGGGTTAACGAGGGGCATGTGGTGGGATATGGGGACGATCCGCACACGGAATCGGCGGTGGGAAGATTCCGCGAGCAGTTTGGAGCCGATGTGGAGGTCTTTTTTGTTTTCAATGGGACGGCAGCGAATGTACTGAGCTTGCAGGCGCTGACGCGGCCGTTTCATGCGGTGCTGTGTCCGGAGCTGTCTCATATTTATACGGACGAATGTGGCGCACCGGAAAAGTTTACGGGCTGCAAACTCGTGCCTCTGGCCGCGCCGGACGGGAAGTTGACGGTGGACACGGTGGCGCATGCGTATCACGGAATTGGGGACCAGCATCACGTGCAGCCGCGGGTGATTTCGATTACGCAAGCGACCGAGATGGGCACAGTGTACAAGCCCGGGGAAGTTGAGGCGCTGGCGCGGTTTGCCCACGATCGCAACATGTTTTTGCACGTGGACGGGGCGCGAATTGCAAACGCCGTCGCGGCGCAGCGCCCGTCATTCTCCCTGCGGCAGGCGACGCGCGACTTGGGAGTGGACGTGCTTTCATTTGGCGGGACGAAGAACGGGCTGATGGGCGTGGAGGCGGTGGTGTTTTTTCGTCCGGAACTGGCGGAGGATTTCTTGTTTGTGCGAAAGCAGGGAATGCAACTGGCGTCGAAGATGCGCTACCTGTCGGTGCAGATGGAGACGCTGCTGACGGGCGATCTTTGGCGGCGAAATGCGGAGCATGCGAACCGGATGGCGCGACTGCTGGAACAGGAGATGAAGAAAATTCCGCGCGTCAAGATTGTGTATCCGGTGGAGGCGAATGGGGTGTTTGCGCAAATTCCGCGGGAAGCGATTAAGAAGATACAGGAGCGGTACTTCTTCTATGTGTGGAGCGAAGAAGAGTCGGTGGTGCGGTGGATGTGCTCGTTCGACACGACCGAAGCAGATGTGCGGAAGTTTACCGAGTTTGTGGCCGCAGTGTTGAGAAATCTCCCGAACTGACGCGCCCGCGCGCTGGGCGCGTCTAAGCGGGAGGATCGGATTTTCCGCCTGGCGGGCGCTCTCGGCGGAAGCCGGGCGTACTTATTTTTTCTTGGCTGCTGCCCTAACCCTTGCCCAGCGTGCCCTCTGCGCGGCTGCTATCCTCTTGCGTCCGGCAGCCGAAATCGTTCGTTTCTTGCGAGTTGCCGGGCCTCGCTTGCTCCCCTGCAGAAAAACCTTCCCGAAGGTGGTTAGCGCGACGGTTACGCGGTGGAGTTCACCCTCAAGTCGCGCACGTTCCTGCTGAAGTTGTTTGACTACTGACTGAATTAGTGTTTTTGGCATTGCGGGATTGTATCACTTGTAAGTTGAATATCAAGGCAGTTCCTGCGGGAAAGGCCTGTTAACTGGCGCCAAATTCCCGGTTCGGATGAATCCACGGTCGGACTTGGGTTTGGAGTTACCTTGCTCGCCGAACAGGTTGCGCTTCTTATAGGACATGACTATCAGGCCGATGCAGATACCCATTGGCGGGAAGATGAGGACGAAAATCGCGTTCCTTTGAACCCGAATTTCATCGCTGAACTGTCACGACTGAACCCTCACGACCCCGTGATCTTCATCCGCAGTTCTTCCGGTAGCTTCTCGCGGATCTCCGCCGGCAGCCGGTCATGCACGTGTCGCGCTCCGAGCTTCGCTACATCCACCACCGCCATGGGCGCGGGAGTGGCCACGGCCACGATTAGCCAGATCAGCGCCGACAGGGCAAAGCCCGCCAGCGCGCCCACCTCCAGCCAGAAAGCGTGGCGCAGTCCAAAATGCCGGATCACGGCAAACGCCAGCAGAAAGACGGCGGCCGACGCCGAAGCCAGCACAATCAGAGAAATATCGATGATGCGGTGCAGTTTCTGGCGGCTGCGGCAGTGCTCGCAATCGGCGAAATGTAACTCGTAGTCCCCGCGCATCTCCGGAGCCAGGCCGGAAATATCGTACCGCCATCCCGCCAGGATTTTGCCGACGATCGGTTCCACACACTCGCTCATAAGAGGCTAAAACCGGAGAGGCTACAATCGGATGGATTCGAGAACTTCCGCCTGGGTTGCCAGCAGCACCCGGTTGTGCCACAGCCTCTGACGGCCGCCGAGCGCCTGCTCTGCCGCGGCGCGCGCGATCTCGGGATGATTATTCTGCTCAGACAAATGGGCCAAAATTACGTACTCGGCCCCTCCATCATAATCGCTGGAGAAAAATTCCGCGAGCGCGTCATTCGACAGGTGCCCGACCCGGCTCATCACCCGCTGCTTCACGGACCACGGATAAGGCCCCGAACGCAGCATCTCGACATCGTGATTCGATTCCATCACCAACACGCTGCAGCCCCGCAAATGGTCGCGCACACTCGCCGGCATGTAGCCCAGGTCGGTGGCAAAACCGATCTTGACGCCTTCCGCGCGAAAGGTGAAGCCCACCGGATCGGCGGCGTCATGAGGAATGGTAAAGGGCATAACCTCAATGTCGCCCACGCGAAAGCCGCGCCCGGCAGAGAAATGTTCCGGCTTGGGCAGCTCAGGAATCGCGCCCTCCGCGTCGCGCACCACCCGGCTCCAGGCATGATGCGTCGGCGCGGTCAGGAAGACGGGCACGTTCAGCTTGGTGGCCAGCCGCTGCAGTCCGGCAACATGGTCGGAGTGTTCGTGCGTAATCAGGATCGCGGAAATTTCCTCGGTGCGCTCCCCGTTACGATCAGCGACGGCCCGCAGCCGCTTGAAGGTTTCGCGGCCCGAAAGCCCGGCATCCACCAGAAGGCGTGTTGAACTCGTCGCCACCAGCGAGCAGTTCCCACGGCTGCCGCTCGCCAGCACCGACACCGACACTCCCATAGCCGTAGCTTACCCCCACCGGCTGTGGAAACGAGAACAGTTTTTCAGGGGCCGGTACCTTTGGGGAGAACTCCCCCTGGCAGGCAAGAAACTTGAAGATTTTCTAGGTCGCCGCCCCACATTGCAAATCCAGCGGCGTTCATGGCGAAATGAGACTCACTTCCCCGCGAACAAGTTGTCCACGACGCCCCGCCCGATCGATCCCCCGTAGGCGCCTGCAATTCCCGGCACGAACGCCAGAAAGGATTCGTAGATCTGCGCCCGCGCCGGCTTTTCCGAAAGAAAGAAATATGCCAGCCACTCCACCACCGGCACGAACACTCCTATCAAGACCACCCAGCGCCAGGGGCTGCGCGGGCTCAGGAATCCCAGTAGCATGTTCGCCGCCAGCACCACCATTGCCGTCAGCAGCAGGTCGCCCACTTTGATGTCCAACCACCCCGCCAGCGCTCCCGACAGCGCCGCCAGCAAATAGTAAAAAGTGTCGCCGCCCGGTTCTCTTTCCGGAAGAATTCCGCCCCAGGCTGTCGTCATATCCTTACCTTCGCGAGTTTCCTATCCTACGAGTAAGTGTAAAACCCGCGGCCGCTCTTGCGTCCGAGCCAGCCCGCATCCACCATCTTAATCAGCAGCGGACACGGGCGGTACTTCGGATCTCCCAACCCATCCTGCAGCACCCGCATAATATCCAGACACACGTCGAGCCCAATAAAATCCGCCAGGGTCAGCGGCCCCATCGGGTGCGCCATCCCCAGCTTGAACACTTCATCCACCGCCTCCGCCGTCGCCACGCCCTCCATCACCGCGTACATCGCCTCATTCAGCAGCGGCATCAACACACGGTTAGAAAGAAACCCCGGAGCGTCATTCACCTCCACCGGAGTCTTCTCCAGTTTCACCGCCAGCTCGCGCACCGTCTCGAACGTAGCCTGGGAAGTCGCGAGGCCGCGAATCACTTCGACCAGTTTCATCACCGGCACCGGATTGAAGAAGTGCATTCCAATCACCTTGTCCGCGCGCCCGGTCAGCGCCCCAATCTTCGTGATCGAAATCGAAGACGTATTCGTAGCCAGAATTACCTCCGGCCTCGGCTTCATTAGGCGATCCAGTTCGCGGAAAATCTCCGCCTTGATCTCAAACTTCTCCGTCGCCGCCTCGACCACCAGATCGCAATCCGCCAGCTTCGCCCGGTCCACCACCCCCGTAATGCGCCCCAATGCGGAGACCTTGTCGGCCGCCGTAATCTTGTTCTTGGCTACTTCGCGATCCAGGTTCTTCGCAATCGCCGCCAGCCCTCGATCCAGAAATCTCTGCTCCACATCGCACAGCATCACGTTGAACCCACACCGCGCAAACACATGGGCAATCCCATTGCCCATTGTGCCCGCTCCAATCACTCCCACCAACTGCATCGCCATAATTGCCTCGCTCGCCGCGAAAGGAACTGAAGAGTTTAGCAGAAGGCGTACATTGTTCTTAGCGCTAAGAGAAGAAAACTAGGGTGCTCCAGTTTTCGCGTTTTTCGAAAAGTGGGCCACTGGACGGCCCGCACCATAGTGGACTCTAGTGTTTGCGGCGGGAGGGACGCTACTTTTCTTTCGCAACGTTCAGACGCGTGTCCGCGCGCTGCAATGCGTCTTCTGCGCGCGTGTAGTCTACCTGGAGATCGTTGCTCTTCAGGCGCTGTTCGGCCCGGCCTTTCGCTTTTTGCGCGCGCTCTACGTCAATTTCCTGCGGACGCTCCGCTGCCTCCGCCAAAATCGTCACCTTGTCCGGCAGCACTTCCATAAATCCCCACGCTACCGACAGCGTGTGCGTAGCGCCACTCGCCTTGTAAGTAAGCACGCCAACGGCAAGCTCGGTAATCA
>Ga0224558_1000937_pt1 | contig 32971 bp, 27 predicted proteins | sample 714S32024metaG_FD_180682 | JGI IMG/M metagenome (GOLD analysis project Ga0224558, IMG submission 180682) | Peat soil microbial communities from Stordalen Mire, Sweden - 717 S3 20-24 | ecosystem: Environmental > Terrestrial > Soil > Wetlands > Peat | place: Sweden: Norrbotten County, Stordalen... | reverse complement strand
AAACGCCAGCGAACGGGGTAAAGTGCCGACGGACCCTCCAGCGCCGAGCCAGGCGCCCGGCTGATCCCAGAGGCCCTGAGACCATTTCGTCAATCGGCTCGCGTTGCAGGGACTTTCGGCACTACCAGTTCCCTCGGAGCGATCCGATACTGGAGGCATCGGGGATTGTCAGCGGCCGACGGGGAGGCGAAAATAGCCTCTTGGCCTGGCCTTGGCGAGCCAAGAGGTCGAAGGAGGGGGAAGTTCATGAAGGAGCTCGTCTATCCGAGGTTCTTGCTCCCACGTGTCGAGCGACTGGCCGACAAGGTGGCATTCGTCGATGTGACCCGCGACGGCGTGCGCTACCAGGGCACATTCGCCGACCACGTCGACCGCCTGCTGCGATTGGGCAGCGCCATGCGCAGCGAGCTCGGCATCATGCCGGGGGACCGGTTCGCCGTACTCGCTACCAACAGCCACGAGTTCGTGGAGTTGTACCACGCCGCAATGTTCGGGGCAGGCGTCATCAATCCGCTCAACATCCGCTTCACGCCAGCCGAGTTGGCCTATGTCCTCGATGACTCCGGTTCCACGGTTGTGTTCACCGACCCGCTCTTCGTTGGGCTGGTCGACCGCGCTCGTGACGAGGCCGGGGCGAAGATCGACAAGGTCGTCATCATCGGCGGGGCGGCCGGTGACGGCATCGCGGGTCGTGACGCCAACACCCTGAGCTACGAGAGCCTGCTGGCGGCCGGGGAACCGGTCTTGCCGCCGGAGCCGGAGGAGGAGGATGCCGCGGTCCTCATGTACACCGGAGGAACCACCGGCCTCCCCAAAGGAGCCTTGCTCGAGCAGCGGGCCGAAGTGCTCAACGTCTATCACGTTCTGTTCGAGATCGGCCTTCGCGAGGAGCGGCGATTCCTGTTCCAGTCGCCCATGTTCCACGCCGCGGTCGTGGCCGGTGTGCTGGGTATCCCCGCCAGTGGGGCAACCTCCGTGACCATCCCGCTGTTCGACCCGGGGTTGGTGCTGCAGGTCATCGAGGAACAGAAGATCGACACCACCATGGTGGTCCCGGTGATGCTGTCGATGCTGGAGCTGGCCGAAGGCTTCTCAGCCAAGCGCCTTCAGTCACTGCGCCAGCTGGTCTACGGAGCAGCGCCGATCTCGCCGGACCTCCTCGCCCGATGGCTGGAAATGCTTCCCTCCACCGATTTCATACAGGGATACGGGATGACCGAGGCTGCATCTGTGCTGACGTTCCTCAGTCCCGATGATCATCGGCGTGACGGGCCCCGGCTCGAGGCTGCAGGCAGTCCGGTGTTCGGCGTCGAGTTACGCATCACCGACTCGCTGGGCAACCCGCTGCCCCCGGGAGAGGCAGGGGAAGTATGTGCCCGTGGTGGGAACTTCATGCGCGAGTACTGGAACAAGCCGGAAGAGACCGAAGCAGTGATGCGTGACGGCTGGTATCGAACCGGCGACATGGGCTTCATCGACGATGAGGGCATCTTGCACCTCACCGACCGGATCAAGGACATGATCGTGACCGGGGGGGAGAACGTCTACTCCACCGAGGTGGAGAACGCCATCGCCAATCACCCTGCCGTGCAGGAAGTCGCGGTGATCGGGATCCCCAGCGAGATCTGGGGTGAGGCCGTGCTCGCCATCGTCGTCCTGAAGCACGGCATGAAGGTGACGGCCGAGGAGCTAATCGACTACACACGCACGTTTCTCGCGGGGTTCAAGGTCCCGAAGTTGGTGGAGTTCCGGGATGATCCGCTGCCGATGTCAGGTGCGTTCAAGCCCCTGAAGCGCGAACTGCGGCGGCGCTACTGGGAGAAGAGCGACCGCCAGGTGAGCTGACGCAGAGACGTTCGGCACTGCGTCCCTCCGGGCGGGGATGCCCCTCCCTGAACCCGGGCTCCAGCACGTCCGGGACGTGCGGTTCTCGGGCCACCGTCGAGTCAGGTCACCGGAATGACGGAGCTCAGGACGAATCTGCCCGCTTCGGTGTAGGTCGAGTTGCCGAACGGGGTATCGGTCCGCACGCGGATGTTGCTGCGGTCCTCGATGGGAAGGCCAGTGGCGGCATCGACCCAGACATCGTCCTGCTCGGGACCGACCTCGGCGCCGCTCAGGGTCCAATGCCGTTGAAACTGCGCGGTGCGAACCTTGTGGCCACCGATGGTCACGGTGGCCTCGCCGAGGATTCGGTAGGAGCCGGCGCTGACCAGGTTGCCGGCGATCTCCGAAGACGTCCCGGTGCAGCGAGCGGGCCACGACTCGCCAACGGTGCGCTCCAGGGGCAGGGCCATCGACCCTGCGGCACAGTGCAGCGTGGTCAGGTTCGTCACCGCCACCAGACCAACCATCCAGCGCTGCCAGACCTGCTCCGCCGCCTCCTCGAGACCGGCCGGGTGCCAACAGTAGGTCCAGCTCTGCCAGTGGTTGGAGGAGAAGTCGATGCGAAAGTCCCAGCAACCGTTGTGCCCGATCTCGACGGTCCCGGGCAGCGTCGGGCCCTCGGGCTGGGAGAGGGGCGGGAGGCTGAGGCTGTCAGTTCCGGTACCCGCGTACGAGTAGACACCGGGGGCGGGGTGCAACCCGACGTCGCCCGGGGGGTCGGGACGGTAGCGGCTGGCCCCTCCCTGACGCTCACCGGGTGGGCGCGGCCGCGCAGGTCGAGCACCACCGAGACCAGGACGAAGGCCACCACGACAGCGAGTACGGCCAGGAGGACCCACCGGGCGCGATGCCGTCGGACGGTCGCTCCAGGCACGCCGTCGCCACCGCGTCCGGCCACAACGCTCAGCGTTGGAGTCACCTCGGGCGGACCCACTCCGCCATCGTGGGCCTGAGCAACACCCCTGGCCAGGGCCAAAGGTCCCGCGACCCGGCCGGTCGACCAGCTCTGGCGAGCGCCGACCACCTCCACCGAGTAGAACGTCTGCAAGGTCACGGGACACGGCAAGGAGGCTGCACGGTGGAGTGGAAGCTCGAACTGGTGGTGGTCCCCGTCTACGATGTGGACCGAGCCAAGGCCTTCTACTTAGAGCAGGCCGGCTTCGACCTGCTCGTCGACCACAGCGCCGGCGACGACTTCCGCGTCGTGCAGATGACACCCCGCGGCTCGGCCTGTTCGATCGCTCTCATGAGGAACGTCGAGGCACCGGGCTCGGTCAAGGGTTTGCACCTGGTGGTCGAGGACATCGAGGCAGCGAGAACCGAGCTGGCCGCTCGGGGCACTGAGGTCAGCGAGATCTTCCATTTCGACTCGGGCAACCAGGTACCGGGGCCCGACCCCCAGCGGGGGGACTACAGCTCGTTCATCGAGTTCAGTGACCCCGACGGCAATGGTTGGCTGGTGCAGGAGGTCCGGCACGCCGGCACGACCGGATGAAGGTCTGGTCGAGGCTGGGCAGGCTCACCGTTCACCCCTCACGTACCGTGCCTCGTGGGCTCACCCGAGCCGCGCCGGCGGGCAGTGCCGAGCAGGGATGCTTCGAGTAGCGGCGCCCGGCCGGGTCGGCGAGACTGCGGACATGGCGTTCGGTCAACCCTCCGGTCCACCCGCGTCAGGTCGCCAGATCGCCGAGCTGTCCTCACTGCTCCACGACGCCGGTCACACCGACTTCCGTGATGCGAGGGGTCCGATGGGCTTCACCCAGCGTCAGGCCGCCGGGAAGTTCACCCGGGACGAGGCCTCGGCGTTCATCGACCGGCTCCAGGTCGAGCTGCAGGATGCCGAGCCCGCCCCCTCCGGGTCTCGTGTGGCGACCGCCCAGGCCAGCGAGGACCGGGAACTGGCCGACATACCCACCGAGCGCCTGGCCGCCGAGCTCCGGAGCCGGGGATGGATGGTGCGCAAGGCGTGAGGTGGCGCCGACGGCAGGGTCGGGGTTCCGGGGGGCCGGTGCTCAGGACACCACTCCGGCCGGAACGTCCCCGGACAGGTAGCTCAACGTGAGCAGCGCCGTCGCCACGAGGAGGTCCTCCCGGCCGACGTCGAACACCCGGACCTCGACCACGCCCTGCCGCTTGCCGATCCGCAGGGCGGTGGCGACCGCCCGGAGCGGGCCGCCGGAGGCCGACGCCAGATAGCTCAGCGAGAGGTTCGAAGTGGCCACGTTCCGCTGGCTGGCCCGGAAGACTGCGTAGGCCCCGGCCCGGTCGACCAGGCTGGCGATCACGCCGCCGTGCACCGCACCACCAGGACCCCGGATCTCGTCGGTGATGTCGAGCTCGACGATGTGGGCCCCGTCCTCATCGTGACTGCGGGTTGTCAGTTGGTCGAGCAGCGGGCATCCCATGGGCATGGGGCGCCATGGTAAGGCGCTCCCGGTGGGACGGCCACCAGCGCGCGATGGTCCCTGCCGGCGTCAGCTGGCGGCCTTCAGGGTCCGTAGCACCGACCGGTCACCCTTGGACTCGGATGCGAAGAACGCCGTGGTGCCGGTCAGGGACACCGTGCGAGGCGCCCTGGTGTCGGTCAGGCGGACTCTCCGGCTCAGGCCGAACTTGGAGACACGGACATCGGTCGACGCACGATCGAACCAGACGAGCTCCCGGCTCGGGCCCGTGCCGGTCCTCCAGTCGAGCACGTGGATCCGAGACGACGTCACGGCCACCAGCATCCGGACGGTGAGGCCCTTGGAGGCGGCTGCGAACTCACGGGTGGCGTGGACCGACGCCGCACTTCCCACACCGGCGACCACCGGGTTGTCGAGAACGGCACCGCTGGCGGCGGCACCGGCCATCGCCGCCGCCGCGGTCGCCGCCGAGTCCTGGTGGCCGAAGATGCCGGCGGCGAGGATCTCCTCGTCATGTCCGATGATGTTCTCCGCCTTGGTCAACAGGTCCTGCTCGTCGTTCATCGTGCGTCACGCCTCCAGGGTGTGGATGGGACCGTCCCTGCGGCTCCACGGACCGTCCGCGGGCGCATCAGCCCAGCCCGCACCCAGGAGCATCGGCACATCCGGCCTCCGCCTGAAGCCCGGGAGCCCCGGCCCCGGCCGCCCCCTTGAGGTAGTCGCCCGAGTGTCCGACCCCGACCAGGGCGGCCACCGGCAGCGACCGGGAGGGACACCGGCACGCGGCGGCGCACGGTCCGGACCACTGCGACGGCGATGGGTGCAGCCCACGTTCTGCTAGACAGCGGGCATGGCCTCGGAGTCACCTGCCAGGCGTGCCATGGTGACCGGGGCCACCCGGGGTATCGGGAAGGCCACCGCTCTGGCGTTGGCCGCCGGGGGATGGGACGTCGCTGTCACCGGTCGGACCCGCCGCTCCGGGGAGGGCCGTGACGACTCGGACATCGGAGCCGGGCGGGCCATCCCCGGAAGCCTCGAGGAGACCGCCGCCGCGGTCCGCTCCACCGGTCGACGCGCCCTCGAACTGGTGGCCGATCTCCACGACCGACCGGCCCTGGTCCGTGCCGTCGACCGGGTCGTCGGCGAGTGGGGCGGGGTGGACCTACTGGTGAACAACGCGGTGGACACCGGCCCCGGCAGCATGGTCCCCGTCGTCGACCTGACGGTCGAACAGCTCGAGTCGAAGCTCCGGGCCAACGTGGTGGCGCAGTTCGTGCTCGTGACCTCCGTGCTGCCCGGCATGCTCGAACGGGGCTCCGGAGTGATCGTGGACGTGACGTCACACACGGCCACCGCGGACCCGCCGGGCCCGATCGGTCAGGGCGGCTGGGGCCTCGCCTACGCCGCCTCCAAGGCGGCGCTGCACCGCTTCGCACCCCTCCTCGCCGTGGAGCTCGGCGATCGCGGGATCCGTGCCTACAACGTCGACCCCGGCTACGTCGAGACCGAACGCCAACAGGCCAATGCTGCGGCCCTCGGCCTGGTCGGCCGGTACACCGGGGCACCTCCGTCGGTACCGGCCGCTGCCATCTCCTGGTTGGTCGACCATCCCGGCGAGCTCGAAAATGGCCAGACGGTGCGGGCCCAGAAGGTGGCCCTGGCCCACGGCCTCCACCCCGACTGGCGCACCGCCGACTGAGCCTCGCCGGGCTGCGGCAGTCGGGTGGCGCAGGGCCACACTTCGGTCAGGGCGACGCCGCCCCCACTGCGGCCTGTTCGGGGACGCCGTCCCGGAAGACCACGCTGCGGTAGCGGATGGCCGGCACCCTCGTGCCCCCCAGGAGTTCGCCGGTCAGGTTGAGAGGGTCGGCGCCGGACACCGCCACGGCCGCGCCCCGCCGCAGGTCACCGCGCACCTCGGCAAGCAGTGAGGCCGCCTCCGGGAGGCAGTACTGCTCGCCGGACAGGCCGGTCACGAAGCGGCCGCCCATGGCTAGGCCCCGGGCCTCCAGTCGGCGCAGGGCACGTACCACCTCGCGCCAGGGGATCCGGTACGACTCGCGCGACCAGAGCTCCCAGGCGACGACCCCCCAGCGGGCCAGCAGCTGCCAGGCAACCGCCTCGGCCAGCTCTTCGATCTCGGGTCCGTGCTGCGGCCCGGCGGTGACCCCGTCGGGCTCGGGCAGCAACGACCACCGGCCTTCTCCCACCCCGCTGCCGATCGGCGCCCGCCGGCGACCCAGCGCCGCGCGGCGGGCCGTCCCTCGGCGCGCGGCCGATCCGCCGCGGCCGCGGCCCGACAGCAGGGACCGCACCGCCGAAAAGGCATCGGCGGTGACGATCCCCCGGGCCACCAGGTCCCAGAGCCCTTCGTCGACCTCCGCGTCCAGTCGCCCGGAGGCGGGCCCGAGTTCCGATCGGAAGCATGCTCCCTTCGACTTCAGCGTGGCCAGCATGTCGGCCGACGCCCCCATGGTGGGCTCCACCACGCCCTTGCCGTTGCGGACCGCGGCCAGCAACCAGGGGAGGTCCTGGCGGGTCACGATGGCCAGCGGCGTGGCGGGGGACGGGGTCGACGAGCCCCGACGGACCACCGCCACCGGATCGACTCCAGCATCACCGGATCCGGCGGGGGGCTCCGGCTCGGGGCGCGGGGTGAGCCGGCCCCAGGCGACCTCACCGGCCAGGCACAGCTCGTCGAGCCACCGGGGGTCGAAGCCGGACACCCGTGCCGGCAGGACGTGGCGTTCCCACTCGCCGGCGGCGATCTCCAGGCCCTGCAGCTGCTCGATGACCGAGAGCAGGCCGGCCCGCCCCTCGGCACGTGACCCCTCGGCGACGTGCTGCCAGCGGCCCAGGAACCGTACGAAGTCGGCGATGGCGGCCGGCTCCACGTGCTTGCGCCGCCGCCCCCGACTGGCCGCGTGCAGACGGACCAGGACGTGGCGGGCGCACCATCGCCCGTCGGCCAGCGCGATGGCCGAGCCGTTCGCCTCCAGCCGGGCCAGCCCGGTGCGGGCACGGGCCGCGGTGAGGGGCGCCCCCATCACCGGACCGGTGGGCAGGGGGGCCTCGGCCACCAGTCGGTCCACGGTCACCGGACCGGCGATCTCGAGGTGGCCTCCGACGCACTCGGCCACCGACTCGTCGCCGGTGGCCAGGGGATCGGACAGGGTCCGCAAGGCCTCCTCGGCCACCGGCCACCGTTCGGTCGCCACCCAGGCGCCGGCCACCACCCCGGCACGGCCGTCGTCCTGCAGATGATCGAACCACGCCTGCCAGTCGCCGACCGGCCGGCAGGCCACCAGGCGGAGCAGGAGGTCGTGCAGCTCGTCGGGCGTTCGGGGCCGCGGGCGGAGCTGGTCGAGCACCTCGGCGCACGCCACCTCGTCGAGCGGCCCCAGCTCGGAGGGCGACACCGGCAGCCCGGGAGGCCCGAGCCCCCGGGGGAGCGCCACCGCCCGGGTACGTCGTTCCTCGAGTGGTGCCCCGTCGAGGAAGGTGAAGGGGCGCCCGGTCAGGATCCCGTGCGACAGGGGCGACGGCTCGGCCGACTCCACGAAGTGGACGGCGACCCGTCCCGCCTCGACCTCCTCGAGCAGGCCCACCAGGCCGGCGGCGTCGAGCGGCTCGGTCAGGCAGTCGGTGACGGTCTGGCGCACCAGCACATGGTCCGGGACCGGCACCGGGCCGGGGGCGGCGTTCTCCTGGCAGGCCGCCAGGGAGGGCCAGGCCGCGGCCAACAGGTCGTCCGCCTCCATCCGTTGGAGGTGGATCGGACGGCGTCGGCCGCCACTGAAGCGGGGGACCACCAGGGCCCGGTTGAGATTCCACCGCCACCGGGAGGCCAGCATCGGGTGGGGCAGCACCGCCTGGATCAGCACGTCGGTGGCGGTGGCGCTGGACAGCATCTTCGGTACCTGGGGCAGCGGGAAGCTGTGCTGGGGCCCGAGGGAGAGCACGACCGTGTCGTCGTCGGCCGCTGCCTGCAGCTCGAAGTCGAACGACACGCAGAAGCGCTTGCGCAGAGCGAGTCCGAGGGCCCGGTTGATCCGTCCCCCGTAGGGCGCGTGCACGATCAGCTGGGTGCCTTCGCTCTCGTCGAAGACCCGCTCGATGACGATGCGCTCACGAGTGGGGAGGGCGCCGAGTGCGGACAGGCCGGCCGCCAGGTAGGCCACCACCTGGTCGGCCACGTCTGCCGACACGCCGGCACGCTCGCGTACCATGCCCATCGCTCCGGCGAGGTCCCCGGTGGCGAGCAGCGGCTCCAAGGCCCCGCGGAGGGCGCCCACCTCCTGGGAGAGCTCGGCGGTGCGCGCCGGTGCCTCACCCAGCCAGAATGGCACCGTCGGCGGCTGGTCCCCGGCGTCGAGTACCCGGACCGTCCCCGTCTCCACCTTCACCACCCGCCACGAATGGGTGCCCAGGAGGAAGATGTCCCCGGCGGTGGCCTCCACGGCGAAGTCCTCGTGGACCGACCCCACGGTGATGCCGTCGGGATCCAGCACGACCCGGTAGTCGCCCGTCTCTGGGATGGCGCCGCCACTGGTGAGTGCCGCCAGGCGTGCCCCTCGACGGGCCCGGAGCCGGCCGTTGACCGCGTCGTGATGGAGGTGGGCGCCTCGCCGTCCCCGGCCCGTGGTGATGCCCCAGGAGACCAGGTCGACCACCTCGTCGAAGTGCTCGCGGGCGAGGTCGGCGTACGGCGCCGCCCGGCGTACGAGGTCGAAGAGGCCGTCCACGTCCCACTCGTCGGCCGCGGCCACCTCGGCCACCAGCTGCTGGGCGAGCACGTCGAGGGGGGCGACCGGCGGCTCCAGGACGTCGAGGTGACCGGCCCGGACGGCGGCCAACAGGGCGGTGCACTCGACGAGCTCGTCCCGGGTGAGGGGGTAGAGGCGGCCGGCCGGCGTGCCCTCGAGCTGGTGGTTGGCCCGCCCGACCCGCTGCAGGAAGGTCCCGATCGACCTCGGCGAGCCGATCTGGCAGACCAGTTCAACCGGTCCGACGTCGATGCCGAGTTCGAGCGATGCCGTCGCCACCAGTGCCCGCAGGTCGCCGGCACGCAGTCGTTGCTCGACGATCCGGCGTCGGGCCGGCGACAGGCTGCCGTGGTGGGCGGCCACCTGGAGCGCGGCGTCGACGGTGTCGGCAGACTGCCGCCGGTCGTGGTCCCCGTTGGGCCCGGAGCCGCCGTCCTCGTCGGGCGTCCCCAGCCGGGTGGCCAGTTGGTGGGCAACCCGCTCGGCCAACTTGCGGGTGTTGACAAAGACCAGCGTCGTACGGTGCTCGAGGACGTGGGCGGCGATGCGGTCGAGGACGTCAGCGAACTGGGGCCCACTGGTCACCGCCTCGAGCTCGCTCTCCGGGAGCTCGATGGCCACGTCGAGGTCGCGCCGGTGGCCGCAGTCCACGATGGTGGTGGGACGGCTGGCGGGGTCGGCTCCCGAGAGCAGGCGGGCCACCACCTCGAGGGGGCGTTGGGTGGCCGACAGCCCGATCCTCTGGAGCCGGCCGCCACCGGCCGACACCAGGTGGTCGAGCCGCTCCAGGGTCAGGGCCAGGTGAGCCCCCCGCTTGTCTCGGGCCAGGGTGTGCACCTCGTCGATGATCACCGTGTGGACACCCTGCAGCATGGCCCGTGACGACGCCGCGGTGACCAGGAGGTACAGGGACTCGGGGGTGGTCACGAGCAGGTCGGGCGGCGACCGGCGCATGGCCGCCCGCTCGGCGGGAGGGGTGTCGCCGGTGCGTACGGCGACCGACAGGTCGGGGCCGGTGACGCCGAGCCGGGCCGCCTCCTCGGCGATCCCGACCAATGGCACCTCGAGGTTGGCATGGACGTCGGTGGCCAGGGCCCGCAGCGGCGAGACGTAGACGACCCCCGGGCCCAGGGCCGAGCCCGGGGCCGGTCCGGTGCCGTCGAGAAGGGCGTCGGCGTGGGAGCGATAGGCGGCGTCGATCGCCATAAGGAACCCGGTCAGCGTCTTTCCGGTGCCGGTCGGGGATGCCACCAGCACGTCGGCGCCGGCCAGGATGTGAGGCCACGCCGCCCGCTGGGGCTCGGTGGGCCCGGCGGGGAACCTCCGATGGAACCATCCGGCCACCGCCGGGTGGAGCGTGCTCAGGACCGGGTCGTCGGACGACCCGCCCTCACCGGGCGCGACCAGGGAGGGTGTCGGTGGCCCGGGCAGGGGCAGGGGCGGCGGCCCCGGCCCTGCCCGGCTGGTTCGGATCGTCGTGACCACGGCAACAGTCCAGCCTAGGGCTGTGACGCCGGGAACCGGGCCGCCTCGGGCGGACACGCCTCAGTGGGGGACCGGCGCCCCGGCCAGGGCGGCGACCACGCCCAGCGCTCCTGCACCCGCCAGCACCGGCACGACCCCCCGGCGGAACATGAGGAGTGACACCGCGGCGAGGGCCAGCACTCCGACCTGCCACAGCCGGGAGAGAGCCAGAGCGAGCGGGATGGAGGAGCCGGCGATGGCGCCGATGGCCGCAGGACCGGCACCGGACAGGAACGCCTGGGCCCCCACGCTCGAGCGGATCCTGTCGAAGTGTGACCCACCGAGGAGGACGAACAGGAACGAGGGGGAGAAGGCCACGACTGCGGCCAGGATCCCCCCGGCAAGCCCGGACGCCGCGTACCCCACGGCGGCGACCGTCTGGACGACCGGCCCCGGGGTGACCTGGCCGAGGGCGACGGCGTCGAGGAACTGGCCGGCAGTCATCCAATGGTAGGTGTGGACGGCATCGTGCTGCATGAGCGGCACGATGACGAAGCCCCCGCCGTAGGAGAGCGCGCCGACCTTGAGCGCCACCCATGCCAGTGCGCCGAGCCCGCCGACGGCCACTACGGGAGCCACCGCCGGGAAGAAGGCACCGCTCGGACGCCGCGACCCCGGGTCGCGGCCGGACCGGATCACCGCCTCGGCCAACCCGCAGGCCACCAGGACCAGGACCAACCACGGACCTACGACGGCCGCGGACGCTCCTCCGGCCACGACGTAGGCCACCCACCGGGCCCTGCTGCCGGTCTGCCCTCCGGATCTCCGCCAACTGGCAGGCAACAGGCCGGCCGCGGCGTGCAACGCGACGGCGGCCACGGCCGCGCCGGCTCCTGCCGCCGCGCCCAGGACCCACAGGGGTGGATGGGTCGCGAAGAAGAGAGCCGAGAGCGCCAGGATGGCGATGAGCCCGGGGACGATGAACGCGATGCCGCCGACCAGACCGCCGAGTGTGCCCGCCAGCCGCCAGGCGCAGAAGATGGCCAACTGGGTGGATGCCGGGCCGGGGAGCAGGTTGGTGACCGCGATGCCGTCCTCGAACTCGGCAGCGGTCAGCCACTTCCGGTCGGTCACGCACAGCCGGCGGAGCATGGCGATGTGGGTCGGCGGCCCCCCGAAGCCGAGGATGCCGATCCGCCCCCAGAGCCGTGCGATGGTCACCAACCCGACGCGGCGCCCGTCCCGCTCTCCGATCTGCCGGCCACCGGTGCCGTCGGTCATCCCGCCCGGGCGGGCAGGACGATGGCCCGGGCCGCGTCGCTCATCGGGCGACAGTACGTCAGGGGCCGAGCCCCGGACAAGGGGACCCGGGGCGGCGGAGCGCGTCCCGGGCCGGTCGCCGGTCGCCGGTCGGAGCGGGAGGTCGCCGCCGACCCGGTCCGAGCGTGCGGTCGGTGCCGGTCAGCCGTGGGCGGCGAGCGGCGGCCCGGCCGTCCGGTCCCGGTGTGCCCGCACACTGGGTACCGGGCCCCCGGGGGCCAACCGGCCGGAACCGGTCAATCTCGCCCGCGAGCTGACCACATGACAGTGCTCGATGAGGGTCTCGCCGTCCGCCTCGGTCAGCGGAGTCAGGGTCCCTCCCATCCGCCATCCCAGGCCTGGCGCCTCCCGGCAGGAGCACACGGTGAACTGGACCCGGACTTCGCGGACCCCACCGTCGACGGTGGGGAGGTCGAGGTGGAGGCCGACCTCTGCACCCGTCTCGATGGGCGCGGGACCGATCACTCCGACGCCGCCCGGGGTGAGGTCGGCCACCCGGACCAGTGTCCCGTTCAGCACGCCGGCGAGCTCCACGGGGATCCGGTAGTGGTGGCGCACCTGGTGACGGCGACTGACCCGCCACAGTGCGGACCCGACCAGCAGGAGCTCCCACGCCGCGAACCCGAGACCGGCTACCACGGCCAGGCCGCCGAGCGGCGGCAGGTGCAGGACTCCGGCCAGGGTCAGACATCGTGCGGCGATGGCCAGGACCAGCACGGTCCCCATGGCAAGCACCAGCCGGAGCTGGCGCACCGCGGGCCAGCCGCCGCCGTCGATCCCGTCCTTCGGTGTCACCCGGAACGAGGTGCGGAACGGATGCACGATGACGAACGCGGCCCGGATGAAGATCTCACTGGTCAGCAGCGTGGAGTACGAACCGTCCCACAGGCTGGCCTGGCCGCGGCACAGTATGGCGGACGCCGCCAGGTTGAGCGCCATCCACGGCATCCAGAAGGCGGCGAACTGCCACAGGGTGGCGTGCAGCGGGAGCTGGCCGGTCACCAGCATGGCCACCAGCACGGCGACGAGGGCCAGGCGCTGCAGGGGGACGAAGTAGCCGAGGAGGGAGGAGAGGTAGCTGGCCCGCTGCTTGAGGGTGAGCCCGGGGGCCACCATCGGGTTCTCGGGTGTACGAAGCACCGCCAGGTTGCCCCGTGCCCAGCGGTCGCGCTGAAGGAGGTACGAGTCCAGGTCGTGGGGGGCCAATCCCTGCACGAGCGTCTCGTCGTGGTAGCGGGTGTGCCAGCCCTGGCCGTGCAGCCTGATCGTGGTGTGGAAGTCCTCGGCCACCGTCTCGGTGGCGATCCCCCCGATCCCCTCGAGGGCATGGCGGAGGATGAGCGCGGCCGAGCCGCACCAGAAGGCACCGTCGTGGCGGTCCTTCCCCGGCATGATCACCTCGAAGAACATGCTCTGGTCGTGCCGGCCGGTCTCGAAGTGCTGGAACGAGTCGTGGTTCCCGAAATCGTGTGGAGTCTGCACCACTGCCACCGACGGATCGTCGAAGTAACCGATAGTGGCATCCAGGATGTCCGGCTGCGGCACGTGGTCGGCGTCGAGGATGAGCAGGACCTGGCCGCTGGTGTAGTCGAGTGCGTGGTTGATGTTGCCCGCCTTGGCGTGCTTGTTGGTGGGGCGGCTCAGGTACCGGGCACCGAACCGGTCGGCCAGGGTGGCCACCTCGGGGCGGTGACCGTCGTCGAGGACCCAAGTCGTGTGCGGGTAGGTGATGCGGTCGCAGCCGACGAGGGTGGCACCCAGGACATCGAGGCCCTCGTCGTAGGTGCAGACGAACACGTCGACGCTGGGGCGCCATCCGATGCCGGGGCGCTCGGCCACCGGGACCCGCCAGGCGAGGAAGGTGAACGAGGCGAGGACCAACCACCCGAACAGCTCGCCGCCGTAGAGCACGACGAACATCACCGGCTGTGATCCGCGCCAGGTGTCCGCCAGCCGCCACACCAGGTAGGCCAGACCCCAGACGAGCGCGGCCATCGCCAGCAGGCGCGCCAATCGGTCGGGGCCCTTGTAGACCGGACGGCCCTCCCGCTCAGGTTGTGTCATGACCCAGGTCATCGACCCTCCCTGCACATCCCTTGAATCCGGTCGGGGCGACCAGGGGGCGCCACACCGGCCATCGTCTGCGAGGATGCCCCCCATGACGACCGACATCGATGGGGACCGATCTGACTTCGACGCCGCCGACCGGGGCCTGATCGGGTCCCTCGAGCCGGCCGTCGTCACCGCCGACGACGGCCGGGTGGTGTGGGACAACGACGCCTACCGGTTCCTCGAGGGGCCGTGCCCCGACACCGCCCACCCCAGCCTCTGGCGGCAGGGCCAGCTCGTGGCCAGGCAGGGCCTCTACCAGGTCACCGACGGCCTCTACCAGGTGCGGGGACTCGACCTGTCCAACATGACGCTCATCGAGGGCGATCGAGGGGTGATCGTGATCGACCCCCTCATCTCCCGGGAGACGGCGGCGGCCGCGCTCGCCCTCTACCGTCGGCACCGGGGCGACCGGCCGGTGACCGCGGTCATCTATACGCACGCCCACGTCGACCACTTCGGCGGTGTGCACGGTGTCGTCGACGGCGAGGTGCCGATCCTCGCACCTGCCGGGTTCATGGAGTCCGCCGTGTCCGAGAACGTGTACGTGGGAATAGCCATGAGCCGTCGCGCCCTCTTCATGTACGGAGCCACGCTCGACAAGGCGCCTACCGGTCAGATCGGATGCGGCCTGGGCATGACGACCTCGACGGGGTCCGTCGGGCTCATCCCGCCCACGCTGACGGTGACCCACACCGGGCAGGAGGAGGCGCTCGACGGGGTCCGCCTCCGCTTCCAGTTGACGCCCGGCACCGAGTGTCCCTCGGAGATGAACTTCCTCCTCCCAGAGCGCCGTGCCCTCTGCTTGGCCGAAAACGCCACCCACAACCTCCACAACCTCGCGACCCTCCGGGGTGCCCTCGTCCGGGACGCCCGGGTGTGGGCCACCTACCTCGACGAGGCCATCACCCTGTTCGCCGACGAGTGCGACGTGGCCTTCGCCTCCCACCACTGGCCGACCTGGGGCGCCGACCGCATTGTCGACTACCTCTCCGTCCAGCGCGACCTCTACGCGTACCTGCACGACCAGACCCTCCGCCTGATCAACCAGGGGTACACCGGGATCGAGGCCGCCGAGCTGATGGTGATGCCCCCGAACCTCGACCGGGCGTGGCACACCCACGGCTACTACGGCTCGGTCAGCCACAACGTGAAAGCCATCTACCAGCGATACCTGGGTTGGTTCGACGGCAATCCGGCCACCCTCTGGCAGCACCCACCGGTCGAGTCGTCCGTCCGCTACGTCGAGTGCATGGGCGGAACCGACGAAGTCGTCGCCAAGGCCGCCGGTTACCGCGACCGGGGGGACCTGCGCTTCGCCGCCGAGCTCCTCAACCGGGTGGTGTTCGCCGACCCGGCACAGATCCGGGCCAAGGAGCTCCTCGCCGACGTCTACGACCAGCTCGGGTTCGGCTCCGAGAACGGTACCTGGCGGAACTTCTACCTCATGGGCGCGTGGGAGCTGCGCCACGGCATCGCCGCCGCGCCTCCGGCGACCGGCTCGCCGGAGCTTCTCGCCGCCCTGACCGTCGAGCAGCTGTTCGACGCGGTCGCCATCCGGATCGACGGCCCCCGAGCCTGGGAGATGGAGGCCACCGTGGACTGGGAGTTCACCGATCTCGGGCAGACCCACCGCACCACGTTGCGCAACGGTGTGCTCACCCACCGGGTCCACCGGGGGGAGCCCGACGCCGAACTCCGCCTCACCCTGACCAGGTCCCTGTTGCTGGACGTGATCACCGGCAAGGGGTTCGAGGGCATCGACCACGAGGGTGACATCGGTGCAGTCGGCCGACTCCTCGACGTGATCGACGCGCCCGACCGCAGCTTCCCCATCGTGACGCCGTGACCACCCCGCATGGGGCGATCGGGAGTGACGTCAGCTCAGTACGTCGACGATGTCCACGATCAACAACGTGAGCACCATCGTCCCGACCACGGCGTAGAGGGCGGTGAACGCCCAGCGCTGGCGGTGGTCGGCCAGCCAGAAGCGCCGGATGCCAAGGTAGTCGAAGGTGAGCGCGAGCAGCCCGATGGGGATGCCGATGGCCGGTCCGACGCCGCGGGCCAGGCCGATGGCCGGGAGCACGACCGGAAGGACGATGTAGCTGAGCAGGCAGCGCAGCGCCGACAGGAAGATCGATGCGCTGAAGATCCGGTGGGTCGAGGACTCGTCGAGCGGCGCCCGATCCTCGGGCACGCGAAGCAGCTTGCGCATGGTCCCGTCCGACTTCGAACGACGAGGGGTCACGGTCGGCACGACGGGAGTGACTGCCAGTTGGTCCACGGGCCCATGGTACGCGCTCCGACCGGACGGTCACCAGCCGCCCCGGTGACACGCCACCGTTCGGCGGGCGTCCCTGGCGCCGCGAGCCGTGGCGGTGCTCCCCAGGCGACCCCTGGCCTGCCGATCCACCCGGTATCGTGCCCGACCATGGCACAAGGCCCCACCTCGGGACCGGCGGCACCGGTCGCCACGTGGTCGCCCCGGCAGCCCGACGGCACGGTGGCGGCCGGCTGGTACCTCGCGCCCCTCCGTCTCTTCCTCGGGGTGACCTTCCTCTTCGCCGGCCTCCAGAAGCTGGCCAACCCGGCCTTCTTCCGGGCCTCGAGCCCGATCTCGATACACGCCCAGCTGGTCGGGGCCACCCATTCGAGCCCGATCCACGCCCTCATCGCGCACCTGGTGCCGGCAGCGTCGGCCGTCGGAGCAGCCATCGCGCTCGGGGAAGTGGCGATCGGCCTCGGCGTGCTCCTCGGCCTGTGGATGCGGGTGGCGGCCATCGTCGGCATGGCCCTTTCGTTCGGCCTCTTCCTCACGGTGAGCTTCCACTCGTCGCCCTACTTCACGGGCTCCGACATCGTGTTCTTCTTCGCCTGGACCCCCCTGGCCCTGGCCGGTGCGGCGGGCGCCCCGGCCCTCGACACGTGGCTGGCCGGACAGTCGACGAGCGTCCCGGTCCGGCCCGGGGCCGTCCCCCGGCGCGAGGTGGTGTCCAAGGGCGCCATCACCGGAATCGTGGCCGCGGTGGTGCTGCTCGGTGGCGGCGTCGCGGCCGCGCTGGGCCGCATCGCCGGGGGCACGACCGCCGCGACCGGAAGTACCGGCACCCTCGGCGGGGGTTCGGGCACCGTCCCGACCACCGCGCCGACCGCCACCGGCGGGACGGGGACCAGCCCCACGACGGCTGCGGCCCCATCCGGCACGTCCGTCGGATCGGCGTCGAGCGTCCCCGTGGGTGGTGCCGCCAGCTTCACCGACCCGGCCAGCGGTGACCCGTCCCTCGTCATCCAGCAGACCGCCGACGACTTCGTGGGCTTCGACGCCGTCTGCCCACATGCGGGCTGCACCGTTGCCTACCAGCCGTCGGCTCGGATCATCGCCTGTCCGTGCCACGGATCGGAGTTCAATCCCAATACGGGGGCGGTGATCCGGGGTCCCGCCACCTACGGGCTCACACCGATCAAGGTAATCAAGGGCGCCGACGGGAACCTCTACGTGCCCAAGTGATCGTGCCGACCGGTGAGGCGGCCGCTTCCGACTGACCGCGACCTTCGGGTACCATGCTGAGGCAGCTGCCACCGGTGGCAGCGTGATCCCATGAGCCCCGCCGCCGCCGTGCCCCCAGGCACCTCGAACCCCGCCCCGGCGGACGAGTCCGTCGACAGGACCGACTGGGTCGCCGCCATCCCCTTCTTCGCCGTGCACCTCGCTCCGCTGGCCGCATTCTTCGTCGTCGTGACCTGGCAGGACTGGGTGCTCTGCGCGGTGCTGTACGTGGCGCGGATGTTCTGCATCACGGCCGGCTACCACCGGTACTTCTCCCATCGCACCTACCGCATGGGCCGGGTGGCCCAGTTCCTGATGGCGTTCGGCGGTACGACCGCGGTCCAGAAGGGCCCCCTCTGGTGGGCCAGCCACCACCGGCTCCACCACCGCTACACCGACCTCGACGACGACCCGCACTCGCCGCGCGACGGCTTCTGGTGGAGCCACGTGGGGTGGATCCTGTCGACCAAGTACAAGTCCACCGACCTCACCTCCATCAAGGACTTCGCATCCTTCCCGGAGCTGCGTCTCCTCGAGCGGTTCTCGTGGATCGGGCCGTGGATGCTCGCCATCGCCTGCTTTCTCGTCGGGGGATGGGGAGGCCTGCTCATCGGGTTCTTCCTCTCCACCGTCCTGTTGTGGCACGGCACCTTCCTGGTCAACTCCATGGCCCACCTGATGGGGCGCCGCCGGTACGCCACCCCGGACACCAGCCGGAATTCACTGATCATCGCCGTCATCACCGGCGGCGAGGGATGGCACAACAACCACCACTACCTGCCGGCCTCGGCCCGACAGGGGTTCGCCTGGTGGGAGATCGACCCCACCTGGTACGTGTTGCGCGGACTGGCCGCCGTCCACGTGGTCCGGGATCTGAAGGACCCACCGGCCCGCCTGCTCGACCAGGCACGGGTGCGGGACGGCGCTTTCGACATCGGGATGTTCCGCTCGTACTGGGAGCGGGCAGCCAAGGTCACCGGCGAGCGGATCGCCGACCTCAGTGCCCGACCGTTGGCACCTTCACCGGAGGCGCAGGACAGTGTCGAGCAACCGGGCACCGGTCCTGTCGACGGCCCCGACGGCGAGACCCAACCTGCCGAGCGGCTGTCCACGCTGTCGGGGTTGATTTCACGTGTGCTCGAGTCGGCGGACGAGCTTGCCGCATCGACCCGCCGGACCCGGAAGGGGAACAGGGTGTCGTCGGGGGAGCCGGGACCGAGCGACCACGCCCCGGAATGAAGGGCCCGGCACAGGCGTCTTCCCGCCTGTCGTTCGGCTCCGCCACCATGTGGATCATCGACCTCGACGGCGTGGTCTGGCTGACGGGCGAGCCCATCGGCGACGTGGCGGCAGCGGTGGCCGAGCTCCGGGCGAACGGAGCGCGGGTCGTCTTCGCCACCAACAACTCGGCGCCGACGACCGACGAGCTGTTGGTCCGCCTCGACCGCGTGGGCATCGCCTCGTCGGCTGACGACCTGGTCACCTCGGCCGGGGCGGTGGCCTCGCTGGTGCAGCCGGGGCAGTCGGTGAAGGTACTGGCCGAGGGGGGAGTGCGCGAGGCGTTGGCCCACCGCGGCGTGGAGGCGGTCGACGACGGCCCGGTCGACGCCGCCGTCGTCGGGTGGAGCCGCTCCTTCGACTTCGACAGCCTGGCGGCGACGGCCACCGCAGCGCGCAGGTCTGGTCGCCTGGTCGCCACCAACGAGGACCCGACCCACCCGACGCCCGGGGGCCTCATGCCGGGCTCGGGCGCGCTGCTGGCTGCGGTGGCCACCGCATCGGGTGTGGTTCCAGAGGTGGCCGGCAAGCCGCACCGACCCATGGCCGACCTGATGACGGACCGGTTCGGCTTCGCCCACGGCGACCACTCGGTGGTGATGGTCGGCGACCAGCCCGGAACCGACGGCAGGTTGGCCGAGCGGCTCGGGATCGCCTTCGCACTGGTCGACTCCGGGGTCACGCCGGCCGGAACGGTCGGATTCGAGGCGCCGGTGTCGCTGCGGGCCCCCGATCTCGTCTCTCTGGTCCGGTCCTGCCTCGCTGCGACGTAGCCCCGAAGAGTGCTTGCTGCCAGCAAGCACTCCAGCTAGAGTGGATAAATGGCCGACAAAGACTCTTCGTTTCAGCGGTACCTCGACGCCGGAATCGCCTTCACCAACCTGACCCGGGCCCGCGCCGAGGAGGTCGTCGCCGAGCTCGTCCAGAACGGTGAGTTCCAGGGCAAGGAAGCCAGGGCCAGGGTCGACGAGCTCATCGAGCGGAGTCGCAAGAGCCGAGAGGCCCTGCTCGCCCAGGTGCGGCGCGAGGTCACCCGTCAACTCGACAGCGTGGGCGTGAGCAATCTCGAGGAGTTGGCAGAGCGGGTTGCGGACCTCCTCAATCGGACCGCGGAGGCGGGCAAGGCGGCGACGGGCAAGGCGGCGGCTTCGGCGAAGAAGGCGGCCGGCCGGAAGGCTCCGGCCAAGAAGGCTCCGGCCAAGAAGGCTCCGGCCAAGCAGGCTCCGGCCAAGAAGGCTCCGGCCAAGCAGGCCGCCGTGAAGAAGGCTCCGGCCAAGAAGGCTCCGGCCAAGCAGGCCGCCGTGAAGAAGGCGGCCGCGCCGTCCAGGGCATCGGGCGCCGGGTCGGCGGACTGACCAGAGCCCCGCGCCTGCGTCTCGACCGGGCCCTGGTCGACCGGGGGATGGTCGACACCCGACCACAGGCCACCGCGCTCATCGACCAGGGGCTGGTCCTCGTGTCGGGGACCGTCGCCGACAAGCCGGCCCGCCTCGTGGCACCGGCCGAACCCATCGAGCTGCTCGGCTCCCGGCCGCGTTTCGTGAGTAGGGGTGGCGAGAAGCTGGACGCCGCGCTCACCCGCTTCGACATCGACGTGTCGGGACTCCGGGCCCTCGACGCCGGCGCCTCGACCGGTGGCTTCACCGACTGCCTCCTGCAGCGCGGCGCGGTGTCGGTGACCGCGGTCGATGTGGGGCGTGGCCAGCTCCACCACCGGCTGGCCCGGGACCCCCGGGTCGACAGTCGAGAGCGGCTGGACATCCGTCAGGTCGACCGGGGCACGGTGGGCGGGGCTCCGGTGGACATCGTCACCGCCGACCTGTCGTTCATCTCGGTGGTCCGCGCCGTGCCCGTCCTGGTCGGTGCGGTGGCGCTTCCGGGCGCTCCGGTGGTGGTCCTGGTCAAGCCCCAGTTCGAGGCGGGCCGGTCGGAAGCCTCCCGCGGAAAAGGGGTCATCCGCGACCCGCTCATCCACCGCCGGACCCTCGGCGAGGTGGCCGGCGCGCTCGTGGGTGCCGGAGCAGTCATCATGGGGGCCATGCCCTCACCGATCACCGGGTCCGCCGGAAACATCGAGTTCCTGCTCCACGCCCGCACGCCGGACGCCTCCGTCGCCGGGGCGACGCCCCCGCTCGCTGCTCTGCTCGACGACGTGGTCGACGAGGCGCACCACCCCGAGCCGAGAGGATCGACGCGGCCATGGCGCTGATCGCCTTCTACACCAACGCCCAACGCCCGGAGGCAGCAGCGCTGGCCGCACGTGCCAGCGAGTGGCTGGCGGAGCGCGGCCACCGGTCGGTTTCCGCGCTCCGCCCCGACGGCTCGGTCTCGGTGGACGGCGCCGACCTGCTGGTCAGCCTGGGAGGCGACGGGACCCTGCTCCGTTCCGTGGAGGCGGCGCTGGCCGGGGGCATTCCCGTCCTCGGCGTCAACATCGGGCGCCTCGGCTACCTGACCCAGGTCGAGCCGAGCGGCCTCGAACGTGCCCTCGCCGGCTACCTGGCCGGTACCCACCAGGTCGAGGAGCGCATGACTCTGGCGGTGACCGTCACCGGTCCGGACGGGACGCCGGCGGCTCACCGCACCGCCCTCAACGAGGCCACGGTCGAGAAGACCGTCCCTGGCCACACCGTGCGTATCGCCACTTCGATCGACGACCGGCCGTTCGTGACCTACGCGGCCGACGGCCTGCTGGTGTCGACACCCACCGGCTCGACCGCCTACAACCTCTCCGCCCGAGGCCCAGTGCTGTCACCTCGCCTGCGGGCGATCGTGGTCACCCCGGTCTCCCCCCACATGCTCTTCGACCGACCGCTCGTGCTGGACCCGACCGAGCAGCTGCGGCTCGAGGTCCTCGAGCCCCGCTCCGCGGTCCTGGTTGTCGACGGGGTCACCGTGACCACCCTCGAGCCCGGGGCCACGGTCGACTGCCGGGAGGGCGACCAACCGGCCCGGCTGGTGACGTTCGGCTCCCGGGACTTCCACGCCATCCTCCGGGCGAAATTCCATCTGGCCGACCGGTAGGGCACGGGCGCGTGGGTCCCACCCTGGTCGAGCTCAGGGTCCGCAACCTCGGGGTCATCGACGACGTCACCGTTCCCCTCGACGGCGGCACGACCGCTCTGACCGGCGAGACCGGAGCCGGCAAGACCCTCCTCATCGACGCGCTGAGCCTGCTCCTCGGGGGGCGGGCCGACCCCTCGCTGGTCAGGGCCGGAGCCGACGAAGCTCTGGTCGAGGGCCGGTTCGTCGCCGGGGGAGGAGCCGACGAGATCCTCCTGGCCCGCTCGGTGCCCCGTACCGGCCGATCGAAGGCGTGGATCGACGGTCGAATGGCCTCGATCGGGGCCTTGGCCGAAGCGGCCGGTGGCCTCCTCGAGCTGCACGGTCAGCACCAACACCAGTCACTGGTCCACACCGCGGCGCAGCGCCGGGCCCTCGATGCCTTCGGTCACGTCGACCTCACCGGCCTCGACGCCGCCCGGCGCCGACTGCGGACCTTGACCGACGAGTCCGAGGCGCTGGGGGGCGACCCCCGGCAGCGGGCCCAGGAGGTCGACCTCCTGGGGTACCAGATCGACGAGATCGACGGCGCCGGCATCGAGGACGGCGGGGAGGACGGACGGCTCGAGGTCGAGGAGGACCGCCTTGCCGCGGCGGCCGACCACCGCCTGGCCGCGGCGGCGGCGCTGACTGCCATCTCCGGGGCGGACGACGCCGGTGCGCTGGACCGGTTGGCCGAGGCGTCCGGGGCGCTGTCGGGACGGCAGCCGCTCGCCGAGCTCGAGGCCAGGGTCGGTTCGGCCATGGCCGATCTCTCCGACCTGGCCACCGAGCTGCGAGCCGTCGTCGAGACGTGGGAGGACGACCCGGCCCGGCTCGAGGCGGTCCGCGGCCGTCGCCAGCTCTTCCACCAGCTCCGGCGGAAGTACGGGACCAACCTCGACGAGGTCCTGGCCTTCGCCGAGGCCGCCCGTGAGCGACTGGCGGCCATCAGGGCCGAGGAGCATCGGGCCCGGGGCCTCGACACCGAGATCCGGGCGGCCCGCGCCGCCGTGGGAGCACGGGAGGTCGAGGTCGCCACCGCCCGTCGGGAGGCGGCGCCCCGCCTGGCTGCCACCATCGAGTCGACGCTGCACGGCCTGGCCATGCCCTCGGCCAGGTTCGAGGTGTCCGTCGAGGGTGACGGTCCGGGCGACCAGGTCACCTTCCTGCTCGGCGCCAACGCCGGCGAGCCGGTCCAGCCCTTGGCCAAGGCTGCCTCCGGTGGGGAGCTGGCCCGCACCATGCTGGCCGTCCGCCTGGCCATTACCGACGACCCGGGGGTCATGGCCTTCGACGAGGTGGACGCCGGCGTGGGCGGTTCGGCGGCGACGGCCGTCGGTGCGGCGCTCGCCGGACTGGGCCGGAGCGCCCAGGTCCTGGTGGTCACCCACCTGGCCCAGGTAGCCGCGCAGGCCGACCACCAGATCGCCGTGCGCAAGGCTGAGCAGGACGGCCGCACCCGGTCGGAGGTGGTCCTGCTCGACGCTGACGACCGGGTGGTCGAGGTGAGCCGGATGCTCTCCGGTCGTCCAGACAGCGAGTCGGCCCGCCGCCACGCCCGCGAGCTCCTGGACGTGGCACCACGGCGAGGAACCCGGTGAACGACGCCCTCCTGCCGCCACCAGTGGCGCAGGGTCCGCACGTTGGGCCACCGGGTTCCGCTAGCCTCATCAGGTGCCCGACATGGATGGCCCGCCGCAGCCCCACGGGGAACCGCCGGCGGTCGACCCACCCCCGGCGACGCCCTTCGACAACGGACATCCCGGCACCGTCCCGGTCGATCCGGTGAGGGAGCGGGGGACCAAGTACATCTTCTTCACCGGAGGTGTGTCGTCGTCGCTGGGCAAAGGCCTCACCGCCTCCTCGCTCGGGCGGCTGCTCAAGAGCCGGGACCTCAAGGTCACCATGTGCAAGCTCGATCCGTACATCAACGTCGACCCGGGCACCATGAACCCCTTCGAGCACGGCGAGGTGTTCGTCACCGAGGACGGAGGGGAGACCGACCTCGACCTCGGTCACTACGAGCGGTTCATCGACGAGAACCTCCACAAGGGCTCCAACGCCACCACCGGCAGGATCTACTCGTCGGTGATCGCCAAGGAGCGCCGTGGTGACTACCTGGGCAAGACCGTGCAGGTCATCCCCCATGTCACCGACGAGATCAAGAACCACATCAAGAAGCTCGGTGCGACCGACGTCGACGTAGTCATCGTCGAGATCGGCGGCACGGTGGGCGACATCGAGATCGTCCCGTTCATCGAGGCCATCCGCCAGTTCCGCCGCGACGTCGGGCGGGAGAACGTCTGTTACGTCCACCTCACCCTGGTGCCCTACCTCGGACCGTCCGGCGAACAGAAGACCAAGCCGACCCAGCACTCCGTCACGGAACTGCGCAGCCGGGGCATCCAGCCCAACGTGATCGTGTGCCGTTCCGACCGGATGATCTCCGAGGACCTCAAGCGCAAGATCTCCCTGCTGTGCGACGTCCCCATGGAAGCAGTGGTCTCCGCCGTCGACGCCGACAACATCTACCAGATCCCCCTCGTCCTGCACGAGGAGGGGCTGGACCGGTACATCCTCGACCTCCTGGAGATCGACGTGGACAGCCATCCCATCGACCTCTCCGGTTGGGAGCGCCTGGTCGGCCAGGTGGAGGCGGCGGTTCGGCCCGTTCGGATCGGCATCATCGGAAAGTACGTCGACCTCCCCGATGCCTATCTCTCGGTGGTCGAGTCGCTGCGCCACGCCGGCTTCCACCACGGCGCCAAGGTCCAGATCGAGTGGATTCAGGCCGCCACCGTACCCGACCTGCTGCAGCACGACGGGCTCCGGACCTACGACGGGCTGGTCATCCCAGGCGGCTTCGGCGAGCGCGGCGTCGAAGGGAAGATCGCCGCGGCCCGGTACGCACGCGAGCACGATGTGCCCCTGCTCGGGCTCTGCCTCGGGCTCCAGGTGATGGTCATCGAGGTGGCCCGGTCGCTGGCCGGGCTCGAGGGCGCCAACTCCCGGGAGTTCGACGCCACCACCCGCCATCCGGTGGTCGACCTGATGGACGACCAGAACGACGTCACGGACAAGGGGGGCACCATGCGCCTCGGCGCCTGCCCCGCCCAGTTGTCGCCGCGCTCCCAGGTGGCAGAGGCCTACGGGGCGGAGGTGGTGACCGAGCGGCACCGGCACCGCTACGAGGTCAACCCCCGCTACCGCGCCGCGCTCGAGGAGGCCGGCCTGGTCTGCTCCGGGGTGTCGCCCGACGGTCGCCTGGTCGAGTTCATCGAGCTGCCCGGCCATCCGTTCTGGGTCGGCACCCAGGCCCATCCCGAGTTCAAGAGCCGGCCCGACCAGCCCCACCCCCTGTTCCGGGAGCTGGTGGGAGCCGCCCTCGAGCGGGCCGAGGGACGAGACCCCCGCCTGATCGACATCGGTGCCGTCGGCTGAGCCGGGGGCCTTCGAGCACGGGATCGGGAGGGTGACGGGCCCCCTCCCGCACTTCGAGGCGCTCGGCGAGGAGGTCGTTCACCGAGGGTGGGCCATCGCCCTGACCCGGGCCCGGTTCGCCGACCCGTCCGGCGAGCGCTTCGAGCGGGACATCGTGCGGCATCCGGGCGCGGTGGCCGTGGTGGCGGTCACCGACGGATCCGCCGTGGTCCTGGCCCATCAGTACCGACCGGCCATCGACCGGTGGATCCTCGAGATCCCGGCCGGCACCTGCGACGTGGCCGAGGAGGCGGACGAGGTGACCGCCCGTCGGGAGCTGGCCGAGGAGGTCGGGTACGGGGCCGCCACCCTCACCCTGTTGACCCGGTGCGTGATCACCCCCGGATTCTGCGACGAGTACACGGCGATCTACCTGGCCACCGGGCTGACCCCGGTCCCGACCGACCGGCAGGGCGTCGAGGAGCGCTACATGCAGGTGGTCGAGGTCCCGCTGGACGGCTTCGACGCGCTGGTCGACGACGGCACGATCATCGACGCCTCGACCATCCTCGGCGTCGGCCTGGCCCGACGGCGGCTCGACGACGCCCGGTGACCGTCGGCCCGTGAGCCGGCCCCTGTCCAACGGCGCCGAGGAGTACCTGTCGTGGCTGGCCGTGGAGAAGGGGAGGGCCCGGAACACCCTGTTGGCCTACCGCCGTGACATCGCGTCATGGGAGCGGTGGGCGGGAGAGGCCGGGGTCGACCCGCTCCGTGTCGGGCCGGAGGCCATCGAGCGCCACCTCGGGGAGCTCCGGAGCCAGGGACGGACCCCGGCGTCGATGGCCCGCTCGACCGCCGCGCTGCGCGGCCTCTACCGGTTCCTGACCGGCGAGGGCATCATCGACGGCGACCCGACCACCGACCTGCGGTCGCCCCGCCTGCCCCGCCGTCTCCCGAAGGCCCTCGAGGAGGCCCAGGTGCTCGGCCTCCTCGACTCGGTGGGGGGGACGGGGCCCACCGACCTGCGCGACCGGGCACTCCTCGAGCTCCTCTACGGGACCGGTGCCCGGATCTCCGAGGTGGTCGGCCTCTCGCTCCTCGACCTGCAGGGTGACGACGGCCTGCTGCGGGTGTTCGGCAAGGGCTCGAAGGAGCGTCTGGTGCCGCTCGGTGGACCGGCCCGTATGGCCCTCGACCGCTGGCTGTCGGCGGACGGCCGACCGCTCCTCGCACCCGAGCGCTGGGCCCGGCGCAGCGACGCCGAAGCGGTGTTCCTCAACACCCGGGGCGGTCGCCTCAGCCGGCAGGGGGCGTGGGCCGTGGTGCACCATCGTGCCGAACGGGTCGGCCTTGGCGACGTGGTCAGCCCCCACGTACTGCGCCACTCGTGCGCCAGCCACATGCTGGCCCACGGTGCGGACATCCGGGTCGTCCAGGAGCTGCTCGGCCACGTCTCGATCGCCACTACCCAGATCTACACCAAGCTGAGCCAGGACCACCTGCGCGCCTCGTACGAGCGGGCCCATCCGCGGGCCACTGCGTCCCAGCTCAAGTAGGATCCTCCCCGTGCCGAGCGATGCCCCCACAATCGACTACCGCCAACTCCTCGAGGAGGAGCGGCGCCAACTGCAGTCCGAACTGTCCGAGCTCGGCTTCGGGGAGAGCGGTGGGCTCGACTACGACCCCAACTTCGCCGACTCCAGCCAGGTGACCGCCGAGCGCGGCGAAGCAGGGGTCCTGGCCGGCCAGCTGCGGGAGAAGCTCGGCGAGGTGGCCCTGGCCATCGTCCGGCTCCAGGACGGGAAGTACGGCCGGTGCGAGGTCTGCGGGGAGCCCATCGAACCGGCGCGGCTCGAGGCGATGCCCGCCACCCGATTCTGCATCACCCACGCCAACCGGCCCTGAGCGGGTCCGGGTACTGATGGCCTACGGAGGCTACGGCCCCGGCCCGGGCAGCTCCGGCCGCCGCAAGCCGCGGTTCCAGCCGGACCAGCGGACCATCGTCATCGTGGTGGTGGCGGCGGCCCTGGTCGCCATCCTGGTCCGCACCCATCGGGTCACCAGTGTCGAGATCATCTACTTCTGTGTCCTGATCCCGTCGATCATCCTCCACGAGATCTCCCACGGGGTGGTGGCCCTCGCTTTCGGGGACGACACGGCCAAGCGGGCCGGCCGGCTGACCCTGAACCCGATCAAGCACATCGACCCGGTCGGGACCCTGCTGGTGCCGGCCGTGCTTTCGCTATCGGGGCTCGGGGCCTACGGCTGGGCCAAACCGGTCCCGGTCGCCACCAACCGGCTGCGCAGCCCCCGCAACCACACCGTCGTCGTGTCCCTCGTCGGTCCGTTGACCAACTTCGTCCTGGCCGGGCTGATGGGCCTGGCCTATGTGCTGGTCACCCCGCTCGCCACCCGCCAGGGCTACTCGTACCCGGGCCTGGTGAGCCAGATCTTCTTCCTGGCCGGCATCGCCAACATCGTGCTCGGAGTGTTCAACCTCATCCCGTGCCCGCCCCTGGACGGGGCCTCGGTCCTCGAGCGGCTCCTCCCCGTCCGCGTGCTCCCCGAGTACTACCGGATCCAGCCGGCACTGATGTTCGTGCCCTTCCTCCTCATCCTCGTGTTCCACAACCAGTGGGCCGAGGTGATCAACCGGGTCATCAACTGGTGGTCGGGACTGCTGGTGTGAACGGGGCCACCCCGGCGTGACCGCTCTGAGCCCTCCGGCGGCCGGCCCCCGGCCGCCGGCCGCCCGGGGTGGCGCCGGCCACGGCCCGGCTGCAACCTGGGTGCGGTCGCACCGCGGCCTGGTCGTCCTGCTCCTGATCCCCTTCGTGGTCTTCGGGATCCCCCGTCTCTTCGGACTGGCCTTCCTCACCGGTGACAACCTCCTCCAGAACTTCCCCTTGCGGGTGCTGGTCGGCCAGGACCTCGACCACGGGGTCCTGCCCCTCTGGAACCCATACCTGTCCAGCGGCACCCCGCTGCTCGGCGGCTTCAACGCCGGTGCGGCCTACCCGGCCACCTGGCTCATGGCAGTCCTCGACGCCTTCACCGCGTGGGCGGTCACCCTGGCCCTGGCCTACGACATCGCCCTACTGGGGATGTACCTGTTCCTCCGCCGGCAGCCGATCACGTCGACGGCAGCCACCTTCGGCGCCACCACCTTCGCCTTCGCCGGCTACCTGACCGGGCAGCTGGTCCACGTCGACCTCATCGAGGGAGCCATCTGGCTTCCGTGGATGCTGCTGGCCGTGCAGGGCCTCACCGAGCGACCGGGGTCGGTGCCAGAGGCACAGCCGACCCCCCGTCCCCTGCGCCTCTGGGCGGGCCTGCTGGCTGTCTCCCTCGGCGCCTGCATCCTGAGCGGAGGCGCCGAGGCGATCATCGACTGCGCGGTGGTGGTCGCCATCTTCTGGGTGGCCCGACTGTGCTCGGTGGGCTGGCACGAGCGGCGGAACCGGGGTCACCTGCCCGGCTCGGTGGGGGCGCTCGTCGCCGGGGTCGCCGGGGGAGTGGCGCTCGGAGCGGCCCAGTGGCTCCCCGGGCTGGCCTTCACCTCCCAGTCCCAGCGGGCCGTGCCCACCTATGCGTTCTTCACCAGCGGCTCGCTCCAGGAGCGCCTGCTCGCCCTGGTGGTGTCCCCGTTCGTCCTCGGCACCAACCAGGACTGGCCCGGCACCTACGCCGGCACCTACAACTTCCCCGAAGTCACCAGCTACCTGGGCATCCTGGCCCTGATCGCGGCCTGCTCGCTCTTCCTCCGCAGGTGGAGGACCCGCCCCGAGGCCCGGCACTGGTGGGTCTGGTACGTCGTTCTGGTCGTCGGCGTCCTGTCCGCACTCGGCTTCCAGACCCCCTTCGGCCACCTGCTCTACCTCGTCCCCGGGCTCAAGAGCCAGCGGCTGCTCAACCGGAACCTCCTGCTGGTCGACGTGGCCCTCGCCGTGCTCCTCGGGTGGTGGTCCCATCTCCTGATCACCGGACGCGGGGACGCCGACCCCGGGTCCCGCCCCATCCGTGACCATTGGCGTCGCGGTCGCCGGTCGGAGATCGTCGTCCCCTCCATCCCGTTCTGCATCAGCGCCGTGCTGTGCCTCTCCCTGTGGCTCGACGGGCCGCTCCTCTACCGGCTGCTTGAGGCCGCCGTACCGGTGACCACCGACACCCGGCTGCAGGTGGCGGGCCTGGTCACCGTGGGCACCATCATCGCCGGGGTGGCCACCTGGGTGGTCCTCACCGAGCGGCGCCACTCCGCTGCCGGGCTGGCCCGCAGGCTGGGCGCCGTGCTGGCCGTCGACCTGCTCGTGTTCAACGTCTTCGTGATCCCGCCGCCCATCAAGGAGGCCACGGCCCAGGCCCAGGGGGCCGCGTCGGGCGCCTTCCGGGCCACGGTGGGGGACGGGCGGTTCATCGTCTACGACCCCGACCAGTTCGAGTCCACCCAGCTCTACGCTCTGGGCCAGACCGACCTCAACATCTTCACCCGGCTCCCCAGCGCCCAGGGGTACACGGCCCTGACCGACGGCGACTACTACCGGGCCACCGGGGCCCATCTCCAGGAGGATCTCGATCCGTCCACGCTGGCCGGTCCGGTCTGGGACGGCCTGAACGTCACCACACTTCTCTCGTTGCCCAGCTACTTCGTCCGGCCGGTCCCGGGCACGGCCGACGGGCCGACCGCCCCGGCCGGTGACGTCGTCCCCTTCCCGGGCACGGCCGCCGGTGACCCTGCCGGACGCCCGGTCACCGTGGCGGCGGACGGGGTCCACCGCTGGTACTTCGGCGGGGCGCTCACCGTGGACGAGCTGGTCGTGCCGGTGGACCGTGGTGGGCCGCCCGGGATCCGCATCGGCCTGGTCACGCCGTCCGGCCCGGTCCGGTGGCTCCCGGCCCGGGATCTGCACGCGACCGGCCCCGCAGGCGGATCGACCCTGCGGGTGACGTTGCCCGGTCCCACCCGGGCCGCCGGCCTCGTCGTGCGGGCCGGTCCGACCACCCCGGTGACCGTGGGCGTTCCCACGGCCCGTACCGCCGAGGCCGGGGAGGTGAGCCTCGACGGCCCGTTGCAGGTATACGTGGCCCCCCCGCACTGGACCTACCGGGGCACCCTCGGCACCTTCGGCGTCTTCCACAACTCGTCGGCCCGGGGTTGGGCCCGGCTCCGGGCGCCGGGAGGGGCGCCGGCCCCGTCCGACAGCTCGGTGACCGCCGTCGCCCCGGGACCGGCCGGCGGCCAGCGGATCTCGGTGCACGCCGGCTCGGCCGTCGTGCTCCAGCGCAGCGAGGCCTGGAGCCCGGGTTGGACGGCCACCATCCAGCCGGTCCTATCGGAGGGCGGCAGCACGGGCACGCCCCGGCGCGTGCCCGTGCTCAAAGCCGGGATCGTCCAGGAGGTCGAGCTGCCCGGCCCGGGGGACTACCTGGTCACGTTCGCCTACGCCGCCCACTCCGCGCTCGTCGGTGTAGCGGTGTCCGTCGTGGCCGCGGGGATCCTCGCCCTGTGGGTCGTGCTCGAGGCCGTTGGTGTCGTCCGGAGGCGGCGGGCGGCGGCGGGCCGCCCGCCCCGGACCCGTCCTGCGACCGGGGGGAGGACCTAGCCCTCCACCGGTCCCGGGCTGAGCAGCCCGATCGCCTCGGCCGCCCGGTCGTAGGTGGCGCCGGCCACGGCTCGGGCCTTCGACGCCCCCCGGGCCAGCAACGAGGCCACCGTCCCCGGCTCGGCGGCCAGGGCGGCGCGGCGCTCGCGGACCGGTCGGAGCAGCTCGACCAGGGCCTCGGCCGTGTCCGACTTGAGGTCCCCGTAGCGCAGGTAGGAACCGGCCACCTCCAGCGGGGTCCGTCCGGTGGACACGGCCAGCAGCTCGAGGAGGTTGGACACCCCGGGCTTGGACTCCGGGTCGTAGCGGACCTCGCCGTCGTTGTCGGTCACCGCCCGCTTGACCTTCCGGACGATGGCCTCCGGCTCGTCGAGCAGCAGGACGGTGCCGAGCGGGGAGTTGACCGACTTGGACATCTTGTTCCCGGGGTGCTGCAGGTCCATCACCCGGGCGCCCATGGCCGGGATGGACGCCTCGGGCACGACGAAGGTGGTGCCGAACCGGTGGTTGAACCGGATGGCCAGCTCACGGGCCAGCTCGAGGTGCTGGCGCTGGTCGTCGCCCACCGGCACCCGGTCGGCGTCGTAGAGGAGGATGTCGGCGGCCTGGAGCACCGGGTAGGTGAACAGTCCCACCCGCACCGAGTCCTTCCCGGCGCTCTTGTCCTTGAACTGGGTCATGCGCCGGAGCTCCCCCATGGTGGCGGTGCACTCGAGCAGCCAGGCCAGCTTGGCATGCTCGGCGACGTGGCTCTGGACGAACAGGGTGCAGCGCTCGGGGTCGAGGCCGGCGGCCAACAGGTCGAGTGCCGTCTCGTAGGTCCGTGTCCGGAGCTCGGTGGGAGCGATGTCCAGGGTGAGAGCGTGCAGGTCCACGATGCAGTAGAAGCAGTCGTTGTCGTCCTGGTGGGCCACCCAGTTGCGGATGGCGCCGAGATAGTTCCCCAGATGGAGATCGCCGCTGGGCTGGAGACCGGACAGAACTCGGGACATGGGGGGTCATCGTAGGTCGCGCCCGGAGGTGCACGAATTGCCGTGCTCCAACCGGTAGGGTCGGATGCCGTGGCCGCCACCGTCTCCACCCCTGTCTTCGAGGGCCCGATCGACCTGCTCCTGCAGTTGGTCAACAGCCACCAGGTGGAGCTGTACGACATCCCCCTCGCCGCGGTGGTGGATGCCTTCGTCGCCGAGGTAGCCGGCTGGCAGTCGGTGGACCTCCAGACGCTGTCCGAGTTCCTCATGATCGCCTCGGTGCTCATCGAGCTCAAGTCCCGCCGCCTGCTTCCCGGGGACGACGCCATCGACCCCGACGAGGAGTTCGTCGGCTGGGAGGAACGGGACCTGCTGCTCGCCCGCCTGCTCGAGTGCCAGGCCTACGCGGCGGCCGCGGACGGGTTCTCCGTGCTCCTCGAGCGGGCCGCCCGCTCGGCGCCCCGGACCGCCGGTCTCGACCAGGACTTCGTGGTCAACGCCCCGGACCTGCTGGAAGGCGTGACCCCGGACCAGGTGGCCGAAGCCTTCCTCCGGGCCACCGCCGAACGCCCGGTTCCCGTCGTCGACCTCTACCACGTGACCGTCGACACGGTCACGGTCTCCGACGCGGTCTCCGAGCTCGAGCGGCGGCTCCCGCGGCTGGGCCGGTCCACCTTCCGCTCGCTGACCAGCCACCTGACCAGCCGGATCGAGATCATCGTCCGCTTCCTGGCCCTGCTCGAGCTGTGCAAACAGGGCCGGGTCTCCCTCGACCAGGGGCACACCTTCGGGGAGCTCGAGGTGGCGTGGGTCCCGACGTCCGCCGACACCGTGTCGGTCGGTGCCGGCCTCTACGACGAGTACGAGGGCTGACCGTGGCGCTGTCCGCCGAGGCCCGGGCCATCGAGGCCGTCCTCATCGTGGCCGTCGAGCCGGTGCCGGCCGGCTTGCTCGCCGAGCTGCTCGAGGTGCCGGTGGAGCAGATCGACCCGCTGTGCGACGAGCTCGCCGAGTCGTGCCGTCGGGAGGGCCGGGGCTTCGAGGTGGCCAGGATCGCCGGCGGTTTCCGGATCCAGACCCATCCCGACCTCGCCCCCTACGTGGAGCGGTTCGCCAACGTCGGGGTCTCGTCCCGATTGTCGGCCGCCGCCCTCGG
>Ga0224558_1000934_pt1 | contig 33007 bp, 29 predicted proteins | sample 714S32024metaG_FD_180682 | JGI IMG/M metagenome (GOLD analysis project Ga0224558, IMG submission 180682) | Peat soil microbial communities from Stordalen Mire, Sweden - 717 S3 20-24 | ecosystem: Environmental > Terrestrial > Soil > Wetlands > Peat | place: Sweden: Norrbotten County, Stordalen... | reverse complement strand
CCGGCAGCCCCGACGGCACCGTGCGGCGTGGGCTCCGTGACGGCCCAGATTCCGGTTCGGACCTCTGGCCGCGGCTCGACGTCCACAGGCCGGCACGGAAGCGGAGGGACCACCACCACCACCACCGCAGCCGCCGGAAGCGACGCTGGAACGCCCCCCTCCGCAGTGGCTGAGGGTGTCATCCGGGGTGGTGGCTCGGGGAGCACCGCCACGGGCAAGGGCTCCGGCACCGGCACCGGCAAGGGCTCCGGCTCCGGGGGGACTGGTGGCTCTGGTCCCGCCTCCGGCACCAGCCGGGGTCCCGACCAAGGTGCTGGTGGCGGGCATGGAGGGGGCGGAACGAAGGGTGGCAATGGAACAGGTACCGGGGGCTCCGGTGGCAGCGGAGGCGGCACCGGCCACGGGCACGGCACCGGCCACGGCGGTGGCGGACGGCGGGGCGGGGACGGTACGGGTGGCCTACAGGGCGGTTCAGCGACGGGAACGGGAGGCACGGCCGGTTCGCCGGAAGGTAGTGGTACCGCCACGACGATTCCGTGACCACGACCCAGGTGGGGAGCGTCGACCGGTGACCGCGCAGGTGGCCACGGGGATCGCTGCAGTGGCCCTCGTCGTGGTCATCGGGCTGCTCGTCGCGCAACCGGCGTTGGCCACTCCGGACCCGGTCGGCCCTGGGATCGCCTCAGCTCCGCCGATGGAGCCGGCCGGGTCGTCGAACGCGGGGCAGACCTCGCTGGGCTGGGCGGGCTATGCGGTGACGGGGACGACGTTCTCCACCGTCTCCGGAAGCTGGCGGCAACCGACGGCTTCGTGCCCGACCAAGAAGGTGCAGCAGTCGGCGTTCTGGATCGGGCTCGACGGAATCGCCGACGCCACGGTCGAGCAGATCGGGACCGACGCCGACTGCGGCAAGGGTACGGGCAAGGGAAAGACGGGCGTGCCCTCCTACTACGCCTGGTTCGAGCTGTACCCGTCCGACCTGGTCCCGCTGTCCACCACCGCATATCCGGTGACGCCCGGTGACTCGATCGCCGCGTCCATCACCGTCGTCGGGACGACCGATGTGCTGACACTGGAGGATGGGCTCAAGTGGACCTATTCGACCGTCCAGACCCCGTCCGGCCATCCGGCCTGCTCCTTCGGCGGAATGGATCGCCGAGGCGCCCTGCAGCGGGGCTAAGTGCAAGGTGGGGAAGCTGGCTGACTTCGGAATCGTGAGCTTCACCGGCGCGTCGGCGAACGGACAGGCGATCTCGTCGCCCGGGTTCACCGACAGCGAGATCGTCATGACCACCAAGGGCTCGAAGATCAAGAAAGCCCAGCCCACGGCCCTCACCGCCGGCGGGAGCGCATTTTCCGTCACCTGGCTCCACAACTGATGGGAGGCGGGGGCCACCCGCCGGTGGCTCGCCGCCCGCCCGCATCATGCGTTCAGGGCCGTCCTGGCCGGCCGCAGGGACGGAGCCATTGTCGTCGCCTGGTGGCGGATCTCGGGGGAGGGCGCTGGTCTCCCACCGGGTGCCGCGGCGCAGTGGACGATCAGCCACAGCGACTGCTCGATGCCGGGGGATGCACTTCCTGTTGTCGCGGCCGGGCCCGAGGAAGAGGGGCCCCGACCGGGCCACCCCGCGTGCGAGCAGGCGACCGACCCGGGGGGCGCCCCGGGCGCCGGACGTCGGTGGTGGGCCCGTAGCAGAAACCACCCTTGTGACCTGGGGTTACCCACGTACGGGCTACTGTTCGGCCACGCGAGAACTCGGGAGGGTGCGAGATGTTCCGTCGACTCGGGGCGGCGGTCGTCGGCCATCCCCGGAGGGTCATCGGCGCGTGGGTCGTCGCCTCGGTGGCGATCCTGGCACTCTCGCCCCAGCTGGTCACCTTCACCTCGAACAACAATTCGACCTTCCTGCCCGCTTCCTACGGGTCCGTCCAGGCCCAGACGGCCGCGGTGCGGTACTTCCCCTCGGTAGCCGGAGCATCGGGGGTCATCGTGGTGTCCGCCGCCGACGGCCGGGCCCTGACCGGCGGGGACCAGGAGAAGGTCGCCGGTCTGGCCACCGCGCTCGCCGGCGACCGGATCGGCTCGGTCTCCTCGGTCTCCACCAGCCCGATCTACCTGTCACCCGACAAGCGGGTCCAGCTGGTCGCCGTCGCCTTCGCCGGCCAGGTTGGGGAGGCCGGGTCCAATGCGGCCGTACCGGTCCTCCGGGAGCGCGCCGATTCCTTTCTGTCGGGATCCGGGCTGAACGGCGCCGTGACCGGCAACGCTGCCATCAGCGTCGACTCCACGACGGCGTTCGACCACGCCGAGGTGGTGATCGGCATCGCCACCGTGCTGCTCATCGTGATCCTGTTGGGGCTGGTTTTCCGCAGCCTGGTCATCTCGATCTTCCCGATCGTGGTCATCGGGGCCGTCCACCAGGTGGCCCAGGCGGTGACCGCCGATCTCGCCGACTGGTTCCACTTCGTGGTCGGCCCCGAGCTGGCTCCACTGCTCGTCGTCGTGATGTTCGGGGTCGGTACCGACTACATCGTGTTCCTGCTGTACCGGCACCGGGAACGGTGTGCGGCCGGTGACGATCCCGACGACAGCCTCCGGTTCTCGGTGACCCGGGTGGGCGAGGTCATCGCCTCAGCCGCGGCCACGGTCATCGCCGCCTTCGCGGCACTCCTGGTGGCCAGCCTCGAGTCCCTCCGGACGCTGGCTCCGGGCCTCATTGTCGGTGTCCTCCTCATGCTGCTGGCCGCCCTCACCCTGGTCCCGGCGACCTTCAGCCTGCTGGGCTCCCGGCTCTTCTGGCCGACGATGCCCAAGCCCCATGACCCCATCCACCGGACCCGCTCCGAGCGGATCGGTTCGATGGTGGCCAGGCACCCGGTCCTCATGCTGGCGGCGTGGAGCGCCGTGCTCGTCGGCCTCACCTTCGGCGCGCTCGGGTACACCACGACCTACAACCAACTGGCCGAGCTGCCCAGCTCGACCCAGGCCCAACGTGCGTTCGACACCATGGCCTCGGCGTTTTCGCCCGGCTATCTCGGGCCCACCGACGTCTTCGTCACCTCGGACACCACTGCTCCCCTCGACGCGTCGACCATCTCGGAGCTCGAGACCAGGCTGAGGCATGTGGACGGCGTCTCGGTGGTGGCGTCCGCCCGGTTCACCGCCGACCGGGGCCAGGCACTGATCGAGGTACTGCTCGTCCACGACCCCTATTCGGTCACGGCCGTCAACGGTGTGGCTGGGCCGATCCGGTCGGCGGCCGTCGGCTCGGTGCCGGGCGCGACCGTGCTGATCGGGGGAACGAGCGCGCAGCTGGCCGACGTGCGCGTCGCGCTCAAGCACGACATGGAAAGGATCGTCCCGCTGGCCCTGGCCATCGTGGCGGTGATCCTCGCCCTCCTCCTGCGGGCACTCGTCGCCCCTCTCTACCTGCTGGCGGGGGTGGTGCTGAGCGTCACCGCCACGCTCGGCATCATCACGCTCGTGTTCATCCACGGTCTCGGGTTCGCCGGCCTGGACTTCACCATCCCGATCGTGGTCTACCTGTTCGTGATGGCGATCGGCACCGACTACAACATCCTCGTGGCGTCGCGCCTCCGTGAGGAGTTCGACGCCGGCAAGTCCCCCCGAGAGGCCTCGCGGCTGGCGGTCGTCCACGGCGCGCCGGCGGTGTCGGCCGCCGCGCTCATCCTGGCCGGCACGTTCGCCTCCCTGATGCTCACCGGTATCCAGTTGCTCGAGGAGATCGGCCTGGCCGTGGCCCTGGGCGTGCTGCTGGCGGCCAACGTCCTGGCCACGCGCATCGTTCCGACTCTCGCCGCACTTCGGGGGTGGCACTTCTGGTGGCCCCACCGAAGGCACGCCCGGGCCGCTGCCACCCGGAGCGAGCTGCTCGAACCCGATGCGCTCGACCCGGTGGCGGCTTCCGAGGGATGATAGGCAGCGTGGTGCAGCGACCGAGAAGGAACCGGGTGGGACGGACGCTCGCCGCCATGGTGGGCGCACTGCTGGCGGCCGTGGTCGGGATCGCCCTCCCGCCGGCGCCGGGTGCGCATGCGGCGTCGTGGTGGACCCCGGGCCTGGGCAGCCAGCCCTGGCAGTGGGAGCTCAGTCATCCGCTTAGGCTCTCCAACGCCCGGGACATGGGCACGGACGACAAGTTGCCGGATGGGCAGCCGGCACCGGCCCCGGTCGTCTACGACATCGACGGCATCATCAACCCGGCGTCGACCGTGGCGGCACTGCATGCGACGGAGAAGCACGTCGTCTGCTACATCGAGGTCGGCGCGGCCGGCAACTACTACTCGGCGGCCGACGAGGGGATCGCCACGACCTACTACGATCAGCTCGGCGGTGCGGGGGTGTTCGGCGGCAAGGTGGCCGGCTATCCCGAGTACTACCTGGACATACGGTCACCGGCCACAGTGGCGATCATCGAATCGATGATCCTCCAGCAGTGCGCGGCCAAGGGGTTCGACGCCGTCGAGACCGACATCGATGAGGAGTACGCGGACGCCAGCGGCTTCCCCTTGACCCAGGCCGACGAAGAGCAGTACATGACCACCCTCGCCGGCTTCATGCACGATCACGGACTGGGGTGGTGGATCAAGAACCCGGACGACACCGGCGACAGCTATGCGAGCGACATGGAGCCGCTCGCCGACGCCGTCCTCACCGAGCAGTGCAACCAGTACTCATCGTGCGGGCTGTTGTCCGCCTACGTGGGGCACAAGGCTGTGTTCAACGCGGAGTATCACAGGAAGCCGGCCTCGTTCTGCCCGAAGGACCAGGCTCTCGGGTTCAACGGCGCCCGGTTCAACGTGGCGCTTACCGGTGTCAGAAAGCCCTGCCCCTGACTGCACGGCCTCAGCGTGCGGCCGCCCCGACCAGGGCGTCGAGGTCGTCCTCGACGCCGTGGACGAAGGTAGCGGCATCGGGGCAGGTCACCGGGTCGACGAGCACGCCGAGGGCGAGTGAGCCGTCGTAGGAGAGGGCGGCGACCCCGAGTGTGAGGTTTCCGGCCAGCGGTACGAACGGGAACGCCTCCACCATCCGGGCACCCATGAGGTAGAGGGGAACGGGCGGGCCGGGTACGTTGGTGACCACCAGATTGAACAGCGGTTGGTGGTTGGCCAACCTGCCCGCAAGGGCCATGACGGGCTGGGGGAGCGGTGCCAGGAGGTCGAGCACGGCTTCGACGGCCAGCTCCTCCCGTTCGGAGCGGGCCCGGCCCGTCGACTCCGATACGGCCCGGAGCCGATCCACCGGTTCGGTGACGCCGACCGGCACCCGCACGAACCAGGCGGAGACCTGATTCCCGAGCGAGTGGCGGTCGCCGTGGTCGAGGCCCACCGGGACGAGCACGTGGATGTCGATCGGAGGCCGCTCACCTCGCTCCGCGAGGAGGCACCCGATTCCTCCGCCAACGGCTGTCAGCACCACGTCGTTGACCGTGACGCCGAAGGCACGGGCCACGTCGTGCAACTGGTCGAGGGGACGACGGACCACGAGGGCGCTCCGAGCGGGCCCGATCGGCCGGTTCAACGAGGTGGGCGTACGGAGCAGCCCCGAACCGGCCAGGGTGGCGAACGCCCTCCCCAGGCCGATCGAGCCGCAGACGGTCTCGAGCGGATGTAGGACCGACCGGCGTCCACGGTCGGTCCACCGCCATCCCAGTGCGCCCAGGCGGCCCAGGTCCTGGACCGCGCCGAGGCCCGTCCCGGGTGCGGCCCGTGCGTGCCAGTGGTCGGCCGGTGCGCCGGCGGACGACGGCCCCACCGGTCGGGGCTCGAGGTCGAAGAGCACCGTGGCGATCTCCACGCCGCCCAGGCCGTCCGCCACCGCATGGTGAATCCGTTCGATGATCGCCACCCGATCCTCGGGCAGCCCGTCGACGACAGCGAGATGCCACAGGGGTCGCGTTCGATCGAGCGGTCGGCCGAACAGGTCGCCGAACAGCTCCCAGAGCTGCGGCAGCGAACACCGGGTCCCGAGGTCGACGGCCTCCACGTGCCGGGCGATGTCGAAGTCCGGATCATCGGTCCACAGGGGTGGAGCGCCCGGGAGCACGGCCGGCATCACTCGGCACCTGAGTTTGGGCACGGCACCCAGCCGTCCCTCGAGGTGCCCCCGGAGGTCGTCGAGGCGCAGGCGACCGTGCCGATTCCGCAGGGCCGCGCCCTCGAAGAACCCCACGCTGCCGAGATGCATGGGCGTCCGGTCGCCCTCGACATGGAGGAACGCCGATTCGAGCGGTGAGAGAGGTCTCCGGTCCTGCACGCTCTCCCCCCGGTCAGGCGGTTGCAGCGGCACTGGCCACGTCGTCCAAGCCACGGCCCAGGCACTCGATCAGGACGACCGGATCGGCCACCGCACCGGTGTCGATGGTGAGCCCGATGCTGGGGCCCCCGGCCAGGGAGACGGGGGTGGCATTGAGGGCGGCTCCCGAGGTGGGGGCGAACGCGTACCGGGCCTCGATCCTGGCGCTGGCGAAGTGGGCCTCGGTCGGGGGTCCGGGGATGTCGGTGGCGATGATGTCGACCCCCTTCTGCATCATTTCGAACACGCCGACCGTGGCCGGGAGGAGACCGAGGGCAATGGTCAGCATGTGGCTCGCTCCCAGGGCCGGCGAGTGCTTCCATCTCCCGAGGAGCCCGGGCACGGTCCGCAGGTAGGCTGTGCGTCGGGCAGGTCGGCGGGCAGGTCCACCCGGACGGGCACGAAGTGGCTGCTGTCGGGAGGATCGGTGGATCGAAGGGTGCCCGGTAGCGCCACGCGCAGGTGGCGCACGTGGTTCGCCACCTCGAAGCTCTCGTCCTCCCGCCACCGGGGCAGATCCCAGGGCACCGAGGGGGGGACGACAGTCGACCGGAAGTGGCGGACACGCCGACAGAGGACGCCGAACCGCCTGGTCACCTCGGCGACCGGAGGTTCCCGGTCGAAGACCACGACGACGGCGATCGGCGATCGGAGCTGCGGATCCCGGTCCAGGGTCCACAGGATGGAGCCGGCCGTACCCACGCGGCCCAGGAGGGCGCCGGCCATCCGGCGGCCCTCCTGGGCCGGGAGCGCCTCACCGCGACCCTGTCACCACGTCGGTCCGCCCCTCAGCGGCGGGCCGCAGCCTTCTTGGTGGCCGGGGCCCGCTTGACCGCAGCCTTCTTCGTGGCAGCCTTCTTGGTGGCCGGGGCCCGCTTGACCGCAGCCTTCTTCGTGGCAGCCTTCTTGGCGGCCGGGGCCCGCTTGGCCGCAGCCCGCTTGGCCGCAGCCTTCTTCCTGCGGGCCAGGGGCCGCGACCGCGCTGTCGCCTGGCGACCGGCGTCCGCTGCCCGTTGGGCCTGCTCGTTGACCGCCTTCACCACATCACTGACCATGGTGCGCTGGCCTTTGATCACCCGTTCGGCGAAGTCGAACACCTGGTCCACCAGTCGCTCGACGTCCTGGGTGATCGGCGGGGCGAATCGGTCGGTCTCCTTGGTGATCCCGTTCGCCAGTTGGCGGCTCGCCTCGACGATCTCGTTCTGCGCTCGCTCGATGAGCTGCTCGATCTGCTTCCTTGCGTCCCTGGAGTCGGCCATGTCAGTTCCTTCCACTTCCCTCGCGTTGAACAATCTTCTACGCCCACTCTGGCTGTCCGGCGCTCTCCTGACGAGGGTCGAAGGTCCCAAATCGAGGCGGGAACCGACCATTCGGAGAAGTCAGATCGTGAGTCCAGCGCGGGCTACTCGGGCTCGTCGTCGCGTGGCGCGCCGGTAAGAAGCTTGCGCCACTGGTCCTCGGGCACGTGCGCCGGCTTGGTGGACGTGAGGAAGTCGTCGAGGATGGCGAGGAAGCGGTCGGCGTCCTGCCACGGCAGGAAGTGCCCCGCTCCCTCCAGGATCTCGAGGCGGGAACCGGGGATCGCCTCCGCGGTCCGGTAGGCGTGGTCGACCGGGATGATCCGGTCACGGTCGCCCCACACGATGAGCGTGGGCACCGCGGCGGCCAAGTAGAGCCGGTCGTGGGCGCTCACCCGTTGCCCGGCGACGTCGATCACCGAGCGGACCGTCTGGACGAAGGCCATCTGGCCGTGCCGGTCGGTGAGGGTCGTGTAGCTGCGCCAGACCTCGGACAGCGTGTCGCTCGGCTTCCACCCGATCTTGCGGGCCAACATGCCGGGCAGTTCGGCCACCTCACGGATCCTCGGATGGAGCAACAGCTGGAGCACGTACTCGGAGCCGGGGAGAGTCACGGCCTTGAGCAGCGGGCTGACCTCCTTGCCCAGGCCCCCCGAGGCGACCAGCACCAGGCGCTCCGCCCACTCCGGGAACTGGTAGGCGAACTGCATGGCCACCCCACCGCCGAGGGAGTGGCCGATCAGGGTGACCCGTTCCCTCCCCAGCACGGCCAGCAGGTCCCGGATGCCGCTGGCATAGGCGCCGAGCGAGTAGTCGCCCCGGGGCTTCGCCGACTGTCCGTGGCCCAGTAGGTCGGGGGCGATGACCGTGTACCGCTCGGCCAACGAAGGCATCACCGCGCGCCATGTGGTCGAGCTTCCGGCAATCCCGTGGATCAGTACGATCGCCGGTCCCTCGCCGGCCATCCGGTAGCTGACGTCGTGGCCGTGGATCCGGACCGTGCGGGGCCGGAACGGGCTGGGGGCGGTGGGCTCAGCAGCCACGGGTACCCCGGAAGCCCAGTGCCATCGAACGGACCGGAACGGACGGGACACCTCGTCCCACCCTGGGGGCCGCCGGTCCTTCCTGCCCGGGCGAGCGCCGTCGCTGACTCATCCGTGCCTCCTGGTTCGAGGGCCCTCGCCGCCTCTGCCGCCGCGTCGATCTCACCACGACCAGTCTTCCGGGTGTCCGGGGCCCCACACAGAGGCGAAAGTCCCATCGCCGGTAGGGCCGGCACAACGCCTCGGGGCGAGTCTTCCGTTGCAGGCGCCGTGCCAACGGATCTGGCTCGGCGGTTCCATCTGTCCCGGGGGGACCCAGGCGCTGCCGGGCAGGTGGAGGTACTGCTCGGCCAGGCCTTTCGGCACCGAAAAGGGATCGCCACGATCTTGCAAGGTCCGGGGACGTAAATGGTCGTCGGCGCACCGTACGTCACCAGGCCGCCGGCAGCCTCCAGCCCGAAGGCGCTCGCCGGGTCGGTGCACTTGGCGACCAGCGTGGCCCGCACGAGATCGCCCGTGGGACCCGCCCAGAGCCGGTCAGGGCTGCTCCCCCGTTCCCGTGGTCGAGGGAGGCCACGATCCGGCTCCCGGCGGCCCGCACCCTTGGGATCCGGTGGGTGCCCAACGAGGCCACGTGACTCCCGGCGACCTAGATCCCACCCTCGACACCGGCGAGGGTGACGGGTGCCGCTCCACGGTGACCGGCCTCTTCGGACGCCGGTACTGCGAACTGATCCTCGTCAACGCCCACAGCTCGCCCCTCACCGCTGAAGTCTGGAACAGCTATCCCCTGAACACCTGCCCCAAGAGCACTGGGCGGCGCTGGACACCACGTTGGCAGCGACCCAGCGCGGCGCCTCGGTGGCGCTGCGCAACGGCCCCCGCTTCCGGGCGGTCGACACGATCACCAAGTACTCGGCCGGACATCTGCCCACAGCGGACCTCGGTGGCATCGCAATGCATCCCGACGCCGTTCTCCAGCTCGGCTCCCTCGATCCGCAGCCGTACGCCGCTCACGCCGTCGAGCGCAATACCGTGTTCGGCTACCGCGCGGGGCGACAGATCTACGAGCTCCGTGCCGCCGACGGCTCGGTCTCCGTGATGCAGAGCTGGAGCCAGCAGGACGATCCGACGATCGACGCGCAGTCCCTTGCCGGGCTCGGCGCGAAACTGGATCTCCCTGGCGGCTGGTCATTCGACACCCGGATTCTGGCGTCGCCGCTGCGGATCGTCACGACCGCCACCCCGGCCCTGGTCCTCCAGGATGGTCTGGGGAACTCCTATTCAAAGGAGTCCTGAGCGCTCGGCCGCGGCCCGGAGCTCCTCGACCGCGTCGACGAATCCGGTCCCGATCTCACTCGCCCCATCCACCAGGTCGGGGCAGGCCATCACCCCCACGTTCAGGTGGTGGGCCTCGCTGAGCACCGTGATGTTCAACCCGGTGCCCTCCATGACCGGTCCCATGGGGAACAGGCCGCTCACCCGGGACCCGGCACAGTAGAGATCCAGGGGGGGTCCTGGCACGTTGGAGATCACCAGATTGAACACCGGCGGGTGGAAGCGGGCCAGTCTGAGGCCCGAATAGAGGCGGGCGCCGGCGGCCATGACCCCGGGAGCGGCGAAACCGGTGAGCTCCTGGAGCGCATCCGGACCGAATGCAGACTGGAGCGCCTTGGAGTTGACGGACGAGGCATGCACAGCCGCCAGGCGCTCGACCGGGTCGTCAGGCCCGATGGGGACGGGGACCATCATGCTGGAGACCCGGTTGGCGGCGCCGCCGCCGCCGCCCGGCCCCAGATGGGTGCTCACCGGCACCGCGGCGATGAGGTCGCGTGCGGGCAGTGGCCCCCTGGCGGCGAGGTAGCGGCGGATCGCTGTACCCGAGGCCGCCAGTACCACGTCATTGACGGTGGTTCCGAATGCCCGGCGGATCTCACGGACGGTGTCGAGGTCCACCCGGGTGAGGCTGACCGACCGGCGGGAGGTGAGGGGCCCGTTGAGCCGGGTGCGTGGCGCGGTGAGGTGGGTCGTGGACCCTCCCGCACGTTGGGAGAGCCAGGTGCGCGAGGCGGCGCCCAGGCTCGAGAGAGTGTGGGCCACTGCCGCCGGCACCTCCCGCTGCCGTGCGGCCAGCGAGGACACCGAGCTCACGACCTGGCGGGGCCCCGAGGGGATCTCGTCGGGCAGCCAGGGCTCGGCGGGGGGCTCTACCGGACCGGCGTCGGCCGACAGATCGAAGATCGAGGCCATCAGGTCCGCACCGGCCCCTCCGTCCATCAGCGAATGGTGCAGCTTGGTCACGAGCGCAACGCTCCCGTCCTCCAGGGGGTCGACCACCCACATCCGCCAGAGGGGACGGGTGCGGTCGAGGGGCCGACCGGCGACCTCGCCGACGAACTGCTCGAGCCGGGCCCAGCTCACCGGGCCCGACATCGGCGCCGGCCGGATGTGCGCAGCCAGGTCGAACTGGGGGTCCTCGATCCACAACGGGTGGTCGATGCCGGCCGGGGGAGGCAGGACGCGGCGTCGGAGCGGCGGGATCAGATGGATCCGGTCGGCCATCACCCGAGTCACTTCTCCGATGTGGAGGGCACCGCCGGCCCGACCGGGCTCGAGCACGAGGACCCCCACCACGTGCATGTGCATGGTCGGCGTCTCGAGGTACAGGAACGCCGCGTCGATGCCGGCCATGCGTTCCAACGGTCGACCTCAGCCCTCGTCGTCGGGCCGACGCGCCGACTCGGCCGCCGCCCGGGCCCACGGGTAGTCGGGCTTGCCGCTGGGTGAGCGGACGATCTCGGCGATGACCAGGATCTCGCGTGGCACCTTGTAGCCGGTCAGCCGGTCGTGGCTGTCCCGCCGGAGGGCCTCCGGGTCGATGGGCCGCCCAGCCCGGCCCTGCACCAGGGCGACGACCCGTTCGCCGAAGCGGGCGTCGGGAATGCCGATCACGATGGCGTCGTCGACGTCGGGATGGTCCTTCAGTGCCGCCTCCACCTCGTCGGGGAAGACCTTCTCGCCCCCGGTGTTGATGCACAGCGACCCGCGCCCGAGCACGGTGATGGTCCGGTCGGCCTGCACCGTCGCCAGGTCTCCGGGCAGCGCCCATCGCCGTCCGTCCCGCTCGACGAACGTGGTGGCGGAGCTGGCCGGGTCGCCCAGGTACCCGATCGGGACATGGCCTCCCCGGGCCAGGTGGCCGATGGTGCCGGAGCCGGGTCGGACCGGCTCGAGGTCGGCGTCGAGCACGTCGGTACGGTCGTCCACCCGCAAGCGGGGTGGCCCGTAGGGATCCCCCGGCGGGGCCTCTCCGCCGACCTGCCCGGTCTCGGACGACCCGAACCGGTCCGCCACCACACGCCCGGGTAACAGGTCGGCGAGCTGTGCCTTCGTGGACGGGGAGAGGACGGCACCCCCCGAGCCCACGGCAAGGAGCGACGAGAGGTCGTAGCGCCCGGGATCGGTGGCCAGGACATCGAGGAGCGGACGGGCCATGGCGTCTCCCACGACCACGAGGGCGTTGACCGCCTCGGCCTCCACCAGGCGCCAGACCTCGACGGGATCGAAGACGCCTCCCTCGACGGTCACCACCGTGCCCCCGCCGAACAGGGTGGAGAACGCCAGCCAGTGCCCGGCGGCGTGCATGAACGGTGGGATGGCCAGTGCGGTGATCCCCGGGTGGAGGACCCGTCCGGCCAGCTCCTCGGGTGCGGTGATCTGGTCGCCGAGCGACAGCGGGTCACCGCCGCCCATGGCGGCGAAGAAGATGTCGGCGTGGCGCCAGAGCACCCCTTTCGGCATGCCGGTGGTGCCGCCGGTGTAGACGCAGTAGAGATCGTCGGCGCCCCGAGGGGGGAAGTTCCGGTCCGGAGGCGCCGACCCGAGGGCCGACTCGTACCCGTCGTACCCGTCATGCCCGCCGGCCGCTGCCGTCCCGTCTGCGACTTCGAGGACGACCCGCGGACCGGTCAGCGCGCCCAGGGCGGGACCGACCGCCTCCCCGAATCGGCGGTGGAAGACAAGGCCGGAGAGGCCGGCGTCCGCGTAGAGATACGCCAGCTCTCCGGCGGTGTAGCGGTAGTTCACGTTGACCGGCACGGCCCGGATCTTGAAACAGGCGACCATGGTCTCGATGTACTCGGTGCCGTTGGCCAGCTGGACGCCCACCCGATCACCCGGCCCCACTCCGGTGCCCGCGAGGTGGTGGGCCAGGCGATTGGCCCGCTGCTCCAGTTCCGCGTAGGTCGGCCGTCGACTCCCGGAGACCATGGCCGTCTGTCCCCCGGCGACGTCGACGACGCTCTCGAAGAGGTCGGCAAGATTGAACTCCACGGCCTTCCCCTGTTCGTCATAGGGCCTTCCGACCCTGCCGTCGGTTGGTGCCCCTCCGTAGTATTCCAGGTAGCAGTCCCACCGTATCGGCGGTGAGGTATGGTGCTGGGGGGAGGGAGGCCCATGCGGGAGCCCGAACAGGGAACCGGGGCCGGTGGCCCCCCACGAGGCTCGCAGTCAGCCGACCCAGCGCCCGAGACCGTGGCAGTCCGGCCGTCGGCGATCGGCCGGATCGCCGGGCCGTTCCGGACGGTGGTCGGCTTCCTCAACCGCCGGGCCCTGGTGCGGGCGACCCGGGCCGTCCCTCGGACACTGGGCTTCGTCGGGTCCGCGCTGATGCGGGGGGAGGTCTCCGACGCCCTTCCCGCCCCCCATCTCTCCGTGGGTCTCGCCGCCCAGGTAGCCATGGACGAGGCGCTGCTGGCCGTGGCCATGACACCCCGGCGGTTCCCGCTCCCCGGCGACTACACGCGGGTGGCGACCGAGCTCGCCGACGCCGATCGGCTCTATACCCGGCAGGGATGGATCGACGACCCCGGTTCCTACCACCGTGACCCACCACCGCTGTCCGGATTGGACGTGGTGACGAGCCGGGGCTGGGCCATGGGCCTCAGCTACGAGAGGATCAACTGGGAGAGCGGGTTCGCCCCCCACCCCGGCGAGCCCGGCAGCCAGCGGTGGATGGACTTCGAGCCGAACCGGACCGCTTCGGCCGCCGTCCTGCGTCATCCCGGCGGGCCCCGCCCGTGGGTGATCGCCGTCCACGGGTTCTGTATGGGCTTCCCGTTCATGGACTTCCCGGGGCTGCAGGTGGCCCGGCTCCATCGTGAACTCGGGATGAACGTGATCCTCCCGGCGCTGCCGTTGCACGGGCCCCGCCGGGTGACCCTGGTGAGTGGCGAGCCGTTCCTCTCCTTCGAGTTGATGAACGCGGTGCACGGCCTCACCCAGGCGGTGTGGGACATCCGGCGACTGATCCAGTGGATCCGTGAGCAGGAGGCAACCTCGATCAGCCTGTTCGGCGTCTCGCTCGGCGCCTACACGGTCTCCTTGCTGGCCGGCATCGAGGAGGGTATCGACGCGGTGGTCGCCGGCATCCCGGTCTCCGACTTCCCCGGGCTGTTCCACCGTCACAGCCCCCACCACATCCGGGCCCGGTCGATCGAGCACAGGATCATGGGTGGGGCGGCCGAGAACGTCTACCGGGTGGTGTCCCCTCTCCGCTTCGAGCCGAGGGTGGACAGGGACCGGCGCTTCATCTTCGCCGGGTACGGCGACCGGCTGGCCCCACCCGACCAGGCCCAGCGGCTTTGGGAGCACTGGGGTGAGCCACGGATCTCGTGGTACGCGGGGAACCATGTCGGCTATCTGTGGTCCCGGCAGGTGTCGGACTTCTTGGTCGACTCCCTGCGCGAGAGCTCGGCGACCGGGTCCGAACGGGGCTGACCGATGGAGACCATGACGGGGCTGGACGCCAAATTCCTCTACTCCGATACACCCACCGCCCACATGCACACGGTCAAGGTAGCCGTCTCCGACGTCTCGGCCATCGATGGCGGATTCTCCTATGACACGTTGGTCGAGGTCCTCCGCCAGCTTCTCGTCCAACTTCCCCCGTTCCGTCGACGGGTCGTCCCGGTGCCGTTCGGGTTGGGCCACCCGGTGTGGATCGAGGATCCGGAGTTCGACCTGGAGCGCCACGTCGGCCGGAGGGAACTGGCGCGGCCGGGGAGCATCCGCCAGCTGGCCTCCGAGGTGGCCGAATTCGCCGGCCGGCCGCTGGCCCGGGACCGGCCGTTGTGGGAGCTGGTGGTGGTCGAGGGCCTGGCCGGGGGCCGGATCGCGGTCGTGGTGAAGATCCACCACGCCGTGGCGGACGGCACGGCGGCGGTGGCCCTCCTCCGGAACGTCGTCCGCAGCGCCACCGTCGAACCCTCGCCCGAGGCGGTGACCGACCCCTGGCATCCGGAGCCCGTCCCCACGCCGCGTCGGCTGCTGGCCTCTGCGGCACACGACCACGTCGTCCGCCTGCAGGGTCTGCCCCACCTTGTGGCGCAGTCGGTCCAACGGATCGGCGCCTCGGAGCGCCGCCGCCGGAGCTTCGACACGAAGCCACCGTTGCCACTCCACCACGTGCCCAGGACGTCGTTCAACGTCTCGCTCACCGCCGAGCGCACCTTTGCCATGACCGATCTCCCGATGACCGAGTTGAAGGCCATCCGACGGGCCGTCGGCACCACCCTCAACGACGTCTACCTGTCGGTGTGCGCGGGAGCGCTCCGGCACTACCTGGCCGACCGGGGCGAGCTTCCGGCCAGGCAGCTGGTGGCCAGCGTCCCCATCTCGACGGACCCGGACGCGGCCCGAGTGTCGGGCAATCGCGTCGACAACCTCTACGTCGGGATCGGCACCGACATCGCCGACCCCCTGCGCCGGCTCCTCCACATCCGCGACGGAACGGCAGCCTCCAAGGAGGTGCGAGGCCTGCTGGGCACCGACTTCCTGGAACAGAGGGCCGAGGTCGTCCCGCCCCAGATCTACCGCTCCGTGGTCCGCCTGTGGAGTCGCTCGCACCTCGCCGACCGGGTCCACCCGCCTCTCAACGTGGTGCTGTCCAACGTGGCGGGACCGGCCGAACGGATCTCCTTCGGGCCGGTCACCCTCGACTCCCTCTACTCGGTCGGACCGATCCTCGAGGGGATCGGGCTCAACATCACGGCGTGGAGCTACGAAGGGGCTCTCGGCGTGTCGGTGCTCGCCTGCCCGGTGAGCGTGCCCGATCCCTGGCAGATCATCGACGCACTGCACGCGTCGTTCGACGAGCTCCGCGACGCCGTCGGACAGACCGGCGGTGTGGCAGAAGCCGCTCAACCCCCTCAGCCGCCGAGCAGCGCCGACGCGAGCTTGCGGTAGGCGCCGAACGGGAACCCGCCGGAGCGGTCGGCCACCACCTGCACGCACACGTGGTCGGCACCGGCGTCGTGGAACGCCCGCACCCGGTCGGCGATGGTGGTGACGTCGCCCCACGGCACCACGGCGTCGACCATCCGGTCGCTGCCGCCTCCGTCGAGGTCGACGTCCTCGAAGCCGAGTGAGCGCAGGTTGTTCGTGTAGTTGGGCAATCGGAGGTACCCGGCCGTGTACTTCCGGGCCACCGCCCGGGCTGCCCTCGGATCGGCCTCGAGCACCACCGCTACCTCCGGCGCCAAGAGCGGTCCAGGGCCCATGAGCTCACGGGCCCGGGCCACATGCTCGACCGGCATGAAGTAGGGGTGGGCCCCCGCCGCCCGTTCGGCGGCCAGGCTCAACATGCGCGGACCGAGGGCGGCGAGGACACGGCGGTCGGCCGCGACAGCCGGTCCGAGGTCATCGAGCTCGTCGAGGTACCGGACCATGTGGCTGTACGGGCGGGTGTAGTCGGTACCGATCAGCTCGACGACGGGCCCGTGGCTGGCGCCCAGACCGAGCAGGAATCGCCCGGGGTGGGTGGACTCGAGGGCGGTGGCCCCGTCGGCCGCCTCCACCGGGGTGGCGTGCCAGATGGACAGGATGCCGCTGGCCACCGCGATCCGTCCGGTGGCGTCGAGCAGCCGCCCGAACCTGTCCGGAAACCCGCGGTCCATCCCGCCGGAGCTCCACAGGGCCCCGTAGCCGAGCGACTCCATGTCGGTGGCCGCGGCACCCCGGGTCCCGTCGACGCCGGCCCATGTGCCGCTCCACCAGATCCCGACGGTGCCCAAATCCATCCGACCAGGCTAGCGACGACCCCCCGACCGGCCGTCGGTGGTCGGCTCGACGTTGTCGGCGAGGGCCGTCCGGCCCAGGTCGCCGACGTCGGTGAACCCGGTGAGCCCCATCGCCACCTCCATCTCCCTGCGCACGATCCGGAGGACGTGAGCCACGCCGATCTCCCCCCGTGCAGCCACCGCGTAGACCCACGGTCGTCCGATGAGGCAGGCCCGTGCACCCAACGCGAGGGCTTTGACGACATCGAGTCCGCTGCGGATCCCGCCGTCCACCAGCACCTCGGCGTCATGGCCGACGGCGTCGACGATCGATGGCAGCACCGAGGCCGTGGACGGCACGGCGTCCAGCTGGCGCCCCCCGTGGTTGGACACCACCACCCCGTCGGCCCCCCGGGCCACCGCCTGACGCGCATCCTCCGGATCGAGGATCCCCTTGAGCACCAGCTTCCCCGTCCAGTGCTCCCTGACCCAGGCAAGGTCCTCCCAGGTCACGCTGGGGTCGAACTGGCCGTCGACCCACTCCTTGAATGCTTCGGGGGTCGAAGCGCCCGGCACTGCCTGCTCCAGGTTGCCGAACGTCAGCGGCTTGCCGGCGAGCGCCACGTCGCGAACCCAGGCGGGGTGGCGAGCGAAGTCGAACCGGCGCCGCAGCTGCTGGAGGGGGGCCAGTCGGCCTTCGAGGCCGTTGCGGACGTCACGGTACCGGGCGCCTACAACCGGCAGGTCGACGGTGAGGACAAGGACGGTGCAGCCCACGTCCCGTGCCCGGTGCATCAGGTCCTCCGCGTAGGAGCGGTCGCGCATCACGTAGAGCTGGAACCAGAGGGGACGGCGGGATGCCGCGGCCACCTCGGGGAGCCCGCAGATCGAGACGGTCGACTCGCAGAACGGGACGCCGGCGTCCGAGGCCGCCCGGGCCGCCTGGACCTCCGCCCGGCGGGCGAACATGCCCGCCAGCCCGACCGGGGCCAGGACGACCGGGAGGGAGAGATCCTCCCCGAGCACGGTGGTGGCGAGCGTGGGGTCCGACACGTCCCGGAGGACCCGTTGCCGCAGGCGGATCCGACCGAGGTCCGCCAGGTTGGCGGCCATCGTCACCTCCTCGTAGGCGCCCCCGTCCACGTAATCGAAGAGCTGGCGGGGAAGGCGGCGGCGGGCCAACTCGCGGTAGTCCCGGAGGGAGGCCGGGGCCAGGCCGAGGGAACGGTCGCGGCCGACGGGGATCACCACGGTGCACCCCCGGCCGCCGACGAATGCCGAGATCGGCCGCCACTCGTGATCTCTGCATCCTGGGTCATGTCGCTCCACGCCACCCCGGGATGCCGAGTCGCCGGAGGCGCCACCGGCCCCGGGCTCCGGCGTCTCACAGCTTTCCACATCGGATGCGTCCCTCCGGTGGAAGGCGGCCGGGAACCGCGTGTCACGCTCCCGCAGGCAGCAACCGGATCGGCGATCAGTGGGACGGTGTCCGCCGAATCGTGGAAGCGGTCGAGACCGCGTGTCACCTGCCCGTGGCGACACCCACCAGCCAGGCCTCCCCTCACCAGCAGACACAGGCCCCCGGTAGGTGGGGATTGCGGGGTCGGACCACGGGACCCGACTGGGGGACGCTCCTCGAGGTGGAGGAGTCACCGCCGCCGGACACCCTGGGCTTCGTGCCGGTGGTCGCCGGGTTCGTCCTCGTCGCTGCATCTCCCATCAGCCACGAAGTCCACGACCAGGTGACGTGGAACGCACCGAGCGCACCTCGGTCCGCTCGGCAACGATCTCGTGCCGCAGCCCGGCCGTCCTCGACGGGACGTGGTTGCCGGACGACCGTCGTCACGGCGCCGCTCCGATGCCGGCGCTCCCGTGGAAGTCGACCGAGTCCGAGGTGAGGTCCATGAAGACCTCCTCGAGGCTCGCCTGGATCGGGCTCAGCTCGTGGAGCGCGATGTCGGCCCGGTGGGCGGCGTCGCCGATCTGGTCCGGTGCGGCCCCGGTCACCAGGAGGCTGCCGTCCCCGCCGGGGGCGACCGAGGCACCGATGGACGTCAGGGTCTCGGCCAGGCGCTCGGACCCGGGTGAGCGCACCAGCACGGTCGGCTCGGTGTTCGACCAGATGAAGTCGGTGACCGTGGTGTCGGCGATGAGACGGCCCGTCCGATGACGACCAGGTACGTCGCGGTGAGCGCCGTCCCGCTCGTGAGGTGGCTCGAGACGAAGATGGTCCGGCCCTCGTGGGCCACAGCGCCTTGAGCAGGTTGTGCACCCACAGGATGCCCTCGGGGTCGAGTCCGTTGATCGGCTCGTCGAACAGGATGACCCCGGGTTCGCCGAGCAGTGTCGAGGCGATGCCGAGCCGTTGGCTCATGCCGAGCGAGAACGTTCCGACCCGGCGGCCGGCCACCGAGATCAGTCCGACGAGCCCGAGGACCTCGTCGACGAGCGCCTTCGGGATGGCATTGGACTGGGCCAGGCCGAGCAGGTGGTTGTGGGCCGATCGCCCAGGATGCACCGCCTTGGCCTCCAGCACTGCCCCCACTTCGTGAAGTGGCCACCGGAGGTCGTGATAGGGCCGGCCAGCGTCACCTGCCCGGCGTCGGGTCGGTCGAGTCCGAGGATCATGCGCATGGTGGTGGACTTGCCGGAGCCGTTCGGCCCGAGGAATCCGGTCACCACTCCGGACCGGACCCGGAACGAGAGGCTGTCGACGGCCCGTGTCCTGCCGTAGTGCTTGGACAGCCCGTGTGCCTCGATCACGGGCACGGCTCCTCGGACCGCACGGCTCGACCGTACCAGTGGGCTCCGGCCCGACGGAGGGCACCGACCGGCTCTGCCGATGGCACTGCTGCAGTGGGTCTGCTCTGCCGAGCGGGCCACGCAGCTCACCTCCGCTCGGGCCGCGACGGTGAGCTCCGGTTCAGTGGCGCCCGAAGTAGTCGACCAGGACCTCGCCGACCTGGCCGCCATGGGTGAGGAACCCGAGATGGCTTGCGCCAGCGATCTCCACGTACTCGGCCCGGGGGATCGCCGCCGCCGCCTCCTGCGCCCTGGCCGGCGGTGAGTCGATGTCGTACTCGAAGGCCATCACCAGGCAGGGGACGGTGATCGTCGGCCACGCAGCCGTTCGCACCGGGTCGGTCGACCACCGTAGGGCCGCCTCGAACTGACCGAGCCGGCCCGGGTTCGGCCAGACGTCGAGGTCGCCGATGAGCTCCAGCCATCCGTCGACCACGTCGTCGTCCTGGAGCTCGTGGTACGGCAGGTACCTGACGGTCTCGAGCGCGTAGAAGAGCCTCGGGAGCTCGACCTGCGACGCCGCGAGATCCCGCTCAACCGTGGTGACGGCCCGCTCCCACGAGGTCGGACGATTAGCACTCCCCATGAGGGCTGCAGCACGGACCCGTTCGGGATGCTCGACGGCCAGGGTCTCGGCAATCCACCCGCCGAGCGAATGCCCGGCGACCCGGACCGGGTCGGAGATGCCGAGGTGGTCGAGGAGGCCGAGTGCGTCATCGGCCATCTGGGCCACGGAGTAGGGGGCCGGCGGAAGTGAGCTCGGTGGGACACCGCGGTTGTCGAAGAGGACGACCTGATAGCCGGCTGCCACCAGCGCCGGGGCCAGGCCGAGGCGGAAGGCCGCAGCGGGTTGACCGCATCCGGCGACCAGCAGGAGCGGGTCGCCTGCACCGACGATCTCATAGGCCAGGGTGACGTCGGCGAGCTCGACCTCGGGCACGGTTCCTCCTCTCTTCGGCTACGGCCGGATCCGGCCCGTCGTGATCTGCGGCTCGACCTCCGCAGGCCGCTCCCATCCGCGGGCCGCCGCCCCGGGCCACCCACATTGTGGCCTACGACGGGCAGGTGGTCCTGCCCGATGACGCCGGCTCCCGCTCCCCACCGCGTCGCACTTCCACTGCGCCGCCGCTCCCCATCCGCGAAGATACGGTGATGACTCCACCAGTGCCGGGCGCCGAGGCCGTGGTGGTGGGCGGAGGGCTGGTGGGGAGCTCGTTGGCCTACGAGCTGGTGGCGACCGGCGCCGACACGATCCTGATCGACCGCCACGACCCTGGCCGGGCCACCGATGCCGGGGCGGGCATCCTGTCACCGGAGACGAGCCAGGATCCCGACCCCGACATGTTCGCCCTGGGGATGGCCTCGGCCGAGCACTACCCGACCCTCATCCAGCGCCTGGCCGAGGACGCCGCGGCCCGGTCCGGCTTCGCGGTGACCGGCTCGCTGCTGGTGGCCGAGCGCCCAGGGGACGACATCGTCATGGAGAGGGCGATGGGGCTGGCCCGGGACCGATGCCCCGGGCTGGTGGCGGAGGTTGCCCCGTCCGACGCCGTCCGGCATTTCCCTCCCCTCGGGCCGGTTCGCCGTGCCCTTCACAACCCGGTCGGCCGACGGGTCGACGGTCGTGCCCTCAACGACGCCCTCCGGCAGGCGGCCCGCTCCCGCGGGCTGCGGGTGCTGGACACCGGAGTCATCGGGGTGGACGCGGACCGCACCGGGCGGACGATTACCGGGGTGCTGACCAGCGACGGGACGGTCGGGGCTGACGCCGTGGTGATCTGCGGGGGAGCGTGGTCGCCCGAGATGGGAGACGTGCTCGGCGTGCCCATGCCGGTGCATCCGCTCAAGGGGCAGATCGTCCACCTGTCCCTGCCCACCACCGACAGCCGCTCCTGGACCATCGTCCAGCCCGTGCTCGGCTTCTACCTGGTGCCGTGGCCGGACGGACGGGTCGCCTGCGGAGGCACCATGGAAGCGGACGCGGGCTTCGACCACCGGCCGACCGCGGACGGCGTCCACCAGCTCCTCCGCGAGTGTCTCCGCACCGCGCCAGGGCTCGCTCAGGCGACGCTGGTCGACGTCAGGGTCGGCTCGCGTCCCTCGACTCCGGACGGGCGTCCCGTCCTCGGCCGCGTGCCGGGATGGGACAACGCATTCGTGGCCACCGGTCACGGCTCGGAAGGTCTGCTCCTCGGTCCCTTCACTGCCCAGGTCGTCGCCCACCAGATGCTCGGCATCGGGAGCTCGTGGGACGGCGCCAAGCGGAGCGTGGTCGGCCAGGTGCTCGACAGGTGCTCTCCGGGTCGGTTCGGTGGCCCGGCGTGACCCGCCACCCTCAGCGCAGGCGGTGCACGGGAACGGCGGAGTAGCCGGCCACATTGGACATCTGCACGCGGCCGCAGCCGGCCTCGTCGACCTCGAACCGTGTCCAGCGGCGGGACAGCTCCTCGATGGCGATCCGGCTCTCCATGCGGGCCAGCGCGGCGCCGAGGCAGCTGTGGACGCCGTACCCGAATCCGAGGGCGAGGCTCGGTGGCCGGTCGATGTCGAAGACATCGGGATCGTCGTAGAAGCGCTCGTCCCGGGAGGACGAGCCGGTGACCAGGATGGTCGGGAAGCCGGCTGGCACGGTGACGCCGCTGAACACGGAGTCCGCGACCGAGAACCGACCCTGGTACTGCGACGGCGGGAGGTACCGCAGGATCTCCTCCGCGGCTGCCGGGATTCGCCCCGGGTCGGCGACCACCTTGCGGTACTGGTCGGGGTGGCGGTGGAAGAGCACGACCGCGTTCCCGACCAGCTTGGTCACCGTCTCGGCTCCGGCTCCCCCGAGGAGACCGGCGAATCCGGCGATCTCCTCGTCCTCGAGCCGGGTCATCTGGCCGTCCCCGCGGTCCACCTCGACCTGGGTGAGCCGGGTGATCATGTCGTCACCCTCCGGATGCCGGCGCTTCTCCCGGGCGAGGTCGAGCCAGTACAGCCAGCTCTCGGTGGAGGCCTGGACGCCCTCGGGCGTCGGGTCCATCTGTCCGGGCTCCCGGTGGAGGCCGACGTCGAGCCAGTGGCGGATCTGCTGGCGCTCACCCGCAGGGACACCCAGCATGCGACAGATGATCTCGACGGGGAACGGCCCGCTGAAGTCGGCAACGGCGTCGAATTGCTCGGCGCCGTCGAACGGAGCGAGGTAGGAGGCGATCACCTCACGGACCATCGGTTCGAGCGCAGCGACGGCACGGGGGGTGAATACCCGGGTGACCAACGCCCGGAGGCGGTTGTGCTCGGGTGGGTCCATCATGATGATCGACCGGTACATCTTGATGATCTCCGGATCGGTGCTCAGAGTCGAGAGGTCCACCCCGTGGCTACTCGAGAACGTCTGCCAGTCCTTGTGGGCGGCGCAGACATCGTCGTAACGGAAGAGAGCCCAGAAGCCGTACTGTTCGTTGAAGTAAACGGGGGCCTCGTCGCGCATCCTCCGGTAGAGGTCGTAGGGATCGTTGAAGTACTCGTCTGAGAACGGGTCGAACTCGACCGGTGCTCGGCTCAGCGTTCCATCGGCCATCCTCCACCTCCCGTCCCGGGTCCGACGGATGACCGGCCCGGTGAGACCCGATCGTACCGAGCGCAGCGGGAACTGCCGGAGCTTCACCGATCGACCCGACTTCGAAGGTCGCTCTCCTCGCCCCGATCCCGGCGAGCCGTCGCTGCTCCTACTCAGCGCTCGGTGGCCACGGCAAGGACCTGAAGCGCAGTCGTGAACTCAGGCGGCGTGACGACGGGTGCCGGGATCGAGCACGCCGGAGCAGCTCGTCCGTCATCCGGTCGATCTCGTCCTCGATGCTGACGAGAAGCTGTCCGACAGCGGGTGAGCGGCCCGGGTGCCTCCTCAGTTCGTCCGCCTGCTCCTGGCACCGGTCACGCTCGATGACCAGTTGCTCGTCGTTGAACAGGATGTAGCTGGTGGCCCCGTCGATTCTCGTTCGGACCGGTCCACCACGCTGCCTCCGAGACGGTTCGTCGGATCGTGTAGCCATGCCTGCACCATCGGCCCTTCGGAGGCGCGCCTTTAGTCACCGCCGGCGAGCCAGTCCGTACGACCTGGCGAGCCATCCTCGACCGTTCGTGTGCGGGTGCCGAGGCGCCGTCAGAGGCCGGGAAAGGCCTTTCTCAGCTCCTCGAGCACGGCTCCGCGGGCAACCGGTGGGGTGTGGTCGGGGTCGAGCCTCCCGTAGACGAGGCGGATGAACGCCTCGGACGGAATCTCGAGATCCGGGTCGGTGGTCGTTTCGGACCTGATCAACTCGAACGAGTCCGTCCCGAGGCTGATCGTGAATCCACGCTCCGGCCCGGTGGTCCGGACCTGCACCGTCCGCACGCTGCCAGTTGGTCGCCCGGCGAAGCGGGCGACCAACTCGAGGTTGTCGATGACTGCCAGGGTGGCGCCGGGAGGAAGCACCGCGGCCGGCTGTCCTGCCACTTCGATGTCCCAGGTGTGCAGGACGTGCTCGTTGAGCCGCAGTCCGACGAATCCCATGAAGTTGAGGTCCATCGGGCCCATGGTGAAGCGGAACTCACCCCGGTGCCTCTCGTCGAGGGCGTCGAGACCGGCGAGCAGGGCGGCGTCGGCCACCAGCGCGTCGGCGGCCTGAGCGTCCGGATCCTTGGCGCTCCACTCGTCCCAGACCGACTGGCTGAACTCACCTTCGGTCTCCCGCCCGCCGACGATGTCGTCGAATCGACGCCGGAGGATGACGGCGCCCGAGCCGATGTGGGACAGCACGTCGGCGATGGACCACCCGACCGGATAGGCGGGCTGCCGGAGCTGCGAGGGCTCGAGTCGATCGACGATCCGGCGCAGGTGGTCCACGGAATCATGCAGTGCGGAGTATTCCTCGTCCATCCTCATCCCTTCTTGCCCACGACGTGGGTCCTGGTCATGCGGCCCCCCGGATTTGGTCAGGTCCCACCGACCGTGTCAAACACGGTCGGTGGGGGTGGTCGGCGGCTCCATCCGGCGCGGGACGGGGTGGGCAACGGGTACCCTACCCACCACGTCGGGCAGGTCCGTCCGGGTCGCCCGAGCAGGAACCGGTGCACCGCCGGCGGCACGGAGGTCAGCGATGGCAGTAGTCAGGATACCGACGGGGGGCGAGGTGCCGGCCTATCTGGCCGTGCCGTCGGGCCCGGGGCCCTGGCCCGGAGTCGTCGTCATCCACGACATCCTCGGGATGAGCCAGGACGTGAGGAACCAGGCCGATTGGCTGGCCGGCGAGGGCTACCTGGCGGTCGCTCCGGACCTGTTCCACTGGGGCACGAAGGTCACCTGCGTACGGTCCGTGTTCCGCGACCTGCGGGTCCGGGAGGGCCGTGCCTTCGACGAGGTGGACGCGGTCCGTTCGTGGTTGGCCTCCCGCGACGACTGCACGGGTGAGATCGGGGTGATCGGCTTCTGCATGGGTGGCGGGTTCGCACTGTTGCTCGCTCCCGGGCACGGATTCTCGGCTTCGAGCGTCAACTACGGCGAGGTGCCGAAGGATGCGGAGCGGTTCCTGTCCGGTGCCTGCCCGGTCGTCGGCAGCTTCGGCGGCAAGGACCGGACGCTGCGTGGTGCGGCCACCAAACTCGAGCGGGCCCTCCGTGAGAACGGCGTCGTCCACGACGTGAGGGAGTACCCGCAAGCCGGGCACTCGTTCCTCAACCAGCACGACGGTGCCCTGTTCGCGATCGTCGGGAAGCTGATGGGTGGTGGTGGCTACCAGGAGGGGCCGGCCCAGGATGCCCGACGGCGCATCACGGCCTTCTTCGACACCCACCTGAAGGCAACCTGACTCGCCGGGCGGCGGCGTCAAGCTCGGGCGGCGGCGGCCGGGATCCGGGCCGTGGCGAGCCGGGTCAGTGGTCGGGCCGGCCGGGTCCGTAGGCTAGGAGCCGTCGGTGAAGTAGCTCTCCCGCAACTCCCGCTTCAAGATTTTTCCGGACGGATTCCGGGGGAGCCGTCCGTCGCTGAAGGCGATACGGCTGGGGATCTTGAACGGTGCAAGCTTCGCCGCGAGGAAGTCCCTGAGGTCGTCACCGGTGAGCTTCGACTCGGCTTTGAGCTGGATGACACAGGCCACCTCTTCGCCCAGGCGCTCGTGTGGGACGCCGAACACCGCTGCCTCGTAGATGCCCGGGTGCTCGTAGATGGCCCCCTCCACCTCGGCGCAGTACACGTTCTCGCCGGCACGAAGCACCATGTCCTTGGCCCGGTCCTCGATGTAGAGGAATCCCTCCTCGTCGATCCTGCCGAGGTCTCCGGAGGCCAGCCAACCGTCGACGATGGTCTCCGCGGTGGCCTCGGGTTTGTTCCAGTAGCCCCGGATGACGTTCGGCCCCTTCATCCAGATCTCGCCGCGACTGCCGACGGGGACGGGGATACCGGCCTCGTCACGTATCTCGACATCCATGATGTGGGTCCGGGCCCGACCGGTCGAGGTCGGATGGGCCACGTAGTCGTCGCCGTTGTTGCCCGGCCCGAAGGCGTTCGTCTCGGTCATCCCATATCCGATGTTGGGTCGACCGCGGGTGAAACCTCGCTCCACCCGGTCGACGAGCTTGGCCGGGGCCGGGGCACCGCCGCCGCCGATGGTGGCAAGTGATGACGTGTCGTACATGTTGAAGGCCGAGCTTTCGAGCAGGTCCCAGCTCTGGGTGGGTACACCGATGAAGCTCGTCACCCGTTCGGCCTCGATGAGGCGGAGAGCGGTCTCCGGGTCCCAGCGGTGCATCATGACGAGCTTCATCTTCATCCCGAAGCAGGAGAGCATGACCGGGACGCAGCCGGTGACGTGGAACAGCGGGACGATGAGGATGAAGGACGGCGCGAACCCGCCTGCGCCGGCGTCATCCTCGCCGCGGCGTGCGGTCTGGATCGTGGCGTTGGCCCAGAACGCCATCAGTGCCTGGGTGACGGCCCGGTGCGTCGACACCGCCCCTTTGGGGAATCCGGTGGTCCCCGACGTATAGAGGATGGTGGCGTCGTCGTCAGGTCCGACCTCGACGCTGGGCATCGGACTGCCGAGCGTGACGACCTCGTCGTAGCGACGGACCCCGGTCGGGTTGGGTTCGAGCTGGTCCCCCCGAACGACCACCATGGGAATCCCCCTCGAGTGAGCCGGTCGATGGGCGCGATCGATCCGCTCCGGATCGGCGATCAGGAGTGAGAGGCCGGAGTCGTCGATGGCGTACTCGAGCTCATCCTCGGTCCACCAGGCGTTCAACGAGACCGACACCGCACCAACCGACAGGATCGCCGCGAACGACAGGATCCACTCGGGGAGGTTTCGCATGGCGATGCCGACCCGCTCCCCCTTCGTGATGCCGAACGTGTGCACCAGGGCATGGGCGAGGGCGTCGACGTGATGCATGGTGTCGTCGAAGCTCCACCGCTCGTCCTCGTAGACGAGGAATGTCGACGTGTCCCCCCGTGCCCCGGAGAAGAGCTGGCCGAGCGTCTTGGGCGCGTTCCTGAAGAGCCGGTAGTCGGTGTCGTTGATCCGGCCGTCCACCAGTTCGAAGAGCTGGCCGGGACCGGTGACCTGTGCGCCGGCCTCTTCGTAGCTGAGTGACATCGCCCCTCGTACGCGCTCAGGCTGACCCACGACCAGGCCGGCATCAGCTCCGATAGTAGGCCTGGACAGGACGAGTGGGAGTAGCCCTGCCACCGGCGCCCCCTGGCCCGTCCGGTCGGTGGTCAGGGATTCACGGCGCCCCAGGGGAGACCGGTAGCTTTCCCACGAGGACGGCGCCCGTTGACATGCCTGGTGATCCGGTCAATCATGGAAGGGACGACGTGGGGGCACTGGGGAAGTTCGCATGACGGTGCCAAACGCGGGCCTGGTCGGATCAGCTGGGATGCAGCGGCGATCGGTCGTCCCGGCAGCCGTTGGGTTGATGCTCCGGGTCTGCATCCCCGCCCTGCTCGCCTTTTCCGTCCTGGTGCTCGGTACCGGGAGTGCGGCAGCAGCCGGCGTACCGAAGATCACCAAGCCGGGTGCACCCACAGGCGTCGTCGCACTGCCGGTCGACGGGGGAGCCACCATCTCGTGGACCGCACCGGCGTCGGACGGAGGGTCGTTGATCACCTCGTACCTCGTGACGGTCGGGCACGGGGTGGCCTGCCTGCCGACCGGGAGCACGAGCTGTGCCGTGACCGGCCTGACCAACGGACGTGGCTACGTGGTCCATGTCCGAGCGGTCAACGCCGTGGGCACGGGAAGGGCCGCGCGTGCCGTCCGGTTCATCGCGGGACAGTCCCAGGACTGCGCCGACCTCGAGCCCGGGGCGGATCTCCAGTACTGCCGGCTGGGCAAGGCCGATCTGGCCGGTGTCGATCTGGCCGGCGCCAACTTGGGCGGAGCAAAACTGGCCGGCGCCGACCTGTCCGATGCCGACCTGCTCTTCGCCAATCTCACCGGCGCCGACTTCACCGATGCGTCGATGGAGGATGCCAATCTCACCGGCGCCGACCTCGAGAGCGCGTACCTGATCAATGCCAATCTCACCGGCGCCGACCTGGCCGCGTCCAACCTGGAGTTCACCGATATCGCCATGTCCAACTTCACCGATGCCAATTTGGGCGATGCCGCCAATCTGGACCGTGCGGTCGGTATCGACAGCACCATCTGGTCGGACACCACCTGCCCCGACGAGACCAACAGCGACAGCAACGGCGGGACATGCGTCAACCACTTCGTTCCCCAGTAAGCGCGCCCGGTGGGGCGGCGGCGCGTACCGGGTTCTGACCGGGCGGACCAGCGGCGCCCGATGGCCCAGGCGCGCGAAGGACCAGTGGATCGTGGAGGTCAGCCCCTGCGGTCTTCGCGACGCTCCTTGCGACGCCGGTGACGGCGCATGACACCCAGCCCGAACCACACCAGTGCCCCGACGAGAGCCGTCACGAGTGTGAACAGCCAGAGCGGCCAGGTGAAGTTCCAGAACAGGAAGTGGAGGGTGATCTTCTCCCGGTTCTGGATCATGAAGACGAGGAGGAGTGCCCCTCCGGCCAGCGAGGCGATCGCCCCACCCCCCAGCCGGGCGCCACTCGTGCCGTCGTCACCGGGGTTCTGCTCGACCATGGCCGCACTCCTTGTCGCTGCCGCCCTCGGGAATTCGTCCCTTCAGCCGGGCAGCAATGCCGATGGGGAGTGACGCGCAACGTTACCAGCGGCTCTTCCGGGCCATCATGTTGACCCACGTCGGGACGATGTCCGAGATGTCCGACGGGGCACCTTCTTGCGGGAGCTGCAGCGACCTTCACGATCGGTGCGTCCTGAGGGTGGCCGGCCGACCTCAGCCGGACTCAGTGGGCCTCGGGGAAGAACCGAGGCAGGAAGTGGCGGTTGGCCGCGAGCAGCGTGTCGGCCAGCTCCTCGGCGAGCGGGTACTGACCCACCAGGGGATTGGCCACCAGGGCCCGGATCATCGTCTCCCGGCTGCCCGACACCGCTGCCTCGACGGCCAGGCGCTCATAGGCCTTGCAGTGCGACACCAGCCCTGACATCTCGGGCGGGAGGGCCCGCTGAGGGAGCGGATGGGCACCAGCGCGGTCCACGGTGCAGGGGATCTCCACGACGGCGTCGCCGGGGAGCCCGGGCAGGCAGCCGTCATTGCGGACGTCGACCACCTGGATGTCACCGGTCCCGGCATGGAGGGAGGCGATGAGGCGCACCGCGGCTTCGGAGTAGAAGGCACCGCCACGGTAGGAGAGTTTCTCCGGCTTGGTGTCCACCGACGGGTCGCGGTACTCGGCCAGCAGCTCTCGCTCGAGGTCGGCCACGACGTCGGCCCTCGATCGCCAGTCGGGAGCGGCCTGCTCGGCCAGGTCGTGGTCGAGGCGGTAGTAGTAGTGCAGGTAGTACGAGGGCAGCGCCCCGAGGAGTCGGAGCAGCCCGGCGGGAACGCCGCTCTCGAGCTCCAGCTCCGGGCTGAACCGGTCGAGGAGCTCGGGTAGCCGATCGACGCCGTCGACCCGGGCCGATCTGACCCAGGTCAGGTGGTTGAGTCCCACATGTTCGATCTGGACGGTATCGGGATCGATCTCGAGATAGTGCCCGATTCGGCGCTGGACGTGGATGGCCACATTGCACAGCCCGACGGCCCGGTGACCCTGGTCGACCAGTGCCTGGGTCACGATGCCCACCGGATTTGTGAAGTCCACCACCCAGGCCCCGGCCGCGCCCCGGCTCGCCGTCTCCTCGGCGATCTCGAGGACGAGGGGGACGGTGCGCAGGGCCTTGGCCAGCCCACCCGGCCCGGTCGTCTCCTGGCCGAGGCAACCGAACCCGATCGGCAGCGTCTCGTCGGTGTGGCGAGCCGCCTGTCCGCCCACCCGGAGCTGGATGATGACGAAGTCGGCCCCGTCGATCGCCCGCCGCCGGTCGTCCGTCGTGACCAGGTCGCCTGCCCACCCCCGCCGTCGCAGGATGCGACCGGCCAGCCCACCGACGGCGTCCAACCGGTCGGGGTCCGGGTCGAACAGGACCAGCTCGTCGACCTTCAGGCGGTCCTCGTGGGCACACAGGCTGTCGACCAGCTCAGGCGTGTACGTGCTCCCGCCCCCGACGACGGCCACCTTCGTCCCCACGCATCGAACGTAACATCACCTCGTGGACGGATGCCGGAGACGATGGTGAGCGGGCCGTTGGCGGCCGGCGCTCTGATCCTGGCAGTCGATGGAGGGGCGTCGAAGACGGATGTCTGGGTGGTGGCAGCCGACGGCTCGATCCTGGGCACGGCGCGAGGGGATGGTTCGAACCATCAGCTCTCCGGGTTGGACGGTGCCATGGATGCGCTCGAGTCCACCATCGCGGCGGCGTTGGACGTCGCGGGCCTCGGACCCCGGGACCAGCCGGTGGCCGGCACCGGCGTCTACTGCATGGCCGGGATGGACCTGGCGGTCGACGACGAGCGGTTGAGCGAGGCGATCAGGTCCCGGGGATGGAGCGCCACCGACCTCGTCCACAACGACACGCTGGCCGTGCTTCGGGCCGGGGTGAGATCCGGGTGGGGGGTGGGCGTGGTCTGCGGTTCCGGACTCAACTGCGTCGGCCTCGGATCCGACGGGTCGGTCGAGCGCTTCCCCTCCCTGGGTGAGCTGTCCGGCGACTTCGCAGCCGGGGGCTCGTGGCTCGGGGTGCGGGCCCTGGGCCTGGCGCTCCGTTCCCGCGACGGACGGAGCGGCCCCACTTCCCTGGCCGATCTCGTCCCGGCCCACTTCGCCCTGTCCAGCCCGGAGGCCGTGCTGACCGCCGTCTACACGGGCGAGATCGGGTACGGGCGACTCTTCGAGCTGGCCCGGGTGTGCCTCGACGCCGCCGGCGCCGGCGACACGGAGGCCGAAGGGGCGGTCGGGTACCTGGCCGACGAGGTGGTGGCCATGGCCGGCGCCACCATCGACCGCCTGGCCGTGGCAGCGGAGGAGGTCGAGGTGGTCCTCGGTGGTGGACTGTTCGACAGCGGGAACCCGGTGTTCACCGAGCGGATCCAGTCCGGCATCCGGGCCGTTGCTCCCCGTTCCCGATTCCGTCGGCTCGGGGCGGCGCCGGTCCTCGGCGCGGCGCTCCTGGGGCTCGACGCAGTGGGGGCGCCGAACGAGGCGGAGGCCCGTCTCCGGTCTTCGGCGCCGCCGAACGGCGCGGCCCGACCGAATTGAGTCACCGGACCGCCGGACCGGTGAGCCGTGTGACACTGCTCCCGAGCCGAGCTAGTTCACCGTCACGTGCGAGATCTCGCACTCGTCGGTGTCGTTGGACCAGATCGACTGCATGGCGAAGCTTCCCGTGCTCGTCGACACGTCTGCGGCGGCTCCCTGTCCCGAGCTGATCCAGGCGCACTCGTCGGCCGCCTCCTCTTCGGTGCTCGGGTTGACCCATCCCGAGCTGGGAAGCTGGTCGGTGATCGTCTCGGCGTACTCGTGGCCTTCCACCATGCTGTAGCCGTCCAGTGCGCCCGACGTGTTCACGAAGTCGCCACCGCAACTGGCGCCGACGTCCATCACGTAAGGCAGGTTGGTGTAGGCGATGTCCCCGTCCGCCGAGCCGGTCCAGTCGTGCCAGGCGCAGAATCCATCAGCCTTGTACCTGTCGGGATCGGCGCCGTGCGGCGACATGATGACGTACTGGACGTAGCGGTTGTCGGCCTGGGTCGAATTGCCGAAGTGCGCCGCTGCCTTGACGGCCTCAGCAGCCAACTGGGCCTGGGTCGCCCGCTTCGGCTCCTTCGAGTCGTCGTACCACGCCCCCGCGTACGCCCCGCCCGTGGGATAGCCGACATGCGCCTCCCCACTCGAGCACTCGGTCGCCCCCTTGGTCACGCCCGGGCCGTCGCAGTACTGGGTCATTGTCCCGGACCACGTCTCGTTCCCCGTGCCGAGGCCCTTCATGAGGTTCTGGATGTACGGCGCACCGTTGTCGACGTCATGGCTGAACGTCAGGTTCCCCGATGCGTCGGTACCCACGTTGCCCCACTGCTTGCCCCAGAAGACCAGGTAGACCCGGGGTGCTGCGCTCGTGACGCCGATCCCGTCCAGTCCACCCTGGTACTTCAGGGTGTCGGCACTGGCGCCGGATCCGGCCGCGCCGGCGTGAGCGGCGGCATACGACCGCATCTCGGCGAGCTGACCGATGGTCGGAACGGCCCCGTGGCGGTAGTCGTGTCCGTAGGAGGGCGAGTAGGGGTTCGCCCCTCCTCCCGACGACCTTGCGGCGGCCACGGCCGACGACAGCGGCAGCATCGCCAGCACCGCGCCGGCGAGGAGTGTCGCCGCCCATCGCGTTCTCGATTCCACAGCATCCCCCCGGACGTCAGTGATCCACTCTGTCGTAGACGCCGTGATCCTCCAAGAGCATCGCCGCACCCAGCCGGCAACCGTAGCAAGGCAGCGGCGTCCGCGGCCCAACGGACCGGTTCCGCAGGCCCGTGACCCGTCGACGGGCGGGCCGCCCCGCCAGGTCAGCCGACGTCTCCATTGCGCTGGTGGAGCTTCTTGAGCGATCGGGCGAGTGAGGCTTCGATCAGCTTGTCGTTCCCCTTCGAGATGAAGTCGTGGACCCGCTTCTCCAGGAGGCTCCGCACCATCGGATTGAAGACCTCGTAGGTCTCTCGGAAGTAGACCCTGGTCGTCCCACCACCGAGGTCCTCCAGCCGGGTCCACCCCGACGCCTGGGACCACAGCGGCTTGCCGATGGCGTCGTATCGCCACGACACGGGACGAGTGGACTCGGTGATCCATTCCCACGACTGCGCCGTACCCTTGGACAGCAGGTACCTCGGAACCGGGAAGTGGCAGTGCCGGACCAGGCCGTTTCCCTCTTCGTCACCCTGGTGAAGGATCTCGATCTTGTACCTCTCGGTGTCGACGCCGGCGCGCATGCCCCGCCAGTACACGTCCCACACCTCGTCGGGTGTTCCTGCGACGATGAAGTCGAATCGGTGATCTTGCACGGTTAC
>Ga0224558_1000929_pt1 | contig 33120 bp, 37 predicted proteins | sample 714S32024metaG_FD_180682 | JGI IMG/M metagenome (GOLD analysis project Ga0224558, IMG submission 180682) | Peat soil microbial communities from Stordalen Mire, Sweden - 717 S3 20-24 | ecosystem: Environmental > Terrestrial > Soil > Wetlands > Peat | place: Sweden: Norrbotten County, Stordalen... | reverse complement strand
GGCCTCCGGAGATAAAGCTTACCCCTGAAGATCGACTATTTCTGGCCATTTTGCTCAGCTGTATCGACCAAATGCTTGTCAAACTTCTCGGCGAACAAAAATGATGGCCTGTGCAGAGGTTCCCTAGAATGCTTTGCCCGCGCTACTGAGCTGAGGCTGTTGAGTACGGATGCTTTTGCGTGGTCGAGATCCGGCAGGCGGAGGACGATCTTCCGATAATTGGGCTTTGACTTTTTTCTGCGCATACAAGCGGCCTACTTGCCGCAAGTATGGCAGCCTTTTCAAGGTCAATTCCGCGCCGTAATCGACTCAGTCAGATAATTGATTTCAAACAGCTTAGATGAAGTAACTTTAGTCATCATGGAGTGACCGGTCCAATGCGCTGACCGTGGGTTAGGCTGTGATTCAGGAAAGAAGCACAGTTCAGAGCCACAAGCGGAGAGAGACCGGTCATGAAAAACAAGGTACGATTTTTGGGCTTGGATGTCCATGCCGAAACCATTACTGTTGCGATTGCCGAGCCGGATGGCGAGGTGCGCAGCCTGGGAACGATTGCCAACCGAGCGGAGTCGATTCGCAAACTGGTGAAGAAGCTGGGGTCTGTTGAGCAGTTGAAGGCTTGCTATGAAGCTGGTCCAACCGGCTACATACTCTACTGGCAGATGGCCGAACTGGGCGTAGCGTGTGAGGTGATTGCGCCGACGCTGGTTCCGATGAAGGCCGGCGACCGGGTGAAAACGGATCGGCGGGATGCAGAACGCCTGGCACGCAGTTATCGGTCCGGCGATCTGACGGCGGTGTGGGTGCCGGATGAGGGTTCCGAGGCGCTGCGCGATCTGGTGCGGGCGCGGGAAGCGGCCAAGCAGGATCAGTTGCGGGCACGCCATCGGTTAGCCAAGTTTCTGCTACGCATGGGGCAGCGGCCTGCGGCGGGGATGAAGGCGTGGACGGCGCCCTATATGGCTTGGGTGCGGCAGGTTCACTTTACGCAGGTGGCGCGGGAGGCCACGCTGCTGGATTATCTGCACGAGGTCGACCACATGGGCGAGCGGGTTCGCCGTCTGGAGCAGGCGATCACGGAAGCCGTGAAGCTGGCATCGCCGCAAGTGCGGGAAGTGGTCAAGGGCTTACAGGCTTTGCGCGGCATCGCGGAGATTTCGGCGGTAACGATCGTGGCGGAGTTAGGCAACATCGCTCGCTTTGAAACGCCGCGGCAGTTGATGGGCTACAGCGGCGCGGTTCCCACGGAAGACTCCAGCGGCCAACGAACACGGCGGGGAAGCATCACCAAAACAGGCAACGCGCATCTTCGACGGATTATAGTTGAAGCGGCCTGGAGTTATCGGTATCGGCCAGCCATCGGACCCCGGCTGCGCAAGCGGCAAGAGGGCGTGTCGGAAGAGATCAAGGAGATTGCCTGGAAGGCGCAGGTCCGGCTCTCGAAACGCTATGCCCGGCTGGCGGCGGCAGGCAAGGACCAGCGCAAGATCATCACCGCCGTGGGACGCGAACTGCTGGGCTTCATCTGGGCCATCGGGATCAAGGCGGAAGCGGCCAGCGAACTTCAGATGGCGGCGTGAAGAAGAGCAAGAACAAAAGCAAAGGCAAAAACAAAAACTTTCCAAAGAATGAAAAAGCAAAAACAATCCAACGAATGAACAAGGTAACCAAATTCGAGGACAGAGCCAGCCGCAGCCGGAGCAAGCACGAAGGAGAACCCTCGTCTTCCCTATGCGACAGGCTCAGCCGGACTCGCGACTTTAGTCAGAGGCAGCTCCCGACGGATCAAGATTATGCGGTTTCGACCCGCGAATATCAGACTGATCAATCGTCGCTAAAACCTGCCCCGGCTGCTGCTGGCCCTATCCTCGATAAACGGCAAAAACAACCCCATGGATGTGCAGGAATTGACAGGGTCACTCCATATCAGGGAACCTCTGCACAAGGTCTTGTTGTGTCGTTTTGAAAGAGCACGGCTTTAGCCGTGCCGCCTGACGGTTTGAAAGGCCCTGGGCTTTAGCCCCTGAGGCAATGTATTTTCAATCATTTACATTCCCTCAGGGACTAAAGCCACAACTCCATTACTTCTTCTTTCGGCACGGCTAAAGCCGTGCCCTTTCAAAACTGAACTTGTGCAGAGCCTCCTTAGGAGTTCAGGCTGTCATCTGTTGGTAACAGATGACAGCCCATTGCGCTCATGAGGAGTGCTAGCGGTATTGTCCTACAGGTTTCGAACGTGTGGCTGGCCATCTGAATCCCTCTTGAAGAGAGCAATGGTGGCCGTCAGGCCGCGTCATCCAGTTCTTCGACCTCTTCGATTGGTTCGTCATCGTCGATTTCTGCAAATCCGGGGTCATCTTCCGGTTCGGCTGGCGCGGTTGTGGGAGTGGTCGCCGGTGCGGGCATATCAAAGAGGCTTGCGGACTTCTGGGGTGCGGGCTTCGCTGGCTCAGCAGGCTTGGCGGTTGGTGAATACTGAGTGACTTCCGTATTCGGCGGCGCTGTCTTGGCCGGCGTCTTGGACTTCGCGCGCGCCTCGGCCTGAGCCGTCTTGGAAGCCGCATCCATCTCAGCCTTGGCCTTCTCCAGAGTGTTCTTCATTCGAAGATGGGAGCCGACGAAGTTGATGATTGTCGTGGACAACTCGGCGTCGAGGTCTTCGGCAGTGCCGGTCACGCTGAGTGGCGTGGTGAGAGCGTCATTGTCGCCGTCTTTGAGCTTCTTCGGCACAATGTTCACACGAATTTGATCTGTATCGACCAGCGTGACCGTGAGCAACACCGCGCGGTCGCGCAGGACTGGTGCGAGTTCTTTGAACATGGGTATCTCCCCTGATTGAATTTGATTTCTGGATCACAGTCGCCGAGCACGTCTCCGCGTTCTCGACCAGAGCTGTGGATCGACGGGCAGGGGGCTCATGAGTCCACTCTGCGCGTTGAAGAATCCGCCGTGGTGCGAGAGCTTTCCGTAGCGGAAGAGCCGCGCCAGCATCGCCAGCGCGGCCGATGCCAGGGCCTGGTTGATGAATGGCTCTTGACGATCCAGCGCCTCAACGGCAGAACAACTGGGCAGTGGGTCTTCACCACCTTCAGAGTCGATGATCTCTGGATACAACTCGCTCACGGTGCGCAATCGCGCCGCCTTCCTTCGATTACGCGCATTCAATGGCTGGCCGAGAACAAACTGACCGCTGGCCGAGTTGTTGCCGAGATCAAGCCAATACGCAGTGCCGTTCCTGGCCTTGGTCAGTGCGCGCGAAATGACGCTTCGCGCCGCTCTGGTGTCCACGCAACCAATCAGTAGATCGATGGACCTGTCATTGATCCGGTCAAAGGTCTGCTCATCGAAGTAAGTCGGCTCGGCATGCCACCGCGTGCCCCAAAACAAATTAATGCGATTGATGAGAACAGCCGCCTTGTTCAGCCCGATGTCAGAGATCGAAAATGGCTGGCGCACGGAGTTTGTTTCGGAAACCGTGTCGGCATCCAGGAGAACAACATCAAGACCGGCAAAGCGGCCCCAGACGCGCAACGCCTGGTCGAGATACGGCAGCCCCATTGTGATGGCGCTTCCCGTGCCTCCGGCTCCGACGACGAGAACGCGCACCGGTCTGCGCGCATCGGCACGAAGGGAGAGTGCATGTTCAATGCGCATGATGGCCTCGCTCTCCGCGCACAAATTGCTCGAGTGTCTGCGGCAACTGAATCAACGTTTCGGTTGGAAAACGCCTGCGCTTGCCTTTGAGCGATTCCCAAAGGCCCTCAAACCTGCCCTCGTGACGCGTGATGCGCCCGACGTTGGCGTGTGTGAAGGCGCTTTCGTAGAATCCTCGCTCCCAGGCCGGGATCACCGCGACTGTTGCGCTGTCGGGCCGGCGCATGGTGCCAGTGCAGACGCGGCCGTCGTCCGAGAGATTCCAGAAGGGCGCAGCGGCAAGAGTTGTCGTGGCTTGGGGCCGGTTGTTCACGGAAAGCGCTCGGATGCTCAACTCGCCGTTCGAGACCTTCCAGACCAGAGGCGGCTGAGGAAAGACACCGCCGTTGAGATCGGCCATCTTGCCTTCGGCGTTTTGATAGAACATCTGCCGCCGCTGCTCGGGAGTCCACCAGACGATCAGACGGTCGCCTTTGGCGAGAATATTCTCGGAAAGTACCTCGGCCGGAACGCCGCCGCCGAGCGAACGTATTAGAGACTCGACGAACGCTACCGTGAGCGGTTGCGCGGGACCCAGCATAGGCGGACCGCTCTTTTGCGCCATCACATCGTGCCTGGTGATGAAACTCGTCTGCCGGTCGCGATAAACCAGCAGAGCCTCATACAGCTCGAAGTGATGATTCTGCCCGATCAAAAGATGGATCTCCACGACAGGCCTCCCAGGCATGAATCGATTCGACAAGCGAAAACAATTCCGCGTTGATCTGAAAGAAGCGCGCAACGATCCGCAGAGCGTTGCGCATCTCGGCTGGATTGGTTGGCGAGAAGATGGCGCAGAGCGCTGGCTCGGACGAGCATTCAAGCATTGACTGGCTCTCTTCGTCAAAACAGGCCACGATGGCGTCTTGCTCCTTGAAGCAAACAAGCAGGCACGGCAATGGCGGCTGATCGTAGTAGCCCTCTTCGAGGTATTCCCTCGATTGCTTCAGGGGAAGCCGCGCCAGTTGCTCAATGCGGCGCAACCGGCCGATCCAATCTTCGAAGCGTCCGTTGCAATGCCGCCGCAGTAGCGTCCGGTCTTGTGCCTTGCCTGCATGGTAGTCGCGCTTTAGCGTCTTCCGGATGCACTCAGGAAGAGCCTTCTCGACCTCCGGAAACTCGTACTGACCCTGGTTTTCTTCGTCATCCTCGGCGGCATAGTCGCGTAATAGTTCTTCGTACATCAGGGCGTCGTCATGGTTATAGAGGCGCATGACCTTGTAGAGTGCGTGAGTCAACGTCCAGTAGAATGCCGCTCCAAGTCCTTCGGCTTCCGCCTCCATGGTCTCGATTGCCGGGCCGATCTTCAGATAGCCCGATCCACCACACTCAATAAGGACGGCGAGCCTTCCCGAGCCGAGTTGTACGTCTTCCCCGTACCGCTCCAGTGCATCGGTGACCAGCAGGTGATACTCGACATTGCGGGTCAGCAACTCGCCGCGTTCTTTTCCGATTCCTCTCGCCATTGTGGTTTGCGCGAATCGGATTGCGCTGCCGCCAGCCTGCTTCCAAGTTTGCTGGTCGCCCAGTTCCTCGCGCACCAGCGCGGCGCATAACTCAAAAAGTAACTCGCGGTTGGATTCGTGGGTGTAGTCGATGCGTACGCCTTCAAGAAATGGCAGAGCCTGGCTGAAAGCGGGCGCCAACGTCATTACGCTAGTGGTGGGAGCAGGCCTGGCGGCGCCTGTAGCGGAGTCCTTTCGGTTCCGGCATACCGTTGAATGGCCTCTGCGACGGCGCTGGCAAGATCGCACGATTCTTTGCATTGGAGATGCCTCACCAGAATCAGGCTGGCCGCGGGAGAAGCCTCGGCGGCTTTTGCCATGAACAAAGCTCCCAGCTCTTCTCTCGTCATTGAGCGTCGTGCCACGGCTCACCCCTTCGAGCCGATAGCGCGGCTGAAGGCATAACGGAGCGTGTTTCCGGTATCCTCCGGCCCGGTCAATGTAGCCGTGGCGATCTCCGGGTAAGTTGGCGTGAGCAGGTCGCGGACCTCCTCGGCCGTCATTTGCGGCGCGGGATCGGGAATGCGCGTGCCATTGAAATAGAACTCGCGCGGCAAGGCTTCCACTTTCAGAGTGGCCATGTTGATCGTCTCCTCGTCTGTTCATGGTGGGCGGAAATGTTTGAGTCGGATAAACTACGAACTTCAGAAAAGGCTGGCTTGAACTGGTGCTCTCTCGATAGCCGGTGACGGTGTTCGCGGCGCATTCAAATCAGCGGCCATCGTGCCGGCATCGTCTGTTCGATTGGCAGGAGCACGATACTTGGCCTCCAAACGCCTGAGTGTCTCCATCTCGCTTGTGCGCTCCGCTTCGGCCACACGCAGTTGGTAGCGGGCCAGATAGGTGCGCCTGCGCACTTCCTGCTGAATGGCGCGCTCGACATCGGAGAAGGTGTACTCCGGATCGCCCCAGCACGGCCATTTGAGTGTCATTTCAAGGAAGCGCAAGCGGTCTTGATCGGAGGTGAACCAAGTCTCGTAGAATGTGCCACGATCATTATGCGCAATGTGCCCGAAGCACATCGACAGGCGGTGATAGAAGTCCTTGGTGAAGAGAGACTGCGCCCATTCGGACTCGATGAAGCGCAGGAAGTGATTTCCAAATTCAGCTTTGTCGGACGCGGTCGAGAACTTTGTCGGGGTGAATTCGTCTGGGAGGAATGGCCCCTTTGGCATGAGATGCCTCCGAACACGCGAATGGCCAGCATCAGCTGGCCATTCGCGTTGCCTTGATTGCGAACCGGCATTGGCCGGCGTCGCTGGAACTACTTCTCCCTGATGGGAGAGTATCACTGCTTGTATCTCGTGAGAAGAGAGATTTCGAAATGCAGGATCGATCCATCCATGGGCCGTAAGCTAGTCGCCGTTCTTCCTGCCATTCCGCCGACTGGTTCTGCTCCTGCGCTTGAGTTCCCCGTAAAGGTCGGTCAACTGATCGACGGTATCGGCTCCGCTGATCTGTTCGTCGGTCGTTTTCCCGAGCCACGGGAACCGCTCTTCGAGCAACTGAAGCATCCCATCGACAAAGGTCCGCGGCGGGCAATTCTCTTGGGTCACAGGATCACCTCGATCGTTGTTGTTGTGAAATGGAGAGACTTGGCAATTCCGCGCCATCTCAGCCGAAGAGGCTGAGTTGCACGGGAACCGCTGTCGCCGGCCAGGGCGTGTCTTTGATCTCGGTTCTGACGGGTTCAACCAGATGAATGCTGTCTTGATTCGATGACGTATTGGCAACCACAAAGTCCGGCAAGTCGAGCAGCGAACCGCTTTCCTGCAAGATTGGTGGAGGAGGCTGAGGCGCAAGCTGGCCGCGCTCCTTCTCAAGGCTTCTCCAGATCGAGTCTGCTGATTCCCCAACGCCGGCCTTTTCGACCAGTTCGCGCGCCATCGCGGTCATCAGGTCGTCATCGGCGTCAAGAGATAACAAACCTTCGCCGGAGAACTTACCCTCCATCATCAGCGCGACGAGCATCTTCTTGCCCATCAGCCGCAGGCAGGTTTCCTGCATTGTCCCAGCGTAAGTTACAAACTTCACCCGCACGGGATGCCGCTGGCCGATCCGCCAGGAGCGCCTGCTCGCCTGACGCAGCGTGTGCAGCGAGTAGCCGGTCTCGTAGAAGTAGAGCGTCGGAAAAGCCAGTAGGTCCAGGCCCGTTTCCACCAGTTTGGGATGGCAGACGACAACCTCGACCCCGGCTTGCAACTGCCTCTCGTACCAGTCCTCGCGCTTCTCCGTTGAGACCGAGGAGCGCAGCACGGCAACCCGGAAACCGGCTTGGCGCAGAATCGTCTCCAGACGCAATGTGACGTCCTTCTCCCCGGTATAGGTGGCATAAACCTGGCAACGCCGTCCCTGACGCAACTCCTCGCACACATCAGCGATCAGAGCACGCTCTTTGGCAAAGAGCCGATCTTCAGGAAAATTCATGGGCGTCGCGGCCAAGAACAGAACGTACTCCCGTGTCTGTGGGTCGAAGGCCCGCGCCCAGATTGCGTCGAACCCATAAGGGTGGTCCGGGTACAAGAGCAATGTGTTGAGCAGAATGCTCATCAGGCTTTTGTTGCCGCGGTGCGCCCGCATCGCGGTCCGAATCTCCTCTTCGAGTTCTCCGTAGGCTTTGGCAAGATCGGAGTCCATCTCGACCGAGACCACGCTCTCGTCGTAACGCGGCAGGTTGTCCGCGATGTCTTCGAGCGATAGAAAGGCCGTCGTATTCATCAGGAACTTGCCGAACAGAAGCGGCGATGCTCCCGGTTTGCGCAGAACTTGAATCGTCTTCTTCGTTGCCCGCGAGCAGGCGTTGTCGGTATCTCGCACCTTCTCGATGGTTTCGAGCACTCCATACTGTTCCTGGAAGTCGCGCCGCCCCTGGCCGCCGTAAGCGAAGCCTTCTGCAGCCATCGCGTGCGGTTCCATGCGGTAGAAGATATTGAAGAGATCGTCGGCGTAACCGCCCATCAGCGTGCCGGTCAGCGCGATCAACTTGCGGGCTGCACGTTCCAGCACGCCCAAGCCGTTGCCCTGCGCTGTGTCTCCTGCTAACTGGTGCAACTCGTCGGCGATGGCAAAATCGAACCAGCGCCGCATATAGCGGCCCACGAACTCGATCGGAGCCATTCGCTGGATGCGTTTGCGATCAGCTTGCCAGAGAGCGGAATACCGCGTCGTTCCGTCCTGTGGCCGATTCAGCATCTCCGAAAGCTTCACCTTGTCTCCAAAATCGAGATAGGTCAGTTTCTGTCGCTCGGAATCAAGAATGGCAGCACCGGAGTCAGGATTCACGACGCCGCCAAGATTCGGTCCCGACTTTGCCTTGAGAAAGACGTGCTCCCAGAAGTAGCCGAGCTTGCCCTTATCCTTGCCGGTGATGAAAAAGGCCGGCGCCGGGCATTTCTTGCGCCACTCCCGGCGGCTCATCCGTCGCAGATCGGATAGCGACAGACGCATCCCCTCATAGACAACTCGGCCATTGCGCAACTTGACCTCGCAAACGCCGTGCGACTTTCGCGGGTCGCCTCCGTTGCGCAGATCCTCGATTAGAAAGGCGCGGGCGCGCGGTATGGTAACCAACACCTCCCGCGCCCACTTGTGCGTGATATGCGAGGGACACATTACCAGCGTCGTGCTGGGCCGTCCATCGGCGAGAACGTGGATCGCCCCCAACGCCATGTATGTTTTGCCCGCGCCGCACTCGGCAACGATCCGCGCCGCTTTGGCCTTGCGCAGATACTTCGCTGTCCCGGTAATCGCCAGCGCTTGTGCTGGGAGCGCCTTGCGCAACATGGTCGCAATGCGCGGCGCCACAGGGTCTGTTGTGTTCTGTAATGGCGGGAAGGTGTCGAGAATTCGATCACCGAGTTCGGTAGCGTGTGTCCGAAGGTACGATGCGATGTCGATGATGCTCTCTTGGCTCATGCATGGAACCTCACGGCGGAACTTTGGAGTTGGATCACGTTCAGAATTGTTCGGGAAACGATTGGCGGGGAGCTATTGTTCGTCCTTCTCTTGAAGCTGGTGCAACGCCTCGAACAACGGGTGCTTCGGCCACTTGATTGACCCATTCTCTTCGGGGAAGACGATCACACCGGATTTCAGCGCCACCGAGATCCAGGCGAGCATCTCATCGGCCGTGGCCGTAACCAGCACGGGTTCACGCCCGATGCCATCGAGTGGATGAAAGCGGCCTTCGCCTTCAAGAGTCCCGCAGATGTGCTCTGCCCATTGGGGCACGGCTGGCAGTCCAAGAAAGAACGATAGCCACTCCCAGGCTTCGGCGGGACTTTTGCGGGAAAGGATTGTCCGTCCCGCGCTGCCATTCGAGTGCAACTGTTCAGAGATGGCCACCAGATGCCGCACGGGGTGTTTCCGCCCTGGCAGGGTCACCGAACTTCGATAGCACGAGACATGTTCGCCGAGCGTGATCTCCTTGATTGCGCCATCGGGGAAGGTCAGCGTGAAGTACGCCTTTTCGTGAACGGCCGCTGTGATGGCGCCGATGTCGGAGTCGCTTCCAAAAACGCCGATCAGATGCGCCTGCTCATCCTCTCCTATATAGGAGGAAATCCTTACCCGAATCCTGGTGGAAGTCTTTTCTGTGATGCGGTGGTACTCAAGCAGCCCGAGCCGCAGGTGCGCATTCTGCATCGACATCTTCCTCCTGCTGGATCGGCGTTTCGGTTAACTTCAGTGTTCTTCCATCTGCGTAGACCAGCCGCAGTTCGTTGGCCCACCGCTCGCGGTGATGGACAATCTCGTTTTCCTCGTCGTGCTCGACGAATGTGGTGACGTGCTTGACCGATCGCCATCGCGCAATGTGCCGGTCGTCTCCCTGGCCAAAGACACCATTCAGCAGACCCGCCGTACAAAGCAGTCCGACATGGCCTCCGTGCAGAGGCGTGATCGGCCGCCCGGTGGCTACCTCTTCGTGTGGAGCGAGAAACGGCATCACCTGCTTCCACGCGCCGGAGTGCGGCAGCAGGTCTTCGAGCAGGTCGTAGGGAAGGCCACGGTAGCTGAGAGATGTTTCGCCTGTGGGTTGCACTCGATATGGCTCGCAGGCATCGGGCACCAGTTCCGGCAACTCCTGATAGCTACCGTAAAGGCCGATACGCTGCAACAGGCGCTTGTTCGCATCAATCGCCACTCCGCGCACGTTGCTGCGGATGCCGAGCACCGCGATCTGCCGGAAGCGCACCGATTCCTCGTCGGTCATGCGGAAGACATTGAGCACGGTGAAGTGCGAACTCAGCAAGCCAGCGCAGTCCATCAGCCGCTCGAAGGGAATGACCATCACCAGTACGCCATCCATTGCGAGCCAGCGATAGGTGTGATCGAGGAACAACCGCTCCATGCGGTTGTTCGCTACCTGTCCAATCTCGGAGTCGTAGGGCGGATTCAGATAGAGCAGTGAAAAGGACTCCGGCTTGGCGACGGCATCGAAGGCATTGCCCTGAATGGTCTCGATGCCCTTCGATTGCGCGACCAATGCGCGCTCGGCATCGAGTTCAACGCCGTAACGGCGCACCTCCGCGCCTTGCGTGACGATTTCGAGCGCCGTTCCTTGCCCGACGCAGGGATCGACGACCGATGCCGGGCCGAAAAAACTGAGCAGTGCGCGAAGCCGCACGGCCTCGCTTTCTGGAAGCGGGTAATAGCCCATCTTCAACCGCGCCGTATTACGCGCCATGGTTCCTCCTTGGGCAGCAAACTCTGGGGGTTTGAATCGGGTCGGGTATTCTTCGAGGAGAGGTGCTTTGCGCACCATGGTGAAAGACATTCTTTCCGCAATCGACGCCGAGATTGCTCGTCTCAAGCAGGTCAAGACGCTATTGGGCGCATCGGGTGCAGTTAGTGCCAGACGTAAGCCCGGCCGCCCTGCGAAGGCTGCTTCTGTTGTTGCTCCGCAGATTCAGAAGACCAGGAAGCGCCGCAAGATGTGCGCGGAAGGGCGGGAGCGCATCCGGCAGGCGCAGATCAAGCGTTGGGCTGCGCTAAAAGAAACCCCCAAGGAAAAGAAGAAGGCCGTTAAGGCAGCTTGATTGGATGGGAAGCTTTCGCCAACTCAGGCCAGGCGAATTCCGTGGATGCGCAATGCTTCCAGGAAATCCGGATCGTCCTCGGAGAGATTCTCCGATAGGGGATTCTCCAGTGGGAATGGCTCGAAGATCGCCCAGTTCTCAAGTGAGTGGCCGTAGCGCGAACGATAGAAAACGCCGGCAAAGTTCATGCGGTAGGCTTGTCTTGAAGCAAGTTGAGTGAGCCTCCTCGGTTCGGCCGTTTCCAGCGTACTCAGATCGATGTCCGGTATGCCGAGCCGCAATGCTTCCGCGGCCAGCATTCTGCGCAGTAGTCCAACCCAGGCCGCCGCATAGATGTCGACAAAGATGCCATTGAGCGTGGCTTGGCCCATCATTCTGCCCGCGAGCCATTCGCGCGGCAGCGTTCCCATGGGAAGAAAATCGTTGTCGCCTTCGATCTCATCCAGTTCCGCAAGCAAGGACAGGTCTGGACGGAAGCGGGCCAGCGTTTCGATAAAGCAGGCCAGACGCTGCGACGAGGCATAGAGGACACGATAGTATCCATCCGGATCATCGAAGCGGTTGCCGAAGGTGCCATCACTCTGCGCCAAGAACCAATCGGGCGGCTGCCATGCGTCGGGACGCCGGCCAAGACGAAAGACAGGCCCTTCGGGCCGACGGGTTTCAAGTTCCACGGGCCTATCCTCCGGCGAGAAACGCGCGGGCTGCGCTCAGGATGGCTGGCGCTACCTCATCAATCTCATTCTCGCGCATCAGGCGTAGTGGCACTCTGTCTCCCAGTTCCGGGTTCACGCCTGTCAACCAGGCCTGCACGACAGCAGGGGAATCGTGCTCGCTCAAGGTGCGCGCCACCTGGAAGGCGAACCGCAACCGACTCTCAGCGTTGCCGTAGATCTCACCGCCGGCGATCCAACGATCGACAGCCCGCGCATCCTTGACGCCGCCGATATACGCGGTCAGTTTCCGCCCGACAATCTCAACCAGTTTCTCAACAACCTTTGAAGCGGGAAGCCGCAGTGCCTCCCGGTGGGCGAATAGATCCGGTTTGGGGAGCGATGCAGTCGCTGAAGTAGCCATAGCGGACCTCCTTGTGAAGCTTTCACAGAGATTATCGCACAAATAAACCTATAATATCAGGCAAATCACACTGAAATATCCAACCTTTGACTTCTCCAATCGATAAATCATCGTATATTGTTGATTCCATTACGCCGCCTTGAGAAGCCCGCCACGCCAGACAGGAACTGGTTGCAGAGTCGGTGCGGCCCTGGGGTTTGGGGTGTTCGGCGGCTGCGGCACCAACTCGGCCAGCGGCCAGACGGAGATGTTGCCACAAATAGCGCAACAGCCCCCGCTGGAGTTCGAGACCGAGGCGCAACTCTCGCAGTAGACGGCTTCGACAACCGGAATACTGACAAGGCTGCGCCGCGGACGCAGAATGCTAATCTCTCCCATGATTTCCTCCCGGCGCAAAGCCATGAACTGGCCCCGCCCGCTAGGCGACCTGCTGGTTGGCCAGGGATTCGAGATCCTCGACCAGTTGCTTCAACGCCGCCAGACTCGGCAGTTCGGTGACCGACGCGATCTTGAAGCGCTCCGCCACGGCGAAGAACTGTGCGTCGCCCGCCACCTCGGCCAGGTTGCGCAGCCGCTCAAAACCGCGCGCCGCAGCCTGCATCTTTTCGATGGTCTGCTTCTGCCTCTCCGCGTTGGGAATCGTCCGCGCGTCGGCGCTGTGCCCGGCTCGGCGCAGAATCTCGGCGTAGATCGGTTTGCCCAGCGTCCCGCGAAAGCCCTCGATCTCGGCTGTCAGCCGTTGATCGACCGGGCCGCGCGTGTCGCCGGCCTGGCCGTTCGCCTGAGCTGGTGTCATGCCCGGCGGCAGCGCCCACTCGGGCAGAATTGGAATCGCCAACGGCTCACCTCGGGAATTCAGCCGTACCCGGGTCTCCCCGAAGCGATAGAGGTAGCGGCCCAGCCCGAAACAGCTACAGGCCCGCTTGAAGGCCTGGGCGTCCGCCGCCGTGACGGCGTTTTCCCGGTCTGCCCAATCTTCGCCGGTGCCGGTGTGGCTGCCCAGCCGGACGATAGTGACGGCGGTCGCCACCAGCACCTTGCTGGTCACGATTGCCTTGCCCCGCTCCATACGGCAGAGCGACGGCACGGTCGAGATCGTGTATTCGCGCGTCCATCCCGACGGCGTGAAGAGTTCGTTGAGCCGGTCCGTATAGGCGCGCGGATCGGCGAAGGGCAGGATGACGCCGCTCCGGCCATTGTCGAAGGTGCGCATCACGCGCCACTTGATCAGCGCCGGATCGAACGGCGCTTCGAGTTGCGCGAAGAGTTTCTCGCGCTCGGCTTCCGTAAACTTTGTTGCGGCCATACCTCACCTCCTCGGGCTGGGAGCCTGCGTTTCCAGCCACAGAAAAACTGAAAGCACCCCAAAGAGCGCTCTCGACAACGGCAATTTGAATTGGACCTGAAGAGCTTGCCCACACCTAACAACACTTAACCATCTAACCTGCTGATATATTTATGGTTATGTTGGATCGGGAGCTTGACATGTGATTCCTGGATACTCGGCGACTTTGCAGGACCTATCTGGCCTAACGCGTGGGCTATTGGTGCCCGCTACGCGCCCTCATCACTTTGTTCGCGCTCAGTGGCCCCAGATTGTGCAATCGCCTTCCGGGAAAGATCGGCCAGAGAGTCCTCCTCGGGCACTAATTCTAGGACTCGCTCTGCCAGGGATACGTTTGTGAACGATAGGCCCGTGTCTCTCAAAAATGTAAGCACCGCCGCCCTCTCGCCTTCGGGCTTCGCAGGCCCCAGCATTCGGTCGCAGAATGTCGCAAGCTTCTGCGGGAGCGCCCCGCCTAGCACCAAACCGACGTTTTTGAGCATAGCGAGGTACGGCTCCATCTGGGAGATCGGGACCGGGACGCCTAAGCTCTCTAGCGCAATTAGCCTGTCCTGCGCCTCGTCGGTGTAGCCCCTCGCGCGTTCAGCTTCAAGATGGGGGAGAAGGCTGACCAATACGCTGGAGGCTTCGGATGGACTCACTCGCGCGGCCTCGAACGCGATATCCATGAGGTTGTCTACCAGCCCTTTGTCGGAGAAGAGGTTCTCGTCAGCAACGAGGTCTTCAGTCACTTTTTGGAGGATCTGCACCCACTGCGGCTGACGCGGCAGAAGGAAGCGCGAGACCAGCTCCTTTGCGAGCCACAGCCGATTCTGATTAGAAAGCTTCGTACCGAGAAAGCGGAGCTCGGAGAAATACTTCTCGACGTTGAGTCCAAGGATCTCGAGGTAGCACTCGGATAAGCCGCGTGCGACGGCCTCGTCCAATAACTCTGGGCCGTCCTTCGCTACCGCTAGAAGCTGGTCCAAGGCCCCAATATGAGCTGAGCACCTGCCCTTGAGGAATTGGTCAACGAATGCGCCGATCTGCTTGCGGAGAATTTCGTCGTCAACATTCTCGCGCTTTCCTCGGGCAACTACGTTTGGAAACAACGCGAGATCCCAGGGTAGCGCCTCGTCAAATATCCCGAGCGCAGCGACGACGCTCGCAGCGGGAAAGCGATTTAATATACGCTCGCGATCAGGGGGCGCATTGGCCGTGCCCAATCGGGCCTCCAGGCGCTGAGCCTGCATCTTCACTGCCGCGATGTTTTCAGGGATCGTGAGCAGCCGAGCAGTAACGTTTGGCGTCAACGCCGTCAATAGTTGCACCAGCGCGGCGGGGTCCGGAGCATCCTGCAGAAATGGTTGATAGAGGCCGTCGATAGTGGCCTGTACTTCTGCTGACATCGCTTTCCGTATGACGATCAAAGGCGCGAGCCAAGGTGCCTTTAGCGCGACGTTACCCTGTGACGTGACTTGCTCAACGAGGGCCGCCGCAACGACGTTTAGGTAGGGCGGCTTTAGGCTTACAGAAAACAGACGATAGAGAAGCCCAATTGCACTTTTGGCTTGCGGGTCAAAATTCCGGGTCCGCGTGCCGTTAACGGTTCGCGCAATTGCTTCTGCGACCGCGCTTTTGGCCGGCTCCTCCATCTGGGATTGGAACTTCGTTAGGACCGAAAACCTCTGTTCATCCAACTCGTCATTAAGGAAGGTCAGTTTGCTAGCGACTAGCGCTAGCGTCGACGGCAAAGCGAGCCACGCTAGGACGGCGTCGCTCGCGTTTGACCTTCTCTGCGATGCCTCAAAAAGCAGCTGGAGAGCATCCGACTCTTCCCTTGTGTACCTTGCCTCAAGGCATGAGGCAAGCTTCGAACGAAGGCTCGCCGAAAGCTGGCTCTCATGGTCGAGAAACTGTCCCCAATATTGCAGGTAATTTTTGCCAAGAGGACCGGTGGGGTCGAATAGGTTGGCAATCTCTTCAAGACATCTTTCCTTCTGCACCGTATTGATTGTCGGAGAGAAGGCGAAAAGGTCTGGGAGAGAGAACACCTCGGCGAGGTCGTTAGCCTTCGCTGCGCCCATAACGTACTCCACGAGATTGAATACCGTAAGTTCGAGTGACCGGCTGCACGTCACCATTCCTGCCGCCTTAAGGAGAACCGAAGCCGAATTTTTTAGGAATATGTCGCGGGGAGGTCGAGCGTCGAGCCAACGCCGGGTCTGGTCGGTTGCGATTCGGACGATGTCCTCCTGCTCCGAAGGAGATTTCGCCGCAGTTAGCAGGTCTAAGAATTCCTTCGACTCCCCTTTCCGAAGGTTGTTCTGGACGGCAGTAGCAAGGGCCTGGTCCCGCTCGTAATCCACACGTTTGAGGTAGATAAAAGGTCGGATGTCAGCGTCGGAAGACACATGCTTGGTTGCGTGCAGGAACGAGCGAAGGCCCGTAGCGACACGTGCATCGTCGATCATCTCCCTGGTCGATATCTTGCGATTAAGATCAGACCACAGCTCAGGATCCTCCGCCAGGAGAGCAAGGAAGCTCGGCCATTCGACCGAAATTACGGACATTTTTGTGAGCAGCGGGAGATTAGATGTCAGGGCGCCGGTTTCAACGAGGCCCTGATTCTCTGCTTGGACAGCCAACGACCGGAAAGCGGTCAAATCGTTTAGGACGCGTTTTATCTGCCTCGGAGTCTGCCCGAGGTAGCCCAATACGAGGACATCCCGGGCGTCGGCGGGAAGGTCGCTCATCCCCGCGACGCCGAGCTGTTGGTCCAGGAATGTCTCAATATCGAAATCCGGAGCGATGGGAAGACGCAGCGTTGTCTGGAAGAATTTATTTAGGAACTCCCTCGCGTATTTCTGGCCGCCGTCACCATCCTGGGACGTATAGGACTTCGAAATGTGCTTTAGCAATGCCGTTTCATCGCACGGAATGATGTAGACGCATCCCGGCTCGTCAAGATAGGTCTTGATCACGCCAATTGTCTCAACGGCAACAGCCTCGGAGCAGCGGTCTAAGTTATCGAAGACAAAGATGATCCTTTTCCCCTTCGAGCCAGGGGTAGATGTAGCCTGAAGGATCATATCCCGGAAAATCTCACCGAATTTCTCAGCGCTAAAGGCCGGCTGCGCCGAGACATGCCTGACTTTTCGATCGAAGACCAACCCCGACAGAGACTTGAAAAGCTCCTTGACGACAGCCTCGAACAAAAACGCGGCGGCCCAGCCCGTAGCTAGGAATGCCGCGACGGTTGTGAGAATATGCCCAGCAAAGGAGGCTTTCGGGGAGAACAGGAGGGAGGCGAAGAACGCGCAAAAGAAGACAACCACTCCGAGGCCCAGCCAACGTATCGCCACGAAATTCACTGAGAGTCTGTCATGGTCCTCCCAGCTTTCTTCAAATTCGAGGTGGCTCTGTAAGGACCGCCCGCCGAACTTATAATCTGGTATTGCTCCCTGATCGGTTAGGGCCCGATGTGTCTCGAGCAAGATCCAACGCTTTAGTGGCTCATTAGAGTACTTCCAGACGTCCAAATAAACATAATGAACAGTTGGGTCGCTTGCAGACTGCCTCTGGACTAGGTTGCAGATGGAGGTCTTGCCGGTGCCCCAGCCGCTGTATAGCGCGACCGAAAAGGGGGTTTCACAGGCCTTCGCGATATGATATAAGACCTTCGCGTAGGTCGTGTGGACTCCGAATTTATCCTGATCGCTGGATTGGACAGCGCCGTCGGATAGGAACTTCCAAGGCATGCCTTCGGTCGTGTCGGCCACGGTACCTCTCTATCAGCGTTTCTGAGAATAACCTAAGGATACTCCGCAACCCTGTCATTTTCAATAAGTTTACTGCCGAGGCTTGCCGACGCGCTGGGCGCTGTTCGGCCGCCAGCGGGCGCTCTAATCCCAGTGGCCTCGGGGATAGATCCGGACAAACGCCCATGGCACCTGGAGTAATTCTCGGTTTACGTTAAATCGCAATGGATCCAACTGGCGACAATTGGCGAGCAGCGAAATGGGCGCTGAGCGGAATTACTTTCGCAGAAATCCTGGAGTTTGCGATCGCTCCGCTCGAAGCCGTGGCCGGCGCAATGCAGCGCCAGGAAACGAGCTGGTTGGCCCGGAGATATTTTGAAAGTGGGGCAGTCCCGTCGCACACGGCCCTTATAGGGTAATCTTGAAGGCGCGGTCGGCGGCGGCATGGCTGTCGTACGCCAAACCCTTATTCCCGCCGGTACCCACGCACAGGAGCATTGCACAATCATGCCCAGGAAACCAGCCGATTCCGCCCCCGTTACGCCCGATCGATGCTTTGCCAAAGAGCTTGCGGGCGAGATTCCGCCATCTTTTGCGGCCATGGAGCGGGTGTATGGATTGGCCTCCACGCTATATGGCTTGCGCCCCTGGCGGCTGCTCGACGAGGACAACCTGATCGTGGTCCGCGACAGCGCGACGGGCGAGCTCTGCTACTGCTCGGTAATGGGCGCGCTCGGCGAGGTGCTTTCCATGCACGCCTATATCGGAGCCGAGGGGCTGCGCCAGTTTTGCAAGATCGAAGCCGAAGAGATCACCGATCCCGGCGAATTCCTGGCCTCCATGCACTGCCTTTACGTGGAGTTCGTGCGCCGGGCGGAGCTCCAACGGCAGGACCGCGAGTTGCTCGCCGCGCTAGGCCATTCGCGGGGCAGATGCCTGGCCTCGCCCATCTTCCGCGCCATCCGGCCCGGCTTTCACCCGTGGTTCGTCACCGAGGAGGAGGCCGGGCGCTGGCCGAGTGCATCCGCGCCGTGATCGTGGTCTGCTCTGCCGTTGCCAGCCAGAAGAAGGTGAAGTTTTGGGACCGGGGCGGCACCTATCCGATAATCTCGCGCATGGTCTCGCACGAGGAAGGGGCCGAGCCTCGCTACCATGTCGATCTGGTCAAGACGATCTTTCCCCCCGAGCCGCCCATCCCGCCGATCCAGCTGGAGGAAGAAGCTCTGAGGCAGTTGCGCAGCCAGGACTATGCCGTGCGGGGAGTGATGGAGCTCGACCACATTCTCACGGCCGCCGCGATTGGCGAGAAGCACGAGCGCAAGGCCTGCGCCTCGTTCGCGCTGGCTGTCGATGCGGAGAGCGGAATGGTCCTTGCGCCGGAAGCAACCGATTCCAGCGTGGCGGCCGGAGACGCGCTGGCTGGAGTGTTTCTCAAGGCGGTGCAGGCCAGCCGCGCGCTACCCAAAGAGGTCAGGGTGCGCAACCAGAGGTTGCAGTAGAGCCTCGCCCCGCTCATGGCCTCCTTTGGCGTGACGGTTCGAGTTGCCAGGCGGCTCCCGGCCGCGGACGAGGCGCGAGCCCATTTGCTCGGCTACTTTTGTGGAGACTTTGGCGGCAGATAGAAGTCCGCGACCCGTTCTGAACGGCGCAACTCTCCGGCAGCCGCATGCAGGCTGTAGGCAAGTGAGAATCGAGAACCGGCTAGCCGCTTGGTTCAGCCCGGCCCGCCCGACAAAACTGTGATCACTGAACACGAGGCGACTTTGCAGGAGTAGGCTGTACAAGTGGATAAGACTGAATCAATACCGACCATCTCCTATACTTCGGATGCCCCTGTACAAGATCCCAAGGACGATCGATTCGACCGAGGACCATTTGCGCGCCGAATCGCAGAGACGCTCGTCCGGCGTAAAGATCCCGCTTCGATGGTTATCGCCATCTACGGGGCCTGGGGCGATGGCAAAACGACAGTCTTAAATTTCATCCGCGACTATTTGCAGAAAGAAGAAGCCGTTGTATGCGTAAATTTTAATCCGTGGAGATTGGATGGTGAGGACGCTCTGCTGACTGGATTCTTTTCCACGCTTGCAGATGCTCTCGACGCGGAATTAAAGACTAGAACTGAGAAAATCGGTGACCTTCTCAAGAAGTACAGTTTCCTGCTCAAGCCACTGCCAGTCGTCAAAGAATTCGAAGGGATCGCTTCTGCAGCTGGGTCCATCTTGTCGTCCGAATCGCTCGATAAGCTGCGTTCCCAGATCAGCTCGATCCTGCGAGAGTCGAAGAAACGTGTGATCGTCACGATCGACGACATAGACCGGCTGGAGAAAGTTGAGATTCAGGCTGTATTCCGATTGGTGAAGCTAACAGCCGACTTTGACTACGTTGCGTACATTCTGGCGTTTGATGAGGAAATGGTAGCTGCCGCAATCGGAGAACGCTACTCCTCAGAGGCTTCTCAGTATCATGTTGCTGGAACAAAGTTTCTGGAAAAGATCGTGCAAGTTGGGCTCCACCTCCCACCCGCCGGGGTCGATGAACTTCGAGAGTATGCATTCGACCAAATCAATGAGGCGCTACAAGTCGCGGGGGTGGATCTACCCCAAGATGATGCCACTGAGTTTTCCATCAACTTTTTGATGGGGCTTGCTCCCCGACTCAGAACTCCCCGCATGGCAAAACGGTATGGGAATGCGCTCCAATTCTCTTTGGGAATATTGCAGGGCGAGATTCGATATATCGATCTGATGATGATTGAAGGTATTAGAACCCTTTATCCGCAGTTTTATCTCGCAATCAGGAATAACAAAACGGTTCTCATCAAGGGCGAGGGACGGCGGGATAGCAAGTTCGACATCGAAAAGTTTGTTCGAGAGAACAATCCCGCTCTTGATCAAGATGAAGAGAGAGGTTTAGTTCGCAATCTCCAAATGCTGTTTCCGCGAACAAGGGATGTGATTCACGGACCTGATTGGGATGCTCAGTGGAGCCGAGAAAAGCGAATATGTGCGATCGATTATTTTGACCGTTATTTCTCCTATGCAATTCGATCCAATGATGTATCTGATTACGCTCTCAACGACCTGTTGAACTCGAGCAAACTGAGTGACGCTGATTACCTAGAAAAATTTCGCTCAGTCCTCACGCTCAAGAATGCGAGCGTATTTGTTTCAAAACTGAGAGATCGCGAAGAAAGCATTGATCCGGCCGTAGTCCGACGCATATCGGTAGCTATAGCTTCGAGCAGCAGCAGTCTGCCCAGCGCCGCAGGTATGGCGGGTTTGTCTCGACCGCTAGTGCAGGCCGTGGTTTTCATTGCTCGCGCCTTAAGGTGTCTCCCCGCCTCCGAACGGTTGAATGTTGCCAAAGAGATTATTCAGGTGTCCAAGAATCCGTTTTTTGTCGCGCAGTGCATGAGTTGGATGAGCAGTGGTGGCGAAGATGATCTGAAACTTTTAGAACCAGAGGAAGAAGCTGCGATGAGGCAATTTGGCGCCGCAACGATTGTGTCTTTGATGGAGAAACAAGAGAACCCGTTTTGTTCCGTTCCTCTGGATGAGATTGGAGAAATCATGAATGCCGTACAGTGGGGGGGCGGAAACGAGATGGCACACGAGTATGGCAGCAAATGGGTCGAAGCTCACGAGGCCAGCGCCATTGTGTTGATTCGTGCATACAAAGGCAAAGGCACCAATTTAGAGACGGGGCTTCCGGTGGAGACACCCTTCTTCCGGCAGCAGTATGACGCCATTGTTTCGCTTGTGGACGCAGGGAGGCTAATTAAAGCGCTGACCGGTGTCTATGGGGATAGGCTTGTCACTGATTCTCCGGCGGAGGACGAGGGGCTTCGCCTTGCCAGGCAGTTCATCACGATGCACGCGAACGTGCTAAGACAGCAAGCATCCACCGCCTGACGCCGATGTGAGGCGGCGCCAGTTTCCAATGAAGTTCAATTCAGACGCTCATTTCTCGGCGAAGACAGGATGTGTTCTGTGGTGACCGGAGCTGAGCTCATTGCGGGACACACATAGTCAGACCAACATGCTCATTTAAGATGACTTACGCACAGGAAAGTCGTTTACTAATGAAAAACGCCCCAGGGTCCAATATTTTCAAACTTGGAATGCTTCAACGCTATCACAGATCAGTACGGCACTTCCTCCTGCGTGATCTCCGGTTCCTCGCTGAACTCAGGTGGCGCAAATCCCTGACCGCTGAAGTAGTGCTCCACATCGTCACTGCCGCCATCGGGTGGAGGCGAAAGAAGACAGACCTCAGAGACGACGATCTCCGAGCGATACCGGCGTTGGCCGGTCTGCCGATCGTCCCAGGAACGCGTTCGCAGTGCGCCCTCGACATATAGTCGAGAGCCTTTGCGAACGTAATCGCGCAGAATCTCGCCGATCCGCTGGAAGCCGACGAGGTTGTGCCACTCCGTGTGTTCCTGCCAGTCGCCGTGAATGTCCCGGTAACGCTCGCTGGTGGCGAGCGACAGGTTGACGATTGTGCCTGTGCGCAGGATGTGGACCGACGGGTCCTTGCCGGCGCGGCCTAAAAGAATGACCTTGTTCACACTCCGTCCCATACATCTCTCCTTCTTATTGATCGTGGTCGTAGACAGAATCGAGCGCTTGTCGCCGGTCGATCTCGACGTACTCGCCATCGGCATAGCGGTAGAACCTTCCGGTCACCGCGTCGATGTTCAGATAGCGCCGCGTCAAGCGGTGCTTGTAAAGCACGATGTCGCCGGCCTTGCCCATGAACATGAAGTCCTCTGCATAATCCGATGGGATCGCGTTCTCAAGTGGTTGCCAGTCCGGCTTGCCCACTTCGATGGCGTGCTTCATCGCTCACCGCCTTTGTTCATGGCCGCAGCCACGGCGATGTGCGTGTGCTTGCATCCAATGCACGCGACCGCGCCGGCGATCTTGCGAGTGGCTTCTTCAAAGCGATTTGGCAGATCGAGCACTTCGCCGGCTGCGGTGTAGAAGACCGGCGCAAGCGTCCCGCGCAGGGCCTTGTTCTCCGCATCCCAGAGTTCGCCGGCGAGCGTTCCCAGATGACCGCGGAAAAGCGGCGCCGTGGCGATGACCGGACGTGTGCGGCCGTCCACGGGCTTCAACCAAAGCCGTGTGACGACCAGTTCGTAGGTATGGCCGATGCGCAGCATCTCGATCCGCACCAACTCCGGTGCAATGACTATGGCGTGACGGCCGTTGCCTGAGATCGAATCGATCTGTTGCAGCCACGGCGCCGGGTTTCCGTCAGCATCGAGGTAGGCGCAGTAGCGGCCCATGTCGGCAACCGCGCCGCCGGACTCAACTCCGCGAAGCACGTACCGCCGAGCCAGATGCTGGTGCTCGATCGAGACGCTCGGCTGGCAGTAGATGCCGCGCTTCTCCAAGGCCCGAAGCGTCTGCTGCGGTAGTGACAGACCGTATCGCGCATAGCGGTTGGCGTTAATTGTGGCGATTTGCTCTTGGCATGTCATCGAAATCGCCTCCTTAGACCGCAACCTTGCGGCGGATCGGCTGGCCCAGCGCCGCACGAATCTCTTCCTTCGTGCAGCCGGCCCAGCACTTGTAGAGGCGTGGATTACTGATTTGAATAGCAAGGTTGTCGCCGGAGCAATCATGCCCGGCTTGGGCGCACGATGGGCAACGCGCCCACCAGTTGCGGTTGTCCTTTCGTGTCGTGTGCACATAATCGAGAATCCTGAACTCGGTGCGCAGGGTCGAAGAAGCTGGCGGAATATAAGGAGGGGCTACGACCGGCCGGTAGGCTTCCGGCAGCGTCATTCCCTGGATGAAGGTTCTGAGTTCCGCCTCGGTGAGCTTCTTCAGGCTGTCAAGGTAGTCGAGTTGCGCCTCCGGGGTGAGGGCGGCCTCGTAGAACCAGTACCTCTGGTTCGTCTTGCGGTGCACTCCGAGCGGGGCGCGAATGGCGTTGCCGTACTCACCATCCTCGATCCGGTCCTGGCGCGGGAAGACCTCGATGCCGTCTTTGAGGCCGCCGCCTTTGACCGGAACGCCGAGTCGCAGGGCGAGGTTGTAAATATAGATGCGGCACTCGGACGCCAAGAGCGGCGCATCGGCGAAGATCCACAGATGGCCGCCGCGGCGCGATTGCTCGAGCGCTGCCTCGACGCCATCCTGCCGCAGTTCCCACTGTAGTTGGAAGAGGGCCTCGACGGCGCCGTCGAAGTCGGCGTCGATGGCGACCCACTTCGAGCGCTGCGTCTCGGGATTGATGGCATAGAGATTGATGGTGATGTCGCCGTTCAGGTGCATGCGCACCACATCGGCGTCGAGAGGTTTTGGCTTCTTGGTCGGCCAGTCCCGCGCCAGGTAGTACGGAACCGAACCGTTGGGCAAGGGACGGGCAGCCTGCATCCCGTAGGCGCGCCGGTTGACGAAGAGCTTGATGAACCGGTCGGCCGTCTCGCGGCTTACACAGAAGGTCGAATACATGAGGCCTACTCCTTCCTGAAGTTCTGTGTTTGTACCCCGGTTCCAGAACTCGGTAAAATCTGCGGCGTGCCGGCTGATTGGCTGTCTGTGTGTGAGAAAAGGATGGCCCGGAAGAAGACGCCGGGCCATCAGCAGCGACGAGGTTAGACAGAACGAGGTTCTTCAGAACTGATGGGCGAAGCGCAGCCGGCCGTGCTTGAAGTCGGGCGCGGGTTTGCGGTTGGTGGCGAAGCCATTGGGTTCGGTGCGGAGACCGGGAAAGGCGGCGGCCTCGGCCAGTGCGTAACGAGTCGCGAGCGAGCGGATGCGGCCAGCGGATAGGCGCATGGGATTCCTCCTGGTTGGAAGTTGGATTTGGAACGGGTGGGGCCGGTGGAACAGGGTGAAGCAATCAAGCTTGAGCCAACTGCATCTGGGAGAGCAGCAGGCCAGGCTGCTCGACGTAGCTGAACAGCTTGTACTCGGAGAAGACCCGGTCGAAGAGTTCGGAGGTGAACCGGTCCTCACAGCCCTCGAAAGAGAGCAGGTACCAATCGTCGCGCAGTCTATCGAAGACATAGATTGCGCCGGATGCGTTGTCGCCGGGGACCATCTGCAGGAGCATGACGCCCTTGCGGGTTTGAATCCAGCGGGTGGCGACGGCCTCGCCGAGTTCGAGGAAAGCGTGGACGGTATCAAGGATGGTGTTGGCGGCGCGGTCGCGCCAGTTGAACAGCTTGTAGGCGGACATCTTTCCCAGGCTGCGGGGCATGGTAACTCTCCTCTCTTTGAGAATTGGGTTGGGTGGTTGGTGGTCAGCGCTGTCGGACAGCCAGCGCCAGATACCAGGCTCTTGCCAGTGAAGCGAACAGGGACAGGAAGAGCAGGACGATCCCGGTAAGCCAAACTGGGTGATGAGCGGAGACGTGATAGAGCGTGCAACCAAAGGCGACAACGGCCCAGGAATCGAGCACGGTAAGTAGGATGCTGATTGTCACTCGTGCCGTGTTGCGCGGGATCAACGCAGGTTCGGCTACGGCGGACGGAGAAGCAATCGACAGGGTTTCGGGCATAGTGATCCTTTCCGAAGGGCGGGCCTTCGATGGGTGGGATGAATAGTAAGCTGGATTCTGGAAACGTGGACGGGATGAATCGGCGCTGGGGCTGTGACTACAGACCGGTATCCGATGGCTTTCGGTGCAGTTCAGACGCGGCTTTCAGCGTTACCGAAAAAGAAGGAAGGAATCCTGGCCATTGATTTGCTCAGATGCGCTTTGGTTGACCTTCTTCATCCTTCATCCAACAACTCATTCCAACCACCATCCAAAACCACAAACACAAGGGGGTAGTCAGTTATAAATCGCAGATGGCTAGATGGTTGGGTGGTGTCGAGTAAAGTCAAATAATAGGCAAAGAAGGTCAATAGTGAGGCAATCAGCAGTCGTAACGATTTCAATAAAATGTCAAAGCGAGCCAGCAGGACGGAGCATTTCCCCTGCAAGAAACTCTCTCAGCAAAACATGATCACCTTTTCCATTGTTCATAACCATATGCGTGTTGAGGGGCGATTGGCGGAAGGAACTGCTGATCGCGAATCCAATGTGCTTATGCACGGCTCTCAGTTCGCAGGCCAGCGTGTAAAGGAGTTGGCCGTTGACCGCAAGGTATAGAATCGTTCCCGCGGTTTGATCCTGGTTGAGAATCTCACGGATTTCGCTATAGCGGGCGATCTTCTTCAAGCTTCGTTCGTACTCGATGGCGATCGAATGGGCCACGCCATCGACCTCAATTTCTGCGATTGCGTCGTAATCCTTGGCCGGGGGGCCGTCGAGAACCAGGTTGCGGGAGGCGATTTCCAGGTCGCACTTCCACGCGACAAGGATGCTGGCGCGTAGCAGGGCTAGCCGAATGTTTACGAGTTCCAGCGCATGAGGAATCTGCAGAGAATGGATGATCTTCTTCTCCGTTGTGCTGGGCAGAGAGAACAGCATGTGGCCGCGAGATTCGAGGAAAGACACGCCAGCCGGCGTGATTCCGTAGACGGGTTTGCCGAGATAACGGACTTCCTGGAACCGCTGAATGACGCCGGCCTTCTCCATTCGGGCGACACGCCAGCGGAGCGAACTGACGGCCACGCCAGCGCCGTCGAAGAGAATCAGATCGCTGAGTTGGTCGAAACAGATGGCGCGTGCGTTGCGAATGTGCAGGAGAACCGGCACATCGCCTGCATCTGAAAGCGCAATGTAGCCCCGCGAATATCTCATTGCCATCCTCCATTCGCGCCTTCAGCGAGCACAAGACGCCGCCCATCGCTGCCGATTATCCAGCGTCCCAGGCCGCTCTGGACCCAGTCTGCGGAGCCAAAGAGCAGCATCGCTTCGTATCTTGCGCCGCGCAAACTGATCGAGATCGGCTGCACTCCGGCCGATCGCCAACCAGGTTTTGCGAACTCGATCGCGCCGTGAACGCTAGAACTCAACGTCACCAGCCAGGCATCCGGCGCCGCTTTCGCTACCAATCGGACGAAAAGCAGGTGCGCCTTTCCTCCATATTGGCTCGGTCCCGAGCAAAGAAACGTCCTTCCCAAAGCGCGTGTTGGAAACTCTGGGTTGAAACCGCTTGTCACGTTGAAACGGATCTGGCCGGGATAGGCTGTAAAATATCGGATGCGACGGCCGCAACGAAGCGCCGCGGAGTTGAACCAGGCCGCTTTTCGCCTGAAGCACAAGGGATCGTTCAGAGCGAGTGAGTGCATCTCCCACCAGTTCGATCCGAAGCTGACTACACGGACATGCATGGCGGGATCTCCGCTACGAGGGTGCTGAGAAGGGCGCACGTCTGGACCCTTCTTTCCGGCTCACGCAGGAAATGAAGGAACCAGGCGCGCTCGAAGAAATGACGCGGCAGCGGAGTGTTGTGGTCATGGGACCAGACAAGAAGCCTATCCAACTCCGCCATTGCTCTAGCGAAATCGAGGCTATCTGCGTCATTCTCGCCCAACTGACGGCGGAGGAATTCGTTCCACGCGCGCTCATTGAATTCGCCGCCGACACGCCCTTTGTAGTCGATCCAGAGGCGGAAGTACGGATTTCTGCTTGCCAGATGGTCGAGCAGTTCCTGTATCTGCAGTCGTGGGGTAAGTCGCCTTGTATGCTTTTCCTGGTCCAGAGTTGGCCCGGCTTCGGCAAACAGCACGTCGATCAGGTGCGCCATGATCCGATCGTTGAGTGTGTCGAGTCGGTCCGCGCGATCTGGATCGGGAAGCCCAAGGATGAGATCCAACTCCGCCCTAAGCTCTGCCGGAAGCGACTGACCGCGCAGTTCCAAGAAGCGCAGGAAAAGTTCCATGCGGCCGTAAGCGAGCGCAGTTAGTTGTTCGTCACGGGACAATTCGCGGCGCACATAGACGAGCCATTCATCATGACTGGCGAAGCTGGCTCTGGATTTCCGTTGCATCTTGTCCCCTCTATGCGCCCTTGAGCGTTGCGTTGCGACGGCGTTCCTCGTCCAGCAGGAGCGTCGTCTGGTTCAGTCTTTGTTTGAGGTTATTCTCGCTGTTTTCGAGCGCCTCGACCCTGCGTTGCAACAAAAGGTTGCTCTGTTGCAAGCGCGCTGTACCATCATTCGCGTTCCCCACTGCCGCCGATTCGGTTGCGCGCGGGACCGGGAACGTACTCTTTGCCGCGGAACCCGCAGCCAGTGAACACGAATTTTCGTTTTGACTGACGTTCTTCGTGATGCTTCCGGCTGCCTCCTGCTCCTGTTCTGATGTCTTTGGCCCGGCGGATAATAGCCGCTCGGTCTCCTGATTTTGCAGTTCAACGAGTTGGTTGAATTGCTCGGTACAGCGCACAATCTCGATCTTGTCGCTGACACGGCCGTTCCAGAGTTCCGCGATGATGGTGGCGGCGATGATCTCTTTTGTCGCTGCTGAACGCCATTCGAAATAAATAATCCCCGCTGCGCAGACGAGCAGACCGAGTGTCACAGCGTTCGACCAGAAGTAGAGATCGTCGATGGTGTGGCTAACAGATTCACTGCGTCCATCTGCCATCGCCGCGCCATAATCAGTATTCGATGGGTTGATCTTTCCCAGGGCATAGTCAAAGAATCCTTGGCGCTGGCGCGCGGTTTGCCCAGCCGTTTGCGGCTGAACGGTCCGCGTCTGGGCCATCAGGGTTGGCGCAATTGCGTAGAAAAGCAGAACGGCTGCCGACAATTGAATGGCTGAAAGGCATCGCATCATCAACCTCCATAGGGCGTTTCAAGCGAGATTCCGGCAATCCGTCTGCGCCTCTGGCGGCGGTTCTGCGCGTTTTTGAAGCGGAGATTAACGCCGATCGTGGGGTCCAACAGGCTATGCATCTTGGGATAGAGATACTGCTCAATTCCGTCCAAGTGGTAGCTGGGCGCGCGGCGAACATGGAGATGAGAGTGGAGCGTTCCCTCACGCGGATCTGTCATCAGGATCTCCATTTGGCCCACGGGAAGGTTCTTGATGTGGTCCTCGCGGGCTCTGGTTTCCTTCGCCTCGCTCTCGCTTCCCATGCCGGTCTCGGTGTACTTGGGTGTGAAGATGCCGGTCTTGCGCACCGATAAACTGCGCCGCTTCGTTGCAATCCTCGCAGACGCTTTCAGAAACCACTGCGCTGTATTCTCCTCGGAAACATTCATAATCATCTTGGTTCCGGGCGCCGAGGAGACCTCATCGGCGAAGGCCTGACTGACACGCTGCAACTGCGGCAGGCTCTGGAAGGAAAACAGAAACGACACTCGCGCGCCGCGCGCCGTCTGTAAAACCTGCGTAAATCCCGGATAGGCGAAGGGGGCAAACTCGTCCAGGATCACCGACAGCATCGGCTCGTCCTTGGATTTTGCAGCGGTTGCCTGCGAATATCGTTTGCCAACCATTAACTGGATGTTCTGGAGCAGGATCTTTCCCAGGGCTTCGACGGCGCGCTGATTGCGATTCGAGTTCAGGGAAACGAACAGGATCAGGTCATTTTCGAGCACATCGTCGAGCGTCAGAAGATCCTGGTAGGCGCCGGTGACGACCGACAGTTCGTCTTCGAGAAAACTCAACAACTCGTTCAGAAGCCCCTGAATTTTCTCCACGCGCTCCCGGTCCTGGAGCGACCGCAAGAGCATTTTGACCGACATCTCGAAGTTCAAACGCTTCTGCGTGGAGAGGCCAGTGAGCGTCGCAATGCGCGCTTTCGCCGCTTTGATCTGCTCCTGGAGAATGTCTTCGTCGAGCGCCATGACCAGCACGTCGTAGACATTGAAGAGCTTGCCGGTGTACTGAAGGACGCGGACGAGGTCCGATAGGTAGGCTTCCTGGTGGCCTTTGAAGAAGTCTTCGCGCAGGCCAAAGGAACGGAAGATGAAGTTCACATGCTCCTGGTAGGCGTCGTCAAGAGAATAGAAGGGGTTGTAGCGGCAGGATTCTGTGGGGTGCGTCGGGTCGAGAATCCGTAGGTCCTGCAACCGGCCAGCTGCGGCAATGTGCGGCAGAAGACGGTCAAGGAACTCGCGGTCCCCCTTGCCATCGAAGATAATCATGGGCATTTTCCGCGCGCCAAAGCATCGCGTCAGATCCTGGGCAATGATGTTTTCAAGGAAGGTGGACTTGCCGGCGCCGGTGCCTCCAACGATCACTCCGTGCTTGATTCGCACGGCATCCGGCCAGAGCCATGGCTCTTTGTGCACGTTGTAGCCGAGCAGAGTAGCCGTATCCGCGTGCGCATTGGTCAGAATTCGTGATTCCTGTAAGGCCGGAATTGCAATGGGCGGATGCGGCCAATTCTCCTCGAGCTTGCCTTTTCTACCTGCGAAGTGAGCGACGACCAGGCCGCCGCCAAAGAACACGATGGCGCAGTCGAGGAAGATTTCGAGGCATTGATCGTTGTGTAGATGAAGGCGGGAGACGGCGATATACCAGAAGAATCCGAAGACGGCGCAGCCAAGCAGCACAACGACGCCGGCGAGATCTTCCGGTCCTGTGCGCCTGTAGCCGGGTTGATCATAGTACGGACTCATCGGCTCCACCCCAACGAGAAGTAGAGGAAAATGCCAAGCAATGCGAAGGCAATAACGCCAATCAGAATCACCAGAGAGCTTGGCTTCCAGCGCCCACGTGCATCGACGGGCTTCAGATCGTCAGCCAGCACAGCGCGCAATGCCAACTCTGGATTTGTCTCCGTGTCTTCTGAGTGAAGTTTCCGGAGCGCCAGGCGCACTTCTTCTGGCGTGATGTAACCAGCGGCGTCCATGGCTAGAGCACCGCCTCGGCCGTCACCGGCCGGTTCTGGTCGATTCCGAAGTTCAATTGATAGAGGCGCGGTTGATTCCCATCTGTGCATTTGATGCCGATCACGCCAGTCGCTTTTTCGCCCGGCGCAAGATCGCGCGGCGTGGATTCCGCCTGCGCAACATCAAGTGCAACTCCACGATGGGTTTTGAAGGATGTGTAGGTCTTGCGCTTGAGTTGATGATTGCGTAGGCTCACGAGCGATACCACATTTGTGCCGGGCGTCTGCGCATAGACTGCCGGAGTAGTCACCCGGTACGGCGCCTTGGTGCGATTGGTAATCGAGTACCGGATATAAACCTGGTCACCGGCGCGATACACCTGCTCAAGCGCGACCTGCACACGATTGTGCTCGATCTTGGTCGATTCCGGCACAATGTCTTCCGCGCCCACGAGCGTTTGTGTGAGAACTTGTGCCGCCATCGCGTGAATCTTTCGCTCGGACAGCTCCTCTTCGGAGTGCGCGACGATGCGCGGATCTGGCGCGGGATCGGTGCGAATCAGCACGTCCATCGTGGAGAGCGAGCCCGACGGATCGAGTTCGTAGCTCAACTCGCGCGACGCCGTCCATACGAGGAGATTGGTCGAAACTCCCGCCTGGAGCGGCTTGATAAAGACTTTATCCTCATGGCGTTCGATCTGAAAGCTGTCCGCGTCGCCCACGGCAAGCGTTGTCACCTGCTCACCGAATTCGAGCACGGTGAGATGGTCCATCGAAGTTTCAACGTGCCGGATCTGGCCTTGGCCGGTTGTCTGCGCCTCCGCCGCGGTGACTGCAAGAACAAAGAATATTGTCCAGATTGACTTCATAGCGGCCTCCTCGGCGCAAAAACAGAAAGGAGAAGCCCAGGCAACAGCCCTGAGACTTCTCCTTTGGGTTAAGAGCATCCCAGCGTGGCTGGAATGCTTGTGTCCTCAAATGTCAGGCTCCGCTTTCCCTTGTACTGAAAGAGGAATACCCGCTTCACGCCTTCGGGTCCCTCGGGATTGGCGATCCGCTCAACGAGAAACGCGCGTTGCTGATCGTCAAACCAAACGTACCCGTTGATGGTCTTCGGCAACCGAACCCTAACCCGCTGGCCGCCAGTTGCTTCCGCAAAGGCATCGACAACCTCCTGCGGGAAGGACTGGAAGAGAACCGCCCCGGAGCCCGTACCATTCGAGACGATGGTGTTCATCGCCTGAGCCCAAGCCCTGCGATTCTCCTGCTTGCCCTGCGCCCAGTAGTGCACAAACAGGTGGAGCGAGCTGAATTGATCCCGCGCATCCTGTTCATGCTCCCAGAGAGCAGATTGCGCTTTGTTGCGCGCAAGCACTGCCGACCGGCGTTGTTCCTTGTCCTCGCACTTACGCAAGGCATCCCAGAGCGCCTGTGCGTTTGCGAGTTGGAGTTTGACCTCTTCCTCGCGTTCGACGATCCGGCTGGCGACATCGGCGTAGATGGAGTTGATCAGTTGGCATTCCTCGAACATCCCCTTGGTGATGGTTTCGCCAGAGAAGAGTCCGCGGAAGTCCTCAATCGACATCCGATCTTCGAAGCCGTTGCCGGATTCATTGGGCAGAAAGCCAAGCTCTTTGCGTAACACGTTGTAGAGCCTGCCGACTTTGTCGGTATCCGCTACGTCCAGATGAGCAGGCAGATCCGAGACCCTGCGCTCGCGTTTGAACTTGAGCCAGGGCGCCGGAACCACCTCCTTGCGGATTTCGCTGATCACCGATTCGTCGATCTCAACCCGGTGCTTCAATGAGTCGAGAGCGTTCTGCAGTTGTTCGACGAGCTTGTATGCCAGGTCTGGCCTGCCGGCAGCTAGGCACGAAGTCTTCAGATCGGTGATGGAGCCGATCCGATTCCCGCGAGCCTTCATGGCAACCAGGCAGACATTCCACCAGGGAGACTTCGCCTTCGTGAGCTTGGTCTTCGTCTGGCGGAACTGCTCTCCGTACGCGATCCGTCCCGCCACAAAGCGCGGAAACTGATCGGATGGCATGACGCATATGGTGTCGAAGTCGAAGTCGCCGCCATTCCGTTTCGCCGTCTCCGAATGAAGAATGTAGGTTCCCTCCATGCGAAGTTGGCGATCAAGAACAGATGCTATCTGTGACTCGTCAATCTCTGCGCCCAGCGTACGTTTGAGCAACGGCACAAGTTCGTCGTTGGTGAGATGGCGGATGGGGAGCAAATCCTCCTGCATCCGGATGGGATACCGGATGCAAAGTCCCTGTTCCGCCGTGAGCGATGTGATGGACGTATCCAGCGGAATCCAGTCCGAGGCCGAGAGAATCTTTCCCCGGTGCTCGATCAGGACGCCATCATCCGCCAAAGCGAATGCCGGCAGCCGAAAACCTCCACCCGTGCAGATGCGAAATGCCCAGCGGGCCAGCTTGCGGTTGATCTGGTTCGACACGTAGGGGAACTTGATACTGGTTCCGCTGCGATCGGCCAAAAGCACTGCTTCAGCCGGTTCCCACTCTTCGGAGACCTGGCTTGCGCCATTCTCCAATGCTTCAGGATCAAAACTTGCATCCTCATCCTCAAATGCGGCAACGTCGGACGATTTGCCCAGCAGTTCGAGCAAAGCATCGTAATCGCCCTCGTCCCAAGCCTTTCTTACCTTGCGAATCTGCTCGATCGCTCGTGGCAGAATCTCAAGTTGAAGGCTGTCTTCCGAAGCGTGCTCAACCAGCGTATAGCTCGATCCAAACTCCAATGCCCGGGAGATTTCCTTGATCCCGAGAACCGCTGGACCTGTATACAACCGGCCCGATGTGCCCAGCTGTGGAAGGAAGCGCAAGCCTCCTTTCAATGCCGGTTTCGTGGCGCTATCGGGCAGAATGAGATCGACCCCAAGCCTGTCGGCCACGCGGTCGCTCATCGCCTTGAGTGCGCCTTTTGCCTGCTTCGGTTCGTGCGCATCGAACGCCAGCCGGAACTGGCAGAACCTGTTGGTGCCGATCTTGAGCTT